>JGI24705J35276_12238751_pt1 | contig 51428 bp, 44 predicted proteins | sample TergutNt197P4_FD_35276 | JGI IMG/M metagenome (IMG submission 35276) | reverse complement strand
AATATTAGTAATGTACTTTTGCCTTTGAGAAATCCCATGAAGCCACTTACGCTCAACTTCGGCGGTATGCTTACGTACATGTGTATGTGATTGCTCATTGCTGTGGCTTCATGGATTTCTACCCCTTTCCACTTGCACAGTTCTCGCAAAATTTCGCCTATCTGTCTTTTTAATTCTCCAAATATTACTTTACGGCGAAATTTTGGCGTAAATACTATATGGTATTTGCAATTCCATTTTGTGTGCGCTAAACTACTTTCGTCCATGTTGTTGCCCTCCTTTTGTTAAATGTTTGGTGTCGGAACCAACCATATTTTACAAAAGGAGGGCTTTTCTGTCACTTCCCCACGGCATAGCCTTTTTCGTACCGCCGGCATAGCCGGCGGTTTGGCTGTCGCCAACGAGAAAGAACGACCTTAAAGCCGTTCTTTTTGTGATGCCTGGTCTGAAAATTTCTGAACTTTCTTACTCAAACGCCAAATGTCCCTCATACCATGAAGAGCAGGATTTGTTCTCATCCTTCTCGACATTTGTTCTTGCGCCATCCTTTTCATTTGTTCTTCCGCTCCCAATAAGGATAAATCACTCGGCAACGTATAATATTCATTATCTTCTCTCACTATTTCCAAAATTTGTTTTTCCGCTCCCGGATTGATAGCAATTTCTTTTTCTGCCATTCGACCTACAATCTTTTCTCCTAGTGATTCTGTAGCTTCTTTAACAGCATCTGCCCGCTTTGCAAGTTGTTTGTCGGCTTCCCGTTCCGCCTTATTGTCAACGACACTTACGACATATTTGTACATGGCGATTTTGTATTTGTCTAACGTGGTATGTTTTTGATGATCTCCCGTTTGATGCGGGTCAAAGATCATCCTACCCTTTTTCGATGTAATTTCTCCATCGGGTTTTCTTCCTTTCATAATTTTCTCCTTTTTAATTTACAATAAATGTAACAGAATTTGCTTTTACAAGTCAATACTTATGCGGAAATTAAATTTTCACAAAAAATCTTAACTTTGCAAAAAACTCAAGTTCCCGCAACTTCGCCGCGGCGGTTGATTATTATTTTCCGAAGCATATCTGCGGGGAATATCAGCAGTGCAAGCATAATAACAATAATAAAGTCAATGAAACTGAGCGGTACGGTTCGGAAAATCGCGCCGCCGAAGAAAATCATGCCTGCCGAAGCGATGCTTACAAATCCCATAATTACTACAAAGACCTTATTAAGGCTTAAATAAGAAAGCGGATTGAGTTCATGAGTGCGCGCGTTGAAGCTGTTAAAAATATTGATAAACATAAAGAACATAAAGAAACCGGTCATAGCGTATGCCGCTCCTTTCGCGTTAAAGTGGTCTTGTATGCTTGGGTTTATCAAAAACCAAAGCGAAATGGCAAAGGTAAAGATGCTCCCCAGCAGAATCTGTTGCCACATATAACGGTTGATAATCGGCTCGTCACGGCGTTTAGGGGATTCAGTCATGTATTTGATGCGCGGTTTTTCACCTCCAAAGGCAAGTCCCGCCAAAGTATCCATGACCAAGTTTATCCAAAGCATCTGAATTACTGTTATCGGGGTATCAATTTTGACAAGCGGCGCGACGACACAAATCGCCATTGCGCAGAAGTTTATAGTAAGTTTGAAAATAAGGAACTTCCGGATACTTTTAAAAATTGTGCGCCCGTAAAGCACCGCACGGGAAATCGAGTTGATATTATCGTCGATGATGACAATGTCGCCCGCTTCTTTGGCAACTTCGGTGCCGCTTCCCATCGCAAAGCCGATGTCTGCTTTTTTAAGGGCAGGTGCATCGTTGACTCCGTCGCCCGTCATTCCGGTTACAAGGTTAAGGCTTTGGGCAATACGCACCAGCCGGCTTTTATCCGACGGCAGTGCGCGAGCAACAACGCGAATCCGCGGCAGCATTTCGGCAAGCTGTTTATCCGTGAGCGCTGCCATTTCATCCGAGGTCAGCACTATTTCTTTTGTATTATTTTTGTCACGGCTTTCCGGTGAAGTCAATATTCCTACTTCATAAGCGACCGCTTTAGCGGTGGCAACCGAATCACCGGTTATCATAATAGTCTGAATTCCCGCGCTTTCCAGACGTTTAATGCTTTGCACCGCTTCTTTGCGAACCCTGTCGCGAATGGCAACCAGCCCAACCAAGTTATTGTCTATCGCAACGGCGACAAGGCGAACGGATTTTTCACTAAGCTCGCTTACTGTTTTATATACCGCCGGTTCTACGCGGCACTTAGCGAAAACTATATCGGGAGCACCTTTAAGCAGTACTTTGCCGTCGGACAGTGTCGTGCTCATAAATTTCCGAGCACTGTCGAATGGGATTTGAGAAATCTTGACCGCTTCAGTTTGCGGAAGCGACTGCGCATACTCTAAGAGTATACGGTCGGTCGAGTTTCCGCCAACAGCCCTGCCGTTTGCGCTTATTTCCGCGGAAGTGTTGTGCCTTAGGTTAAGGCTTATTTGTTTGGCAAGTCTTTCCTGTTTGGTATGTTTAAGGTCAGCGTGGAAAATACCGTTCGGGTCGACTATACCGATGACTTCCAGCTTGCCGTGCGTCAATGTGCCTGTTTTATCGGTGAAAAGTATGTTCATGCTCCCGGCCGTTTCAATGCCGCCCAGTTTCCGTATTAATACGTTATCCTTAAGCATGGATTTCATGTTCGCGGACAATACTACGGTAATCATCATGGGAAGTCCTTCCGGAACCGCCATCACTATAACCGCTACAACCAAAGTCGCCATGTCGATAAGACTGTTAAAGGTTACTTGGCTGCCCTGGAGTACGAAAACACTGAACATATACGAGACTGCAACCATGCCTGCGCCGATATATCCAATTAGGCTTATCGTACTTGCAAGTTTTTGCAGTTTAAGTTTAAGCGGACTTATAGGAGTGACTTCCTGAAGTTCGGCAGCTATTTTGCCGTAGACTGTTTTATCGCCTACAGCTTCCACCCTCATAACTGCTTCGCCGTGGGTTACTACGGTTCCGCAGAAAACCAAAAGCGGGTTAAGGAAATCTTCCTTCCCCTTGTATTCCGTAACAAGCTTTTTCGCTTCTTTTGACTCGCCGTTTAACAGGGACTGGTCGACTTCTACACTGCCGGATAAAATCCTGCCGTCCGCCGGGATTTTATCGCCCATTCCAATAAGTACAATATCGCCGACAACTATGTCCGCGATAGGCACAAGCATAACAGCGCCATTACGCCGCACTCGGACATCGGTAGCGCTTGCGATTTGGCTTAGTTTCCGGAATGCGTTCTCGCTTCCATATTCGCTTAGCGTGGAAACCACTACCGCGACCAATATCGCCGCTACGATGCCAAGAGTTTCTATTAAGTGAGCATTGCCGAACAGGAATACAACTTGAATACCAAGTGCGACAAGCAGAATCTTTATCATCGGGTCGCCGAAGTTCCCAATGAAACTGCGGAACAAGCCGTTCCGTTTAGATTTTGTTATAATGTTTGCCCCGTACTGTGTCCGGGCTTTCGTTACTTCTTCGCTTGAAAGCCCTTTATAATTGATTCCGCCGTCCATACCTATATAGATATTATTCTATCACTTAGCCAATTCAATTTCAATCTTAAATGGGGCATAAAGATTGTCAATATATCGCCTGCCTGTTATAATCAACAATGGCAAAATTAGATTTATCTAAATACAAAGGTTTCTTTTTTGATTTAGATGGCACTTTGATTGACTCCGCAGGAGTTTGGAATAATGCAGATGTCGAATTGGTCAATACTTACGGAACGAATAATAAAGCATATTTATTCGCTGACAAAGAGAGATTTTTTAAGGAATACAAAGGCAATGACCTTTACCTTGGGTGGGCGCAGTTTTTAGTTGATACTTATAAAATGACTGGTATAACCGCCAAGCAAGCCCAAGAATGGCAAGTAAAGTTTGGAACTGATTTTTTGCGAAACATAGAATATAGAATTGGTGCAGATAAACTTTTAATTTCATTAAAGAAAAATGGCGCAAAGATTGCTCTTGTTACACTTGCAAGCGATATCGTTATAAACACAATAAAAATCGAAAATCGAAAAATTAAAAACTCCGCCAGTTTTAATAATATATTTGACGAAATAATAACGGCAAAAATGATTACACACCGAAAACCAAACCCAGAGTGTTTTATCAAGGCTATGAAATTATTAAAATTAAAACCGAAAGAGTGTCTTGTTTTTGAAGATGACCTAATTGGCGCAATGGCGGCGAAAAATGCAGATATGGATGTTTGCATTATTTATGACAAGACTTCTGATGAAAATAGAGAAAAGTTAATTGAATTAACTCCATACCATATTAACAGTTTCAATGATTTACTGGACAATTAACAAATTCGACGTTATTATCTTGTATGGAAGAAATGTTAGACCTTGTAAATGATAATGACGAGATTATCGGGCAAATAAAACGAAGTGAATCAAGAGGGATACAAAATGTTAGAGTAATTAACATTTTTATTAAAACTCCCGATGACAAACTAATTGTTCCTTTGCGAAGCGCAAACAGACGAATATATCCTAACTGCTATGATTTCTCTGTTGGCGGTTTTGTTGATAGCGGTGACTCTTACGGAAAAACCGCACACAAAGAATTGGAAGAAGAACTTGGTGTTAGTGATATGCCATTACAAGAAATTGGATATTTCAAACCCAAAGATAAAATAACAATTTCTTTCTCAAAACTTTATCTAGGCAAGTATGATGGCAGAATGGAAGATTTACAATTTGACAAAGACGGAATACAACAACTCTATACTTTTTCAAATGATGAAATAATCAAAATGTTAAAAGAAACACCCGAAAAATTCAAGGGCGATTTCAAACAATCTTTTGAATATTATTTAGAAAATGTAATTAAACGCAAACAGCTCAAATAACACGCAAACAAACTGCAAAGAACAAGAATAGTGTTGGCTATTCCTTTTCAGTTCCGTTAAATAATTTGTGCGCTTCTTCAAACGAAGCATTGAAATCAATAGGAGTCCACGATTTGTTAGGTGCAAAAACTTGTGCGCCGTTTTTAGTATCGCGGATTTGTGAAAATGTAACTTTATCGAGTGGCGGGTTTAATGTAACCTCAACACCATCAATATCGTAAACATACCTATCTTGTTTTTGTCTTTTCGGTGTGTTGTCGGTTATTGGGAGTTCTCTTGCCATATCTTCAATAGTTGGAGTTTGCTCGATATTTCCCCAATCACCAGTTGAAAACGCATTAAACATAAGGTCAGTAATTCCATTTTCACGGCAATAGTTAAAGATTTCGCCAATCTCAAATAAGTTTTCATTAAGAATTACGGCAGAAAGTTTTGTATTGCCAAGTAATTGATTTGAATAGTTAATACAGTCAAAAAGTTTTTTCTTGTCTTGTGGGAAACGATGATTAACCAATTTTGTATTCTCTTGCAAAAGAGTATCTACACTAAATTGAAATTGTGTTAAACCTGCCTCGATTAACTTTTCAATTTTATTCCTATTGAGAGGTATTCCGTTTGTGATGACACTCGTATTGCTACCAAGTCCTTTGAATGCTTTTACTATGTTCGTGAATTTAGGGTGAGTTGTAGGCTCGCCACCCGAAAAACTCAATGACCCAACATTTTTACCACTGACATTCACATTATGTTTGTCAAGAAACTCACGGATTTGTTGTGCGGATTCTTCTCGCATAAAGAATGGGTCTGCGTTTAGTTCTTGCCTTTCGTTATAACAATACTTGCAAAGTTTTGGAATATTGCATTTAGGTGTCGTTAAAATATGCACCCTGTCATTTATCAACAAACTTTTCTTTTCCATTTTTTCTCCTTTTGACGAATATTATACTGGAAAAAAGTGGAAAAATCAATACCTAATCCATAATCTACAAAATTTGTCAAGCATTATACACTTCTAAGGATTAGACAAATAATATAATGTTACAGCATATATTTTAATATGACCATACAATGTCTTTTCAGGGTGTTGGTCAAATCTTAATTAAAAGGAGGAATCATTATGGATATGAAAAAAAACCTTTGGACGTGGACCTTGGCTTTCATTTTTGCTGCTGTTACGGTTTTGTATTTTATCGCATGGATTGATATGGGCGTCAGCTTTAAATATTACGGACCGCTGTCTACTGCCCTTTTTGTTTTTCTTCTTGTTGCAACATTGTACTTCATTTTTGAAGCGCTTGACAACGGATCGTACAACCAATGGCTGCTTACAGCCGGCGGCATTATAAATGTGGTTTTAATTGTAATAGCATTTTTCAATGTAGTTGCTTCTTGGATGACGTTTGATTTCTTGGTCGTAACTTTCTTTGTACCTCTTGTCATATACGCATTGCTTCCGCTTCTTATGGGTATTAAGAGAGTGTTGTCTAAGCCGTAGTCGCGGACTGGATAAACTATATAATCTTTACCCCGGGGTAGAAAACGCCGAACGCTAAGCCGGCGTTTTTTATGCGGCGGTGTTATACTTGCAAATTGAGTGCCTCTGTAATATCATTAACCATGACCATCAAAGAACAAATCGAGAAGGACTTGGGGGCGGCATTCACACAAGCCGGCTTGGACAAGAACAAAGCGGTTGTAATGGTGTCCGCGATAGATATTTGCGATTACCAGTGCAATGCCTGTTTTGCCCTTGGGAAAGAGCTTGGGATTCCGCCGTTTAAACTCAGTCAGCAAATTGCAGGTATTTTCCGGTCAGACACTGCGTCGTGCGAAGCTGTGCCGCCCGCTTTTTTGAACTTTAAAGTAACCGATTCCGCACTTACAAAGACAGTCAATAGCTTGATAGAAACCGAAAAATTGCCGATTGCCGCGCAACCGCAGCGCACAGTTTTCTTTGATTACGGCGGCGCGAACATTGCGAAAGAACTGCACGTCGGACACTTAAGAAGTCCGATTGTCGGCGAGGCACTTAAACGCGTCTTTCAGGCATTGGGTCATGATACTGTTTCAGATGTATACCTTGGCGATTGGGGGCTGCAAAACGGATTGATTTTTTCCGAGCTTGAGCATCAAAACTATGTTACGGGCGGTAAGTTTGTTAAGTCAGTAACTTTGGACGTATTAAATGAAATTTATCCCCTTGCTTCGCGCAAGAAAGACAGTGACCCGGTTTTTAAAAAGCGCGCCGATGAAATTACTTTGCTTTTACAGCAAAAGCAGGAACCGTGGTTCGGTCTTTGGAAGGTTTTGCGGAAAATTTCGGTTTCCAGGATTCGGGAAAACTATGATAGATTAGGATGCACCTTTGATTTATATAACGGCGAAAGCGATGCCCAGCCTTATGTAGAGGAAGTGCTTGAAATACTGAAACAACAGAATCTTGCCTATGACGATAATAATTGTTTAATAATGAATGTCGCCAATGAAAGCGATAAAGCTCCTATGCCGCCAATTATTTTGAAGAAGTACAACGGCGGTGATTTGTACGCCACCAATGACGTTGCGACCGTTTACTACCGTATGCAGAGATACAAGCCGGATGAGTTTATTTACCTTACGGACGCACGGCAAAGCCTTCATTTTGAACAGGTATTCAGATGTGTAAAACTGGGCGGTCTTGTAAATGATGAAACAAAACTTACTCATATCGGTTACGGCACAATGAACGGTGCGGACGGTAAGCCTTTTAAAACACGCGCAGGAGGAACAATAAAGCTGGAAGAAGTCATCGAACTTGTTAGGCAGGCTGCCGCGAAAAGGCTTGCCGAAAACAAAGCCGGCGGTGACGGAACCAGCGCGCAAAAAATCGGGCTGGCTGCGCTTAAGTTTGCAGATTTAAGCAACAATGTGCGCAAAGACTATGTATTCGACCCGGATAAGTTTACTTCTTTTGAAGGTAAAACAGGTCCATATATACTTTATACAATAGCGCGTATTAATTCGATTTTTTTGAAAAGCAATCCCGATTCAGCCAAAGCGGGAAACCGTAAGAAAGTCAATAAGCAATCAGCGCATACGATTTATATTACCGACAATACAAGGGGTATTATGGTAAAGATTTTAAAACTTTGCGATGCGTATCCTGCCGCCGCCGCTAATTATACGCTTAACGGAATTACGGACGCGGCTTGGGCACTGGCTGCCGCTTTTAATATTTTTTATGGGTCTGTCAATATCTTGCGGGAGCAGGACAAAAATGTTCAGATGTTGTATCTTTCATTGTGTTCCGCCGTGCGCACAGCATTAAAATACGCCATGCATACCTTGGCAATCGACACGGTAGAGGAAATGTAGTTTATTATTTCGCGCTTTTTTTGACGAAGGTTTCCAATGCGGCTTCGGATGCAAAACTGCCTTCGTGAGATGCGACTTTACGTTTACCGTTAAAGATCATAAGTGTCGGAACTACCCTGACACCCACTTCATTGCACAGGTTTCCTGCCTCGTCGATATTAACCTTGCAAAATGCGTAACCCGGAGCCATTTGTTTGCCAACGCGTTCAAACATCGGTCCGAAAGCTTTGCACGGACCGCACCATTCTGCGTAAAAGTCCGCCACGACCGGAACCGTTGACTTAGCCAATAATTCCCTGAATTCTGCTTCTGATATTTTCATATAATCCTCCTTGATTTTTTATCTGCCGGCTTCTTTGGCTTTTGCTGCGGCGATGCCAAGCTGCTGCTCAAGTACTTCCGTAAACTTATTGACATCTTTACATTTTTCCAGTTCCGCTGTCAACTGTGCAACGTTAACTTTCTTGCCCAGTTTATCAATTTCTGTTTCGTTGCTTATGCCGTAAACATCTTTTATGAGACCCGCCACCAACATATTCCCTATTCCCGGATTATTTTTCAAGTCGGCAATAATCGTTGTCATACATTCCTTCGGATCGGTGGTGTTGACTCCGGAACCGTGATACCGTCCGCGCGGAGGATCACGCCTAGGATCGCCGGTTAGATTAGGACCAATTACAGCATTGGTAAACTCAGTCTGCATGGCATTGCGCGGTAACTCACCTTTCTTTGCCGCGGCAGTGCCGCTGTCCCACATTTTGCTTCCCGCATTTTTCATTGCCCCATGTCTTAAATTAAGCTGATTAATATCATACTGAATTTTTTCACCGGTTTCCGTAAGTCTGCTTCTTGTAAACGGCGTATGGCTTTTATCTATAATGGGACTTTTTACCTCCTCTTTTTCACGCTCTAAATCAATTCCCATCAATATAATTTTTCGTAGTGTATCATGAATTTGGAAGACTTTACACAGTTTCTGGTATTCTTCCGGCGACCTTATATCTTTACAACTGTTTTTTATATCTTCTACATATTCCGCCCTTGTTTTAGCCTTTGTTTCAGACTCCTGTTTTTCTTGTTTCGCTTTATTTTGCTGTTCTTCTGACTTTTTTTGCAGATACTGTTTATATTCTTCTCCAAGTCCGGCTTTTTTTATAAACTTTTCCAAATAATCGGGACCTCTGTCAAATTCTTTAGAAAAATCACCTCCGGATAATTTTAAGCTTCCTTTCAACATATTAAGGGTTTCGGTTTCTATCTTATATGTCTGTGTCGGGTCCAGCATTTTAGCGATTTCACTTGTGTATGCCGAAAATTCTTGTTCACTAAGCGATTTGCTTTCTGATTCCAAATTTTCCAGTTCAGTTTTATTCAGGGATTTACCTTTTTTTCTTGCTTCTTCAATAATTTTACTCATTTTTTTATCGTAAAGCATGCTTTTATAAGCCCTTGCCAAGGCTTTGGTAATTCCTTCTTTGCTGGTCTCAATGAATTCATTAATATCTGCTAAGCGTTTTTCTGTGTTCTGATTAAAGTTTCTGCTTTTTTCAAATTCACTTTGTGATACAGCATTATAACCGACACTGGCACCGAAAACCATTCCTTGGAAATACTTTGCCATCATGCCGGCAAGCTGTCCAACCAACTTTATCAGCGGAGATTTTGCCAAAGCCCTGTATGGAGTTTTTGTAATTTTAGGGTATTTTTGCTTGCTGTCGTTTAACTTTTGAGTACTGACATCAACGCCGGTCATTTCTTTTGTTTTTCCGCGGTCCAATATTTCCGAGAGGTCTTTGCTTTTGTTTTCCCGTTCTTTTATATATGTTTCTGTCTTTACCTTAATCATGGAAACAAGCGTTTGGTGTACAGCGTCGCCTACTGTAAACACTCCTTTGTGATCTATTCCGGGGACAAGTTGAAACTTGTCCGAAGATAACTTGGCATTAAAATTAAAGTTAAAAGTATTTCCGTCCTTCCCAAGCGACAGTTTGTGTATCGCTTCATCGATTTTTTGTTCCCTGATATTCGGAGCCATGCTAAGCAGTGAGTTGCGGATATACATATCGGGATTATCGCCTTTCGAATCGCCCGGGATTTCTGTAACCGCAGTTTCAGTTGACATCAGCCTAAAAATACTGCTTACCACTTGCACGGATGAAAGGTCTTTTAAATGTTGTGACATTTTTTTCCAATCTTCTTCAAATTCACTTGGAAGTCCCTCGTACGCCTTGTTTGAATTACCCAGTTCCATATAGTTATGATAATTCGGACTCAGTGTCGCCTTTAAATATTCAAGGCTGTGTTCGGAAATCTTTACATAACCTTTGTCTTCAGAGTATTTGCTGACTTTTTTATATAATTCTTCCTGCAGTTGACGTATAGAGCCGGCTCCGTTGAAAGTTTTATCGTTGCCAAGGTCTACGCCAAGAGTTTTGCATATCGCAATAAAGCGTTTGTTTACCTGTTCACGTTCTTTTGCATCAAGTTTATTAAATCCGCTTTCATAAAGCATTTGCCAAGCCATGTTATATTCGGCTCGGTTTTTAATCCTGTCCTGTCCTGCGGTAATTCCAAGTTCACCGTATTTTTTTGTTTCCTTACCGTCCTTAGTAAAAGGTGTATTTTTTGTTGTGCCGTAATGCGTGACCCTGCAGGTGAAATCGCCGGTTTCTTTACCTTGGGCGTCCAAAACCGGCTGACCCGGTTCCATCATCTGCACGTTCTTTTTGTAGTACTCCAACAGTATCTCTGCGTTTTTTTCAATCTCTTTTTCCGTCGTAAAAGGAATTTTAAAATTTGGGTTTTTGAAAATTTCCGGAACTATTGTATCACTGTCGATTCCAATGTGAACACCGGCTTTGTTGAATGCGAACTCCGCCATATACTTATCGAAAACGAAATTCAGTTTGTTAAATACAGTTTCACGGTCGGGGGAACCCGGCGAAAGGCTGTTCCTGTCAATTCCGTTTTCATCGACATATGCTGCAATTATTTCTTCGATACTGCCCGGAGCAAGCTGTTTTTGGGCAAAGTCGAATCCGTCAAGTATTGTTTCCAACATTACACCGCTTGTAGTGCTGTGTTTTTGTACATAGTCATAGATAAGTTGTGTAGATGATTTTGCCATGTTCTCCTCCATGTGTGCCAAGAGTTTTACATATAAATTGTACAAAAAAAAGCTTGTTAATGCAACAGAAAATTCTCTAAGGAACAAAGCAGAGACGCCGGAATTCTCTTATCCTATCCCTTGTAATTTTTGCACTTCAAAAAAGTCCGCCCATGGGTCGCTTTCCGGATAGTTTTTTATTCGGGCGAGAGCTTTTTCAATGCTTATGGAGTCCGGCGCGATTCGGGCAAGTTCATGCCAATAAATCGGCATAGATACTTTTGCACCCGGTTTTGCCCTGATAGAGAACGGTAATACGCAGGTCGCCCCCCGCCCGTTCCGCAGCCAATCTACGAAAATTTTTCCGTTTCGGTGTTCCAGCCTTACATTGCTTGTATATTTATTCGGCCATTTGGTCTGCATTAATTCGGCAACAGCACGCGAAAAATCGATAAACCGTTCCCAATCTTTCATGGGTTTGATTGGAATATATATATGATAGCCCTTGTTGCCGCTGGTTTTAAGGAATGATTTAAGATTCAGTTCATCCAAAATACTTTTCAAATCGCGCACTCCTTGATGCACGGCAGCCTGTCCTACCCCTTCGCCCGGGTCCAAATCAAACACCATAACATCCGGTTTCCCGTCTGCGGCTTCATCGTTATTTACAGTTTTACCGCCTTTGCCGTGTATGCTTCCAAAACCGTGAAATTCAACGGTATTATTTTGTACTGCTTCAAAAATATCTTCGGGTTTTGTAAAAATGATTGGCTGTTTCTCTGAAGATTCGCTGCCGATTCCGCTGTTTAAATTTTTCCGGAAGTAACAGCCTTGCTCCAGCCCTTTAGGGCACGCAACCAGCGATAGATTTCTTTTTTCAAAATACGGCATCATATAAGAGGCAGCTTTTTTGTAATAGTTCAGTATTTCCATCTTTGTGACGCTGCCGACCATTAACTTATCGGGGTTTGTTAGCTTTATTTCTTTTTTAGCCGGATTTGTTTGCTTTTTTACGTTCATTTTGTCTGAATTATTGCCCAAAAAACCGGAGATACTATTGAAATGGCATACAGTTACAAAGGCGCGATTTCATTCGGATTGGTGCATATACCGATAACTTTAACCGCTGTTATAAAAGAAAATGATATCGGGTTTAATATGCTCGATAAAGATACGCAAAGCCGCATACAATATAAGAAAACTTGTGTGGACTGCGGCGGGCGCGAAGTTCAAAATACCGATATCGTAAAAGGTTATCAGTATGAAAAAGGTAAATACGTCTTATTCACGGAGGAAGATTTCGAGAAACTTAAAACAGAAAAAGATAAAAATATCACGATATCCCAGTTCACAGACGTTAAAACCATTGACCCGATTTATTTTGACCGCGCATTTTATGTAAACCCCATCGGGGGCGAACACGCATTCGCGCTTTTGCTGGCAGCGATGGAAAAAGAAAACCGCGCGGGAATTGCCAAAACTGTGCTTGGAAGCCGTGAAACGCTTATGCTTATCCGAGTAAGCAACGGCATAATGTTTGCAAACAGCCTCTTTTTTCAAGATGAAGTTACAAAAGCGCCTGCGGTTGAAAAAACAGAAGTAAAAAAAGAGGAGCTGGCTTTGGCGGTTAATCTTTTAGCGAACATGACAAAACCGTTCGAGCCTGAGCAGTTCCGCGACGATTATCACGAGCGGCTTAAGAACGCAATAGCGAAAAAAATAGCAGGCAAACAAATTACCGCCCCGAATAAAGTACCGCAAGACAATATAATAAACATCATGGAAGCACTTAAAAAAAGCGTGCAGATGACCGGAGAGAAAAAGGAAGACAAGCCCAAGAAAAAAATCCAAACAATAGGAAAGCGCAATGCAAATGCAAAAAGTAAAGATAAAACCAATGCTGCTCACCGAAAGCCCGCCGTTTGACAGCGCGGATTATATATTCGAGCTTAAACTCGACGGAATACGCACGATAGCGGTTCTCTGCCGCGACGAAACAAGGCTATACTCGCGTAATGGGCGTGATATGACTTCTAGATTTCCGGAATTATCCAAACTGCACGAAAGCATTACCAATGGCATCTCCAAAGCAACCGACGACCAACATACTCAGTTATTTTATACAGTTTTGGACGGAGAAATTATCGCTCTTACAAACGGGAAACCGGATTTCAATAAACTACTTCGTGGCGACAGACCGATTCAATACGTAGCTTTTGACATTTTATTTTTGCACGGCGAGGATTTAAAAAACCTGCCGCTTGACCAGCGCAAAACTATTTTGGAAAGTTCTGTTACTCAATCGGCTTACTTTGTAGTTTGCGAATATATAGATACCCACGGCAAAGCTCTGTTTGAACTTGCAAGGCGCGAAAACCTTGAAGGCATTGTCGCCAAAAATAAAACCAGCGTCTATCATGAAGGAATCCGCACAACCCAGTGGCTTAAAATCCGTCTTCCGCACAAAGAAGTACTTTTAAATCGGAAGAAACTGTCTGATTTTGGCGGATAGACAGTTTAGGGACAAACCTATGCTCTTATCGTCCGCTCGGTTTCGCGTTTAATGTCTTTCTCACGAAGGGCGCGCTTTTTATCATAGTTTTGTTTGCCTTTCGCAAGTGCGATTTCCGCTTTCACAAGTCCGCGCGAATTAAAATATAGTTTTGTTACAACGCAGGTATAACCTTTGACTTTTACCGCCGCATGAAGTTTTTCAATTTGGACGCGGCGCAAAAGCAGTTTCCTGTCGCGCTTACATACCTGTTCTTCTTGCCTTCCATTTTTATATGGCGCAAAGTATGCGTTTTTCAGGAACGCTTCCCCGTTTTCAAAGTATATAAAACTGTCCGACAAATTAATTTCCGATGCCCGTGCCGATTTTACTTCCCAGCCAAGCAGTTCCAAACCGGCTTCCAATTTATCTTCGATAAAAAAATCATGAAAAGCCTTCCGGTTATTTGCGATAACTGTCATGTTTGTATCCCGATACTTTTTCGTACTTGGGCAAGTGTTTCCGCCGCGACTTTCCTTGCTTTGACTGCGCCGTCGGACAAAATCTTTTCGACTTCGTGGTAGTTGTTCATCAGATGCTCGTACTTTGCCCTCATCGGGGCGATAAACTGTTCAAGTTCGTCAGCGAGCTGCTTCTTTGCATCGCCCCAGCCTATGCCCTGTGCGAACTGCTTTGCAAATTTTGTGATTTTCGCCGCCACAAGTCTGTAAAGTTGAAAAATCACGTTATCAAGCGGCTTTGGGTCGGTTGGAAGCGAGCTGTCCGTCACGATCCGCATAACACATTTTTTAAGTTCACTAGAGCTTGCGAACAGAGGAATTATATTGCCGTAACTTTTGCTCATCTTCTGACCATCCAGACCGGAAATGGTCGCGACATCAGTATTTATCTGAGCCTCCGGGACTTTCAAAGTCCGCCCATAAATCGCATTGAAAGCTTTTGCAATGTCCGCCGCAATTTCAACATGCTGTTTTTGATCCGAGCCGACCGGCACGAAATCAGTTCCGAAGGCGAGAATATCCGCAGCCATCAAAATCGGATAAGAATAAAGTCCCATATTAATGTCATAATCAGTGTCACGTCCGGCATCGGAGTTTGCCGCAGCCGCCGCTTTGTATGCATGGGCGCGGTTCATAAGCCCTTTCGGAGTTACATTGTTAAGGATAGTTGTAAGTTCAAAAATCTCCGGCACATCGGACTGTCTGTAAAAAACTGTCTTGGCGATATCCAGTCCGCACGCAAGCCACGTGCAGGCGATTTCTTTAGTAAATTTCGCCAATTCCTTTGCGGATTTTACAGTGGTAAGCGCGTGGTAATCCGCAATAAAAAAATAACTGTCCGCACCGCCCTTTGCGGCAGCTTCTATTGCAGGCTTAATCGCTCCGAAATAATTTGCAATATGCGGAGTTCCTGTCGGTTTGATGCCCGTTAGAACAACCTTGCGTGTTTCAGTTACCATTTTTTATAAACTCCATGATTTTTTTGATTTCGGCAATTTTAAAAGTTTTTTGTTCGCCTGTGCTCATTTTTTTTATCGAGATTTGCCCTGTGCTTATTTCATTTTCACCCATAACTGCCGCAAAAGGTATTTTTTCGGCATTTGCATATTCAAAGCATTTTCCAACATTTTTCCCTGATAAGTTTACAAGAACTTGGGACCCATCCGCGCGCAAAGTTTCCGCAAACATCTGCGCCGCTGTTTCCGCTCCCGTAAAAGGTATAATCATCAACCGGTTACTATATTCAGCACTTTGCTGCCCTGCAAGAATCGCACTGATAGGCTCTAGCCCAAAACTCATTCCCACGGCGGGATATTTTTGTCCGTTGCCTATAAAATTTCCGATTATATTGTCGTATCTGCCGCCGCCGCCGATTGCGCTGTTTATGCGCCCTGCTTTGTCATAGACTTCCCAAACCGTTCCTGTATATATGTTAAGCCCCCGCGTAAGAAGCGGCGAGAATTCACAATATTTGGCAATCCCCATTTTGTCAAGGAGCGCAAAAAGTTCTTTCAGTTCTGCATTTGGCTCAATTTTCAAGTCTAACAGCTTCTGCGCACCGTACTTTTCCAGACTTTTATAAGTTTCACTTTGACCGGCTTTTTCTGCATTATCCAATATAGCAATGATTGCTTCAATGTTAGGATTGTTAATTATATCCGCAAGTATCTTTCGATTGCCAATTTTTATAACAGGAGTAATTCCAATGGATAACATGATTTTTGTGCAAAGCAAAATGAGTTCCGCCTCGATATGCGCACCCGAGACTCCTACGCAGTCCACATCGCACTGATAAAATTCCCGAGCTCTGCCAAATTTAACCGGTCCGTTGCGGAAAACTTTGCCGATTTCATACCGCTTAAAAGGCAGCCGCAGATTGCGGTTCATTGCGATAACTTTACAAAAAGGTACGGTTAAATCAAACCTAAGCCCCAAATCGCGGTCGCCCTGGTCCTTAAGTTTATAGATTTCACGCAGTATTTCGGCATCGGGACTGTATTTATACGAAAGCAAATCGTAATAATTAAGCATAGCGGTTTCAAGCGGCAAAAAACCGAACTTTTCAAAATTGCGCCTTAGCACATCTGTTAGTCTATTGCGCACGATTTGAACATCGGGAAGAAAATCAGAAGCCCCTTTAATGTTTTTAGTCACGGTTTCGCCCTTTACATCACTTTTCAAACTTTCCATATATCATTGTATCATGTTTTTTTCTTAATGCAACGAAATGCAGGGCTGGTTAAATAAGTGGTTGCTGATTTTTGATAAAAATGCCATACTTAAATTATACAAAGGAGAAAAAATGAGCAAACAGACTTTCAATGGCGGAAAAAAGAATATGAATGAACTAGAACAAATTGTTCAAAACGCAAAAGAATTAAAACAAAACGTAAAAGAATTAAAACAAGCGGTTAAAAATATCACGGAATTCATTAATATGCGCGGTGTCAAAATCTGTTCGGATATAATAACTTCTCCCAAATTTCTGTCACCACTAAGTCTCATGACATTTTGGCAAAGTTTGGTTGAAACTAGCGCACATGAACCGGAAAAAGCAACAACATATTTACTCGCCAGTCTTGTGTCCGGAATTGCGGCGTGGGTTTCGATAAATAAGGAAAAAAAGTTATCAAACCATCGTGAAATTGAAAAAAGAGCCAACTTTAAAGCAGATTTTGTATCAAATGACCTGTTGGAAAGAGAAATTCGCTTGATTCTCTCGCAAGTTGCTAAAAAAGAACAAACAGCGCAAATTAAACGAAAAAATTTACGCGTTATTAGTAATTTTCCCCCATCGCGAAAAGAAAGTTTGATGCGATAGACAGAGATATCGTGTCTTTTACCGCACCGCCAGCTTCCCTACCGCTACTGTATAATCGTCACGCGCAATGCGGCCGCTTCTGTTCAGTGCTTCGTCCATTATAGTGTCGGCGAGTTCTTGCGGATTATCGACCATAAGGTTGTTAATAAAATTCGCCAAAGTTACCCTGCTGCTGAAAGCGTCGCTTACTCCGTCGCTTACCAGAATAACTATGTCATTCTCTGCTAAAACCGCATGAGTTATTTTGGGCTGCATCTCTTCCAATATGCCAAGAGGTAAACTGCCGGCTTCCACCACTTCTACTGTGTCGCGGCGTTTAATAAAACCGTCGCTTGCACCAACTTTAACAAAATCTGCCTCACCGGTTCCGAAATTGAATACCGCAATGTCAAGCGCGCTGAAAATATCTCCGGCGGAAATTTGAAGCAATTGATTCACATTCATCATTATCATTTCATTGGGGAAACCCGCTTTATAAAAATTTTCCACCAAACTAAGCGCAAGAGTTGCAGCTTTTTCCGCCGACGCACCCGCGCCCATGCCGTCACAAATCGCCATAAGTGACTTGTCGTGACTGATTTTTAAAAACGAATAAATGTCGCCGCTTGCTTGGTTATAATTTTTTGAAACTTGCGCAACCCCGAAAAGCATCTGATATTGCGGTGCCGTTTTAACGGTTACAATCGCAAAGCCGGCGTTTTCCGCGTCGTCTATTGATTCAAGCTGCATTTTATGTTTAAGCACACGGCTTATAACCTGTTCGATTGCGCGGTTTTTGCTGTCGATGCGGCTTACCAGCACGCTTATCGTATATTCGTTTAGGTTTATTCTTGTAATAAGACAATCACTTGCCACTATCGAGCGGTACAGCAATTCCTCCTTTATAAGGTCTGCGGTATCGTTGTCAAACACAACGGCGCTGCATACATCTGACGCGAATCGCACCATAAGTTTGCTAAGTCCCGACAGGAGCTGCGCCATAAGTATTTTGCCCATGTCAAGCTTACCGAGAGCCGTTTCGCGCTCATTGCGTTCTTTCAATAAATTGTTGGTTGTGCTTACAACACTGTTAATGCGGATGCAGCGCACCGTAAGCGACCCCGGAATGTCCAAGAAGTTCACCGTGCCGCGGCTTAGGGCAATATAAGCAAGCGCGGCAAAACTTTCGCGTATATCTTCACCGCTTTTGGTATCGCGGTAACAGTTTGCTTTGTTTACACAATTTTCACAAAGCGAAGTCTGCATTTGACCGGAAAGCAGCAGCTTGGCTTCGCCGGCGGGAGTCTCGGCATGGATAAGTGACCTGTAAATATTTTGAAGTTCCGCAAAGACATTCGCCAAAGAATTCAGTTGGGAATATATACCCGCGCGGTTTTTGTTTATGGTGTTTTTGCTTACCAAGTTTCCGTTAAGCGACGATGCGGCAAAATCAAACCGTTTTGCAAGACCTTGCGGAGTCAGCATAAACGCGCAAACCGCCAAAATTACCGGCAAAAAAGCATAAAAGTTATAAACAATGTACGCATTGAAATAAGTTCCAAGGACTATATCCGTAAAAATCAAGGCAATTACGCTGTACGCGGTATTTCGCGATTTAAATGCCATTGCAACAGCGCAAAGCAAAGTATAAACCGCCACATAATTCAAATTAAGTGCGGCAAGACTTTGTCCAAGCCCTAAACAAACCGCAATGACAAGCGTGCTGCGGGTATCGAACATATATACACCGACCAAAATTATATATATGGAAACCAATTTGTGCGAGGAAAAATATTCGGTATCAAGACCCGACAGTCCAAGCGCAAATACCGTAACAAAAACCGCGGCGCAAATTTTTTGGTCTACGGTCCACGGAATTTTTGTGCGCTTTATTTTAACGGCATTTATAAGCACCGCTGTAACTCCCAAGAAAACAGACCCTATTATTACAGAGACCAGACCGCCGTAAAAATATTCCCTCACCGTCCAAAGTTGCGCCAGCGCGTATCCGTTTGCGATTATGTACGCTATTACCGCTCCTGTAACGCTTTTAAAATCCGGAAACCGTTTTATCAATACCAAAAAAAGCGCGAACACGCATACCGCAGCCAAAGCAGAGATGACTTGCGAAGTTTGGTTAGTCATATAAAGTTCGGATAAAAAAAACACCGCGGCTGCTGCCCACGGTTTAACGCTTAAAAAAATACTCGCAAATAAAAAAGATAATGCAAACGGAGCGATTTGAGAATCAATCCGCGCATTGGCAAGTACAAACATCACACCAAAGAACAAAAAGTATTTCACAGCGATAATACTCGAATGCCCGCTGCTGGTGCGCCGTTCGCTTTTTTTATTTTCCTCGGTCATATAGGCAAAAATAGCAAAGTATTACCCGCTTTTTTTGATGATACAGCGCATTTAATGTCGTTTTTTGACAGAATGTTGGCTTTTATCAACAGTTTTCAAGCCAAACTATATTGTCTTTCTCTTTGACAAAAAAACTTTAGATTATTATCATATACTAATGAGTAAGTTAAAAAACGACACACATAAACGAACCAAGCCCAAAAAACGGCTTCTTAGCAATAAAACTATTGTTGCTGTTAAGGTTGTTACGGCTTGTGTTTTGTTTTTTGCGTGCGCCCTTTTCTTTTTTGGAAATATAAGTTTGTTTGTCGGCGATTTTAAATCATTTAATCCTTTCCCGCTGGTATTTTTTGCAGGATTAATCTGGGTTTGCGTATACATTGCGAATTTGCTTAGCAAAATAGAAGACAAAAACTTGTATCTTGCCGACCGCCATGATTGGCTTTACAAATTGATTTTTACAGTAACTATCCTGTCGGTTATTATCCGCAGTTTCATTTTTGAACAGCCGTATTTAAGTGTTCCCACATTTATAGTTTCGTTGTTCATAATAAGCGGCATATTGACTTTACTCACGCCAAACATTATAGACAACAATAACGATGATTTTTGAAAATAAACTTACTTTATTTCAATAAGTTTCTCGCGAGCGATGCTATAGATATAAATTTTGGGTGTGATGTTGTTAAGCGCCTGTGCTACCGCCGCTTTGTACATATTAAGCTGGGCGGAATACAGTTCAATCATTCTTTGTTCGCTTATATTATTTGTCTTGTAGTCAATTATTACCGCTTCTTTGCCGTTTATTGCCAGCAGGTCAATTACACCCTGAACTATTGTGGTATCGCCGCTACAGACTCCTTCCGCCAAGCAGACAGATTGTAGAAATGGAAGCTCGCGGTAAATTTTCCAGCCTTTTATCATGGGAAAAAGTTTGTACAGCTCATCATCACCGGTAAATTGCATTTTTTTGTGAACCTGCGTTCCGTGTTCTTTCCCCACAAAAGAAGCCGGCTTTTCAGAGTCCAAGCGGGCGCTTATCTGTTTTTTTTGCGTCAGTTCAGTAACAGAAGTCTTCGACGGCATATCCGTCTTATATCGATAAGGCATCGAGTAAAGTTTTTCCAAACTTTCGGTAAATTCTTTATCATACTCACCGGTCAAGATACGTTTCTCGGGAGTCTTATCCGTTACCTGAATTGCTTCCGCGTCGATGATTTCAAGCGTAAAACAATCGTCCTCCTTAAATAAACCCGGAGCCAAAAGCTGCAGGTAATTTTTTGCGCGCATAATCATCATCGGACTGGTTTCTTCATCTTGAGCCGCAAATTCCGTCATTGCCGCATTGTCGCTTTTCAACTTATCAATATTGCCGCCGCCAATGATTATCAACTGATTTTTTGCGCGCGTAAGAGCAACGTAGAGAAGCCGCATTTCTTCCGCTATGTTTGTGCGTTCGTTCGATATAACCGCCGAGAGTCTTGCGATGCTGTGCGTTTTGGTAAACTCGTCGGCATCCAGCGAATAAACACAAAGCCCGAATTTTTTATCTGCAAGCATAAGCCGCCTTGCATCGCTTATATTAAACGGCGCGCCTGCATCATAAACGAAAACTATGGGAAACTCTAGCCCCTTGCTTGAATGTATGGTCATTATTTGCACGCAGTCGGAGTCCGATGCCGGCGGTCTTATTTTTATATCAAGCAGTTTGTTTTCCAGCAGGTAAAGGTATCCGCTTACGGTTGCCGCGGCGGATTTTCCGCGCAGATTTTCCAAATAGGCGCGGATATTCGCTGCCATAACCGAACCTTCGGGAAGAATTGATAACTTGTCTATGATTTTGTACTCGGTTAAAAAAATTGTTAATACATCAGCAGTATTGTGGGATTTTGCAAGTGCTCTGTATTTTTCTAAGAATTCAAGAAACTTTTGTATTTTTTGCGCCAAAGGCAATGGTTTTATTTCATTGAGATTTTCATTCTTTATATAACTAAGCAGCTTTTTATAAAAAGGTTGTTCTTCAGCACTGTCGTTTTGTGCACGCCCTGATATTTTTATCGCTGCAAGTTCGTCCGGCGTGAAACCAAATACAAAGCCGGACATTAGAAGTATAAGCGGCGCATCATTATAAAAGTTAGAGACGGCAAACAGCATATTGTTAAGCAGCGAAATTTCAAAAAGTTCGGACCCGTAACTTTCTGCATCCACAAAGAATGCTATGTCGGCGCGGCGCAAAACAGATAATAACTGGTTAAAATGAGTTCGCGAGCGTGCCAAGATTGCAATATCGCGAAGGGCTACTCCGCTTTTATTAAGAGCCGCGATTTTTTTTGCAATCAATGCAGCCTGAAGTTCCGGCGCCGTGCCGGATGATGAATTTACCAGCTTAACTGCAACTTGGGTTGAATTTGCGGATACTGCACTTTGGTCGATATTGAATGCGGATGTTTTGCTGTAATCTATTTCCGCGATGTCGTTTTTCATTATCTTACCGAATACATGATTTGCGAATTGCAGTATGTTGGATTTGCTACGAAAGTTTTTATTAAGTTTGACCACTTTTTCACGCTGCATTTTATCCGCGAAAATTGCCGCTTCACATCCCCGGAAACCGTAAATGCTTTGTTTTACATCCCCCACCATAAACATACTGCTTTCGCATCCTATTTCGGTCAAAATCTTTTCTTGAATTGGGTTTGTATCTTGATATTCATCGATAAAAATATATTTGTACTTCTGCCGTATGTTCTGCACCGCTTCCAAATTTTCAAGCACCAAACACGCGTATTTTTCCAAATCGTTAAAGTCAAGCCTGCCTTGCTTTGCTTTAAGATATTCGCCCTCAAACATTTTCACAAGAGATATCATATCAACGACCAAGCTCCTGTCCCTTAATTGATTTTTTATTATCAGAGAAAGCTCAAGTGAATAATGCTCGGTTATCCTGCCGATCAGGCTTTTAAAACCTTCTCGAATATTTTTAAAGTTTTCATCCAAACCCGGCTTAAGGCGGCTGAAGGCGGCAGTCTTTGCAATTTTATACAGACAATCATAACTTTTAACAGCGGCAACACTCTCCGCCATACGTATACATTCTTCCAAATACGAAAGTTCCTTTGCAGAGGAGTTCACGCATATTGCATCTTTTATTTTGAGAAAGATTTGACAATACTGTATTCCTATTTGTGAGTAATAACCGATGATATTTTTAAGCGCAATGTTGGTATCGTAACTTGCAAGCGCAGTATCGGAAAGCCACTTGTCCGGATTTTCCCGAGTGCAAACAAATTCGTAAATTTCCATCAATTGATTTTTAAGCGCATCGGTTTTGCGATTGACTGTGAAAGTATCGATAAGGTGCTTTAACTTTACATAGTTTTTTGCGATTGCGTTATCTGCAGCTTCGCTTTTCAAAACTGCCGCTTCAGGCTCATCCAAAATTTCAAAATCAGGGCTTACGCTGGCAACGGTAAAGTATGTCTTATTTAATTCACTGCAAAATTTATGAAACGTGCCTATAAATGCGCTATCCAAATTATGCTTTGATGACAACCGTCGTATCAGTTTCGCACGCATTTCTTTTGCCGCCGCATTTGTAAATGTCAAAACTAAAAGCTCGGATGCCGGAATTTCATTGTTTTCTATCATAGACGCGATTCGTTCCGTCATCACGGCGGTTTTTCCGGCTCCTGCGGAAGCTGACACCAACAAGTCCATACCGCGCCGGGTTATAGCGTCTGCTTGGTCGCTTGTCCATCGGACACTCATAACGCCTCCTTGCACATAGCGCGCGCGAGGCAGTAATCGCATGTTTTTTTATCCGCGGGCAAAGGGGCAACAACTCCGCGGGTTATTTTGTCGATTGCAAGCATCGCCAACTTTTCGCTTTTTGCGACAACTTCCGCAATATTTTTTGTAATTCCGTGAGCCTTAGCGTTGTCTTCGTCAAAACAGTATCCGCCCGAAAGCGGCAAATAATATGCCCCGTCCGGAATGTATTTTTCGGGCAGCAAGCTTAAATACAGCGGTAATTGCAGCTTAATACCCGCCTCCATTTTTTTAAGCGAAAATCCGGAATCCGAACCGGTTTTGTAATCGAACACAACGGCGTGCTCGCGCCCGTTAATTTCTGCGGTATCTATGCGGTCAGCTTTACCTTTCAGCGTTATACCGCCGAACGGTTTGGAAAGCGGCAATTCGGTAAAACGGGGAAAATAAGCCGAGTCTTTTATACCGCTAAAGATTTGTTCCGCGACTTTCTTTGATTCACGCCGGATTCCGGAAACAACAGGGGCATAGCTTGCATCTTTTAGCAAAAAGTCAAATTTCCTGTTTGTAAAGACTGTTGATACCGCTTCTTGCATTTCTTTTTGAGTGTTAAAGTTATCAAGACTTCCGTTTTTTATTATCCGGTTTGTAAACTCTTCGGCAATTTTATGGATAATTGTACCCATGATATTCGGAGCAAGTTGAAACCGAAGTTCACCGTAACTGTATATCTCGCGAGGGTGTACGGAAAGCCCATTTTGTAAGAAATGATAATACGGACATTTGTAAAAATTCTCTATCTGGGTTATGCGTCCCGTCAAGTTCTTAAAAAACAAAGCTTGTCCGCGACTTATGTTATTGTGTGGTCCAAAAAGCTCGACCAGCGGCAAATCCCAGAGCCCAAGCGACCGTAAAACCGAATTATAATAAATGGGGTCGGTGTATGCTGTCCCTTCCGCGATTGCACGAAGCACAAGTGCCGTTGCATATGTTTTGCTTGCGATATCATCTTGCCGAGGATTAGACTTTGATTGCTGTTGGGTCAAACTCTGTCCGACTATATTAAAGAAAATTTGATCGAGAGCGGATTCATTATCATTTGAACTTAAGAAGCATTGTTTTGTAAAACTGGCAAGAATATCGACGGCGTGGATTTTGTTCCTGATATTTGTAAGCGTACAGCTTGGCTCTATCCGGACTGCAATATTATTCAAGTCCTGTCCTGTAATGATATCTGTGTCGTCCTGATGCGCCGGAAATGTGGGTTCCGTTATGCCTGCTATAAAAAGATACTCTGTAAAATACGGTTGGTGTTCGGCGGTGCTTACAAGCGTTACCGCATCCGAATACTCCGGAATTTCCGAAACCTTTGTCGCGGAAGCAAGAGTTGTAAATAAATTAAGGAACTGCATAATCTCAAGCGGCATATCATCCGAGATGCGCTCGATTATCTGCAAAAGCTCGTCAAGTTTTGGTATCTCCGGTCCTTTTATTTTCCGCAGTTGCCGCACAAACTCGCCCGCCGTTTTACATTTTTTCAGTGCTTTTACATAAGGCTCGGTGATTTGGTTGGAACGCATATTGCTTTTAAGCGCAAGATTTTCCAGTTCGAACTCGTCATCTGCGCCCAGACCGCTGTACGAACTTTTAATGATATTAATGAAGTGTTCCTGCCTTCCGGAAGCGGCAAGCGCCAGATATTCTTTCAAATATTGTACAAACTGGTTTTCCAGCAAACTTTCTCCGACATCGGCGTTCACCGCTATGCTGCATTCTGTAAATACTTGTGTCCAAATTTTAACGCTCTTTTCAAAGTCACAAAGGCAGACCGTGATATCGCGGAATCGAACGCCTTTGGTTTTTGTAAGCGCACAAATTTGATTCGCCGCCCATTCCGCTTCGGCTCCGACAGAGTCAAAAGTATTAACTTGTATGGTTTCGGTACGATTTTCAAGCTTTTGGTCGCTTTGCACAACTTTCTCGCGCTGCGCCGCAAAGCCAAGGTCAAAACATGCGGCACTGATAAAATTTTCAAGTTCACTCCCCGCCCGGACGCCCGCCGTCACTGACTTTGCTTTTTTTATAAGTTCCGTGATGACTGCCTCACGCTGAACAGAAAGATGCTCGAAACCTGTGATAAAGATTTTCGAATTTGTAAGCTGCTTGCTGTATTTAATGTTTTCTATTAAAAAACCAAGTTGTCCGCTGGAATCGGTATATTCCGAAGTTTCTTTTTTATAGGCGCGCCGGATGACAGTAATATCATGCATTTTTTTCGCTGTAACCGTGTCCGCGCGGGTATTTTTATGCAGCGTTTCAAAATCGACCAGACTGCTTGTTAGTTGGTTAATTGTATTAAATATCTTTTCGGCAAACGCATAGTGGTCAACCGAACGCTTAAACCACAGAAGTTCGTCACGAACATTCTGCACCGCACGCCACATGAAAAGCACAGCGGAAGTTTTATCCAGCACTTGTTCAAGGAAACCGGTCCCGCCAAGTTCATTGTGGACAAGATGGAACAACCGCGAGAAAGTAATAATATGTGTATTCAAGTAACATCCGCCGTCCGCAAGCAGCAGCTTTTCCGCCTGAAGCGTAAACCTGTCCGGTACAATTATGAAAACCGGATCTATTTTCCCTTGGGCAATGTTCCGCGCCGTATCTATAACAGCTTTAATTGCCGCGGATAAATTATCCGACACCAGCATTTTAACTTTGGGTGTTTCTTTCGTAATGCTCCTGTTCACAAACTCATTATAGCATGATATACTGACCCGATGATAGAACTTTTGGCTCCTGCGGGAGATATGACGAAACTAAAAGCTGCACTCTACTATGGCGCAGATGCAGTGTATGTAGGCGGAGAGGCTTTTAACTTGCGCGCAATGGCACGTAATTTCGGGCGTTCGGAGCTTAAAAAAGCGGTGCAGCTCGTGCACGCGCAAGGCAAAAAAATCTATGTGACGCTTAATATTTTCGCGCGGAATTATGATTTTCCAAGCCTTATTAAGTACGCAAAGTTCCTGGAAGAAATAAATGCCGATGCGGTTATCGTATCCGACCTTGGGGTCTTAAAAGCCGTCCGCGAAAACACCAATTTGGAAGTCCATATATCAACCCAAGCAAATGTATTGAACAAATATACCGCCGAAGAATATGCGCGGCTTGGGTCAAAGCGCATAATTCTTGCGCGAGAATGCAGCCTTGACGAGATTCGCGGAATCGTACAGCATCTTGAAAGAATAAGCCCTTCACTTCCGCAGGGGCGCGTGGAAGCCGAAGTTTTCGTCCATGGAGCGATGTGTATTTCTTATTCGGGGCGTTGTTACTTATCGGATTATATAGTCAGTGAAACTAAATCCAAAGACCAAACAAATTGCGGGCGCAGCGGAAACCGCGGGACATGCGCCCAAGCCTGCCGGTTCAAATACGCACTGGTCGAAGAAAAACGTCCAGGCGAATACTATGAAATCGAAGAAGACCAGCACGGAACATACATTATGAACAGCCGGGATTTGTGTTTAATTGAACACCTTGACGAACTTCGCAAAGTAGGTGTGACAAGTTTCAAGATAGAGGGGCGCACCAAAAGCGAGTATTATGTTGCAGGAGTGGTCAATGCCTACCGCCGGAAAATGAGCGGAGAAAATTTCGATACCTGCACGGAACTTCTAAAAATAAGCCACCGCGATTATACAACCGGCTTTATTTTTGACGATAAAGACCGCCAATACCGGCAGTCACCGTCACCCGCTTCCACATATGATTTTGTCGCAATCGCGTTGGGCGGTTGCAAGGTCCAGCAGCGTAATAAATTTTCGGTCGGCGATACTTTGGAAATTCTAAGCCCTACTGACACCTTTAATAAAACTTTCGTTGTAACCGAACTTCATAATCAAAACCGCGAGCCCATGACCTGCGCCAAAAGCGTTCAAGAAACCGTATTTATCAAATGCCCGTACAAACTCGAAAAAGGCGACATCTTAAGACGGAAGATACAAGTACTTTAAGACTTGTTGAGCAAAGAACGCAACTTCATTCTTTACATATCATAGTTTAGCAACCTCTTAATTTACATAACCAAGGCACAAGTGTCAGGTTATGTAAAACAATTATTAACCTACAAAAACGCCGGCGTCTTTCACTCCGGCGTTTTTTGTCCGCTGTCTTTTTATTATTATTTCTTCAATATCTTTGCCAAATCTTTCTCGGGGGTTGAGATCGGTGTAAGATTAAAGTTTTTAACCAGAATATCCAAAACTCCCGGGGAAACAAAAGCAGGCAATGTCGGACCGATAAGAATATTTTTCAAACCCAGATGCAGCAGTGTCAGCAGTACGGCGACCGCTTTTTGTTCATACCATGACAGCACAAGAGTTAATGGAAGTTCATTCAGTCCGCAGCCAAAGGCTTGACTTAGTGCCGCCGCCACTTTAATTGCGCTGTAAGAATCGTTACATTGACCCATATCCATAATCCGCGGCAAACCGCCGATTGTGCCCAGATCCAAATCATTAAATCTATACTTTCCGCACGCAAGCGTGAGGATAACCGTATCTTTGGGTGTCTTTTTAACAAAATCGGTATAATAGTTTCTGCCCGGTTTTGCTCCGTCACAGCCGCCCACCAAAAAGAAATGTTTTATTGCACCGCTTTTTACCGCATCGATCACTTTATCCGCAACAGAAAGCACTGTTCCATGTGCAAACCCTGTCATAACAGTTTTACCGCCGTTAATGCCCGTCATTACTTTATTTTCTTTATAACCGCCAAGTTTTAATGCTTTATTTATTACAGGTGTAAAATCTTTGTTCTCGCCTATGTGTACCAATTCCGGATATCTTACAACAGCAGTTGTAAATACTCTGTCTTTATAACTGTCTTTTACCGGCATAAGGCAATTTGTGGTAAACAGAATCGGAGCAGGAATACCGTCAAATTCTTTTTGCTGGTTCTGCCAAGCAGTGCCGAAGTTACCTTTTAAATGTGGATAAGCTTTCAATTTAGGGTATCCGTGTGCAGGCAGCATCTCGCTGTGGGTGTAAATATTTATTCCTTTATTCTTTGTCTGTTCAAGCAGTAGATATAAATCATGCAAATCATGACCGCTTATTACAATGAAAGGACCCTTTTCAATAGTAAGCGGAACCGTAACCGGTGTCGGCGTACCGTATTTATCATTGTGCGCTTTATCAAGAAGTTCCATGCATTTCAGGTTTATTTTACCGGTCTCAAGCGCGAGAGATAAAAATTCTTCTTTGGGCAAGTCTTTACCAATCATAGTTAAGGCTTTATAGAAAAAAGCCATGACTTCTTTATCCTTGTATCCTAGATTAAAGGCGTGATAAGCATATGCTGCAACTCCTTTAATTCCAAACAATACAAGTGATTTAAGCGAACGGATATCATCATTCCCGCTCCAAATATTTGTCATGTTATAATCTGCGGCATCTGCAGCACGCACCTTGGAATTTTTAGCCAAAAGTCTGGCTTTTTCAGCATGAACTTTAGCAATTAAATCATTCAAAGAACTGTCATCAAAATTGACATTGGTAATAGTCGTAAAAAGGCCATCAAGTATTAAATCATCAGTTGTATTTAAAGGTTCCGAACCTTCTGCTGCTCTTGCCAGACCTATAAGTGCACCGATAAGGTTATCCTGAAGATTTGAGGTTATATCTTTTTTACCGCAAGCCCCTGCCTTGCCGTTACAAACTTTTCCTCCTACCGTCTGTTCGCATTGAAAACAAAACATATTTTCCATTTTTAATTTCTCCTTTTAATATTCGTCAGCCGACCATCAATTATCTAACACAAAAACAAGATAGTAAAGTGAATTTTGCAAAGCCGAGTAAATTCGGCTTGCACCTGCTACAAACTCGTTAAAGAATTATACACCTGCTAAAAAATCAACTTGAATTTTCGCGCTAGAAGACATATACTGCACTAAACGGAAGTGTACCAAAGTGGTCGTACTGGGCTGCTCTCGAAAAGCAGTTGTCTGCAAGGACACGTGAGTTCGAATCTCACCGCTTCCGCCAAGAGATGTCAAATACGAACCAAGACAAAAAAGTAAAATTTTTTGTTTTGGATAATGTATTTGGAAAATTGTCAAGATTTATGTTTTTTGAGCGAACGCTTTAACTCATGCAAAGAAATAACTTTGTCTTGTTCAATTGCAATATCAGCCTGTTCAAGTTCGCCAAGAAGCTCTGCCATTGCTTGTTCTACTGTTATTTGCATCTTCCAATAGTTAGAATAGTTTTGTTTTTGACACTCATCTTCAGGGTAAGTCAAATAATACTGATGAGGATTTGGCATAGTAGTAAAACGCAAACAAGTATTCTTTTTTGGACATTTTTTGTTATAACACCTTGGGAAGTCCTCAAATGCATTTAGAATATCTATATCATTCATAACCTAGTTTATAGCCCTCCTTTTATACCATTATAATAACACAAAAAAGATTAAAAACAATTCATCAAAAGCAACTGACAGTTGCGCAACCCGAGCAACTGACAGTTGCGCGAACCTGCTTGAAAAATATTAAACTATTGCTTATATTGATTTATGGCTAAAAAGATTATTGAATTAGAAAAAGCAATAAGTAAAAATATAGCTTTTTTGCGCGATGAAAGTGGATACACACAGAAATATCTCGCATTCAAGTTAGGTGTCAAATGGTATCGAGATGGGAATTAGGGTCATCTATTCCACCACTTAAAACAATCTACAAAATTGCTGATTTGTTCAAAGTAACTACCGAAACACTTATAGGAAGGAATCCGCGCTTGATTTGCGACTATTTTGGCTCTTGCCCACACATTTTAGATTGCCCGAGTGATGTTGAACCATTTGGTAATGGTTGCAAATGGTAAATGCAGGCTAATTAAAATTTAGGAGGAACAAATGAAAACATTACCGAAAGCGGTTGATGAGATTTTTAATGAGCAAATTTCAAGCCGAGAAACTGCCGACAAAGATTATGTAATTCGATGTATAAAGGATTTAATAGACAATCCGAATTTTAAGACAATTCAAGGAAAAACATTTTCAAGCAAAGGAATGACTGAGATTCAGGTTGTCCGGTTTTTGATTAAGGAAACTGATAAAATTATTTTCCAAGATGACAAAGATTGGATAGGCGTAGTCAGAAATATTATTTATGACAATTACAAGGAAACCACAGGAGCAAAGGAAATTATTGAGATTATCCAGCACTTTGTTAATTGGATTGATACAGAAAAAAGGTTTTGATTATAAATGAAAAGACACTAAACAAAACACAAGAACGATTTTTCAGGTAATGTGCCCTGTCGGCCGGTGTCTTTCGTTCTTAAATATAAATACTAGCCATAATGATTATTATGTATCGTTCTTTCGAAAATGGGAAAAAGCGCAGGAAACGGGACTCTCTTATTAAAGAAATAGTTTTATTATTCGCGGTTTGTGTTATAAGCATTGCGGCGGTGACAGTATTGAGTGCAGATGTTGCGCTTCGTATTTACGCCCGTTCCAATGTTTTTACAGTTGTAATTGACGCAGGTCACGGCGGCAAGGATAAAGGAGCATCCAGCAAAAGCGGCACATCTGAAAGGGATATAAACCTTGCGATTGCAAACGCGCTTGCACGTGAATTTGAAGCCCATCAAGTTGCTGTTGTGATGACACGGCAAACCGAGGATTCACTCGCTTCGCCTTTTTCGCTTAACAAGAAAAAAGATGATATGAACAAACGCCGGCAAATTATCGAACGAGTCAAGCCTGATTTAGTAATTTCGATACATCTTAATAATTTTCCAAGCGATACAAGTGTCCGCGGTCTGCAATGTTTTTATGATAAAAGCGGCGAACTAAGCCAAAAGTACGCCACCGCTGTTCAAACCGAATTTAATAAAAGCGGTCTGGACATCAACCGTAAAGCCAAAACCGGCGATTATTATATTTTGGACTGTACAGAATACCCATCCATACTGGTTGAGTGCGGTTTTTTAAGCAATCCTGCGGAGGAAGGGCTTTTAAAAACTCCGGAATACCAGCATATTTTGGCATATTATATAGCTTCCGCAGTAGTCAAAACACAACTTAATATCAATGCAAATATTGTTTAATAACACGGTCTAGTTCAAACAATAAATACTAAAATTGCTCATTTTACAATTGACACTTATACCTTTAAGACATATTATTTGTTTAATGAAAAGTAGGTGGTATTATTTTCAGGAAGTAAAAAAATACTTGGTTTTTGCGCTGGTTTTTTTGGTCTTACAGGAAGGACTTGGGTTGTTTTTTCCGCTTCTTCTTGAGAACGTCGGTGATATGATTTATATTGACGGCACCACAGCCGGAGGAATTATCCGTGCGGGCATCTGGATTTTCGGTTTGGTCATATTGATTTTTATTTTTAACATTTTAAGTGAGCTTTTTTTTGCGGTCGCGACCGCAGGCTTTCAAAAAAAGATGCGGGCCGAGATGTTTGAAAAAGTTCAAAACGCCCCCACCGAAAAAATAAATGAAATAGGCAGCGGATCTGTATTGCCGCTTTTTATGAATGACTGTACATGGATAAGGCTTATGCAGAAGCAGCTTTTCACAATCTATGTTTTCATTCCGATATCCGTTTTGGGAAGTGTTGTTATGCTGTTTGTCTTGCATCCTATATACGCACTTTTTGTGCTTGTTTTGATTCCAATCTTTTTGGTTTTCTTTTTCTTAAGTTCACGCCGCATTGCAAAGGTAATGCAGTCCAGTATTCCCGCTTTTAATGCCATGCATAAAGAAGTTAAAGAAAGCATAACAGGCGCAAAGGAAATCCGTATTTTCGGCAAAGCAAAAGAACGTGAAAAAAGTTATTCAATACTTGCGGGCACACAGCGCCAGCAAGCGCTTCAGACCCAACGCGCCATAAACCTAAGCTCGTCGGTTAACGCGATGCTTTTTGTGTTCTCCACAATAGCGATAGTCGTTTACGGCATACATACCATGACTGACGTAAGCGGTATACTTGTGATTAATACCGCAATTTTATATGTGAAGAAAGTTTACGACAGCCTACAGAATATTTTTGTACTGCTGGTGGATACTGTTCCGCGCGTTAAAGTTGCCAAAAAAAGGGTTATGATGATATACGGACTGCCGGTGGAAAATACAAGTGGCGGCAAATTCAGCATGCCAATACCGGCTGATTCAGGCGGAGAAGTATCAAAACTTAGCGCTGATTTGGAATTTAACTCGGTAAGTTTTAAACATCCCAATAATAAAATTGCCCTTAATTCCATCAGTTTTAAGGTGGAAAGAGGCTCACGGATAGCGATTACCGGCGGAATGAACAGCGGGCGCGCCATAATACCCTTGCTTATTTTGCAAAATGTTAAAGCGTCAAGCGGGCGCATTCTTATGAACAATGTGGATATAAGCGAGATAAATCCGACTTATTACAGACGGAACGTAATCAGTTTCTGCAGTCAGGAACCCGAGTTTATTCCGGGCACAATAAGGGAAAACTTGAAATTGCTGGAGCCTGAATTAACAGACAAACAGGTCTTGGATTTATTCAACGAAATCGGCGCGCAGGACTTCATAAGGAAATTTAAAAAAGCCGCTTTGGATTCCAATACATCTCAGGACAAAAACGGCAACGCATTTTTGGATTATAAAATCGGGGAAAGAGACACATTTGCAGCGCCCACAAAACGCTTGCTTAACCTTGTGCGCAGTTTACTTAAAAAAGCGCCCATTTATATTTTTAATCAGGGTTTTGAGCATATAAGTCCCGAAATAATCGAAAAAGTCATGGAAAAACTGAAGCGCGAAGGCAAAACGTGTCTATTTATTTCGCAAAATAATTTGGTTTCCAAGTACTGCGATAAAGTCTATGTACTTAAAAACGGCAAAATAAGCGGAGAAGGAAAACATACCGAATTAATGCGCACCAATGCGGATTATGTTGAACTTTGCTCAAGCGCGGCTGGACAGCTGGTAAGCGAGGTAATAATACAATGATTAAACGCGTTTTGATGAACTATTCAAATATTAAATGGCGCATGGTGTTAATTGTTGCAGTCGGAATCGTCGGCGTCGTTATGTATTCAATGATGCCGACATACTTAAACTCCGCTCTTGATAAATTGGGTGAAACCGCTCCCAATGCGGATGCCGCTTATATTTTGCGGATGCTTGGGATATTCCTTGGATTGGCTCTTATTAACGAGGTTTTTTCGATTGTCAGCATTTTCATTATCTTGAAATACGAGGCTAAGGCAACGCAAAATGTGACGGGTCTGGTAAAACGCAAACTGGATGTAGTTCCCATCAGTTACCTTGAACGGTACAGTACAGGCGATCTTACACGTACCGTTTGTTACAACGTCGCCGACATGATGAAAAGCACGCTGCTTATTATATTCCAAATTTCAAGGGCGGTCTTTTTCTTCATTACAAGTTCTATTGCCATGTTCGGGATAAATTCTATCTTGGCAATAGTTGTTATTTCATCGCTTCCGCTTTCGATATTAGCCGCGCGCTTTGTTTCCAAAAGAACGCAGAAATATTTCAAATTTCAAAACGAATCAAATGCAAAGTTAAGCAGTTATCTTGACCAGAAAGCTTCCTATCACGGCTTTTACAAGATGCATGGTTTGGACAGCGACAGCACAGAATTCAACACGCGAAACGCTGCACATGCAAAAGGCGTGGTCGGAGAATCTACTTCCACCGCGCTTAATACAATCTACATAACTTTTATACGCAACTTCATGTATGTTCTTATTACTGTGCTGTGCTGTGTTCTTTACCTAAACGGTGAGATATCAATAGTTATTTTGCCTGCGTTTCTACTTTTCGGTCAGCGTTTTCTGGATAATACGGTGGTCGTTACAACCACAACAAATATCACACAAATAATAGGCTCAAGGGCAGAACGGATTTTCAGTATTCTGGACAGCGCGGAAGACGTTACGGAACGCGAACATATTAAAATAAACAAAATAAGCGGTGATATCAAGTTCAATGATGTAACTTTATCAGACGACGACAGTGTTATATTGGATAACATATCGCTTACTATCCCCGAGGGCGCAAGCGTGGCAATAGTCGGTCCGACAGGCGTTGACAAACACAGGCTTGTGGAATTAATTGCGAAACTTGAACTGCCTACAAAAGGAACTGTAACCGTCGGGGGTCTTAATTTAGCGGAAATCAACAGCATCAACTTTTACAGCCGCATGGGAATCGCAAGCGAGAAACCCTTTCTGTTTCGGGGCACAGTTGCGGAAAATCTCCTTTACGGAGTGGGGAGAATTTTGCCCGAGCACGTTATGAAAATCACCAAACTGCTTGGAAGCCATGAATTTATCGAGCAGCTTCCGCGCGGATATGAAACAGAAATCAACGATAACACAAGTTTGCTTTCCATAAGCGAAAAACAAGCAATAAATGTTGCGCGCATTGTACTTCATGCCGGCAACCTTATAATTCTGGACAGTGCGCTTACAATGGCAGACAACGCATATGAAAAACAAGTGTTTGACGAAATTATCAAACTTAATAAACACCAAACCAAGATATTTGTCACAGACAGGCTTGACAGTGTTAAAAACTGTGATATGATAGTGTTTATCGAAAACGGCAAAATTACAGAGAAAGGCACACATGATGAACTTATTTCCTTGAAAGGTAAATACTACAAAGGCTTTGTGGGTGTTTGAGAAAAAATTATATATGTCTGTTCGTTTCGTCCAGTTTTTTATTAAACAATTTGACTTTCGGTGTGAACATATTTTAATTCGCTTTGCGGATAAAGGTTAGCAAAAAACTCGTTTGGTGGAAATGCAAACGTTCATTAACGGCAGGCACCATTCCACCCTAACCATGCATTTTTTCAACTCTTCTGCATACAGCAGTTCTTGTATTTCTTGCCGGAGCCGCAGGGACAGGGGTCGTTTCGGTTTGCGTCTTTTTTAATCTTGGTATATGTTCCTTGTATTCGTGCCGGCTCGGGCTTTTCTGCTCCGGGCAGTGCGGGTCCCTGCTCGTGCGAACCGGTTAATACAGGGGTTTCTTCTTTTTTGATGGGTGAAACCGGTTTGATTTGCGATACTGGTTTTTTCACTCCGACTTGGGGCGCGGGGGGTGCCTTTTCAATTTTTACTTTAAACAGAAACAGTGCGGTTTGCTCGTTGATGCCTTCTATCATTTCATTGAACATCGTGCGTGCTTCACGGCGGTACTCTATAAGAGGATCTTTTTGACCATAGCCGCGGAGTCCGATTCCCTGGCGCAGATGCACCATTTCGTCTATATGGTTCATCCATTTTGTGTCAACTACATTCAGCAGGACATCGCGCTCAAGTTGGTTGAATAAAAAGCCGTCATCGATAAGTCTTTTGGACTTGTTTTCGTATTGCTCTATAACCGCGTCCAAAACCATAACTTCGACATCTTTATAGTCCGCTCCGTCCGTGTTTTCTTTGTCAAGATATGCCGTTTCCCTGCCGAACAGTTTCTGTCCCAAAATCTGGTTGGCGCGCTCCAAATCCCATTCGGAGAAATGTTTGTCGGTGTCAATTGCTTCCGCAACGGTTTTGCTTACAAGTTCCGGGAAAAAACCAAGGATTTGTTTATGTACGTCTTCCCCGTCCAAAATTTGATTGCGTTCCTTATAAATAAGTCCGCGCTGTTCGTTCAAGACATTGTCGTATTCAAAGGTGTGATGGCGGGCATCAAAGTAAAAACCTTCCACGCGTTTTTGGACACGCTCGAACAGATTCGTCAGCATCCGGCTTTGAACATCGTCCATTTTGAAGAACCGGAAAACCCCGCCGATTATATCTTTTCCAAAGCGTTTTATGATTTCATCCTCGGTGGAAATATAAAAAATTGTACTTCCCGGGTCGCCTTGCCTGCCGGAGCGTCCCCTTAACTGGTTATCAATACGCCGGCTGTCGTGCCGTTCCGTGCCGATTATATGAAGTCCGCCAAGTTCCAAAACCTGCTTTTTCTCGGTGTCGGTTTTTTCTTTATAGTGGTCATAAAGCTTACTGTATTCTTTACGCATTTCTAATATTTTTTTGTCATGCGTATCTTCGTAACTTGTTGCGTTATAAATTTGCTCTTCATCCAAACCGTCTTTTTTTAGGTGGACTTTGGCAAGATATTCCGGGTTGCCTCCAAGCAGGATATCTGTACCGCGTCCTGCCATATTAGTGGCAATTGTAACCGCCCCAAGTTTTCCCGCTTGAGCAACGATATCGGATTCCTGTTCATGATTTTTGGCGTTTAGCACCACATGGTTTACTTTTTTGGATTTAAGGTACTTGGATATTTCCTCGGATTTGTCGATTGTTGTTGTACCTATCAGTACAGGCTGACCGCGCTCGTATCTATACAAAACGTCTTCATAAATAGCAGTCAGTTTGCGCTCCAGCGAACTGAAAACAACATCAGGAGCGTCATCTCGTATCACGGTTTGGTTGGTGGGGATACAAACAACGTCCACACCGTAAATTTTTTGGAATTCGTTTTCTTCTGTCTTGGCTGTTCCCGTCATGCCGCTTAATTTCGCGTAAAGTTTGAAAAGATTTTGTATTGTTACTGTTGCAACCGTTCTGTCCTCGTTCCGAATGGGTACGTTTTCTTTGGCTTCAATTGCCTGATGCAAGCCGTCGCTGTACCTGCGCCCTATCATTTGGCGCCCGGTGTATGGGTCGACAATAATAACTTCCTTTTCTTTATTAATGAGGTAATCACTGTTGACCTCAAACAGCAGATGCGCCTTAAGTGCGTTATTTATGTAATGGTTTAAGTCCATATGCTCGGCATCCGAGATGTTTTCTATCCCGAAATATCGCTCCGCTTTTTCAAAACCGGCTTCGGTCATTCGCACGGCGCGTTCTTTCAAGTCAACCTCGTAATCTTCTTCTTTTAAAGAGCGCACGAACTTGTCGCACTTTTTATAGTTTTCGCTGTTATCCTTTGTGCGGCTGGACATGATAAGCGGAGTCCGGCTTTCGTCAATCAAGATACTGTCCGCTTCATCAACTATGCAGAAGTAATGTCCGCGCTGGGTTCGTTCATCTTTGGAATGCGCCACGTTATCGCGCAGATAATCAAAACCAAGTTCGCTGCTTGTTACATACGTTATGTCGCACTTGTACGCCGCCTGTTTTTCGGAAACTTCCGCATGGGCGCGGCTGAAACCCACCGTAAGCCCCAAAAACCGGTGAATTTTTCCCATCCAATCCACGTTGCGCTTTGCAAGGTATTCGTTGACTTCCACAATATGCACGCCCTTCCCTGCCAAAGAGTTAAGGTATGCGGGCATGGTTGAAGTAAGCGTTTTGCCTTCTCCTGTTTTAAGTTCCGCAATCCGCCCCTGATGAAGCGCAATGCCGCCGAGTATCTGCACATAAAACGGAGTCATTTTAAGAACACGCGCAGAAGCCTCTCTTACACAGGCAAATGCTTCGGGTAAAAGCGAATCAAGTGACTCGCCGCCGTTTACACGCGCGCGAAATGCAATGGTACAGGCGCGAAGTTCGTCATCACTTTTTTGTTTAAATGTATCTTCCAGCGCAATAACCTTGTCCGCAATTTTGCGCAGTTTTTTCAGATGTCTGCTGTTATCAGATGAAAAAAGTCCCATAATTTTGCATTATAACACAACCTTTTGTCCGCCGCAACAAAATCGAAAAGGCGGTTTTGTCTATTGGCAAAGAAAAGGTATAAAATATTTAGAGATAAGGAGAACAAATATGGAAAAGAAAAATAAATTGTCGGTTTTAATCAAAGAAGTCCTTGCAGCCGGCAAATAATCCAGGAACGGTCAAATTTAATACGATCTCATCGTAATAGCCGCACCTGCGGTTATTTTTTAGGTATTCTGTAATATTTACAAGAATATTGTCTTGACTTTGGAGCTTTTTTTTAGTAGCCTTTTTACTGTACAGTTAATACTAATGAAAGAGGGGTTTTTCTGGTGGATACAAAAATTAACAGCAAAAAAAAGGCAGCGAAAGAATCTGACACGAAAGACGTTAAAATGCAAAGGGTCAGGGATATTATTGCCAAGCATAACTTTTCGGCACAGCAGCTTATCCCGATTCTGCAGGAAGTTCAGGATATATATAATTACCTGCCGCAGGATGTAATGGAATATATTGCGGAAAAACTTGGGATTACCGCAGGTCATGTTTTTGGGGTTGCTACTTTTTATGCGCATTTTACGCTTACTCCCAAAGGTAAGTATGTTATCAGGGTCTGCGACGGAACTGCCTGCCATGTGAAGCAATCCGAGACACTTATTAAAACGGTGGAAACTGAATTAAAACTGGACGCAGCCAAACGTGCAAGCGATGACGGGCTGTTCACTTTGGAAACTGTTGCGTGCCTTGGGTCGTGCGGAACCGCACCGGTTGTTGTGATTAACGAGGAAGTGCACGGAAATATGACCAAAGAAAAAACCGTGGAGCTTATAAAAAATATACGCTTGCGTGAAAAGGGGGCGGCGGCAAAATGAACATAACATTGGAAGCACGCAAACAAAGATATCTGGAAAATATTAAAGGATACAAGACTCGCATTGTAATATGCGCGGGCACCGGCTGTGCCGCCAACGGCTCTATGAAAATTTACGAAAAATTCCGCGAGGTTGTTCGCGCGAAAGGACTCAAAATCCGTGTCGCCATGGAAAAAGAACCCGCGGATTATGAACTTGCACATACCGGCTGCAAGGGATTTTGTCAAATGGGCCCGCTGGTTACAATAAAGCCTCAGGGCTATATGTACATGAAAGTCAAACTGGAAGACGTGGAAGAAATTGTAGACTCCTTAATCAATGGAAGAGTGGTTTCGCGGCTTTTTTATAAAAGTCCGGAAGGTAAGGCCGTGAATGAACGCGCTAATATACCTTTTTATCAGCACCAGCACAGGCTTACGCTTGATTTGTGCGGTTCAATTGATGTCGGCTGCATAGACGAATATGTGTCGCATGATGGTTACTTTATGGCACGGAAAGCGATACTTGATATGACGGGCGAACAGATATGCGATGAAATTTTGGCATCGGGATTACGTGGGCGCGGAGGTGCGGGGTTTCCGACCGGGCGCAAGTGGCATCTTACCCGTGTACAGCAATCGGACGTGAAATACATAATCTGTAACGGCGACGAGGGCGACCCTGGTGCATTCATGGACAGGTGTGTTATGGAAGGAAATGCACATGCCGTTATTGAAGGCATGATTATCGCCGCGATGGCGGTTGGTGCTACCGAAGGCTATGTTTATGTGCGCATGGAATATCCTTTGGCGGTTACGCGTTTAAAACAGGCGGCGGAACTGGCGCGCAAGGCGGGTTTCCTTGGCAAAAACATATTTGGCTCTGATAAAAGTTTTGATATCAACATTATGGAAGGCGCTGGCGCTTTTGTGTGCGGTGAGGAAACCGCCCTTATGGCATCGGTTGAGGGCAACCGCGGAATGCCGCGCATGAAACCTCCATTCCCTGCCGAGAAAGGTTTGTTCGGCAAACCTACCGTAATTAACAATGTAGAAACCTTGGCGACAATTCCTGTAATCATGAGAATGGGTGCCACTGAATACTCAAAACTTGGGACTGAAAAATCCAAAGGAACCAAAACTTTTGCGCTTACCGGACATATTGCAAACTCGGGGTTAATTGAAGTTCCGTTCGGAACAACTCTGCGAAAAATAGTCGGCGAAATCGGCGGCGGAGTTGTAGACGGAAGCGGCAGCCTCGACGATGGTGGAAAACTTGTCGGCACCGACTTTAAAGCTGTGCAAATCGGCGGACCTTCGGGTGGTATTTTAACACAAAAACATCTTGATTTGCCGCTTGATTATGAAAATTTAGCCGCCGCCGGCGCGATGATTGGCTCGGGCGGGCTTGTTGTTATGAATAACAGCACTTGCATGGTTAAAATTGCGCGGTATTTCATGCAGTTTACAAAAAACGAAAGCTGCGGTAAATGTACACCGTGCCGTGAAGGAACACGTCAAATGCTCGCACTTTTGGATAAAATTATTGACGGGAAAGCAGACATGTCCGATTTGAATCTTTTGGAAGAGTTATCGGGAGTCGTCCGAACTGCATCGCTTTGCATGCTTGGCAAGTCCGCCCCGAATCCTGTGCTTTCCACCCTAACGCATTTCAGGGATGAGTACTTGGCACACGTAGTGGAAAAAAGATGTCCGACGGGGCAATGCGAGGCACTTGCCGGCTATTTCATTATTCCCGACAAGTGCAAAGGCTGCAGTCTTTGCGCAAAAAAATGTCCGGTTAATGCAATATCTGGTGTGGTCGGCGGAAAATATATAATTGACGAAAGTAAATGCATAAAATGCGGCGTATGTATGCAAAATTGTAAATTCCAGTCAATAATCAGGAGGTAAGGCAATGGTTAAAATAGATAATATAGAAATTCAGCCCAAAGGCGAAAAAAACCTGCTTGAACTTATAAGGGCGGCGGGAATTAACTTGCCGACATTTTGTTACAGTCCGGAACTTAGTGTTTTCGGCTCGTGCCGTATGTGTATTGTAGAAATCGAAGGGCGCGGAGTTGTGCCGGCGTGCTCGACAGCCGTTGTGGACGGTATGATAGTCCGCACCAATACAAAGCAACTTCGTGATGCAAGGAAAGTTATTCTTGAATTAATGCTTGCTTCTCATGACCAGAGCTGTACAACCTGTCCGAAAAGCACTTACTGTAAGTTGCAGGAATTTGCAAAGGACTTGGGTGTTACAAAAGTGCGCTTTCATCAGAACGAACGGGTCGGAACAATAGATGACTCCAGCGATGCCATTGTCCGCGACCCGGGAAAATGTATCCTGTGCGGCAGGTGCGTGCGCGTATGCAGTGAGCACCAGGCCGTCGGGGCACTTGATTTCGCCTATAGGGGCTCTGACTCCAAAGTTTTGACCGAGTTCAACCGTGATATGTGGTCCACAAAATGCGTATCCTGCGGACAGTGCGTCAAGCAATGCCCTGTCGGCGCGCTTACCGTTAAAACCCAAATCGACGATGTTTGGAAGGCAATCAGTGATAAAACAAAAACCGTTGTAGTGCAGATTGCGCCTGCTGTGCGCGTTGCTGTGGGCGAATACTTCGGCGGAAAACCGGGAGAATTTACTCTTGGCAAAATAATTACCGCGCTTCGCCGCATTGGATTTGATAAAGTTTATGATACAAGTTTCGGTGCGGACTTAACTACGGTAGAAGAGGGGCGCGAGTTTATCAAACGCTATAAAACCGGTGGGAAGTTCCCGATGTTTACAAGCTGCTGCCCCGCATGGGTGAAGTATGCGGAACATAATTATCCCGAACTTTTGCCGAATTTATCCACTTGCCGCTCGCCTCATCAAATGTTCGGCGCGGTTGCAAAGGATAAACTTACCAAAGAAATGGGAATTACGCGCAAAGACCTTATTGTAGTATCGGTTATGCCCTGCACCGCTAAGAAATTCGAGGCAAGACGCCCGGAACTTGCCACAAACAAAAATCCCGACGTTGACTTTGTAATTACAACCGGCGAACTTGCACAGATGATTAAACAAGCCGGCATGGACTTTTGGAAGTTACCAGACGGCGAGTTTGACCCGCACCTTGGACAGGCAACCGGCGCAGGAGTTATCTTCGGGGCAACAGGCGGGGTTTTGGAAGCCGTTAAACGCTTTGTAACCAAAGAAATCGGCGCGGAAACTGTGGGAGAAGTCAAGACTTGCGTTGTAAGCGGACTTGTCAATGCCAAAAAACTTCTGGAAGACATTAAAACGGGAAAGGTTCACTACGATATAATTGAAGTTATGGCTTGCAAAGGCGGCTGTGTAAACGGCGGAGGCCAGCCGGACGGAGACTGGGATGCGGTCGATGCTCGACGTAAAGGATTGCGTGCGAATGACGAACAGAAGCCATTGAAAACTTCCGGGGAAAATCCCGAGATCCAAGCGCTTTACAAAAACGACTTGATTGACGAAGAAAAGACTCATCATATGCTTCACACAAAATTTATAAACAGAAAGAACAAACGAAAATAAGTTGACATATCATAAACAAGTCTATATCCTGTGACACCCGATGGAAACGAATAAGGAGGTGCATTTAACCTACATGGAAAACATTGTATACGCTACACCGGACGGAAAGAAGAAGTTGGAACAAAAGCTTAAAGACCTTATTGCAAAGCGCGCTGAAATTGCGGAACAAATTAAAACCGCGCGTGAATTCGGCGACCTAAAGGAAAATGCCGAGTATGCAGCTGCGCGTGAAGCCCAGAACAATCTGGAGATGGAAATCGACGACATTGAAGTAATGTTGCCTAAAATCAAAGTTTTTCATTATGCCAAGGCCGATACCCGTGCGGTGGAAATCGGAACGCGTGTAAAACTTGAAAACATCGCGAATAAAAAAGTTGTCGAATATGTTGTTACCGGCGTGTTGGAAAGTGATATCTCACGCGGATATTTAAGCAATGAAAGCCCCATAGGAAGCGCTTTGCTTGGCAAAAAAGTCGGAGAAGAAGTCGAAATCAAAGTGCCGGCGGGAAAAATAAAATACAAGGTGCTTAAAATAACAAACGGAAATTAATATGATTGCGGATTCACATTGCCACTTGCTTGATCCCAGATTAAGTGAAAAAAAAGATGAAATAGTAAAAAATTTCCGCAAAGACGGCATTTTGTTCGCGGTTGAAATAAGCGCAGATTCGGAAGAAGCAGTCCAAGCCGTTTCATTCGCCAATGCCAATGCGGACATATACTGTACAATCGGGGTTCATCCTTCGTATGCCGATAAATATGACGATGTTTTTGAGCGTTGGGCTGCTAAAGCCGCGGCGGCAGATTGTAAACAAAAAAAGCGCAAAATTGTCGCGGTCGGCGAATGCGGACTTGATTATTACCATAATGATTTCCCGCCGGAAAAGCAAGCCGATGTTTTCACGCGGCAAATAAAACTTGCGGACAGACTGAAACTTCCTTTGGTGGTGCACACAAGGGAAGCGTTTAAAGATACCCTTGAAATTTTGCAGGAAAACCGAAATTACCTTAATCACGGTTTGTTGATTCATTGTTTTTCGGGCGGTCCGGACGAAGTCCGCGCTTTTGCCGAACTGGACGCTTACTTTGCTTTCGGCGGCGCTGTTACATACAAGAATAATAAAATCTCGGCGGAAGCTATCCGCGCTGCTGCGCTTGACAGAATTTTGCTGGAAACGGATGCTCCTTACTTAAGCCCAGAGCCCCTGCGCGGCAAAACCAACGAGCCAAAAAATATAAAGTTTACCGCCGAATATGTTGCGCGTATTTTAAATATGACAGTTGCGGAAATCGAAAAAATCACTCTTGACAACACCAAGCGTTTCTATGGTATAAATAATTAGGGGTTTGCCATAGGCGAAAAGTATCTTTTTGGTCTATCATTGCTTGTAAATCCTCCCCCGTTTGCGCGAGATTCCTTAAAGAAAAGGAGTTAAAGCACATAGAAAATGTTCTTACTTAACGCATAAAAGTATTGTGCTGGTGTAGCTCAGTTGGTAGAGCAGCTGCTTCGTAAGCAGCAGGAGCGAAAGCAATCGTCGGTTCGAGCCCGACCACCAGCTCCACATGAGTAAAGGTGAAAAAGTTCAGCTCGTGAGTGCCACTCATAGGCTGAATTTGAAATGGTTCGTATGTGATGAAAACGCTATGATTATATAAGGATAAAAGGCGCGCCAGTGAATGTGGATAGTTTGGTTTGGAAGATGTTGGATTGAGGGGATTATTTGAGTGAACTTTTTACTGATATTTTTTTTCATTGAGACTTCTTGTCTGTTTACTATAAATTTGTCGCTTTGAATTCGCTCTGCATATATATTCCCCGAAAACGATGAACGAACACCAAGAACATTTTGCAATTCAAAACCTATATGTACGTTCAGTTTATCTCTATCAGGAAAGCCGGTACACCATAGGCGGTTAAACTCACTTTCTGTATAAAATTTGAGCGTAGGTCGAAAATTCAATATAATATAGCCGTCGTGCTTCAATACCTCGTCGAATTTGGAATCCATACCTACATTGTCAACCCATCCGCTTGTAGACATTTCAACGTCCAAATCTTCGATAGAAAATTCGCTAAACCGAATTTTGTTTAATGGGAACTTTCCTTTGCCAATATAGTATATTATAATTCCATAGTCGTATTCGCCTATTATATTGAAAAATTCAAATCCTTGATATCAATTCTTGAATATCCGTTTCGTTTCTTGTCATCACCGCTGTTCGTTTGTGTTTGAAAGTACACGATACAACCGAACAATGACGTTCCAAATAACGTACACATCCCCGCCATGAACGAAAGCCAATCCGCATTTTCATTCCCCTTAAAAATTAGCCACGCAACAAAGATTATCACCGCGTGGATGGCTGCCAAAGCAAAAACTATGTGCAAAAGTTTTGACCTCAAAAGATTTTTCATATATAAGGGTAACATGAAAAAGCATTAAAGTAAAGTGCGGCGCTTAAAACGCTCCTATAAATAATTTTCCTAAAACTTTTCCTCAAAGATATAATCAAATCTTAAGAACTTGGTCCGCTTCTTCGCAAACCAAAGAGATTCATTAAAATCATAAGCAAACCTAAGCCGCCTACAATAACTCCCGCAATCATAAGAAAAAGAAAATTATAGCCAACTCCGAATCCGAAGCTGATCGCGCCCATAATGAGGTTGATAAATCCCGTTACAATCCGGTTGATGCGGCACGCCCGCGAGTCGCATCCGCCAAAAACAAATACGCCGCCAAGTGGAATGAACATGATATAGGATGTGCATAGTTACAAACTTTATGCTACAATACCTTATGAAACGGACTGCCAAAATAGATTTACACGGTCTGCAGCGGCTTGATGCGGAATGTGAGTTAAAACACTTTCTTGACAATTTACCGCCGCATATTAACTTAGTCGAAGTCATTCACGGAATCGGCTCCGGAGTTTTGAAACAAATGACCGCCGAGTTTTACCACCGCAAAATACAAGGACGGGTTCAGTGTATCGGAAACAAGGGACAAACGAATTATTACATAAAGGAAGAAGTTTAATCTATTTTCCCGTTAAAGAAGAAATGCAAAGATATTTTTCTATTCCTGATCTCTGTCGCCAAGCAGATGTCCGTTTACATCACATTTGTTTTTCCAAACTACAAAGATAAAGCACTTGCAAAAGATGGTTTTTTAATATAGACTGTTTTATTGGAGAGTTGGATGAGTGGTTGAAATCACGCCCCTGCTAAGGGCGGGTAGGTCCAAAAACTTACCGCGAGTTCGAATCTCGCACTCTCCGCCAAAGACATCAATGTACGGATCGTTGTAAAATACATATTTTGCAATGGTGTATTTGGTATTGTAATTAAAGTTAATTAGCGATAATTAACGGCTTTTTACCAAACGTTATACAATACAGAAATAGGTCAAGAGCGAATTGTGCACAAAAAACGCCCTGATCAAAAATATTCGAAACATGCTGCCCAATATTTTGTTTTGTTGTATTAAACAATTCTGCCATTTGTTTTTGTGAAAGCCATGCCGCTTTTGGCGACAATGTTACACGCAAATTTATTTTTCCGTCTGCGGTGGTGTAAAGCATTATTTGGTTATTTTTCTTTTTAACCGCCATTTTTATTCATTCCCCAAATTTGACAAAATCAAAAACTCCAATTTCTATAATTGTTTTAACAACTTCTTTTGTTCTTGCTTTTATATAATCGGAGTTAAAGTTTCTATAATCAACTTTTGCCCAACTATGTTTTTCAAAATATGTTGTTGGTAATTTTTCATCTATTTTTGTCTTTTTGTCAACTATATATGAATTTTGAATTTGTCGGTTAAGTTTATTATTAAGTAAAACCATATTTCCAAGCATGTTAATAAATCTAATCTTTTCTTCTTCATTTTCTTTTTTCTCAAACTTCGCCCATTCGCTTTGTTCGTACCATTTTTTGTCGGGCGTTTGCGGAAAAAGATGTTCAATATCAATGTTTGCAAAGTCGGGTTTTACAATATCGTTTTTAGTTTCTTTTTCAATAATCATATAGTACAAGCATTTCATGAATTGGTCATCGTTAATTCCGCCGTCTATTATTGTCGCAAATATCTTTTTATCATATGTGTCAATATCATTTTTAATATCCGCATTCATGCTTACAACTTTTTCAAAAGTTAATTTGATATTATTGTCTAAAACAGTTCTTAAAATGCTCTTTGCTTTATATTGAAAAATACCAGGCGATTTGCCCCGCAAATTCATTTCAATCATTGAATACTTAATCACTTTTGTTAAAAATATATTTATTTCTTCATCGGTATAATTTTTATTCTTCAAAGCCAAATACAGTGGAATAATCTTTTTCCGTTTAAGTAATAAAAAATATTGCGAAATAAATGTCTGGGCATTCAAAAATTTATATAACAAATCAAACGAGTTTAGTATTTCCTTTATATGTTTTTCTTCATTTCCATTGTTAATATATTTTTTAATCTCATTAAACAATTCAATTTGTGGGGTATCCTTGCCGATAGATTGCCACCAATAAAAAATGTAATTATCGAGTGGTACGCCGTTACCCAAATAGTTTAATATTTGCTTACTCCACTCTTCTTCCAGTGTTTTGTTATTTTTGAGTTTCGTTTCCACAAACCCATTTATCAAGTCAAATGGCGTGAGGTCGAGACCCTTATTGTTAAGCGATTCAAAAATCGCGAATGCCTCCATTTCATTGTTTAATGTCATCGTCAAAAGATAGATATTATTCACTATTTGGTCATAAATAAAATTCAACCTTTCCAAACAAGAAATTTGGCTTCTAAAATAGTGTTTTGTTAATAACTCATTTAAACCACTTTTGACTAACTCGTAATTTCTTGCGATACGATTTCCACGTAGACTAACTGTAATATCACTTAATGCAACAAGTTTTTCAAGAAATTTCATATCATTTGTATTGAATAAATGAATTTTCAATTTATTGCCCGAACTTGCCCCAGTTAATGATATTTTTTTCTTAAATAACAAATCTTTAATATTCCTAAATGTAGTTTCTGCTTTTTTACTTTCTTCACTATCGGCTTGACCACGTGATGGAAGTTTTTCTAATTCGTCTTTGATTTTTTCTTTAATAGCCGAAAGCAAGAGAATAAAAGTAATACAGCGTTGTTGCCCATCGATGATTTTGAATTTATTGCTTATATCCTTGTCTTTCGTAAGCATAACAGAGCCAAAATATAATTGAAAAAAGTTGTTGTCATCGTTTTCAATTAGTTCAATATTTTTTTCTAAAAGTTCATCAATGTCTTCAAAGAAAAAATCTATTTGCTCTTTCCCCCATTTGTACGCACGTTGATAGTTTGGGGTTTCGTACTCGAAATCTTTGAAAAACTTTTCCAAAGTACATAAATCTTGCTTTTGATTTTGTATTCCTTTTGTCAAACTCATTTTTCGTTCTCCTTTTGTCTCAAATCTGCAAAGTAATGCGGTTTTGTTTTTTTGCTATTAAACACCAATATTTCGCTATGAAAATTTATTTGTTCATAAATGTTTTTGGGTAAACTAATTATACTTGTTATATCGGGATAGTCACCATTAAGGAATCTTTCTAATCTTTTACTATTCTTTGCAACGTTTAATCTGAATCCATAAGGCGTGAATAAAACAATAGTGACATTTTTACCGAATAGTTCAATGGTCTTTGCGAGAAATACTTCGGGTATAAACGGTCTTGTTCCAAACCCCATTTTACAAGTGTCTTTTCTTAGTTCTTCATCACTATTGAATGGGGGATTTATGACGACAAGTTTTGGTTTAAAATCAAGGTCCTCTTTTTTTAATTTTAGATAGTTTCGTATTTGCGTTCCCTTAAATCCTTGCTCTTTCACATCGAAATATTTTGTTTTGTATCCTGCATCTTGCCATGGGATAATTAAACTACCTTGTCCGACACATGGGTCAAAAACAAGGTCGCCAAGCACCACATCGTTTCTCAAAACTTCGTAAATAAAGTTTGAAATTTCTTTTGGCGTATATACAACCGTTTCTTTTTCGTTGTCATAATAATTATTTCGGGGAATATTATACACGATATACCTCGTTAAATAAACTTTTAACAAAGCAATCTTTACAAACATATTTAAGATTTTTCGGCGAAAATAAGCTTATTTTTTCTCTTGTAGGTTTTTCGGCGAAAACCAAAAAAGCACCACTATTGTCACATTTGCATTTTGCGTTTATTATTTCTTTTTTGCAACCATTAACATAATATAAATATCGATACAAATACGGGAATTCTTTACAAAAGTAAAGCATAGATGAATTATTCAATTCGTTTGTTTCAAAATAATTAAGCAACTCTTCGCTTGGTGCAAAGGTGTAACTTTTTTCTACTTTATCAATTCTTAATTCTTTCCTTTGACCAAGACCATTTACTTTGTTCGCTTGATTTGAACTAATAAGATTATTTAGCATTATTCGTAACTTTGTTTTTTGTGCGACATCGCTAAACTTAAATAAATAACTTGGTAAATATTTTTTATCGTTATTAAAAAGGTTTTCAAAACTATTTTGGATTTCTAACGAGGTTGTAGGCGTATTATTCAGAATAATTTCAATGATAATTATTTCCTTCAAAAGATAGTTAATATTGCTTTCGCCGACATTCAAAAAAACACTTTCGTGCTCGCGAAGTAAATCTTTTGTGAATTTTAATTCCATGCCTATAAGTATAGAGTGAATTTTTAGAATTCGTCAAGTATTAAAAGTAAAAACGCAATTTGGGATAGAATGATGCAAGTCCAAAAGAAGTATGTCAGCAAATACAGGCTTTTTAAAAATATCAGTGAAATTTCAAAAACTCGATTTTTAACCATAAAACCTCAGAGAAAAAACAGTCTAAAACGATTTATACAAGAATGAAAGTGCCGTTATGGGTGACAAGTTTTAGCAGCTGTCGGTTGACTTCTTGCAACAGCCGCGCAATAACTATAAACAGTCCGATACTTCAAGCAGAATGTTCGGCACTTGGATGTTTTGAGCAAGTATTTCCGGCAATTTGTCGGTGCCGATGGGATGATTATATTCGTCTTTGCCGACTTCGATTGTTACCGCCGGAATTCCAAGATGCATGAACACCCAGTCACAATAACCGCCGGTTGAGTTTTTTGTCCGGACGGGACTGTATCCTGTTATATTCGCGGTTTTCTTTGCCAAAGCCGCTGCGCGCGCTAACTGGACAATCGGAATATTTTTGCCGGACGGTTCAAAGCCGTAATAGATTACTTCGCCTTTGCTGTGATAAGCCACAACTGCACAAGGTTTAATTTGGGAAGTAAAATTTACAAGAGCCTGAGTTTCCGGCTCGCTGTTCGGATGCGGTCCGATAAAGTTTTCCGACCCCACAGTCATTACATTTTGAGCACCCATTCCCCAATCCGCATCGAAATTCACATTTAGGTCAACACCTCTTGCATTTGCTTTCCACAAGGGCTGATTTTTGGCGGCATCAAGTGCCAATCGCACCCCGTCCGGATTACACAGCGGAACGAAATACATTCCGCCCGGAAGATTCTTCGTACTGTACTCTTTGATAAGTTCCGCAACCAAAAGCGCAGTAATCCATTCTCTGGCGTGAATCGCACCTGTGATTATGATTTGTTTTCCGCTTGGTTTCCCCACATGAAATGCATAAATAGGCCGACCGAGAACACTGTAACCTATGACGCTTCTCTTAACCCCGGCAAAGGCCGAAAGCATATCAAGTTCATTCGTTATTTCTTCAAATGTCATAATTATTATATTTGCAGAATCCTTTCGGCGTTATCGCAAAATATCTTCTTAATGGTTACAGCGCTTAGACCCTTGTTCAATAGAAATTCCGCAAAGCCGTCAAAGTCCGCATAGTTTTTTAAGCCCTCCGGGAGACTGTCCGTGCCGTAGAAATCAGTTCCTATTGCAATGTTGTCCTCGCCGAAGTTTTCCGCAAAATATTTAATGTGCGCATAGACATCTTCCAAAGCCGCGTGGCTTTTGTTATTATTTATACTGTTTTGTACGCTAATCTCATTTCTTTTCAAGAACTCTCCAACCAACGTCAACCCTATAAGTCCGCCCGATTCCACTATCGTTTGCACCTGCTCACGGTCAAGGTTTCTTGCGTGCGGGTTAACTTCACCGAAACAGGTATGTGAACAAAACAGTTTTCGATGACCCTGAAGCCTTGCAACTTCCATAAAACTTTGTTTATTCAAGTGCGCGAGGTCAATAAGCGTGCCATTTTCGATTAATTTTTGAGCGACCGCCCTGCCAAGCTTGGTAAGACCGCCGTCACCATGCGCTCCTCCAGCCAAAGCATTGTTTGCATTCCATGTCAAACCTACCGAAAAAGGTTTTAACTTGACGATTTCATCAATATTCTGTTCATTTATAAACCATGCATCTTCTATATGCAGAAATAGCTTTACCGGCGTTTGAAGCCCGTCGATTAACTTCTTACAACGCACTATTCGTTTCAATGGATTCTTCATGCGGGTTGTCCATACCGAAACAAGTATCGCCTTTAAATCTTCGTTAGCCGCGCCGCAAATATAACTTTTAAACTTGGCGGCAGAAAGTTTGGTGACTGCATCATTATGCAGGTCAATAAGTTGCATTTTCATATATCTTTATATAAGATAATTTGAAACAATGTCAAAGGAGACGACTTTAATGACGAAAATTTGGGCAAAAATTATGGTAAACCATCGGGTAAAGAAAAGTTTGGTACACAACTGCGGCGCGCAAGTGACCGAAGAGACTTTTTATGATAATGTGCGCGAGATTTGCGAATCACTGAAAATATCCACACCGGTAGTTATTAAAACCTACGCGGAGAATTTTTTAGAGTTCAATACTTTCAAATTCAAGCAGCGCGATTTTTTGGAAGAAATACCGTTTGATTTCTTGGTTTTGGAAAACGGAGACTAGGGCGTATCCCTAAAGTCATTCGGGATGACTTGGCAAGCATCTTTTTGGTTGAAATTTGTCATTTTCTCGGTCACATATATCCCGGATATGCTCCCT
>JGI24705J35276_12238752_pt1 | contig 51597 bp, 50 predicted proteins | sample TergutNt197P4_FD_35276 | JGI IMG/M metagenome (IMG submission 35276) | reverse complement strand
GGCGCCGGGAATGGGATTCGAACCCATGCGGACCGGATGATCCACGGGCTCTCAAGGCCCGCGCGTTAACCACTCTGCCATCCCGGCAACGCTTAACAGTAATCAACCCTCAGACTTATTATCATTACGTTACGTTGCTGAGGAAAATTTAGTAGATGGGGGTTATGAGTAGGTATATGTGTCGGCCTATTTTTCAGAAGTAACCTGTATTTTGCTATCATCATATGGTTGGGTGGGGGTAATTATCGATAAAGTTATCATACACTGTGTAAGGAGTTTCACCGATGCCTTGTCCATTATCTTTTCCCGTATAGTCTGACCAATAATTTCCCTCTTTACCGTTAATCCCACTTGTTGTATTCTGAGTAGTAAGTGCTATTCAGCAATGTGTCTATATGGATTTCAGTTACTTTTGTGTTACCTTCAAAACTGTTGTAGAAAAAATTATTATAATCTGACATTAAAAGATGAACTGCATATCCGCTAGCATCTACAAAGTTGTTTCCAAAAACGTCATTATACCTTGAGCCAAACAGAGACAAACTGGTTTTACCTTGGTAAACATTATTGTTAAAGACAACATTATACTCAATACCATCTAAGCCAATACCTGTATTCTCAGCAGTTATGTTGTTTTCATAAATATAATTATACTTACCACCAGACACAGCTATACCTGAACCCGTATCACCACCGCTACGGTAAGAAATAGTGTTCTTTTCTACCCTGTTGTATTCCGAATTACCACATATAATAATACCACCACCATATTCACCCTCTATCAAATTTTGAGTTATCATGTTTTTAGATGAATCATATAAACGAACGGCAGAATACTTCACTGCAGAAAGTTCATTGTTACTTATGGTGTTGTTATTGGAATTTGTCAACGTTATAAAAGCAGCAGTAATCTTGTTATTAGTTATAGTGTTGTTATTAGAATTTGTCAACGTTATATGAGTTTTACAGTTAGTAATTGTTGTATTGATTATTCCTAAAAGCTGTACAGGTTGACTTAAGCCTAGATTATCGATGTTTTGAATTACCATGTTTGTACAGTTAATAAGAATTACTTGGTCCGCATTGTCAATAACTTGATTTGATTGCCCCTCAAGGAACACCAAAGGTTTACCATTAACTGTATTGGCTGAAATCACATTCAACCCATTAGAAGGGTCATCCATTAAGAAAAGACCACAGTCTATGAACTTGTTATCGATAAAAGTAGTCTCATTAGTCCAGAACTCTATAGCTTTATCGCTTTTGGTTATAAAGGTGTTCCCTGAAACAAATTCTCTAACGCCCCGAAGGGAAATAGCCCAATATTTAGTTTCAAAATAATTATCAACTATTCTATTGCCGGAAGGAGTTATGATACCTGCTTGACCGTTTGAATCATATATTATATCGTCGCAGAGTTCAATTCCTGTTCCAAAATCAATTACCTGAGTGTTTTTAATTGTTATGTTATGTCTTCCACTAGCGCCTATGGCTATTCCGCCTGTTCCCTTAAGGGTTTTTCCTGCGCCATCAAAAATTATCCCGTCACACTCTATGTTAATAAAAGTAGACCCATCTTGAACGGCGCTGTTTAGGTCTTCTGTTAGGGTGTAAATGTTTCCGTTTTGACTTATTTTATTTGTTCCTTCAACAGTGCCATCTTGCATTATCCTTATAACCCCTCTGGGTAGAGGTGCAGCAATAACTACCTCTAATGTAGAACAGAGAGTAAGCAAAAGTATTGATGTCAAAATAAGTGCTGATAACAACTTTTTAGAAGCTATATGCAGCTTGTTTTGAGAGGTCATAAGTCTTCAAAAATACCCTAACAAAGCAGCTATTTATCAATTCCCGTAAAGATCCCTTGACTAACCTCTAACACACAATTTGCAAACAAATTTAGAAAATCAGGATTTAAAAAATAGTTTTGAAAATTAAGTTCATATTTTGCAGTTATACCATGTTGTAGGTTAAATTAGTAGGGTAAAAAAGGGTAGTTGATTGATTACTGGCTGTATCAATTGTAGTATGATGTTGGGGAATAATCCTAGGATAAAGATTGCGGCAACCATTATGAATATGGGGATGAAGATTTTTTTGTTCATCTTAAAAGCGATTGGTTTGTCGTCTTTTGCTTTCTTACCGTACATTATGTTAATGAGTCGGAATATGTAGGCTGTTTGAAGGATGCTTGTTAGTATACCGATAACTGCTAGCCAGCTATAGTTTGCCTCAATTGCGGCTGTGAATACAAAGTATTTTGCCATAAACCCACCAAAGGGTGGTACACCGGCAAAGGATAGGCCTGCAACAATTAATGCGATACTTACCCAGGGCATTTTTTTGCCTATGCCAGCTGCATCATCTAGGGTTTTAATGCCGTGGTTATTTAGGACGCCTATGGTCATGAAGGCAAGGGCTGTGGTTAGACCGCCTATTAGGAAGAAGTACAAGTTTCCTGTCATACCAAGGGCTGTTACGCTGGTGATTGCAATCAAGTTGTAGCCTACATCGGCGACGCAGATGTATGCTATTAGGCGTTTGATGTCAATTTGAACTAGTGCAAAGATGTTGCCGACTATCATTGTTAAGGCAGCCATGATTGAGAGCATTATTGTCCAATCAATTGGTCCCTGTCCAGGCGGTAATATAATGTAGAGTAGTATTCTGATTAAGATATAGTAGCTACCTTGGTCTACAAGTGCAGATAGAAAAGCTGCGGAGGGAGCAGGTGAAGCGGTGTATGCGTCAGGCAGCCAGAAGTGGAAGGGTACAATAGCGGCTTCAATTGCGTAACCGGCAGCAATGAAGACAAATGCGACTATAAGCATAGGCATGTTAGCTGAGCTAACGGTGCTTATGGCGTTGCTTATGGCTATGTAATTTAAGCTACCTGTAATGCCAAAAACAAGCGAGAGACCTAATAGAACAAATGCGGATGCAATTATAACCATGATTAAATATTTCATAGCAGCGTTGATGCTAAACGCGTTTTTACGAAACAGCATCAAAAAGGCTACGGCTGCTGTTGCGATTTCCCAAAATATGAAAAGCGTTAATAGATCACCGGCAAATACGGCGCCAAGCAATGCTGCAGTTAGCATGAGCATTACAGCAAAGTAACGGCCTGTTAGGCGTTCAGCAGAGTTTATGAAAAATACACTATAGACTATAACTACGATGCTGACGGCAACAATGATTATTGCCATATAAAGTGAGAGGGCATCTATTAATAAGGAACTTTGGAAGGGTGAAGCAGACATACCGTTAAGGTTTAGGTTTAAAGTGGGTGGATTGGCAATGCTAAAGTAGCTTAGAGACAAGTTGGCCACACATATGCCTACAACTGCAAAGATTGCGATGAACCAAGCAGTTGTTATTGCATTGCTGTAACGGCTTTTATGGGCTAACCTAAATACTGGAATAGTTAATATTGCGGCAACAATTAGGGTGAATATCGGTAATATTACATCAATGATTTCGACCATTAGTTTTCACCTTTAAGCTACTATGATGCCTCCAAATGTTACTGTTTGAATAAGATTCATGAAAAACGTTGGATAAACTCCAATAGCGACAACCAAAATCACCAGTATGGCTAATGCTGCTTTCATGTAATTAGGAACATCAACAATTTTGTGTGCATGCCCTTCTACATGCTCTGCAGAGGCATGAGTGTTATTACCGCTGTGGATGTCTTCTACTAATTCTCCAGGAGCAGTTCCAAGAAAAACTTTGGATATGAATCTTAGAGAATAAGCAAGTGAAAATACTGTTGCAATTAGCATTAGGGCTGTGGGTATTATATAAAATGAGTCGGTTGCGAGGACTTGGAAGGCACCCATGAATATGAAAAATTCACTTATAAAACATGCTAGAGGGGGGGCACCGGCTATGCTTAGAGCTGCAATCATTCCTGAAACGGTCGAAAACGGCATTTTACTTGCTAAACCACCCAGTTTATGAATGTCACGCTCTTCAGTTTGATGCATTACTCCACCTACTGTAAGGAAGAAGAGACCTTTGCTTGCTGCATGAGTTACAATGTGAAGTATAGTTCCAGTTATCGCTATTGAGGATGCAAGAACAACTGCGGTTCCACCGGCTACACTTATTGGAAACAGGGAAATACCAAACATAATGTAGCCCATGTGTGAAATACTTGAATACGCAATAACACGCTTAATGTCAGTGGCAAACAGCGCCAAAAAGGAACCAAAGAATGCAGTAACTATAGCAATAATCGAAAGCGTATGCAAAAAGCCCAATGCAAAAGTTACATCTACCGCTGGAAAGACAACCCCGAAGGCAATTCTTAGAATCGCATAAGCACCGGCACTTATGATAACACCACTTAGTAATGCAGACATTGGTGCTGGAGCTTCTGAGTGAGCATCTGGCAGCCACACGTGAACAGGAAAGACGGCCATTTTAACTGCAAACCCAGCAGTTAAAGCCAAAAGTATCCATCGGACAATGTCAGGTGCATTAACACCAAGTAGGAGTGTCTGGGCACCTTGTATACCGCTTACTGTAAACATTTCAGTAGTGCCAGTTAACCAGTAAATTGCACCTATACCTAAAAGAACAAAGACTGCTCCAGCATGTGTAAATATGAAGAGCTTAAGAGCTGACTTGTAACTATTACGGTAACCCCATTCACCGACAATAAAGTAGGCAGGCACAAGCATAAGTTCCCAGCAGAAGTAGAATAGAATCAAATTTGAAGTAAGAAATACCCCTACTAGACCTACGGAAAGCATACAAAGCAGAGCATAGTACGCAGAGAGGTTCTTTTTGCCAGCCATATAGTTTATGCTGTAAATTGACGCAACAAAAATCAACACCAAACTAATTAGAGCAATGGAAGCACTCATTCCGTCAACAAACAAAGTAAATTGAGTATTACTTAAGTTTGGAATCCATTGATAAGTTTCAACCCATTGATGGCTACTACTTTCTAGAACAGTTGGAATTGTACTTGCGACTAATCCCATGTTGACAAGCGCAATTAACGCTATAAAAATTGCCGCTGCCCTGTGAGACTTTCTTCCGGTAAGATAAACAAACGGGATACTTATGGAGGATAATGCAAATATTGTCAGTAATGCGGGAAACACCATTTTAAGCCACTCCTAAAGTTAATATTATCAATATGACAATCAGTATGAAACCAAGCACGGCTGCAGCTATATAGTTTCGATAGTTTGATGACTGATCTTGTTTAAGTCTCAAAGCTTTACCAGGTTTTGCAGCATCATTAATTTTTACACCAAGCTCATCAACATAACGCCCAAATAAGGTGTCCTCTATACGTGTAAGCGCTCCAGAGATTTTGGTTAAGCCTTTTGCAATTGCATTATAGAAGTCATCAAAGAAATACGCACGTCTTAGTAACGTAGATAAGGGGTTGTTTGTTTTTGCAACATTTCGTATTGCGTCAAAACCTTTGTAGTAGCTAAAGTATGCAAGTAAACCTGTTGGAATAAGTAATGCTATAAAGATTGGAAACTCTATACTTGTAAAAGCGGCAAGTAAACCTGCTGTTTCAACATGCATAAAGCTTGCAACTAAGGGTCCTGCTAAGCCCCATACAATGCAGAAGAAAGCCAAAATAGCTGCTGGAATTAGCATTATTTTTGGTGCTTCATGAACATGCTGCTTCTGTAGGTGTTCAGATTCACGTCCCATGAACGCTAAAGTGAACATACGAATACAATAAGCAAAGGTGAGAGCAGTTGTTGCATAAAGCAGGACTGTTTGTATTAAGCCCGCAGTAGTTGCTATTTCGGAAACGCTGGTTAATATTAATCCTTTACTAAAGAAGGCAGCAAAAGGTGGCAAACCACTGGTTGTTATAATCATTATAGCCATCAAAACAAAGCTTATCGGCATAGCTTTACGTAAACCACCCATTAGCCTCATATCACGAGTACCAATAGCATGTATGATACCACCTGCCAAAAGAAAGCCAAGACCCTCAAAGAAGGCATGACTAACCATGTGGAATAGACTGGCAAACCATCCTTCGCCTAGTAATCCACCGTGGACTGCGGCTGTGCCTAAAGCGGCCATCATAAAACCGATTTGACTAATAGTTGAATAAGCAAGAACACCTTTAATATCCGTTGTAGTTAAAGCAAGAGTTGCACCAATAAGGGCTGTTAATACACCAATCCAGGCAATTGCTGGAAACCATAACTGCATTAATTGCTCTATTAGTACAGGTGCAACTGAAAAGATCAAGATAAATCTTGCAAGTAGGTAAATACCCGCTTTAACCATTGTGGCAGCGTGTAAGAGCGCACTAACTGATGTGGGCGCTTCCATGGCGCTATAGAGCCAAGTGAACAATGGAAACTGGGCGGACTTTGCTACTGCACCACCTAAAACAAGAAATGCCGCTATAACCATCAAATTTATGTCATAACCACCCGCTTGAATCCCGGCTATTATGCCTCTAAAACTAAATGTGGCAAACATGTAGTAGAGCAGACCAATGGCGCCAAGAAGACAGGCATCACCTATGCGGGTCATTATGAAAACTTTAACACCCGCACGTATGGATTCAGGTTTTTTGTACCAAAATGAAATCAACGTATAACTGCATAAGCCTACCATTTCCCAGAAAATGAACATTTGAAGCACATTGTTTGCTAGGACTAAACCAATCATAGATCCAATGAAGAGCAAAATTAAGTAGTAGTAGCGGGTTAGGCCGTTTTCGCCTTTCATATAACCTATTGAATAAACTGTTATTATTAACGCAAAGAAGGCAATTAGGCACGTAAAGAGTACACTTAAGGGGTCAATGTAAATGCCTGCGTTTATTTCAGGTATCCAAGGAAGAGTGCTTGTTATAGCTATTCCTTCACCATTCCAAATAGCCGGTACTAAAGAAACAGCTAGAGCAGCTGTTAAGGCTGCAATGACTACTACAAAGCCATTACGTGCTTTTTCGCTATATTTTCCTATTACGGGAACAAGTAAGCTTGCAAGAATCGGAAGTATCCAAACTAGCCATGCAGAGATTACTTCTATTGCCATTATGCCTCAACCTCATTTTCTTCTTCGTCTTTGTTTTGGATTAACTGGGGAATTTTGCTAATGTCACTTATTCCATACTTTTTATACAAAATTACCAGTACTGCAAGGATAACTGCACTTACGGCTGTGTCTGTTGAAAAAGCAACAATCAGTAAGGCCTCACCAAGCCCTTGACCCATAGCAAATAGGACAAAATTCATTGTAGCAGCTATTGCGATTAACTCAAGTGAAATAAATACTTTAATGAGATTACGGTTAGTTAGCAAGCCGTAGATACCAATCGACAACATTACGATTGATAAAATTACAAAGTTCATTAAATGGTACCTCTCTTTTTCTCATGTAAAACAATAAAGATTCCCAAAGCAATCGTTAAAACGACAACTGCTTGTAAAACAACATCTAATCCACGCATTTCCCATAAGGCTGCTCCAAAAGAAGCAGTTGAATACCCCTGGGGGGTTCCAGAAACTGATAGGAAAACTGCAGGTAAAGATAAGGCAACACCGCCTCCAACTAAAGCAGCAAATTTTCTAGGGGAAGTTTTCTTTTTTGTTTTTTCACTGAGCATTTCTCCAGAAAGAAACAATATAGTTAAAGTTCCTATACCGACTGCAAATTGGAAGACTGCTCCATAGACTGAGCCGTTGAGGGCGTAGATTAATGATATGAAAAAGAAAGTTCCGGCTAATGCACCTACCGCATAGTGCACTTCATCTAGAAACAATGCTAAACAGGCTGAAACAATTAATCCTACAGACAATATTTCAAGAATCATTGTTTTTCGTTCCCACTGTTTGGTTTAGGTTTTCTAACTAACGCTTTTTTATCTACTACTGCTAACTCGAAAGCATCTGAGTTAACAATTGCCTTCCTTGGGCAACTTTCAACGCATTGATTACAGAAAATGCATTTGTTAAAGTCAAATTGTGGACGGCGTTTTCCATCAACTTCAACAATGGTTATAGCACCAACTGGGCAATCACGAGCACAAACGCGGCAGGCGGAACCAGCAATTTTTTGTACATCAAAACCAAAATTGGGGTTACCTAAAGAAATAACATTACAGTAATCAATATTATACTGTGGTTGACCACGGAAATTTTCCGAAAGTGTTGACTTAGCAAATGGATACTTAGCCGTTGCTGGTTTAGTGAATATGTGTGATACCGTTCGTTTAATGATTGTAGTTACTGCTGTTACACGTCCCATTTACATCACCAAGGGAATTACCCAATTTATTACCGCTAAAGTCGCAAGTAGCGAAAGTATTGCGCCAGGTAGCATTATTTTCCAGTTAAGATTAAGCACTTGGTCAATACGTAACCTTGCAAATATAGTTGTCAAGTATTCACTTATTATTACTACTAATATTACCTTAAGGGTGAACCATAAAGCATGCCAAAACGTGGGCAACCCAAAGAAAACTGGCCCGTTTGGCCCACCAAGAAACAAAGTAACAACTAAGGCAGCACCGAAAACTACCTGCACATCACGCGTTAAGTGTATAAAGGCAAGTTTCGCACCGGTATATTCGGTTTCTAAACCACCGACTACTTCAGATTCAGAGTGAGGCACATCGAAAGGATCTTTTTCAAGTTCTGCCTGCATTACTATTATAAACAATACAAACGCCCAGGGAACTAAAAGGAAATAGGGCAGAGTTTGGCTTTGAACTATACCAAATATACTTAGAGTTCCCGCTAGAAACGCCGGTGAAAGAGCAAGTATGTACAGAGGAATATCATAACCTAAAAATTGGGTTAAAACTCTTGTTGAACCAATTATCCCGTAGGGGTTATTTGATGCCCACCCCGCAAGAAACAAAATAAAGTTTGCTATTGTCGCAAAAGTTAATATGATAAGTAAGTCGCCAGTAAACCCAGTTGTTGATAGAACACTAGCACCATCAATAGGAATAAAGCAGAAAGCAAAAATCATCATTGCAAAAGCTGCCAAAGGTGAAAACTTGAAAACAAAACGCTTTACACTAGTTGGTTCAATGTCTTCTTTGGTTAACAATTTTATAAAATCAGCCAAAGGCTGCAGAATACCTCCCGGCCCAGCGACCAATGGACCAACTCTGTTTTGGATACGGGCCTCTATTTTTCGTTCTATCCAGTCACAGAACAGAGTTAACGCTAAAATAAACGTAAACCCCGGGAAAATAAGTATTCTAAAGATTAAAATGAAATAGTCAATCATTCTTTATCACCTATCAGTGCATGAGAAACATGGATCTAAGCTTACAAAGTTCGCAGGCACATCAGCTATACTTCCACCGATAGCAGTTTTAAAAAATGATGGCAAATTCGCAAATGTTGGCGTCCGCACCTTTACACGATCAGGCATGTCGGTACCATTACTTTTAACATAATAGAAAAGCTCGCCTCGTGGAGCTTCACAAGCATTTACAGCCTCACCTGCCAATATTTCACGTGGAATATCAACCCTAATTGGACCCTTAGGCATGTTATCAAGAGCATATTCAATTATGTTTATGCTTTCTTCAACTTCATCCATTCTAACATTCATTCTTGCCCAAGTATCGCCTTCAGTGTAAATGATTTCCTTAAACGGAATTTCACCATAAACTTCATAAGGTTCATCCTTGCGGACATCAACAGCATAGCCAGAAGCTCTAGCAACAGGACCAACAACACCCAAACTAATGGCGTCTTCACGCTTAAGAACACCAACATCCTTCATACGCGCCTTAATTGTTGGCTCGTTTTCATACAACTGTTTATAGAAAGGAATTTTTTTTCTAAGATCTTCAAGAACCGCTTTTATTTTTGGAGAATCGGTTTCCTTTAAATCACGCCTTACGCCACCCATGCTTATCATAGATTCGTAAACGCGATTTCCACAAGTTAACTCAATTAAATCCATGATAGGTTCGCGATCACGCCAGAAATACTGAAACAAGGTTTCGTAACCAATTTCTAAGCCAGCGTGTCCTAAAACCAAGAGGTGACTGTGAATTCTATTAAGTTCTAAAGTTATAACACGTATAAATTGAGCACGTCTTGGAACAGTCACATTGAGGATTTTTTCTACTGCACCAGAAAAAGACCAAGCATGTGGACCATTGCAGATGCCACAAACACGCTCAACTAGGTAAACGTCTTGGATATAAGTTCTTAACTCAGCAGCTTTCTCTACACCTCGGTGAACATAGCCTAAACGGGGTTCAACCTTGGTTACGATTTCACCTTCAACACTTACTGAGAATTTTTCAGGTTCAATTAACGCGGGATGTTGTGGACCAATGATGATTTTAACAGTTTTGTTATCGTCAGGTTCAGCTGCAACGTTTTTTGGAGGAACTAGTTTAACTTGATTTGCTATAACATCTTTCCTTAATGGATAAACGCCTTCAGGCCAGTTTTCTGACAACACTAAACGACCAGGAGATGGGTGTCCATCAAATACTATGCCAAATAAGTCGTTTCCTTCCATTTCAGCGAAAAGAGCACCTGGAATAAGATCAGTAATTGTTTGAATATGAGGGTTATCCTTAGGAACTTCTGCTTTGATTGTGTAGTAACCACTTTGACTTCTAAAGTGATAGTAAACGCCAAGGTTTGTACCTAAATCTAACCCTGTAATGGCCACAATTGATGTTTGATCATCTACTTCAAGCATCACCTTGATTAGGTCACGATGTATTCCATTGTTTGCAGTTATTGCGGCCTTTCCCAAAGTACCAATTTGAATTTGGATTTTACCGTTTAGCTTGTTTTCAATTGCATTAACAAATTCTTCGCTACTCTTTTGCAACTGGTTTCTCCTCCGTTACTCCTGCAGAAGCACCTTTAATTTGCTTTTTAGCACCTTTAGGTGGCGGGTTTAAAGTATTAAGAAGTTTCACAAGACCATCAATCATTGCTTCTGGTCGTGGTGGACAGCCAGGTATGTAAGCTGCAACTGGAACAACCTTATCTGCGCCACCTAGAACGTTATAGTTACCTTCAAAAATTCCTCCGCTACATGCACACGCACCGACGGCCACGACGAATTTTGGTTCAGGCATTTGATCGTAAACTCGTTTTAGACGTTCAGAACATTGTTGAGTGACGCAGCCACTTACTAGTAGAATGTCAGCGTGTCTTGGCGAGGGTTCAAGTTTTACTCCGAATCTTTCTACGTCATATTTTGGGGTAAACAACGCTACGATTTCAATGTCACACCCGTTGCATGCGCCACTGTTAAAGTGAATAACCCAAGGAGATTTTACTCGAGCCCAGGTTTTTGTGTCAACCATTAATCGTTGCCTCCTTCCAAAAGGATGAACCCTGAAGCGAGGATTATACCTAGATATAAAACAAGCAGAAGCGGGTTTACGCTTACAATTGCTATAGAGGCAAATGCAAGCAAAAGTATTGCTGAATCGAAGATTATAAAGTAAATAAGGTACTTGTAGAGGGAGATGTTAATTTTGGGATTGTTGAAAACAACTTTTTCTCCGCAAGCATAACTCATTTCATGATTGTCGCCGTGTTTGGTTTTAGGCGCAAAATGTCTACCTATCGCATAAATTGCGTATGTTGAGATGAATATTAAGATAAATGCAATTATGGCACCAACAAACAAATTAAGCAACTTGCGTTAGCCCTCCAAGTCCAACATTTTCTACACTAGACGCCTCATATGTATAGGATATACTAAACTTGCTATAACGTGCGTTGACTTGAATGCATATAAGCCTATCTGCACTAAACCAGTGCAAATATGCGTTTTGCAAGTTAACATTTAGCATTTTGGCTGACAAAAAACTACTTTGCATAGCCAAGTTCTCAAATATGGACGTCTCTATTAGCTCGTATTCTCCCATACTACCCCGGGCATTTACATGTAAAGTGACAGGTTATTTAAATTTTTTAATTAAAGTTTAGTAAATTACGCGAAAATAGACAAAATACAAACAAATCACCACTACAACTATTTAATAAACACTACATAACAAACAAGAAATCAATAACATGATGAAAAATAAAATTACCCTACTTTTCAACAACAAAAATTAGGGGTTAAAAATAGGTAAACCTTAAAACCCGTTTGTTTTTGTCTTTGCAATTTTTGTTTGATTATGATATTCATAGTCACGACATTTGTAGATACGGAGTTGTCTTTGGGGTTCTATACGACAGCGTTTCCTAGCGTTTTTGCGTTTAATGAACGGTGCCACTTGAAAGAAGGGGCATTTTGAACAGAGTGTACTAATATTTGGTTCCTCCCTAAAGATATCTTTCACTTGTGTACAATATAACTGGATGCAATACATATGCTTCAAATATAAATTTTATGCCATCATCAACCTTTTTGATTAGTTAAAAAAAGGAAAAAGAATGTGTGGATGATTACTCATACCTTAATGCATCCACTGGTTTAAGTTTTGAAGCACGCCATGCCGGATACAACGCAAAGATCACGCTTACACCTACACCAAAACCCAAAGCACCAAGCAACACCTCAGGAGTCAACAATGGTGTAATAGCAAAACTACCTCCACCGCCACCACCGCCAAAAAAGCCAGAGCCAAGCACTGAAGCTGTAAGGTTAGCTAGACCCCAACCACCGATTATACCAACAATTGCACCGATCAAACCTATAATTACTGATTCGCCAAGAAATATCGCTAGCACTGTTCTACTTTTCATACCTAACGCTTTAAGGATGCCAATTTCACGTGTGCGTTCAATCAAAGAAACTATCATGATGTTCATAATACCGATACCTGCAACCAGCAGAGAAATTGCTGCAATACCACCTAAGAAGAGCTGTATTGTGCTAAAGACACTTGTTAGCAATGCTTGCACTGCGTCTGCAGAAATTACAGATACTTGACCACCAAAATGATCGGTAATTAATTTTGTAACGTTTGCGATCGTGTCTTTGTCACTATTTGCCAGAGTCACAATTATCATATCACATTGATCGGTTCCAAAGAAACTTTCAGCCTTTGATATTGGAATATAAACACCAGTATCTGATGGACCACCTATACCAAAACCACCGATAGCCTCCAAAACACCACTAACTTGTGCCGTATAAGTCTCATTCACTGGAGGTAACACTGAAGCATTAAGCCAAAGCAAACTCACACCATTACCTGGAACAATAAATTGGCTACCGTTTTGACTGGGATCACTTACTCGACTACCAATTACAACAACGTTATCTTGGGGATTAGTCGGAATTGTTCCAGTTGCAGCAGAAAAAGTACCATAAGCGTGCGAATAAGCATCGTAGTCAACACCATAAATGGTCACACTACGATTCAAGTTTTCTGATTCAACATAACCAGACCGCTGAATTATCGCAAGTGCCCCCGTAATATTTGAAGACAAACTTTCTATTTCAGACGTATAATTAACATACAAACTAAAACCAGAACTATCCGCACCACCACCTATACCTCCACCACCAAATCCACCACCATTTTGGTTTGTACCACCACCGCCAGCAACAACAATTAACGAGTTAGCAGATAACCCCTGATTTAACTGATCAGTAATTGTAGCCTGTAACCCTTGAGTTATAGATAACAAAGCAACTATGGCCATTATACCAATAATTACACCTAGTGTTGTTAAGCCTGCACGGAGTTTGCGAAGCTTGATTGCACTAAATGAGTAACCTAAAACATCATATGTCTTCATGTTAATTCACCAGATCCGAATGTATTTCTCCATCAAACATTTGCACGGTTCTTGTAGCTTCATGAGCCAACTTCTGATCATGCGTAACCATGATAATACTTACACCGCTCTCCCTGTTGAGTTTATGAATTAACGCCATTACTTCATGGGCTGTTTTAGAATCAACATTACCAGTAGGTTCATCAAGCAACAAAAATTTCGGATTATTTGCCAATGCACGTGCAATTGCGACACGCTGTTGCTGTCCACCACTAAGCTCAGCTGGTTTATGGTTTATACGTTCCTTTAAACCAACTGTTTCAAGCAATTCTACAGCACGCTTACTACGCTCTGCCTTACCCATGTTAGCTATAGACATTGCCAACTCAACATTTGCCTTAGCAGTTAAACGTGGAATTAAATTAAAAAATTGGAAAACAAAACCAATTTTTAGACGTAACTCAGAAAGATGATTATCGTTTAGTTTGCTTATATCTACACCGTCAATAAACAGTGTACCAGAGGTTGGCTTATCAAGGGCACCTATAAGGTTAAGCATCGTAGACTTGCCACTACCAGATGGACCAAGAATAGAGATGAAATCACCAGCCTCCACTTTAAGGTTTACACCTCGCAACGCTTCAACTGGAACTTTGCCCAGCATGTAAGTTTTCTTAATATTAATTGCTTCAACTATTGTTGGCATTTTGTATCTCTCTTAATTTGTTATTTAGATATTTTCATAGTACGAATTAGGTTGATATAAACAGGCCGCAAAATAGGTATACACCAAAGGTGCAACCACCGTAAAGCTTTCAAAAGAAAAAAACAATGTCAACAATAAAAAAGTTTAGCTTATTACCGTTCCAACATTTTTACTGTCAACAGCTAAAATCAGGTTTTCGGGTTTAAACCCATTAAAAACAATCAATTTCATGTGCTTACGTTTCAAAATATCAATAGCCATAGGATCGATCACTTGATGAATTCCCACCTTATGCTCACTATATTCAAGCACTCGCGATAAGTCATCAAATGTCATCTTATCCAGCTTTACAGCATCGGAAAATTTGCATGGATCCTTAGTGTAAACACCTTCTTGATTAGTTCCCTTAACCAGTAAATCCACACCTAACCGTTCAGCAACCAAAGCGCCCACAGTATCGGTAGTATGTCCAGGTTTTAAGCCGCCCATTACAACTATTTTTCCCTGTGAGAAACATTCAGCGGCTTCATCAAGTGAAGTGATTACTTTACCGCATCCAAGATCACCAAGTTTTTCCATGAACAGTTGGGCGTAGAGTCGTGAAACTGAGATGGCAATACGATCTTGTGCAGCTGGTTCAAGATTCAAGTTTTTTGCAATTTCAATAAATTCTCGGGCAAGAGTTCCACCACCCAAAATAACGGCGACCTCGTGTCCCTGCAGTTTAATCTGCCTTATTATGTCAGCATATTTACCCATCAAATTAGTGTTAACAGGTGAAGCTACAACTGAACCTCCGATGCGGACAACTATACGCGTCAATAGTATCAACTCTTATTTGTAACATGATAGCCTTGATTAAAACAGTTACTACTAAAATAGCAAGGCATTATTATCTCAAAAATAGTCAGTTGGAAGGAGTTGACTGTTTTTTGCTTAATTATTGCTGAAGCATGGAAGCATTGTTTTAGGTTTTTAGCGTGTTAGACGTTTTTTCATTAGATTAATGCTGATTATAAAGAAGGCTATTGTAACGATAGCAATCCAAATGAGGCTTAAGGGTATTAGAGCGTGTATGTTTAGTCCGAAGAGGGTTTCGGTTGAACCTGTCAAAGTGCCGCGTGTTAGGTTTACGATATGTGTTAGGGGTAGAACTGCTAAAGCGAGTCCTTGTGCGGTTTCTGGTAGTGATGCAAGGGGGAAGAATGTTCCGCTTAAAAACATCATAGGTGTAATGAGTAGGAAAAAGGGGTAGTTGAAAAAGTCAATACTTGGTGCAACCGCGGTAAAACACATAGCAATTCCAGATAGCATTAGGCCGCCAAAAAATGCGATTACGGGTATTAGTAGGAATAGTGGACTTGTGATTAATGGTTGGGAAACAAAAAAGCCCGAGATTCCAATTACTGTAAGTACAATTGTGCCATTTATTGTGCCTCGTGTAGCGCCCCAAAGCAGTTCACCGGCAATGACTTCTTCAACGCTAATAGGTGTGGCTACTATAGCGTCAAAAGTTTTCTGGTAATACATACGCACAAATGAACCGTAAGTACATTCAAAAAAGGCACCGTTCATTAATGAAATTGCCACAAGGGCGGGTGCGATAAAGTTGATGTATGGTGATCCATTGATTTCGGGTATAAATCCACCTAAACCAAAGCCGAAGGCAAAAAGGTATATAATTGGTTCAAGTAGGGAAGGAAGGAAGTTAACGCCGATAGTTTTCATGAATACGTCAGCGTTTCTGCGCCAAACTATCCAGACGCGATAAGAAATTTTTGGAATACTAAATTTTGCAGGTGACTTGCGGATGTTTACTTCAGTCATTTGCCCTAAGATCCCTTCCAGTTAGTTTTAAGAATACATCTTCAAGGTTCGCTTTACGAATTGTAACATTTTGTATTTTGTGCTCCTGTAGGAACCCTTCAAAAACGCTGTGAGGTTTAGAGGTGAAAACTTGCATGCGTTCGCCAAGTTTTTCGATTCGTGCATCAGAAAACGTCTGTTTAAGAAGCGGAATTAATGATTCATCGCAATCAAGTTCAAGTACGTCTTCGCCGATGTGTTTTTTGATTAATTCTTTAGGTTTACCGTCTTCAATTATTTTACCGTGATCAATAATTATAATTCGATCACAAAGAACTTCAGCCTCGTCCATGTAATGAGTGGTTAAAATAATTGTTACCTGCAGTTTTTTGAGTTGACGTACTGCATCCCAAACAAGATGTCGCGCCTGGGGGTCAAGACCAGTAGTAGGTTCATCAAGCAGCAAAACTTGGGGTTTATTTAAAAGGGCCCTAGCAAAAATAAGTCTCCGCTTCATACCCGTTGACAAAGCCATAATAGGCATGTCCCGTTTTTCTTGAAGCTGAAAAAATGCAAGTTGCTCATCAGCCCGTCGCAGAGCTTCATCTTTAGAAATATCAAAGTAACGAGCATAAACGGCAAGATTTTTTACAACTGAAAAGTCAAGATCAAGATTATCCTCTTGAGGGGCTACACCTACGATGCATTTGATTTCCCGGCATTTATTGTGAACACTTAAACATGCAATGGTCAATTCTCCAGAAGTAGGCGGCAGAAAACAGTACATCATACGTACCGTGGTCGTTTTACCTGCACCGTTTGGACCAAGAAAACCTACGCAATCCCCGCGGTAAACCTCAAAATCAATCCCATCAACAGCTACAAAGTTACCAAACTTTTTAGTTAACTTTGTTGCTTTTATTAAGACATCTCGGGATTCTTTAGAAAAAGTAACCCACTCCACAACCAGGTAAATACAAACAACCATTAAAACTAATCCCTAACAAAACATAAAACAACAATAGAACCAACCACACCACATCAAACACGTTTCTTTTAAAGCTTAAACCACTACCGCTATGATCATTGTTGCAGTTAATACAGCAAACAAGCAACAACACCAACCAATTAACATGGTACATACTTAAAGGAGAGATATTGGCATTCAATAACTTCTTCCAGTAAACATATCCATAAAACTGTTACTAACAGGCTTTGCTTATCCAAATTGTTCTAAAACTTGTCGCCCAAAATCAGTAATTTCCACAGCATAAAACTCGTAAGGAGGCAAACTCTGCAACACATCAACTATATTCACCAACAGAGACTTTACTAGACTCCTAACTGAATCGTTGATTTCCGCGGGCAATAACCCTGTATTCTTATGCAATAATTCACCTTTCACTAATAAGCCCCTATCAAAACCCGATAAGGCCTCAAGCACTTTTTTTGCGTTAAAATCAATCATGTTAAAATCTTCAAAATCAAAATTTTGAACCATAAAAATCCCAGATAAATTAAACCAACAAACCTTTAAAAACACTTTGAAAAACTCAGCCCACATGGAACCTATCTAAAAACTCAACCTAACAGGGCTATTAACACTTATCAGTTAATTGCTTAACTGGTTGCCTCAACCCTTTTATGCTTCATCTATAACATTTATAATTTGGAGACATTTTCTATGGATTTTAAAGGAAGTCAAACAGAAAAGAACCTGCTAGCAGCTTTTGCAGGTGAATCTCAAGCAAGAACAAGATACACATTCTTTGCAAGTGCAGCAAAAAAGGAAGGTTATGAACAAATTGCAGCCATTTTTGAAGAAACATCCGCTAATGAGAAAGAGCACGCAGAACTCTTCTTTAAACACCTTAAAGGCGGGATGGTTGAAATCACATCAGCCTATCCAGCCGGTGTAATTGGCACAACAGCTGAGAACTTGAAAGCTGCAGCTGAAGGCGAAAAACTTGAATGGGGTAGCCTTTATCCAAGTTTTGGTGATACCGCCGAGAAGGAAGGCTTCAAAGACATAGCTACTACGTTTAGAATGGTTGCTAAAGTAGAAGCTTACCATGAACGCCGTTACAATAAGCTACTGGAAAACGTTGCAAACGGTAAAGTGTTCAAAAAGGATACAGAGATTAAGTGGAAATGCAGAAACTGCGGACATGTTCTTGAAGGACCAGAAGCGCCAGATAAATGCCCAGTTTGTGCTCACGCGAAAGCATACTTTGAAGTCTGGACAGAAAACTACTAAAAATTATAATAGACTACACAAAACAACAACAAACGGCTAACAAATTATGAGTTTTTACTCATAATAAATACGCCAATTTTTTATAATTGCAAAAGGTTTGTTCAAGTTAATGCAATCCACAGTTTTAGACTTAAATCGGCATCTTTTTTTAGAAACCACTATCAGGCTATTAAATCACACCAAATAATACACATATTACTGTTATACTTTCACATAGACGTCTAGAGCACTCTGCCCGCATGGGAGAACTTACAGGATTTTCCTTTAACTATTTCCCAGTTAACCCAATATGCTGGTACAGGGAGTTGGCAGTTCTGTTTTCATTTCGTGCCCACAGATCTCAGACAGATCACTTGAACGCTATGATAACTAGCAAGGTTCACAATTCCTTAGTTGTTTCAAGCTGGAAGTTTTAGGCACTTTCACTACTCACACAAGGGAGATTGGAAACCAACAAACATTATTGATGTTTAACTTTCCCATACCATTGTAGAACCTAAACAAATGGGTATAATAAGACAAAAAAAGGGTGTCTGCCCTTTAAAGCAGGTCGGTTTTAGAGCCATCAGGGAAAGCAAATCGCGGCTTCTTTTCATCAGTGGAGTCTTTTTTGTGCTTAAACGCAAACATAATGCCTATGATTCCCGCTAGGAATATGGCAGCATTAACAATCGACCACTTGTCTATCAATTTCATCTGAAGACTCATATCCTCAGTAAGCAAAAATACAACGACACCCACAATACTCAGGGCAAGCACTATAAACAACCACACGTTTCTACGTGGCTTATCTTCTTTACCACTGTGCTTTTTGCTATACTCAGATACATACGAACCTTCAGCATCTTTATGCTCAGCCTTTGATTTTCTTTGTAACAATACATAAACAGTCGCTATAACCGCCAGCACAATACCTACCACACTAAGCACTAAATTCACAAACGCCCACGCTACAACATCACTGGACACTGCTGACCATTGTGCCTGCAAAGTAATACTCATAATATTATCATCCATCGCCAGATCAGAATACCTATGACTAATAGTAACATTGACTCCATTGAAGAACCAACCCTCAAAAGCATAGCCAGATCGTTTCGGAACTATAGTAGAAAGCAGCCCAGAGTCATTCCATAAAACACCAGTCATAGAAGCTACATCACCCGAATCTGCACCGTTAACATCATAATGCACTGTATATGACTTTGCCACCCAGCTACCAGTAAAAACAACATCTTGACTAGGCATAACAAAGCTACCATTGGGATACACTATTATCACAGTATTTGCAGACCAACCTTCAAAAGCATAGCCAGCCAACATTGGAACATTAGCAACAAATTTTACCGTGCCAGCAGCCACATTAGACTCAGAAGCAGGCAAAGAAGGAGCGCCATAAGGAACCGGTATGACGTAACTGTAAGTTATAGAATATAGATTAGAAACATCAGTATCATTAGACCATACCGCATATAGCGTCACATCAGAAGAACCCATAGTAAAACTGGATGGAGTAACAGAATTACCAGTTACTACAAAATTAGCAACAGTAGAAGCATTACTATAGGCCCAACCAAGAAACACATAACCAGATTTTGCAAGAGAGTTAGGATTAGCCAGAACAGTAACAGAAGCACCGAAAACATAAGTACGATTATCAACCGGTACAGTTCCAGATCCAGCAGCACCGTTTGGCCAATTAGCATCATAAATTAGACGATATGGCCCCACCTCAACCAAAGACCACACTGCATATAAAGTAACATTAGATGCAATAGTAAATCTATCCGGAGTAACAGAACTACCAGTTACTACAAAATTAGCAACAGTAGAGACATTACTGTAGGCCCAACCAAGAAACACATAACCAGTCTTAACAAGATCACCCGGATTAGCTGCAACCATAACAGCATCACCTGCTTTGTAGATGTTATTATCTTCAGGAACACCACCACTAGACGCACCATTACCGCTATAAACCACAACAAAAGAAGTTACCACTGGATCCACAGGCTTCCAGGTAGCTGTAACAGAAACATCATTAGCAGGCATAACAAAAGTTGTTATAGCATTCATAGCGTTCCCAAGTACAATACCTCCAGAATTAATTGTCCATCCGGCAAAAACATAACCATCACGACTACCTGCACGAATAGTAACAATTTCATCCTCATAATAACTACCCGCACCAGAAGATGCACCAGCAAAACTACCGCTAACCGTCACAACATACTCAAACAAATCATAATTTTTGCTATTAACAAATACCGCCTCAGACGGCATTTCAGAGATAACCCCACGTGCCCCCGTTGAAGTAGTCGTATAGCCGTCCTGATTTGCTTCAAGCTCAACTATAGCATAGGTTACTCCTTGAGGTATACCCTCAATAAGTTTAGACTTACCACCTTTTAAAGCGATTGTACTTCCACTTGCAACATCATCATAAGTACCATCATTACTAAAAGTTATAGTAAAGTGAAAATCTCTTGTTGCATCTACCGCATCACCAGTAAGTATTTTATTTACACAGAGCGTGCCTTTAGGCACAACCATAAGGGTTTTTGCTTCATTACCATAGATAAAATAGGTTTTTCCATTTCCAACAATTCCAAGATGCCCTGTAAGACTTAGAAAGTCAGCTTCCTCAAAATTCGCAGCAGCCATAATGCAGTTAAATTTAAAAGTTGACTCCATGTTTATCGTGTTATCCCAATCGTCTTTTAACAGAAGGGTTACAACAAACTCTCCGGTGAGAGCATTCCAAACAGGACTGCCATATATCTCAAAAAGGTCGCTATCAAAAGTTAGATTTGAAATATCAGGGATTGTGCGGGAGTCAGGACATATGATAAAATTGAAAGCGGTGTTCGTGTTACTATGTCCATCTACGATTAGCTCAGTGTGCAGGCCTGTGGGCATAGTGTATGAAGCTGTGTAGGGGATAGTGTATTGTTGAGCATTTATGTCATAGACTATTGTTGTTGGTCCTTGAAAGTTAATTTCGCCATATAACGTTGTAGGTTGAACCAATACTACCACAGCACCATTTGGGTACGCATCAATAGGAACAGATACAACAATATGATCAGTACTGCCTATTTTCTCAATTGTTGTGGGGTAGAGTTTGAGTGGAATACGGGTGTCTATTGTGCCTGTGGCGGTTGTTGCTTGGACTGCGGCAAAATATAGGTTAAGTGCGGCGTTATAGCTAGTTCCACCGGTGCCTGTAGTGGGTTTTAATACCGAGTATTTTGCTGTGCCGTCTTTTTCGATCCAGAAACCAACAACATTACTATCAGTAGTTGGCATAGACCAGCCTTTGGGCAAATTTGATCTGATCGAGGTGTAGATCGCCGTGTTTGGGTTACCGATTTTAAAATCTGCGCTTATTGGGTATACGTTTCGGCCCGCAACACTGACGTATCCCGTTTCAATAATAACGTTATCTTGGTTTATGAAAAGGTGACGATTAAGAGAATACCCAAAGGGAATGCTACGGTCTACCGTTACACCCGAAACGATACCTGCGTTTAGTGTAAGTTTGCCCGCGGTGCCATCTGAGCCACTTTCATAGAGATGTACAGCTTGATCACCATTTTCAATGATGCCTCCATTCATCTCAAAACTTGCATCACCCTTATTTACGGTTATACCGGAGTTAGTTGCTGATCCGCTGTTTCCAGAAATGGTGCCTCCATTCATAATCAACCTTGAGCCACTCTGCTGAACACTGGCTGCACCACCATAACCTCCTGCACCGGTAAGTCTGTTACCAATGATTTCACAGCCGTCTTCAAGATACACTGTACCGCCGTTGACAATATATAGACCGCCTCCGTTGGTTGCTGCTATATTTAATGTTGAGCCTGTTCCGCCTACGTTGTTGTTGATTTTGCCATAGATTTTCACAGAAATGTTTGTGTTACGAGAAACACATATCGCACCACATTTTATGGCGTTGTCGTGAATGTACGCGTTTGGGCCGATTATGGCTGAACCTGAAATATGTGCCATTGGGTTTATGTGGTCAATAGTGGGGCTTTGATCAAAATATATTGCGCCTTTGACTCCTCTTCCGCCGTTGTCAGGGTCAGTGTCCATGCCTTTATTGCCTATCATATGGGCGATTTCACCATCCATAAAACATGCAACCGTTCCGGTGAATTTTATGGCATGGACGTTTGCGATGTTTGTGATTTTTGCGCCTGAGTACATGTAGAAATAAGAGTTTGCAATGCTTATGGCGGCTTCTCCGTTGGCCGCCCAATTAGTTTGGCTTGGGCTAACGGCTCTGTTGTTGGTTTCGGCGTTTGGTCGGATGTCGGTAATTAGGCTGCCGTCCTTTAGTATTACTGTGGCATGATCTGCTGCGCGAATGGCGGTCATACCGCCAAAGTTGTGTAACTCGGCGCCTTGATCTAATATTATGCTTGCCGATATTGCGTATGAGGCAACTATGGCATCTTGCACATGGTCTAAACCTGGATCAGCTGGGTTATAGGGGGTTGGTGCGTATCTAAATATTGTGCCTTCATGAAGATAGGCATCGTCAAAAATGATGTTTTTAAGTGTTAAGGTGATTTTAGGTGCGTCCTCAGTTAGGTTTGTGCTTCCAATTTCTAGCATAGCGGGGTTGTACCAGCTACGTGCATTATCGGATAAACCCTCAAACCCAGAGCCACGCGTAACTGTGCAGGGTGTCTCATCTAAGCTGGTTATGGTGACACTATTATCGTAGTAACGAGCACAATATGTTGAGGTTAAATCAGTCATAACAAATATAAGATAATTGCCGTCCATACCCTTACCATTTATTATATCGGCAGTTTTGGCAAGTGTTGCAAAAGGGTATTCTTCAGATAAACCGTCATTTGCGTTATCGTTTCCATTTGCTGAAACGTAGTATATCACGTCGTAAACTTCGGCTTCTGTGGGCTCAACGTTTACGCTAATATCACCATGTACAATAAAAACTGTTGTTCCCATCAACATAATGATAAGTAATACGGACATGTAATGTATCATATAATGGCTTATTCTGCGTTTTTTGGCCAATAAGCTAATTTTACCCAGTAATTGTTTCATATTCTCCCCACTTTATAGTATACACATAATAATCAATAAATATGCGTTCAGTTAGGTGTAATAACAATTACTTATTAAATATACTCTTGTTATTTTAATTATTAAAAATAGTAACTCAGACTAATTTTTTGTTGTTACAACTTGCAAAAGGGAAAAATGTGTGCATCGAAGACTATTAATACTGTCACGTTCTCTTCCACGTTATCTCGCTAAGCTGTTTTACCCCTTATAATCTGCTTAAACATACTCAATACACAAAAGAGGTATGAACCATTTTTAGCGGTATATACCAACAAGTTCACCTTCAGCAAGAATATGATCATGTATGGCTTTCTGTAGTGCAGGTTTTTTGGTGCTTTCAGGCAGGTTTATAGTTTGATTTAAAGCGTAAATTTTAAAGATGTATCTGTGGCTACCTGATGGAGGACAAGGAGGATAATAGCCTTTTCTGTGTCCACTATTTACCCCTTCAATCCCAGATGCTGAGTTTTCTTCAATTTTAGCAGTTGAAGCTGGAATATTCCACATTATCCAATGGTTAAATACGCCGTTTACTGCGTCAGGATCATCAAAGATTAAGGCTAAACTTTTTGTTTGGTTTGGGATACCTTCAATTGTTAAGGGCGGGTTTATACCATCACCTTCGCAAGTGTATTTTTTGGGGATTTTTTGATTAGCTTCAAACGCTGGACTTTTTATGACTAATTTATCCATCAAAATTTCCTCTCTAAAAATAATTGAGGTAACTATTTGGGGAGTAAATATTTAATGAAAAATGTACCAAAAGATCTGCAGAATTAAATATGGACTTCATGTAAAGATCCTTTGTGTTTATCCATTCTATGTATACGCAAATCTTCAGGGGTAGAAAAATCTGCTTTACATATTGGGCATTTGAATGTTTCAAACATTGACTTTTACTCCTCTTAAGCAATTTTTACGCTTAACGTAGGATAAAAAAATTTGTGACTACCGTAAATTGCAACAAAAATTTTGTTTATAATGGTTTTTCGTTTTAACATTGAAATAAATAAAGTATTGTTAAAATAAAAAATGAAATAAAATGGGTTGGGTTTTTTGGCTGGTTATTTTCGTTTTTTGTATCAGTATAGAATTTTTATACCTCTGCTTTACGTAGGAATTCTTTTGCACTGTTAAGAGTAAACTTGTAAAAGAGTGTCGCAATGACCATAGCTATTATACCACTTATAGCTGTAGCGATGAACGGGTTTATGCTTGGAAAACTGAAGCCAAGTGTGCCTATCATTGAAGAAACCAATGTGGGTACAAGAGGTGCTAAGATTGCAAGACCAGCAAGGAAGCATGCAGCAAAGTTGATTAACTGCCAGTATTGACGAATCATGCGAGGTCTTGGAACTTCTGTAAAGTCAGCGCCTCTAAAGCCAATGTTAACTGAAATAGTGCTTAAAGCGATAATTAGGAATAAGCCTTCCAAGAGGGCTACAATTATCATGGTAGGTGTTGGGTGATAGATTATCGTTCCAATTGTTCCGGTGATAGCTAATATAATTAGGCCAAAGAGTGCGGTAAAGAAGTATTTGCTTTTAACAAGGTTTTTGGCGCTGATTGGTGAAGCATATATTCGCCATATTGCTTGTCCTTCTTCGCCAATGATAAAACCACCAAGGAGGCAAACCATAAATGACGCTGGAAGCAGGTATATCATGCCCATATAGATCAATGAAACTTCTGAAGCCAGACTAGCACCTGTGGAACCCAAAGATTGCAATAACGGGAAGATAACAATCACAATAGGTGCAATGAATGTTGGCATGAGTTCTCTGCGTCGGGTGAATGCTTTTAAGTCTTTGTTGATTATGGCTGCCTCAGGTGTTGAGAAACCAAGTTTTCCTAAAAAGCCTGTTTTAGGTGTATAAACGCCGCTTTTTTGAACTGTTATTGCAGGTGGTTCATAAAGACCAAATCGTTTGTTTAATAAAACGGCTAAAGCATACATAGCACCTATGAAAGCGACAGACAAAAACATGTAAACGATACCTAAAAGGACACTGCCACCTGAAATGAAAAAGTTTGACAGCATAAGGCCTAACCAAATAAATGGAATATAAAATAATGACCCCTGGATGTCAGTTAAAGTTAGAAGAATTTCAGGACCACCTGAAACGACCAAGAAATATATTATATAAAAGAGAATAAAGAATCCAATAGAGCCAAGAAAACGTACCCATATGGCGCCTCTACCGCTTGACTTGTAAACTGCACCGATAAAACGTACTTGAAGTACGCGTAAAATTTCTGTAATTACGCTTGCTAAAAACGCTGCGGCAAACACTGCTATTGATGTTATTAGAGCCAAAACAATTAGACCAGTGAATATAGAAAACACCAATATTGCCGAAACAATAATCAGTACTGCCCCTAAGGGAATCCCAAGTAAACTTGCAAGGACAGAGGCCAAAGTGTGTTCCTGCCAGGTAATGGGTAACCAGTAAGGCGCTTCAGCTTGCATTTTAACGCCACTACGTTGAACCTGTTGGATCAAGGTAAAAACAGCGCCGAAAACCAAAACAATTGTTGGAAGCGTAACAAACACGTGAACAATAGAGGATTGAAGTTCATCAGTAGCCATAACACTGGATAAATCATTAACCAGAAACCCTGCAATAACTCCTGCTACAAGACCTATCCCAATAGCTAGCCAATATGGCCAATTAGCAAGAAAACGATTTTCTTTATATTTTGTAGGCTTTACTCCTCTTAGTAATCGACCTGATTTGCGTTCAACCTGCATCATGTAGTAAACGTTTTTCCAGTTCATTTAACAAGTGCCTCAACAACAGCTTTCAAGTCTTCAGTTCCAGTAAGCTTAAGGAAAATGTCTTCAAGACCTGAACCAGGCAAACTTGCCTTCTGCTGCAGTTCTTCCATATTTCCAAGTGCCAAAAGGTTACCTTTGTACATAATTGCTATTTGATCACTCAAGGCTTGGGCAATTTCAAGAACATGAGTAGACATAATTGTAGTTACCCCCTGAGCTTTTAAACCTGCAAGAATATCTTTAACAATTCTTGCACTTCTAGGGTCAAGAGCGTTAAGTGGCTCATCGAGAATCAAAAGTTTTGGTTTGTGAATAAAAGCGGAGATTAAGGCGATTTTCTTTTTCATACCATCAGAGTAACTGTTTATCATATCGCCTTCTCGGCCGTCAAGCTGTAAGGCTTTTAGGTACTCAGTTATTCTCTGCTGTTTCTCATCGGCAGGCATACCGTAGATATCGCCAATAAAATCAAGATATTCTATTCCTGTAAGAAATTCGTAAATATTTGGAGATTCTGGGACGTATCCTACGAGGCTTTTTACGTCTACAGGTTTTTGTTGGACATCAAGTCCTAAAACGTTAACAGATCCATTAGTTGGTGTGACTAGACCCATTATCATTTTTAAGGTAGTTGATTTTCCTGAACCGTTAGGACCGAGCAAACCAAAGATTTCGCCTTGCTTAATGTTTAAATTGAGGTTGTTTACTGCAACGATTTCGTTGTAGCGTTTAGTGACGTTTTTTAGTTCAACTGCTAACGGGTTCATTTTTAACGCTCTCGTTTAAGTTACAGAATAAAAAAAGCAGACATTTAAATCTAATGCATTTACCAGATTTTCACAGGCAACATTCGATGTTAAATTGAGAACAGAAACGTGTAACCTAATTAAAATAAAGGGAATTAACAACGCAAATTATAGTTTGGTGTACGTTTAAGGTTACGAATCAACGTTTTTTTGTGTATTTATAGTTATAGAAGACTAATTCTGCTTTGTACATTTTTGAATATTCTTAATTTTTACGCACTGTTGGAAGCATGATGGTTATGCAATTAGGTATTGGTTTTTCTCAAGTGCTATGTTGCCTATATGGTTAATAAAAAGCAGGATTCTAGTTAAGATAATTGTTTTTTGGTTTGAAGTATTTTATGGTTGACCCCTTAATTTATACTGTTAAAACTGAAGTGCCAGACAGTTACATGGCGCAGTTTTTTGATTTTGTCCATAGTCAATATCTGCTGCCTCAAAAAGAACGCTTCAGCAATGTTTTCCGACAAAACAGTAGCGAAGTTGATACGCTATCATATACCATTTCAAACGTTAAGGGGAAACAACTGTATGTTGAAGCAAAAAACGATAAGCTAATCGAAGTAAAAATAACACCCCTTAACTCAGATGTAACATCGGCAGAACTTAAAGAAGCCAAACAAGACATAGTAATTGCCTTGCAGATGTTTGAGGAGAACGTACGGAAAGCAACCATGTTTTTTGCTTGGCGAGAAGGCCAAGATATTGTACCTGAAGCATACACTAAACCAAAAAAGTCGTTTAACAGATTGTTTCTTGAAACTCAAGTTATCTTTTTTGTAGTTTTCATAGTCTTTGGTACAACAATATTTATCACATTAGCAACAATTTACCCAGAATCCTTCTGGATAGCCCCTCTAGTTTTGATTGCGGTACAGTTTGTTTTTGTTTTTTACTCTACCAAATTTATCAGTCGCTCCACTGATTGGCACATCACAGCAGATAATCCCACAATTCACTTACTTCAATTCTTTTTGCCCATAGAAGAGAAAATGGGCGTTGAAAAAATGACAAGAGAAAAAATAATAGCTATAAAAAAAGAAATTTATCAAGACATCACTGCCAAACATGGTCAAATAGATCGGCTATTTGCTCAAAGCGTTTTTGAAAAACACGGTATATCTGTAAAACTTGAAAATTTATCAGCAAAAAAAATCAACATTTACCAAATTGTCAAAGACATTGCTGATCGTTTTAGTTTTCCCATGCCTAAAATTGTTGTTTCAAACACCATGGTTCCCAACGCGGCTGCTTCAGGTCCTAGTCCTAAAAGAGGGATAGTGTTGATTACCACAGGTTTACTTGTGCAATTAGATGAATCTGAAATTAGAAGTGTACTTGGGCATGAGTTTGGACATTTGCGGGGACGTGATCCTTTAATTTTGTATGGGTTAACGTCCGCTGAGTTTCTGTTTAGGTTTTATGTACTCTTTCCGTTGTTGCCAATTATATTTTCTACATTTTTGTTTTTTGTATATTTCTGGGGAATCATGATGGTGATTTTTTTTATTTCCAAGTTTTTTGAAGCTCGGGCTGATTTGATTTCAGCAATTGTAATTGGGCAGCCAAGAGTGCTCGCGGCTTCATTGGAAAAGATTGGATTCCAACGCCTGCTTTATGAACGTGCACCATCGTTTAGAATTCAAGAATGGATTGGTTTAGATCCTCATCCACCGATTTATTTCAGAATTAACCGGTTAGAACAGCTTGAACCAGAGACAATTAAGCACCCACTACTACGGTCTATACGAGATGTTACTTCAGGCTTTATAGCCAGCCTATAACAAAGGGGGTCTTTGCAGAAAAGCTGACGTCGAGCAGAAAATCAAAGCTTAAAAACAGCCACATGATCTGTCAAGAAATCAGCTAAATAATTGTTAAACATTATAGTCGATAACGAAGTTAGCATTTTGATTTAACAAGCAACATTAACAGATTGCACAACAATATAGCCTTGTTAAGTGTATCAAAGATCATGAAATATCCACAAATCTGAAGAAAGCATGATAAGAATAACACGCTTAACAGGTTGTTTCAGTAGATTCTGTTATTGATACAGATTCGTTAATACCTATAATAAAAAATATTTTAATAAAAAGTGCAACTCTATTTTCGAATAGAATGCTATTCATTATTTCCAAAAATTTTAAATACAAAAGCAACCTTAAGGAAAGGATTAGCGCGAGTGGTATGACAACACAACAAACAAAAAGGCGTATCCGCGTTTCCATTATAAGTAAATATTTAAGCTGGATGATAATCCGAGCTATTGCTCTCATCACATTATTTATCTTGATGGAAACTGCGTACCGATTTGGCGGTTTTGAAATTTTCGGAACAACAAACACTCAAGACTATGCTTATCTCATCATGCAAAAAATACTTTTAACTCTTACGGCATGGTTCTTTTTAGCGTTCTCCAAAAAAATAATCATACCTGCCACCATTCTCACAGTTTCCCCTGCACTTGGAAAAATAGTCCGTGACCCAACAGCAGCGAAAAAAACCAATAAATCCGTAGCCCAATACTTAACCTACCTTATCTACTTCATTACAATAGGGTCAATTGTTCTCATTTGGGCTTACAGATTCATAGGAACATGGTTTTCAGACCTTCTAGGAAGCGGCTTAGTTATAATGTTAACCTTCATTTTGGGTTTGTTCTCCTCCAGCGTCTTAGGCAACATTTTAGGCTATGCCATCCTTAGCGGAACCCACGAATTCAAAGTCGGCGACCGCGTACAAATAGGTGACAGCCACGGCGATATCACTGATATTGGCTTCTTTTTTACCCACATAAGAACCATAAGAGATGAAATAATAAGCATTCCCAACTTGGGTGTTATGAGCAAAGAAATCCAAAACTTTAGCGCACTACAAGAAGTTGCACTCTTCGTACAGATAACCCTCGGATACGAAGTTGATAAAGATCATGCACAAAGAACACTCATTGAAGCCGCCCAAAAAACCAATGGAATTATATCTTCATCTAATAAAGCACCGTTTGTCCTATTGCGAGAGCTTGGGCCTTACTCAATAACTTATGAACTCAACGCGTACACTGATAAACCTAACCAAATTGCCCAAATTAAAAGCAACCTCATAAGTAACATGCTCACAGATCTCAAGAAGGCCGGAATCGATACCTCCCCACCCACCTACATCGTCATAAAAAGGGAAGAAAAAATACGGCCACCCACCATAACACAGTACATAGAAAACCAAAAACCCAATTAAACCAACGGCTGCTTAATCCACACTTTCACATTACTCTGCACCCTAATCCGCTTCTCTGTCTGCATCAACCTAATCTGAGCCTCAATTAATCGATCATCAGTTGAATGAAACTCTTTTCTTAACGCATCCTCAAGTTTAGGGATGTTTATATGTTCAACTGAGCCGACTATGTTCCAAAAATATGCCTGTACCCTCGCACGCTTCTTCTGCGCCTCCAAATCCTGTGATTTAGGCACAAGCTTTACCTTCGCAAAATAGTCAGTTTTGGAGTTATAGTCAGGCACGCATCACCGTAGTTACCGTAACGAATGTAACTTTTTTTAAGGCAGAAACAATTCTGATCTAAAGCCGACATAAAACTGACTTACCTACCAAGGTATATCTACCCTTTGCTTGTATGAAAACTTAGCCACCTACTCATTATAACAGTGCGAAATTCAATACAGAAATTGAAAGATAATTTTCAGAGGTTTAATTTAGAAAGGTCTTTATTGTCATGTAACTTTACTTATTTTGTGGTTAACATGTTTTTTTATCAACTTTGATTTTTGGTTGAAGGCTGTTGGAATCATTAGGTAATTAATAATAAAGGTAATAAAGATAGGTAAGCATTCAAGTAACCCACAGGCAATTTGAAGGAGCAAGTTAATTGAAGTTAATTTATGTTGCAATAGACGGCATGGGAGATATTCCGACTAAAGGGTTAGGTAATAAAACTCCTTTGGAAGCAGCTGAAACTCCAAATATGAACGCATTAGCTCAAAATGGCAAAACTGGCTTAATGTATACTGTTGGTAAAGGAATCGCGCCTGAAAGTGATGTTGCAGTAATTTCACTTCTAGGGTATGATCCATTTAAATACAGTACGGGTCGAGGTGTTATTGAAGCTGTCGGTGCTGGACTTGACATGAAAGATGGCAACTTGGCATTGCGTTGTAATTTTGCCACTTTAGGTGAAGGGAGAAACCTGCTTGATCGCAGAGCTGGAAGGAGCCTTACTACTTCTGAAGCAACAGAATTAGCAGATGTGATAAACAGGCAAATCAAACTTGAATTGTACCCAGCAACGTTTGAGTTTAAAGTCACCCTTGGGCATCGAGCTGTGGTTGTTATTAGAAGCAAAGATAAGCCTTTGTCAGGTAAAATTTCCAACAGTGACCCAGCATATGCTATTATAGATGGGCTTGGCGTAGCACAAAAAGAAGTGGACATGGTTCTAAAAACCGTTGAACCACTTGAAGACACGGAGGCTGCAAAAAATGCTGCAGCTCTTGCAAATGAATTTATTGCCAAAACGCATGATCTTTGGGAGAACTATCCAGTCAATATAAAACGTGCTGCTGAAGGTAAACTAAAAGCTAATGTGCTTTTAACGCGAGATGCGTCTAGTTTGTTGCCTAAATTCTTCAACATTAACCAGCATTATGGTGTGAATTTTGCAGCTTTAGCTGATATGCATACTGAACGGGGCATAGCTAAGCTTGCAGGTATGGATGCTACACTTCTGCCGCCGCCGTCAGGTGACCTTCAACATGACTATGACGTGCGTGTTAAAGCGCTGCTAGATGTGTTGCCGAAACATGATTGTTTTTACATTCATCTTAAAGGTCCTGATGAGCCGGGACATGATGGTAACTGTGAATTAAAAACCCAAATAATTACGGCAGTTGACAAGTATTTCTTTGGTCCATTGTTAAAGCAGATTTCGCTTAAAGACACACTTATCTGTGTTACAACTGACCATGCGACACCATGTGACTTGAAAGTGCACAGTGACACGCCAGTGCCCTTGTTGATTTCAGGGAACAGTTTAGGCAGCGGTGAAGGGGTAAAGTTTTGTGAACGTGAATGCGCTAAAGGTGACCTAGGCTTGCTTGAACACGCTTACTCTTTAATGCCTAAACTAATGGAATTACGCAAAAAATAACACACCCTTTTTTTGGGTTTTTCCTAGATTTTATCGACAGAAATTAAACACTAAAAAATTTTTAAAAAAAGAAAAAGTTAGGCTTTTCCTGAGCTGCCGAATAAGCGCATTTTGCTTTTGGCAACTTCTTTCATTGCATCTTTAGCGGGGCCGAGGATTTTACGTGGGTCGAATTCTTTTGTTGAGTTAGTTAGGACTTCTCGGATTGTTGCAGTGAAGGCTAAGCGTAGGTCTGTATCGATGTTGATTTTTGCGATACCTAATTTGATGGCTTGTTGTAGTTGGTCTTCTGCGACACCTTTTGCTCCGTCTAGGGTTGCACCGTATTTTGTTGCTTTTTCACATATCCAAGCTGGAACGCTAGATGCTCCGTGAAGGACTAAGGGGATTCCGACTTTTTCGTTGATAATTTTTAGGCGTTCAAGGTCAAGTTTTGCTGCGCTTTTAAATTTGTAGGCGCCATGTGAAGTGCCTATTGCTACTGCTAAAGTATCGAGGCCTGTTTTTTCTACGAATTCAACTGCGTTATTTGGGTCAGTTAGTATGGCGTCTTTTTCTTCTACGCTTCTTTCCTCTACACCTGCAAGTTTGCCAAGTTCAGCCTCAACTGAAACACCTTTAGCATGTGCGTAGTCAACAACGCGTTTGGTTACTGTGATGTTTTCTTCAAAGCTTAGGAAGGATCCATCAATCATAACTGATGTAAAGCCTGCGTCGACGCATTTGATTGCGGTTTCATAATCTTCGCCGTGGTCAAGATGCATTGTTAAAGGTATAGTTGCTTCTTTGCCCGCATTCTTTACGATACTGGTTATGTAGCCCATGCCAGCGTATTTTATGACACTTGGGGTAATTTGAAGTATAGCAGGAGATTTTTCTTCCATCGCTGCTTCAACGATAGCTTTTACGCTTTCAAGATTTTGGACATTAAAGGCGCCAATGGCGTAACCACCTTTTCTTGCGGCAACCATCAATTCTTTATTTGTTACAAGCAATGTATTGAATATCCTAGTTGATGTTAATACAACCATTTTTTTAATTTATACTAGTGTGACAGGAGAGTTTGTATGTCCTACAGCCATATTTACATATGATTACTTTCCTGTTACAACTAAAGTTATGTAATTATGTGTTTTAAATATGTGTGGGTTACGTGGTATGGATGAAAGGGGTTAATGTTGTTGTGTAAAGCAGTGCGTTTAAAGAAGAGCATTATGCAGTTGAACAGTTTAATAGGCAAAGTTAATGTTTTAGACAAATGCCGGGTTAGAAGATGTCTCTTAAAAAAGTAGCAATGTTACCGCTGGTTTGATAGGCTATAACATTGAAGCGATAATGTCTCTAATTGTTTGTGATAAACGCCTAAAAACAGTGAGCAAGCATGTGTCTAACACAACAATTAACAGTTGTTAGCATCTTGAGATTGGTAAGAAAGTCAAATAGTGTCTTTTTTAGGGGTTTGTGTTGTCTATGAGGTTGTTTAGGCGTATGAAGAGGTTGAGAAATTCGTGTCCTTTTTCTGTTGTGCAATATTTGTTGGTTTTTTTGGTTAGCAGTTTTTGGGTTGTTAACATACCCATATGGCGTTTAAGTTGTGTGTAGTTAAGGTTTGTGTTATACATGATACTTGTCTTAGTTTTGGGTTGCTCGCAAAAGCACAGTATTTCTGCTGCAATGTCTAAACGGCCTCTTCGAGTATTTTTGGTATTCTGCCAATCTCTGTCAGACCTTAGACGACCAGCTGGAAAACGTTGAGGTGTATATCGTGAGTTAAAACTATTGGTCACTGGGCTTCCCCTTTATCGAAGTTAGATTCTAAAGCACATAAACTAATGTGACTACACTTTGGCAATAACAAAACGGATATCATTTGAGTATAATTTTTAAATGATAACTATTCATTCAATGATTGGTAGAGTGAATCATGGTTAAGCGTTTAGTGCTTTATTCAGATGGCGGTGCAAGAGTAAATCCTGGACCGGCAGCGGCAGCTTTTTTGGCGATGGAAAACGCCGAAATCATAAAGTCAGATTCGCGTTTTTTAGGTATACGTACTAATAATCAAGCTGAATACGAAGCCTTAACCATGGGTTTAGAATACGCCTTTACTGTTGGGGCAGAAGAAGTAATCTGTTACTTGGATAGCGAGCTTGTCGGGCGACAAATGAAAGGTGAATACAGCGTAAAAAATCTTGAACTGCGCAGGTTATATCTTAAAGCCCATGCTTTGCGGGTGCGCTTCAAAAAAATTGAATTTTACAACGTTTCCAGAAGCAACAGTTTCATACAGAAAGCTGACGCCCTTGTAAACAAAACATTAGACGAGCAAACTTGAGTAATATTATTCATAAAATCTTGGGCGTGCACGTTTGCTGTATTCTTCTATAGCCTTGGTGCGTTCTTCTTCTTCTTTTGCTTTCTCATCGGCTTCCCGTTCTGCGGGTTGAGATATTGTTTTTTCAAAATCAGCATCCAGATTTTTGTATGACCCCTCAAGAGCTGTTATGTAAATTTTGAAGTCACTCATTGCAGATTCCGCTTGCCGATGAGAGGTATGGACTTGTTGTGAAACCAAAATAACTAAATCCAGCATGCTTCGCAGTGTTTGTTTATCGGCTTCTGGTGCACTGTCATAGTATCGTTGAAATACGCCCATTAAATCCATGAAAATATCATCTACCTCTTTTTTGGATTGCTTGTAAATACTTTCAGAAGTCAATGACTTCGTTTTAAGGTAAAGCATAAGATTTTTCAAAACAGCTTTATCATAAGAAACCAAAATAAAAAACCCTACAGAAAGATAAGCTAAGAGGCACAGTTATATTTTTTGGTTACACTTCCCCTACGATTTGCCTGCCAATTTGAGTTTTTTAACATATTTTGTTATAAAAAGACAGTCGTATGGACTTACTCTTAGAGGTTTTTAGAATGAAATCACTTGGAGGTTAATAGACGACAAAGAGGGGTAAAATGTTGGAGAAGAGGTTTAGGGGTAGAATCGTCGTGTGGTTCTGGGGAATGAAATTGCGTCAATGATGTTATCTAGATCTAGCATCCAAACGATGAGTCGTTCAACGCCCATGCCAAAGCCGACGTGTGGAACTGTTCCGTAACGTCGTAGGTCAAGGTACCATTCGTAGTCTTCTGGGTTTAGTCCCTGAGCTTTCATTCGTTGAATAAGGATGTCTTTGTTGTCTTCTCTTGCGCCGCCGGTGCTGATTTCGCCGATTCTTGGAACCATCATGTCTACGCTCATAGCGATTTCGGGATGGTCGGAGTAGGTTTTACAGTAGAATGCTTTGATTTCTGTGGGGTAGTCATATACGAAAAATGGTTTACCGAATTCTTCAGCAAGCACTTTTTCATCCTCATAGCCAAGATCAGTGCCCCAGTCTAATGTGGGATTTTTAGGTTTTAGCCGCTCTATAGCTTCTTTATAGGTAATTCTTGGAAAAGGCGCTTTAACGGTTTTTAGTTTATTTATGTCAGCACCTAGTTCGGCAAATTCTTTTTCACATTTCTCGCCGATACTTTGGCATATGTGTGTCATTAAATCTTCTTCGAATTTCATAAGGTCCGTCATGTCTGCAAATGGCCATTCGCCTTCCATGTGCCAATATTCAGTTAAGTGGCGAATTGTTCGACTTTTTTCTGCTCGAAAAGAGGGTGCAATACAGTAGACTTTTTCAAGTGAATACATGAGAATTTCAAGGTAAAGCTGGCTGCTTTGAGTTAGATAGAGTTGTTGATCAAAATATTTTAGGCCAAATAGTGTTGAGCCACCTTCTACTGCTGCAGAAATGAACATGGGTGGTGAAACCTCAGTATAATATTGGCTTTTGAAGTATTCCCGTGCTGACTCAAAAACTTGATCACGAACCTTCATAACAAGATTCATTTTTCGGCTTCTTAACCATAGATGACGCATGTCACGGATAAATTCTTCACTTTTATCTTTCCCTATGGGGAAGGTTTCAGCTAAACCGATTATGTTAATATTTTCTGCGCTGATTTCATATCCGCCAGGAGCACGTTTATCTTCACGTGCAGTACCTTCAAGAGATAAGCTAGACTCTATTGTTAATTTCTGAGCCTCACTCCATGCAGGACTTGTCTTTTTTACTGTACATTGAATAATACCAGTAGAATCACGTAACACAAGGAATATGAGATCTTTTCCCTCACGTTTACGGTAAATCCATCCTCTAACTTGGACTTTTTGATCTGGACAGCATCCATCTAAGACTTCATGTATCTTCTTTAGAGTCATTGCAACCAACCGTTTCTTCTAATTTAATAACATGTAACCTAAATGCCTATCGCAAAGATAACTTGAAACTGATTACCATACAGAACAAAAAGAAAAATCACAAAAACAAAGGTACGTTACAAATTAAGAAGAAAAAAGATTGGTCAAACTATTGTAATGACACATATTGAGCAAGCCACTGACATAGCCTCAACTATTTTTCTGTTAAAATCAACGTTAAAGCAGATCGCACCTTGCTAAGGTTTCGAATTCTAATGGCAAGATCTTTTAGTTCATCCAAGCTATTTGCTTGAACTTTAGCAAGTATATCATAAACGCCGTAAACAGTATAAGATTCAATAACACCGCTTATAGCTCTAAGATCTTTTAATGCTCCTTCAGAACTTGACTCAACATTAATTAAAACAAAAGCCCTCGACATAAAATTCAAAGCCTCAAATAAAATAAAACACAACTAAGGTAATATTGTGTTTAGCAATAAAAAAGTGTTTAGGACCAAATCTTGTCTTTAAACCTGCAAATAAAATCATGTAGATTAACGTGTGAGTCAACGCCGCAGTGTGTTGTTGCAAAATTGTTGAGGCAGTAATTATCTTGTTCTGAGTTTATTGCTGCTTATTATCCTGAATATGAAAAAGGTTATATTACGTTGCAAAGAAAGGGGTAAGTTATATCGGGGAAAATGCGGCGATGGTCAAGTATATTTTCGTTACAGGTGGTGTATTAAGCTCCGTTGGTAAGGGTATTTTAACTTCCTCAATTGGAAAAATGCTTCAAGTAAGAGGATTAAAACCTACAGTAGTAAAAATTGACCCATATGTCAATGTTGACGCGGGAACAATGAATCCTTACATGCACGGAGAAGTCTTCGTCACTGACGACGGAGGCGAAACTGACCTAGACTTAGGTTGGTACGAACGTTTCCTAGATTTAAGTCTTAAACAGAGCAACAATTTAACTACAGGAACCGTTTACAAATCAGTAATTGAAAAAGAGCGCCATGGCGACTATCTTGGTCGCTGTGTCCAAATAGTTCCCCATATTACCAATGAAATAAAGAGTCGTATTAAAAACGCGGGGAAAGCATTAGGTGCAGATGTTGTTTTAACAGAAGTTGGCGGAACAGTTGGCGACATAGAAGGCTTGCCATTTCTTGAAGCAATCCGTCAAATGCGTATGGAGGAAGGTTATGAAAACACTCTCTATGCCCATGTTGCGCTTGTGCCAATTCTTGATGTAACCCAAGAAATGAAAACTAAACCATTACAGCACAGCGTAAATGAGTTAAGACGCATAGGCATCCAACCAGACATCATTGCTGCAAGAAGCGCACAAATGATTGATGCTGAAACATTACGTAAAATCGCGTTATTTGGCACTATTCCTGAAAGTGCAGTATTTAGTGCTTATAACGCAGATTCTGTCTATGAAGTCCCACTAATTTTAGATAAACAGGGCATGGGTGACTTTGTCTGTCAACGTTTAGGCTTTAACTGCACAACCAAAGAATATGAAGAATGGCAAACATTTGTCAACGCAATAATCAATCCAGAGCATGAAGTAAAAATTGCACTAGTAGGTAAATATGCCGGTTTAACAGATAGTTACGTAAGCATGAGTGAAGCCTTAAAACATGGCGGCGCAGCATGCAAAACCAAGGTCTGTATCACATATCTTGAAGCAGAAAAATTCGAAAAAGACCCACAATGTATCAAAGACCTATCTAATTTTGACGGCATTTTTGTTCCATACGGTTTTGGTCCAAGAGGAACTGAAGGTAAAATCTCCGCTGTACAATACGCCAGAGAAAATGACATCCCCTTCTTAGGTATATGTTATGGTTTCCAATTAGCAACAATAGAGTTTGCACGCAATGTCTGCAATTTAAAAGATGCAAACAGTACAGAAATTAACCCAGACTCACCGCACCCAGTAATTGACCTAATGCCAGAACAACGAGGAGTAGAATACAAAGGTGCAACGATGCGACTGGGTACACATAAAATTCACCTACAACCAAACAGCATCGCCTTCAACTTGTACAAACAAGAAGAATTCATGGAACGCCATAGGCACCGTTTCGAAGTTAATCTTGACTACGTGGAAATTCTAAAGAAAAATGGTCTTGTTTTCTCAGGCAAAAGTACAGATGGTAGAAGAATGGAAACCCTAGAGTTGCCAGATAAATACTTCTATTTTGCAACTCAGTTCCACGGAGAATTCAAGAGCCGCCCCGGCAGACCATCACCTGCATACAGAGGATTCATTCAAGCCTGCATAGACCGAAAGCTTGGTAAACCCAATCCAACTTTTGTCTAAACTTAGCTTTTCTCTTTTTAATCTTACTATTTTTTAGGCATACAGATTCAACTGTTTGAGTATACATTTTGTAGGATTAACTATGCGCTAAGCTGTAGAGTATGGGATAAAAAAAGGAGTTAGCCAGTAAAAATTCATTAGGGTTTATAGTTTTTGACGTCGAGTGTGTAAAAGTTGTTTCCGCCACCGTGATATACCATGTGTGCGCGTTTGATGTCATAACTATCGGAAAATATACCCATATCAGTGTAGGCTTCCACTATTTTGCCTACAAACATTGTGTGGTCGCCAGTTTGGAATTTGTCCTCAACAGTGCATTCTATATGTGCGAGGCATTCTAGTATTGCAGGGGTTTTGACGCGTTTGCCTGGGATTGGGGTTAAGCCTGCTTTTTTGAATTTATCAAAGCTTCTGCCGCTAAATGCACCGCAAGCAATAATGGCTTGTAGAAGTTCAACAGATGGAATGTTTATAATGAATTCGCCTGACTCTTCAATTAAGCTGTGTGAGTGTCTTTCGGGTGCAAGGCTGATTGCGACAAGGGGTGGTTTTTGGCTTGTGGGCATGGCCCAGGCCATAGTAGTTATGTTTGGTTTGCCAGCTTTTCCCATGCATGATACAAGTACGGTATGCATTGGGTGTAAAAGGCGATAAGCAGATGCATAGTTTACAGTTACTTTGGATGACATAACAATTCCTTCCTTTAAAGATAAAGAAGGGGTAATATGTCTTTTATTTCTGTTTGTCTTTTGCTTAAAAAATTAACTCTAAATAGATGAGTTAATAGGAAGATAACTAGTTTTTTGTGGTTAGCGTTTGATGTTGAATTGTTCGATTATGTCTTTGGCTTTTTCTCTGCGTTCGCGATGGGCTTCGAGGAAATTGTTGAGTTTTTCAGTTATGTCTTTTTTGCATTCGCCGCATAGCATTTCGCCTGTTCTGCATCTGTGTTCTTTTTCTTTTAGTTTGGATGTGTCAGCTTCAAAGAGGTAATAGTAGTATTGAAATATGCTACATACTGTTGGGTCTGCGCCAGTTGTACGTTGTTCAGCTGCTGTGGGTTTGCCGCCTGTAAATGCGCCCCAGATTTTCTTTTTGACGACATCTGGCATGTCCATGGTAAATATGCTAGTTTCAGGCATTGAGGCGCTCATTTTTCCTCCTGTGCCAAGTCCAGGTAAAAAGCGGCAGTGGATTTGGGCAGGTTTGTAGTAGCCGAGTTTTTGGGCTACGTCGCGAGTTACTCTCCAGTATGGGTCTTGGTCGATTGCTGCGGGAATGAGAGCAGGTACGTTTTCGCCTGTGAGTTTTTTGTGTATGAAGCAGGGGGCGGCTTGTATTGCGGGCCAGTATACCCATCCAATGTTGGTGCTGTCTTGGAAGCCAAAGCTGCTACGGGCGGTGCTGTATGTTATGCGTTTAGCTACCTCAAGGGTTATGTCATATAGTAAATCGATGTCTTTGGTGTCATAAATTATGAATGTGTCTTCTGGTTTGAATCCAAGTGCGATTAGGTCAAGAGCGTTTTCGTATGACCATTTGCTTGTTTCTTTAAGGTCTCGTTCATCGTTGACGAGGTATTTTTCATCGTCAGTTATTTGGAAGTATAGTCGGGTTTTGAATTTTTGTTGAATGTGTAAAGTGAAGAGCCATGGGACGAGGTGCCCAATGTGAACGGGGCCAGATGGGCCTCTGCCTGTGTAGAGGACGAATTTTGTGCCTTTTTCATAAAGGTCTAAAACAGTGTCCAGATCTCGGTGGCTAAAGAAGATTTTGCGTTCAAGCTGTAGGTGTAATTTGTCAGTGTGGTTTTCTACACGTTTGAGAAGTTGTGATGTTAAGGGTTGAGTGCCGAATTCTTTTATAAGTTTGTCATAGTCAACTTTGCCTTTTACTTCCCAAGGAGTAACTACCATTTCGTTATTGTTATCAGTTATATCGGGTGAGGCCGTCTTGTATCACCAATTAATGGTGAGAAAGGGGTTTTTGAGATATATGTTTTTGCCGTTATTCTTTTAATTAATTGGTCGTCGCATAACGCCACCGGCGATTCTTTTGTATTTGTAACCGTCATGTTCAATCCATTCAGTGAATGATACGTCACGTGTTATGCGTAAAATGTCAGAGGGTAACTCTGCATATTTAGTGTATGCGCAGAACTCGTATGGAGTGGGCATGTCACCTTTGTGTTTAGGTTTTGGTGTACGTGTTTCCCAGATGATAGTCTCGTTAGAAGGTAGTAGTGGTTGAGGGTTTTGGTTTGTTATTGGCGTTGTTGCGACTACATAACCTTCTTGTGGGCTGTAGGCTTTGCCTTCAATTAGCAGTTTTCGTAGCGTTTTTTGATCCTCGATGTCGCTAACTTTTGTTAGTGTGGATACTTGTTTTAAAACGGCTAATTCTGGGTCACTCATAGGTTTTCACAACGATAATAATGCTATAGAGTTAATTGTTATTAAGGGGCGTGTAAAAAGAAATGGTAATATAAAGAATCATTTAGGTTTTTATGTTGTTTATCTGAAAATTAGTCGTCTGAAATATATCAGTAAGCCGCTGATAACGCCAAGGATTATGCATACCGCAATTATGAGTGTTAGGGTTTTTGTGTCAGATAACGCTTGCATAATGCCGCCGGGTGTTGGGTGAATTGGTGTTGGGTCGTATGCGGGTATGTCTATGGTGTTGTGGGAGTTGGAGATTTCAATTGGTTTCATTAAGGGGTAATTGTCAATCATGTACTCGAAAACTTGATAGGGTGTATCACCTATTCCATCACCGTTTATGTCTACGCCTGTGTAAGTATCCCAATAGTTGCCGGTTTTACCGTTGTCCCATGTATTGCCTACTGAGTATGTTTCACTGTCAGAGAGTAGTGTTTGTTGATGAGCTTCAATGCATTGTACTTTGTTGTCAATGAAGTTATTGTAGTAAAAGGTGTTATTGCTTGATTCAGCATACATGCTTACGGCGTACCTATTGCAGGAAGTTATATTATTTTCAGTGAAGGTGTTAAAATGTGACTTACCAAGTTGAACTCCTACTTTGCAGTCTTTAATTGTATTGACGGTTATGGTATTATTTGAGCTTAAGAAGAATTCAAAAGCGCAATCATGATTAATAATTGTGTTGTCATAAATATTATTGTTAAAAGCGCCGCCTAATTGAGTATCGCCCAATTGAATTGCAGCAGTATTAAATCCAGAATCATGTATTCTTTCAGCATCACTTGAGTAAGCAGTGTCTAAAAGTATGTTATCATAAATTGTATTGAAACTTGAATCCCCATATAGTTTTATGCATATGCTAAAGTCAGCAATTTTATTAGTAAACACCTTATTGTATGAGCTTGCATAAAGCGTTATTGAATTCAACAAATTATCATGAATGCTGTTATTGCTTGAATTAATTAAACTAACATGTCCACAACTATGGGATATTTCACTTGTTATTGTATCAACTAGCTGTACTGTAACAGCGTAATCGTATAGGGGTTTAACATTTTTTACGACAATACTACTACAGTTGAAGAGATAAACAAGTCCTGCTTCTTCGAGAACTTGGTTAGATTTGCTGTCAAGATAAATTAAGGGTTTTCCATCAACCATGTTTCCGTAAGCAACCGTTTGGTTAGAACTTGAACTGCAGACACCACATCCAGTAAAATTGTTGTTAATTAGACTTGTATTTCTTGTTGAGTTGCTAAAGTATACGCCGCCTTGAGGATTTTTACAAGTAAAACTGTTACCAGAGATTACCGTTTGAATTGCATCACTAAGATAAATGCACCAGCCTACCTCGTTTGTTTGGTTACTATTTATGTGGCTAATAGCTTCAATTTTGTTGTTAAGTATGTGGTTGTTAAATGCCGATGGCTGATTTAGATAACTTGAGTTTGAGGGCCAATTTTCAACTATCCAGAAATCTATACCTTTACTAAAGCCGCATATGGTAAAATTTTCAATTGTGACGTTTTGGCTTCTTAGCATGTAAATGCCTGAACCTGAACCGGACCCTTGAATGGTATAACCTGCGCCGTTAAGTGTAATGTTGCTTTTTTCTATAAAGATAAATGCTTCATTTTGACCAACAGATGCCTGTAGATCACCTGTTAAAGTGTACACTGAACCATTCTGTTTTATTTTGTCAGTTCCTGTTACTGTACCGTCTGCCTTAATTCGGATAACATCCGAGTTTTGGGCATTAACTATTTCTGAGGTTAGGATAAGAACAGACGATAATAACAAAAGAACAATCAGTACAGCTGCCGTTTTGTTCATACTGATCATGTTATAGGTTAATGCTTTTTGCCTCTTATGTCTTGCGGAAAAAAATCATAGACAAGAGATGTTTAACAACAATAAAAAAACAGTCTTAAAATAAGGGGATGTAGTTTTTCTGTTCGAGAGTAGTAAACTTATGCATCTTGAAGAAATGAAAAAAGAAATTGAAGCATTAGTAATAGCTAAGGGTTTTTACAATAAACCTGAAGATGTACCTAAAAAATTGCTTTTTGCTTTTATTGAGCTAGGTGAAGCTAGTGATGCATGGAAAAAAGGGTTGCCAGAAGAAAAAATTGCTGAGGAGCTAATTGATGTAATCTTTTATCTTTTAGATGCTAGCCGTTTTGCCTGTCCGAATATGAATATGGATAAAGTGTTTGCAAGTAAACTTGAAAAAAATTTAAGCAGACCCTACCAGTATGGTGAAGGTCACCGTACTAAGCAACCTTAAATTATTATGTTGTAGGCAGGAAGTTTTTAGGCAACAAGCCATATTTTTTATGTTGGATCAAATTGGACTTCATTTATCCAAAGAATTTGAGGTTTGAATGTAACAGGTGTGCTATCTGTTGTGGGGATACAAAAGAAAAGACGCGACATATAATTATGCTTGAAAGCGAGTTGCAGGAAATTCAAGAACAGACTGGTCTTAGCAGAGATGAGTTTTGTTTTGAAGTTGCAAATAAACAACCGTACATGTTTGAAATAAAGAAGATACAGGATGGTAAATGTCTTTTTCTTAGGCCGGATGGTTGTAGTATTTATGGTTTTAGACCGATGATTTGTAGGTTTTATCCGTTTGAGTTAAGATTTGATGAGATTCAACAAAAATACATGTTTACTGTCACAACAGAGTGTCCGGCGTTAAATCAGGGTAAACGTTTAACTCAAGCAGATTTTAGACTGCTGTTTTGGTTAGCAGAAAAAAGGTTACTGTAAAAGAAGTATAATATCACATTTGTGATAGTGTATCATTTTTTTCGAGAACATATCCGCAGTAGTGACATTTTAAGATCAGTGGTTCTACGGATTCAACGCTGAATTTGGAACCCACAGGTTCATCACTATTTGTTATACAAACCGGGTTTATGCATTTTACTATGTCAGTTATAATTTGTGGGAGTTTTACTTCGAGTTTTTCAACAACTGAATAGTTTTTGATGATGTTTATTGAAGCGTGTGGGGCAACAATGGCGATTTTGTTAACTTCTTCAGAATTTAAAGCGCGTCCTTCGATTTTTACAATGTCTTTTGTGCCAAGTTGTTTGCTGGGAACATTAATAGCGATGGTCATGATACGTTTTTCTTTTCCAGTGATACCTAAGATTTTTACGACATCTAAGGCGTATCCGCCGCTTATGTGGTCGATAACTGTGCCGTATTTAATTTTTGAAACTCGAAGTTCCTCTTCGCTCATAGGGTCATCCAGCAATAAAGCATATGCATAATTAGCAATTAAGGTTTACATTAAACCATAACAAGCAAAAGGTATGAGGTACTGTTTTGGTTTATTGTGAACGTAAGTCGATAACTGTTGTTCCGGCGAGTTTGTCAAAGTATCGTTTGAACATTTCATTTTTCATTCTCATTCCAATCAGTACGTCGAAAGGTAGTAGAGGTAAGATTTTTCCAAAGTTTCGTATTGAAGCGTGTTCATAGGACATTGTTTTGCCGTCTGTGCGAACTACTTTTAGTCCTATGACGCGTTTACCTAAGCTTTGGCCGCTAAAGCCTTCAAATAACATGGAGTATAGCCAAAGAAAAACAACTGTTATAAAGAGCATGGTGTTAATTGAGGATGTAAGTGTTTCTGTTGAGTAAGTAAATATTTGAGGTAGAATTGTTAAGGCCATTGTGATTGCTAAGATTAATGTAAAGTCAATTAGATATGCGGATAGTCTTTTGCTAAAAGAGGCCAATGGCAACTGTGACTGTTCACGTTCAATGTCTGCTGCTTCTGCCCAGCTTTCAACGTCGTGGATTACTCTAACAGCGCTTTCACCTGCTCGGCTAAGTTTGTATTTACCATTAGGGGTTTGTTCGATAAATGGTGATAAATTACGTAGGTGGAAGCTAAGTTTGCCTGTGTCGACTTTAAGGAGGTTTAGCATGTCTGTGAATGATGATTCACCTTTTTCACTTAAGTCTAGAAGGATTTCTCGGCGCAATGGGTGAGAGAGAACAGATAGTATTTTTGAAACATTCCCTTGTTCTATTGCCATTTTTAACAAACCTATTTTTTCAATCCATACGGTTTTCAAAGTTTTATGGATGTTTTGGCATTATATTTTTAGGAGTTAATGTTTCACCCATATAAGCTGTACTGTAGAAAAAGTGTTTTTTGCCGGGACAAGTACACCTTAATAAAGGCAAGCAATTTAGCATATGTATGTCAAGTGCTGATCTTGCAGTGCGGGTTTTTCGTCAATTAGAGAGTGAAGACTTTCGTACTTTAAATATTATTGAAGCTGCAATGAGTAAACGTGAGTTTGTACCAAGAGAGCAAATACAAAAATACGCCAAAGTACCCATGGACAGAATTGATTTTACCCTAAACAAGTTAAACAAACTTGGTTTAACCTATCACAACAGAGGAGCCTACATTGGACACACATTAAACTATACAGGATATGACTGTTTAGCCATAAATGCGCTTGTAAAAGCGGGAATAATCTCATCGTTTGGACAAACCATTGGTGTAGGCAAAGAAGCAGACGTGTACACAGCATTAACGCCTAACGGTGAAACCATTGCGGTTAAATTTCACAGACTTGGGCGGATAAGTTTTAGGCAAACCCGTAGAAAACGTGGTTACATAAAAGAGCATTCCACATGGCTATTTCAGTCACATCTTGCAGCTGAAAAAGAATTTCAAGCGCTTCAGCTGGTTTATGAGAACGGGGTGTCTGTGCCTAAACCCATAAGTCACAACAGGCATGTTATTGCAATGGGCATAATTGAAGGCGGTGAGTTATCAAAATGGCGAAAACTCACCAATCCAAAACGTATACTTAAAGAAATTCTGCGTAACATTAGAAAAGCGTACCTTAAAGCGCATATCATACACGGTGACTTAAGTGAATATAACATTATTCTAAATTCAGATATGCACGTGTTAATTATTGACTGGCCCCAATATGTTACAACGGATCATCCAAACGCAATGGACCTTCTCCAGAGAGACATACAGAACGTATTAACATTTTTTAATCGCAGATTCGATGTGAAAACTGAAACTCAGCTTGCCTGTGATTATGTCACAGGCAAAATAAGAAGTATGACGTTTTAGTGCTTGTTTGCATCTAAAACAATGTAGAGAATATTGTTTCCTCGTAACAACACATTACCATAATTTGTGAGGGCCTGCTCATCTTTGTATTCTGTTGCGCCTTCAAGAAGAATGTTCATGTGACCATCACATTTGATCATTTTTCCTTTATAGTCACAACCATTTTTTAGAACAACTTCAATGTTTCCATGTAACTGTTTTATTAGCACATTCAACGGTTTTTTACTTGGTTCCATCATAGCTACCGTGTTCCTTTCAGCATTAGTTAATATCCAAAACACCATCACCAAATATAAAAGGCTTATGAAAAATATCCATTAAAGCAAACAAAAGCTAACCCAATATACCAAAAAAGCAAACAGCAAACAACAAAAAGCATAACCGAATTAGCTCAAACAAAGCGGCCTTACAACTTATTTTGTGCGTCTCTTGGACGTTTTTACAATTTTGTCCTGTTGTTGCATGCAGAGTCTTGTTTTATATGTCAAATCAAGTTTTTTAAATACCCGGCTAAGTCCAGACTCTGTTAAAGGCAGGTTGAATTTTTCAATTAATTCTGAAATGGTAACACCGGGGTTTTTCTCTATTTCAACTCTAAGTTGAGTTATTTGAGTGTCATTTAATTTGGGTTTTCTGCCACAATTTTCATATTTTGGTAACCAAGAACCCGTTTTACGAAATAGACTCCAAATATTTATAATCGAACGCTCAGTAACAAAAAACTGCCTCGCAATGTCAGCCACTTTTTCATTGTTTTGCCTAAGTTTAACTATTTTTTCTCTTTCTTCATTTGTAATTGCCTTTGGCATATCTTATAAAACCTGATTTTGGCGTTAATTATATGTTATAGCAGAATATGGTATAGTAAAACTTTTCTCAGGCTGCATAATGCTGCTGTTTATCTACAACCATACCACATGAATCACACTAACGCTACATATCGTTTCCAAATCTTTTTTTGCGGATTATCGTTTGGAGGTTACTTTTATCAGATCTTCTTTTTAATAACACCTCTAATCTCCCATCAACTCTTCTCAGCCAGATACTGACATCAACAGTGTAATGGGGATTTTTAAAGAATAAATCACATGTATTCATACAGTCGTGCTGCTGTGAACACACTATTTTTCAAATATTTGCACAACATTTTCAACACTAATCTAAGTCAAACACGACAGTCGCACCAATACAAAAATTGAACCTTTAAGAAGAAACAAAAACACCGTCCACACATAATCTTGGCCTAACGGATATGTTGCAGTTTTACGTTATTTCGTGTTAATTCGTTTTAATTAGCTCATGTTGATATGTTTGAATCTTGGATTTTTAAAGCAGTTGTTAGGTTTAACTTTATAAGCCTCGTAAACTATAATATTTTCATTATATTCGGGTGTGTGCACGAAAATTGATTACATCATATAGCCGTACGTTGTCAGAACGAGAAGCCAAAGTATTATCCAGCCTAAGCTATGCAGGCAAAACAATATTTACAACCAAAGACCTAAAAGAATTCACCGACAAACCAAAAAACCTGCTCGACTGGCTAGTACGCAAAAAATGGATCCAAAAAATAAAAAAAGGCACATATCTAATAGCACCACTAGAAGCAGGCACAAAAGGTGCAGCCAACTATACAGTACACAGCTTTATCTTAGCATCAGTTCTTGTCGAACCATACTACATAGCATACGCAAGCGCCCTTAACTATCATGGCCTTACAGATCAAACTCCGTCAGCAACCTATGTGGCAACAACCAAACCCCGAAACTCCAAAACCATACTAAACACCAAAATCAAGTTCGTCACCATCCCCCCACACAAAATATTTGGAACAGAAGAAACTGAAATTGAAAACAGAAAAATAAACATCTCCTCAAAAGAAAAAACCATAATCGACTGCTTAGATCACCCTGAGCATTGTGGCGGCATAGAAGAAGTAGCCAAAGCTCTATACTTTGCCAAAAACGACCTAGACCCAACCAAATTAGTTAGCTATGCCCAAAAAATCGGCAACAAAACCGTCCTAAAACGGCTAGGCTATCTCACAGAAAAGTTAGGTATGGAAAAAGTACTCAAGACACTTTCAACACTTCCCCTTTCAGCAGGCTATTCCTTACTTGATTGTTCCATGAAAAAAAGAGGCCCTATAGTAGAAAAATGGAAACTAGTTATAAATGTGCCAATTGATCCTGCAAAGTGGTTAACATGATAACACCCCAAGAACTACGAAAGATAGCCCGAGAAAAGAAACTACCCCTTGACCTAGTTGAGAAAGACTATGTCTTGTAAGGATTATTATGATGTTTGGCGACTTTTGAAAACTAGGCGATGTGATCAAGCTAAAGTTAAAGAATTGTTCCTAAGGAAGTGTGAAGCAAAAAATGTTGGGTTTGTTGGAGTTGACCAACTTTTTCCCAAAGACCTAGTTGATCTTCTTGAGCCGCATTTGGAGGTAGGTCTTACTAGATTAAGTTCTGAACCTTTGCCGTCTATAGAGGTAAATGATTGCGGAAACAAAAACCGCTCTAACAACCCTGCTATTCTAAATTAAAAAGTACGTAATTTTATTACGATACGCTCCAGCATAAGATTGAACAAACAACCTCTTTTAACCCATAATATAGCAAATAATTCTGGACCACAAACCTGACAAGTTATGACTCGTCATTATCGCTTACCAAGCACTTTATTATGCAGCCATGTATTGCTATCAATAGAGGTTTTGTTATGGAACTTGATAGTTGTATTAAGGGTAGAAGAAGTGTACGTGAATACACTCAAGAACCAGTCGTTAAAGAGCAAATAGAAACCATTTTAGAGGCCGGTACATGGGCGCCCACTGGAATGAACCGTCAGCCATGGAGATTTATAGTAATTGAAGATAAACAGCTCATCAAGTTGGTCTCAGACGAAACTAAAGAACTTGTTAAAAAAGCCATGCCACAACTTGTTACAAAGTTCAATACCAACCAAGACATCATATGTTATGATGCACCAATGTTAATTTTGATATGTACCGAGAAGGATCCCCAGTGGACACAGATAAATCTACTTGATTGCGCTTTAGCTGCCCAAAACATGTTCCTCAAAGCCTACGAGTCTGGACTTGGAACATGCTACATGGGATTTGTCCAATTCCTAAACAGCAACCCAGAAGTTCTACGCAAACTCGGCATACCTGAAAACTATGACATACAAGTGCCATTCATCATCGGCCACCCCAAAACTAAGCAAAACAACGCAACAAGACAGAAACCCAACATCTACAAATGGATCAAATAACACTTTTGCCCATTCCACCAAAATCAAGGTCAGCTGTTTAGCCACAGTGGAGATTTTGAATAGACAATTGATGTTCATGTGATAAATTTCAAAATAGTGTTGTAGACAATTTTTTGTTTGAGATCGTTTCCGATGACTGAGGAGATCTTACCATAATTCTTTACCATCTCAACTAAACAAAACCGTCCTAAACTCCTATGTTACACTTTAACACTATAATCACACAGTCAAATTATTTTTTAGACAGTTTTTCTCTTTGCCTTGACTATGCAAGACTGCACCTTCGGCAACTTTACTCGACAATTATATCATCCATCATTTTTTGTAGTTGTGCGTTTTTCAGTAGCGTTCATTTCAAACAGCCTATTCAGGAAATGTTACCGTTAAGAGCATCTTAAAACGCTCAACTGCACATACAGCATGGGGAATTTTAGCGGGCATAACAATAGCCTCACCTTTATGGAGCAAATGCTCTTTTCCAGCTAGTGTGATTCTCCCAACACCATCCAAAACAAGCACCAAAGCATCACCCTCTGATTCATGCGAACTAATTTCCTCACCTTTTTCGAAAGCAAACAAAGTCAAACTATGCCGACTATTTTGCGCAAGTGTTTTACTAACAACCTGACCATCCTGATAGGGCACCTCAGCCGCTAATGGTAGCACCACCCCATGCTCAATATTTTTAATCAACCCCATAACAAAATTCCCTCTTTACTATCATTATTTATTTTACCCATTTAACTTTGCCCTCTTCATAAAAACCACGGCTGCCAATTTCCTCATCAGGAACGCCCACAGCAATAACACAAAACGGAACGATATTATCGGACAATGCAAACAAACTGCGAAATGCCCTCACCTTGTCCTCTTTAGGATATACGCCGCACCAACAAGTGCCTAAACCCAATTCAGCAGCTTGCAAGAGTATATTTTGTGTTGCAGCACCACAGTCTTGTGGAAAAAAGCCCTCTGATACACCGCTTTGCAGATTCAAATCAGCACACACCAGTATCGCACAGCTAGCTGTTGTAAGCATTTGCGTATATGGATGAATCTTGGTGATTTTATCAAGCGTTTCTCGATTTTGTACAACAATAAACGCCCATGGACGGCTGTTGCAGGCTGAGGGTGCCAACATTGCGGCTTCTAAGAGTTCTTTGATTTGCTCATCAGATACGTTCGCTTCGGACACATAGTTGCGGATAGATTTTCTGTTTTTAATTGCCTTAATAATCATATAGACAAACCCTTCAGTATTATTTTATTTATTGTTTCTCTTGTTATTTCTTCCTTGCCTTTTTCTTTATGAAAAAACCGATAACGATGCCTATGCACAGCTAATGCCCCCATTATTTGGCGTTTTCTTCAGCACAGAGCATTCCAGAACCAAAAACGTAAGATAAAATAATCACACTAAAACCTAACTCGCTTATCATACATACTCAAAACCGTTTGTATCATCATGCGAACTTTCTCCCTTAAATCTTTAAAATCCTGCGCTTTCTCCATACCTGTTAACCCCTTGGAAACTGCTTTCTCAAACTTGTTAAGAGACATAGGCATAGAAACCTTCCATTCTTTGCGAGATAAATTCTCTTCTTTCTTATAGGTGCGCTCAATAATGCCACATAAATCACGTGTGGTAATTCCACCATAAAATAACTCTAAAAAGGTGTTAATTATAAAAATAATTAAAAAACAAGGGCCTATTGGTGAAAGGCGCTTGAATTTGTGGGGTTAGTGCTTAACGGACAGAATGCGTATATGTGCGATTAACTCCTAGGTCTATGCATGTTTTAATGTCATATTTGTTGACGTATGCACGTTAACAGGTGTGTT
>JGI24705J35276_12238753_pt1 | contig 51876 bp, 47 predicted proteins | sample TergutNt197P4_FD_35276 | JGI IMG/M metagenome (IMG submission 35276) | reverse complement strand
CCCGGAGCCGCTTCCGCTCCGGGCCGGTTCGACTGTCAGGTGAGACGTCTGGTTAGGCCCAAGGCAGATCCGCGGCGGATGAGGGCATTTGCCCTCCCGTCGTCATCAACACTGATGCTTGTTGTGACTGCCGCATGTTGGAAGCCTGGGTCGCTCAATAGAGAAAGAGGCGCGTGCATAATGTGGAGTTGCACCGTTGTCAAGTAATCGTCCTATCGGGTGCTTCCGCTGGAAGAATGGTGCCAGCGTCATTCTGGTCGCGGCCACCTGATCGCGAGAGGGTGCTCCTTCGATCGAGTACGTCAGACTCATCGTCCTAATGCCCCGCTCAACGACCTCCAAAGAATCTCGGCCTGAATCGTCCGATCGGACGACGCGAGGCATGTGGCTCTTATTGTAGGTCGCAACCGTCGGGTTGAAATTTTACTACGCGATGGAAATTTCGCGCAGAGCTTCGGAACGTAGAACGATGGATGACGCCAGACAGGGAGAACGATTGATTGGCTGTTGTGTCGCAGCTCTTGCGTTCGGATTCGTCCGATGTCCGGTCTAACATCATCCGACAAACTGACTCAATCCTGGTTCGCGCTGGGCGAAGCCGTGGTCAATCCCTCAGCATGGCCAAGCGTCATGGAGCGGATTTGCCAGGCAGTCGGTGCGATGGGGGCGGCTCTGCTGCAGGCCGATGTGCGGACTCCGGATGTCCCTCGCACGAAATCTACCGACGAAATATTCGATCTCTATTTTCGTGATGGCTGGCATACGCGGGACTCGCGGGTTGACCGCGCGGAGCCGCTCATTCTTCAAGGAAGGCGCGTCCTTACCGATGAAGACCTATTTACGGACGATGAGTTCAAGGCGGATCGATATCTCAATGAATTCTACTTCCGCCGCGGACTGCGATCGGCCGCGCTCGTGGCCTTCGCTGTTGGTCAAACATTCTGGGTGCTCTGTCTCCACCGAACCTTTAGGGAAGAGCCCTTCGACGCCGAGGATGCGCGCATCCTTGCGACCTTGCCCGACAGGTTGACCGAAGTCGCGGCGCTGTCCACGGCGGTCAGCCGGGGCGTGCTGACGAGCGTGACCAATGCGCTCGGTCTGGTTCGCCAGCCGGCCATCGCAATTGACCGGTTTGGCTTGGTGCTGGACGCCAATGATGAGGCTCATCGGATTTTCGACGGTGACCTCGACATCAGACAGCGCCGCTTGACGACGATTGACCGGGAAGCCTCGATCTCCCTGCAAATGCTGACGAACCGCATCCTTGTAACCAGGGAAGACGCGCCACTCGCGACTCAGCCCATCGTCGTGCGTAGAACAGGAAAGAGCCCGATCGTGATCCGCGTGCTGCCGGTCCCTTCTGCTGCACGAAACCCGTTCCTCGGCGCACGGGTGCTTCTGACTTTCACTGTGATCAGGGCACGACCGCGACTTGACCAGGTCTCGCTGCAGCGCGTCTTCTTGCTCACGCCTGCGGAAGCCAGGCTCGCAGCTCTCCTCACGGAAGGACTTTCTCCAGAGGCTGTGGCAGAGCGAGTGGGCGTCAAGCGCGAAACAGCGCGTAAACAACTCAGGGCGATATTTGCCAAGACCGATACCAATCGGCAGGCTCAGCTCGTCGCGCTTCTTTCGAATCTCCATATTGCCGGAGGCGACCAATGACTTTCTTTCGCATTGCACTAATCCAGAATTGAATGGGTGGGCTGGCGGTGTTCTACCTCGAAGAGAAAATGGTGGCAGCACGGTTCCGGGTTCTGGCATAATGGCGCGATGCGTTTGTTAATTCCCTTTTCCGAAGCAAAGCCGCTGTGCGATATTGCGATCAGCCTTGGTGTGGCATTGGGCCCGGACGAGTGGGGCGATGACGGTATTTCGCTATATGACTATTTTCAGCTGACGCAGCAGATTGCCCTGAAGTTGCGGGATGAGACTGGCTCTCTCTCGTCGCGATCGCTCCTGGAGGGCTCCACCGACTTCGTGATCGATACAATGATGACCGCCGACAATCTCGAAGGCGCGATGCATCACGCGGCGCGCACCTACAATCTCTTGCACGGCGGCAATTACAATCACGTCGAACGCCGCCGCGACCGGATCGCTTTTGTGATCAATGATCGGGGCTTCCCGCACGTTTTTGATCGGGATTCCGGTCCCGTCCAGGCCGCCATGGAGGGCGTGCTCATCAGCGTTCATGCCCTGTTGTCCGCCGTGGCGGGCTCTGATCTGACGGAATTCGTGCGGATCGTTCGCACGCGACGGCCGAAACACGATCCATCGAACGGGTTGCTCGCCTTCTGGACCGTTTCTGTGCGCTGCGGCAGCACAGCCTATGCTCTCGAATATGATCTTGCGACCGCATCCCTGCCAATCCGCAAGGATGCATTCGTAGCGCGAGCGGCCAATGTCAATGAGATGCTATTTGCGCTGATCCAGAAGCGCGAGCAAATGTCGCTACCACCGGGATTTCCAACGCGCGTCCGCAACGCGATCGGTGGCGGTGTGCATGAGCAGGACGATGTCGCGCGGCTCCTGGGCGTCAGCACGGCCACGCTGCGTCGCCGCCTTGCCGAGAGTGGGCTTTCGTTTCGTGATCTCAGAGCGAGTGTGCTCAACGAAAATGCGCAGACCATGCTCAGAGATGGCCGATCATCCGCTGATGTCGCGCAAACGCTGGGTTTTACCGATGTCCGCAGCTTCTCACGGGCTTTCAAGGACTGGAATGGTATGACTCCGGCGGCCTTTACATCCACCATCCGCGACGCGATCGAGACGACCTGACCGGCCAGCGCGTATGCCGTGAGCGAAATTGTCCTGTCAAATTGAGCCGAGGTGTCATCGACGCCAATGGAGCGGTCTCTATGTTCGCCGATGCTGGCCTGATCAGGTCAGGAATAAGGGAATAAGCCCAGTGGCACGTAACATCACTCGAAGGCCCACCGCCTCCCCGGACGGTGTTGGCCAACGGCATATCTGCGACCTCGGTGCCGCCCTGCCGAGGCAGCCGGTGCCCTCGCTCCAACTCATAGGCGATCGAGACCTTAGCGCGGTTAAGGCCAATGATGAGCGATCATTCCGCTCAGCGCAATTTGATCATCACTCGTTCTGGAGCTCAGACGAGTCAGCGCCCTGGGCGATAGACGAACACGAGGACGTCGAATGGGCCCAGGTCTTTCTCAACATCCTGCCGACGTCGGCGTTGGTGCTGGATGGGAATGGTTGCATTCTGGCGGCAAATCCTCCCGCTAAGCAAATACTCGCTGCGAACGACGGCCTCAGACATGACGAACGGGGCAAGGTGCGTGCAAGCCTGGCCTGCGAGTTTACCGGTGTGGCGCGGCTCATTGCCGAGGGGGTGGCCCGCGCAAAGAGCGAAACGGCCGCGCCTCCAAGTGCCGCTATTGTACAACGTCCGTCAGAAAAGGCGCCGCTGTTGCTGATCGCAGCACCATTGCAAAGGAGACGCAGACGTCGTCTTGATGCGAAAGACGATGGCGCGCGGCTGCTGTTACAGATCATCGATCCGATCGAGCAGTTCGACGATCGAGATGAATTGGTGCGCCAAGCCTATGGTCTGACCGCCCGAGAAGCACGGATTGCGGTCCTGATTGGATGTGGCCAGGGCAATCCTGAGGTTGCGGCGATGCTTGGGATTTCTATCAATACGGTGCGCACACATCTGGCACGCTGCTTCGACAAAATGGGCATTCATTCCCAGGGAGCGCTGATCCGACTGGTCGCAAGCCTGCAAGCAGCATCATGAAGCTAGTTGCTGCGGCCAATTGGATTCGCGAATAGCGGCTTCCCGTTATCTGGGAACTTGGCCTTACACAGAACAATGCTTGGGCATCAAGCCAGCATTTGTCGACCATTCTTGCCGATCCGATCGCTCGTGATGTCTCTGCTCCACTGGCGTCAGCCTGCGGGGCCAAGAGCAAGAAAGAGTCGAGGCAACATTTGGTGTCTGGCCGAACCGCCTTCCGAAAGAATCTTGGCCTGAATCGTCCGATCGGACGACGCGAGGCATGTGGCTTCTATTGTAGGTCGCAACCGTTCGTTTGAAATATGGAAACGTATGTCGGGGGTCGATGAAGAGCGGGTTTATTGCGAGCGTCCATTCGTCGTGTCGGTCATGCTGGTCATTGTGTATGGCTCGACGAAATGGCTGGCAGCTGGGAAGCCCGAAGCCAACGAGAAGCCTGGTCGCAAGTCTGCGAGCACCGTTATGAGTGCGAGTTGCTGTGGCTAAACAGATTCGCGAACAGCGGCTCTCCGTCATCTGGAAGCTCGGTCTTACCCAGAATATTGCGTGGGCATCAGGCTATTATCTATTGGCCATTCTCGCCGATCCGATCGCCCGCGATCTTGGCACCCATCGTGCGACCATCTTCGCGGCCTTTTCCGTCTCCCTCCTGATTTCGGCATTGATTGGGCCGCGGGTGGGACGGACGATCGATCTCTTCGGCGGACGCGAGGTTCTGGCGGTTTCGAATATCGTCTTTGCGGTTGGCCTTTTCCTGCTCGGCATGGCTCATTCGCAATTGGTTCTATGGACGGCCTGGCTGATTCTGGGTCCTGCCATGGGTTTCGGACTCTATGACGCGGCCTTTGCTACGCTCACGCGGCTTTATGGCAATACGGCCCGGTCGGCGATAACTGGCATTACATTGATCGGTGGGTTCGCAAGTACCGTGGGCTTGCTAGTAACGGCATGGGGCGAGGCGAGCATTGGCTGGCGCTATACCTGCATGGCATGGGCTGTGGCTCATATCGTCCTGGGCCTCCCATTGAACCTGCTGTTGCCAAAGCTGCTTACCGGACCAGAGAGTGCCGGACCAGAGAGCGCACCAACGGCGAAGAAGCCAGCGGTGCCAATGGATCGCACCATGTGGCTTCTCGGCTTCGCTTTTGCCGCTACGTGGGTGGTGTCAACTGCCATGGCAGCTCATCTGCCGCATGTGCTGGAAGCTGTTGGTGCAACGAGTGCGCAGGCCATTGTCGCGGCGTCGCTGGTTGGCCCGGCGCAAGTGATCGCGCGCGTCTTCGAAGCATGGCTCTTGCGCTGGTATCACCCGCTCGTCTCGGCCAGGCTTTCCACGATCGCGCACCCGGTGGGGGCTGGCCTCCTGCTTTTGGGCGGCGGTTGTTTCGCGATGCCTTTTACGCTGCTGCATGGAGCGGGTAACGGCATTCTGACGATTGCGCGAGGAACCGTACCTTTGGCAATATTTGGCCAAAACAACTACGGCTACAGACTTGGATTGCTCGGAGCTCCGGCGCGAATCGCCCAGGCTGGAGCACCGTTTGTGTTCGGAGTCCTCATCGATACGTACCACACAGGCGTCTTGATCTTCTCATCGGCCCTATGTCTGGCCGCCTTGGCCTCTCTGCGCGCTGTCAGACTCTCTGCTCCATTGTCGCTCGCTCAAGGGGGTAAGGCCGAGAGAATGAGCCGAGGTTACATTCCGCCGACCCTCCCTTTCTTCCCGGAGCCGTCACACCGGTCGGCTGTCGGCGTCGCTCACACTGTCCATTCGGCGGCGCGCACACAGGAGGGGAGTGCGACTCGCGGTCGTCGGCCTTGAATTTTCTGGAACGGGACACTGGACCAGGCCCATAATTGAAATTATAAAGATATTTCAACAATATAGAGTTCCGCTGATTTGTTCTCAATGGCCCGCGATTTTGACGCCGGTCAGAGCGGGACTGCGAACACCGCATCTGGCCGCCAAGCCGAGATCGCAGTTGGGCGCGCGTCACGGGAAGCAGATGAAGATATCGCAGGCATTTAGATTCGAGGCGGCTCATTGGTTGCCAGCTGTCGCCGAGACGCATCGGTGCAGGCGACTGCATGGTCATTCGTACCGGGTCGAGCTTCAGATGGAAGGACCGGTGGACCCGCGCACGGGCTTTGTGGTGGATTTCTTCGATATCGAAGCAGGCTTTGCCGGTATCATGGATGCTCTGGATCACCGTTGCCTGAACGAGGTCGAGGGGCTCGAGAACCCAACGGCCGAGAACATCGCCGTGTGGATCTGGGAACGGTTGAAGCCGAGGCTCAAGCAAATATCCGTTGTTCGTGTCTATGAGACGTCGGATTGTTGGGCCGAATATGACGGGCGGCCATAGGCGCCGCCTCGATCATCAAGTTCGAGGCATTTCGCCGTGGACGGCGACGAGCGGCGGATTTTGCGCCAACTACGCACGTTCAATTGTGCGCACTAATTCGTCCATGCATTGCATTGGCGGTCAACCGGGCAAACTGTGCCCTGGTCATGTGAAGCACCGTCTCGTGGTCACCGGCCTCGATGTAGATTTCCGGCAGCGTCTGGATGCTGTCGTCGACGATGACCTCGAGTCCGTAGCAGCTACCGACGGCGGGAATGGCGCCGTGGGCGCAGTCGTTGAACAACAGATCAATCTCGCCTTCGTCGGCCATGTCGACCTTGTCGCCGAGTCTGTCCTTCAGTTCCGATATCTTCAGCCGGTGCGATGCGGGCAGGACGGCGAGCATGTAGCTGCCGTTGCGCCGCAGTACGATGGCTTTTGCAAGAAAATCGCCCGAGACGTGGCACGCTTCGGCCGTGCGGGTGGACGACATCGTGTGCCGGTGCGGAATTTCGTCGTACTGGATGTTTTCAGCTGCGAGATACCTGTGGAGTGTGGGAGCAATGGTCATGACACTACCTCCGGCGCGGAATGCAACCATCCACCGTGAGGTACGCGGCCCCCGCCGCACGATGAGCGGCTGCGCGATGATCGAGCCAGAATAGCCTGTGTCGTTGAGAGCGACAATTCGCACATCCCGCGAGATTGCTGGAACACGGGCGCGCGTTGGTGGACGGTCGGACAGCCCTGTTGACCAGATCGACCTGTTTCGAAAACGCGAAAGGGCGTCCTTCGAGGCCGGGGTGGCCTATAGCGAGCGTGCGATCAGGACCTTCATGATCTCGTTGGTGCCGCCATAGATCTTCTGGATCCGCGAGTCGATGAACAGGCGCGAAATCGGATACTCCTGCATGTAGCCGTAGCCGCCATGAAGCTGCAGGCATTCGTCGGCCGTCTCGACCTGCTTCTGGGAGCACCACCACTTCGCCATCGAGGCGGTGACGGTGTCGAGGTCTCCGGCGATCAGGCGTTCGATGCACCAGTCGACGAAGACGCGCGCGATCATCGCTTCCGTCTTGCGCTCGGCGAGCTTGAACTGGGTGTTCTGGAATTCGAGCAGCGGCTTGCCGAAGGCGGTTCGTTCCTTGGTGTACTCGGCGGTCAGCTTGACCGCTCGCTCCATCGAGGCGACCGCGCCGATCGCTAGCGCAAGACGTTCCTGCGGCAATTGCTGCATCAACTGTACGAAGCCGTTACCTTCCTCGCTACCGAGCAGGTTCTCCGGCGGCACAGTCACGTTGTCGAAAAACAGCTCCGAGGTGTCCGACGCGTGCAGGCCGATCTTGTCGAGGTTGCGCCCGCGCCGATAGCCCGCGGCATCCGCGGTTTCGACGACGACCAGAGAAATGCCCTTGGCGCCCGGGCCGCCGGTGCGCGCGACCACGATGACGAGGTCGGCGGCCTGGCCGTTGGTAATGAAAGTCTTCTGGCCATTGATGACGTAGGAGTTGCCCTGTTTCTTCGCCGTCGTCTTGACGGCCTGCAGGTCGGAGCCGGTGCCGGGCTCGGTCATGGCGATGGCGCCGACGATCTCGCCACTTGCCATCTTCGGCAGCCAGCGCCGCTTCTGCTCGTCCGAACCGTAGTTAAGGATGTAGTGAGCGACGATGACACTGTGCACGGAGACGCCGGTGGTGACTTCCGGCACCGTGCCCTCCAGATCCTCGATTACCGCGGCGTCGTAGGCGAAGGTGGTGCCGAGCCCGCCGTAAGCCTCGGGCACGCTGGGCAGGAGTGCGCCCATCTCGCCCAGCGCGCGCCAGGCGGAGCGGTCGACCATCTTCTGCTGGCGCCATTTCTCGGCGTGGGGAGCGAGATCGTTGGCAAGAAACTTCCGGAACTGGTCGCGAAACGCGTCCAGTTCTTCGGTCATCCAGGTTGATCGGTATTGCATGAGCCCCCCTGTGAGATGATGAGATCGCCGGCGACGACGACCTGTCTGCATGTGTAGTTCGATTCCGGACGGCAGAAAAGATGGATGCGTCTCAGTTTCCTAAGGCACGCCGTGCCGAGCAGAATCATGCGCCATATCGCCTCCAGCAGGCGCGGGAATATACAGGGCTTGGTCCGCCAACTCGCAGCCCACAAGTTACTTGCATAATGCAAGTGACTGCCCTAACATTAATTCATGCAGCCAAAGACTTCTTCAGGAGCGGAATGTCCGGCCGCCCGCGCGCTCGAAACCGTAGGCGAGTGGTGGAGCATCCTGATTCTGCGGGATGCCTTTCAGGGTATGACCCGCTTCGACGAATTCCAGGAAAGCCTTGGCATCGCGCCGAACATCCTGTCGCGGCGGCTCACCCATCTCACGGCAAGCGGAATGTTCGTGCGCCGCCGCTACAGCGAGCGGCCGCCGCGTTACGAATATCTCTTGACCGACAAGGGACGCGACTTTTTTCCTGTCCTGGTTGCGCTGTTTACATGGGGCAACAGGCATCTTGCCCCCAATGGGAAGGCGATCCTGTTGGCGAACCGGCAAGACATCCGTCCGCTCGAACCGATCATGGTCGATGCTGCCGACAGGCAACCGATCACGCCCGGTAATGCAGTGCTCGTGCCGGGCCCACACGCTAGCCGTGGCATGCGCAGGCGGCTTGCTTCGCTGAAAGCGATGAACCCCGCCGTTTCACCCGGAGGCTAGGTCTCATGCGTCGTATCGTTGTCACCGGCATGGGAGCCGTGTCTCCACTGGGGCGCGGCGTCGAGCTGTCCTGGCGTCGCCTGCTTGCCGGACGAAGCGGGCTGCGCGCCTTGCCGGAGTGGTCCTCGACGCTTCCGGCGCGAATTGCCGGTCTCGTCCCCGACAAGGTGGAGGATGATGAAGGCGGTTTCGACCCCGCGCAGGCTGCGTCGCCTAAAGACCAGCGCAAGATGGACCGCTTCATCCTGTTCGCGCTGATGGCGGCGGCGGAAGCGATCTCGCAGGCGCGCTGGATACCGACGGACGCGACCGCGCTGGAGCGTACGGCTACCGTCATTGCGTCCGGGATCGGCGGTTTCCCCGCGATCGTGGAGTCGGTGCGGACCACCGATCAGCGCGGCGTACGCCGACTGTCGCCGTTCACCATCCCTTCCTACCTGGCCAATCTCGCAGCGGGGCAAGTCTCGATCAAGTATGGCTACAAGGGGCCGCTCGGTACGCCGGTCACGGCCTGCGCGGCAAGCGTACAGGCGATCGGCGATGCCGCGCGGCTGATCCGGTCGGGAGAAGCTGATGTTGCCATCTGCGGCGGCACAGAGGCCTGCATCGATTTGGTCAGCCTTGGCGGCTTTGCCGCTGCACGCGCGCTGTCGAGCGGCTTCAACGACACCCCACCGCGCGCATCACGGCCGTTCGATTGCGACCGCGACGGATTTGTCATGGGCGAGGGTGCAGGAATTCTCGTGATCGAGGAGCTTGAACATGCGCTGGCACGTGGGGCTTCGCCGATTGCCGAAATCGCGGGCTATGGCACGACCGCCGATGCCTATCACGTGACCTCGGGTCCGCCCGATGGCGAAGGTGCGCGCCGTGCGATGGAGGCAGCGCTGCGGCAGGCGCGGCTTCAGCCGGGTGATGTGCAGCATCTGAACGCGCATGCGACTTCCACGCCCGCAGGCGACGCGAGCGAGCTCGCGGCGATCGGTGCGCTGTTCGGCCGGGAACGGCAGATTGTCGTTAGTGCCACCAAGTCCGCGACCGGTCACCTGCTCGGAGCCGCGGGTGGCTTGGAGGCGATCTTCACCGTTCTTGCCCTGCGCGACCAGATCGCACCGCCCACGCTCAACCTGGAGAATCCGACCCCCGAAGCCGACGGCATCGACATTGTGTCGGGCGAGGCGCGGTCGATGGCGGTACACCACGCCATTTCGAACGGTTTCGGATTTGGTGGCGTCAATGCCAGCGTCATCTTCCGTCAAGTCCAGGGTTGACCTCTAGTTGAAGGCCATGCCGCCGCTCATCGCGATGGCTTGGCCCGTCATGTAGGGATTGTCCACCAGCAACATGACTGCCTTGGCAACCTCGTCGGCGGTGCCGAAGCGGCCGAGGGGGATGCGGCTGACGAGTTGCTGTTGCCCCTTCATCATGTCGGTCTCGATCAGGGAGGGCGCCACGGCGTTGACGGTGATCCCTTCCTTGACCAGACGCGCCGCGTAGCCTCGCGTCAATCCTTCCATCCCGGCCTTGGATGCGTTGTAGTGGGGTCCGATCGATCCGGCGCCGCGCGCTGCACCGGAGGAGATGTTGACGATGCGCCCCCATTTCCTGCCGCGCATCATCGGCAACACCGCCTGTGTGCACAGGAAGACCGACTTCAGATTGACGGCGATGGTGCGGTCGAAGTCCGCTTCGGTGAGATCGTCGATCCCGCGCCTGGACGCGATGCCAGCGTTGTTGACGAGGATGTCGATTGGCCCGAGTTCGGACTTGATCCGTTCCACCATCTCGGTCACTGCGTGAGCTTGCGATACGTCGGCTGCGACGACGATGGCACGGCCGCCTGCCTGGCGGATCTCGTCGGCGAGGCCGTTCGCCTGGTCAAGCCGCTCGCGGCAATTGATGGCAACCGTCGCGCCGGCGCTGGCCAGCGCCCTCGAGATGGCAGCACCAATGCCGCGCGACCCGCCGGTTACCAGGGCCGTTCGTCCGCTCAAACTATCTGCCATCGTTGTCAGCTCCCATCGATGCTTGGTGTCGTTGCCACCTTATTATCACGCCAAGGATGTCGTGGGCTCTCCGGTGACGAGAAGACCCCGTTTGCTCGCGGTTGCGTGGGGCTCTGTTGAGCTGATCAGTGCCGCCGGCGCGCCCTGGTGCGCGCTGCCTTCTTGGCGGCGGCAGAGCGGACCTTCGCACTCTTGGTGTGGGATGCCTTGCGGGCTGCAGCTGAGCGCGAAGCGGCACTGCGTCGGCTCGACGCGCGCTTGGCCTGTTGCGATAGCGCGTGGTGCGAAGCGGTGCTTTGCGGCTCCTTCTTCAGGACCTTCTTCACCGCGTGCGCGACGCGCGGCCGTCGCTTCGGGTGTCGCTTGCCGCTGCCGACTTCGCTCGCGTATCTGGCGCTGCGGCGTGTCGCCTTCTTGGCCCGGCCTTTTCTCGGCGGCGGCAGATCAACACCGGCGCGGCGGGCCTCTGACAGACCGATGGCAATAGCCTGGCGCGCCGAGCGCGCTCCGTGCTTGCCTTGGCGGATCTTGTCGATCTTCTCTTTCACAAACTCGCCGGCCTGTGTGCTCGGCGATTTCCCCGCTCGCTTGTCTTTCTTGGCTTTGCGAATGGTTTCTTGTTTCGGCATAGATCAAGTTCCTTTCAGGTTATCGAAAGGCTTAATCGCAACGCCTAAGTCAGCCGATTGATCCTTGCGAAGTGAGAGCCGCCGCACCAGCGCGGCGACCGGGGAACAAAGGGTTTCGCTCAGCTCTTGAGCACGGCGAGCAATTCATCCGGGCGCTCGGCCATGATCATGTGGCCCGCGCCGGGGATCACGACGGTGCGTGCATGCGGGATCGCCGCTGCGAGTGTCTTGCCGGCCTTCACCGGAGTCATCATGTCACGCTCGCCGAGGATGACCGTGGTTGGCACCTTCACGCTTGCGGCAGCCGCAAGCGCATTTTCGTAGGAATTGCAGGCGGCAAGATCGATGTGCAACACGCCGGGCGCGCAATCCTGCAGCGTGCGCTGAGTTCCGCCATGCATCCACAAGCCTGGTGCGAGGCTGCCGCCAAGTTCCGCCTTGAAGCCCAATCCCCAGACCGACATCATATCAATCGCTGACGGGTCATTGGCTGCAGCGGCCTTCAGCAAATCGGGCCCGACCGTCATGGTGGCGGCGGTGCCGATGAGGCTGAGCGCCGAGACCTTGTCAGGATGCCGTGCCGCTGCTTCCAGTGCGATCAGCGATCCCATGGAATGGCCGATCAGATGTGCTTTCGCCACGCCGACCGCCTTGAGCAACGCGGCGGTCCAGTCCGCCATCGCGGCGATCGTCGGAAGCGCGGCGCCCGAGGAGCGGCCGTGGCCGGGCAGATCGGGGGCAAGCACGGCAAACCCGTGATACGCGAACCAACGTGTGTGCAACGCCCAGACGGAGCGGTCAAAACCGGCGCCATGGAGAAACACCACCGCGGGCAGGGAAGAATCGAATTCGCGACCACCGGTCGCGACAAAAGCTTCAACGTCGCCGACGGAGAGTTTCATGTCTCAAACCTTCTGCGAAATGCGAAGCGCCTGGGCAAGATCATCGATGATGTCTTGCGCGGCTTCGATACCAACCGACAGTCGCACCAGTTCTTCGCCGATGCCGGCAGCCGCAAGTTGAGCGGCATCCATCTGCTGATGCGTGGTGCTGGCGGGGTGGATGACCAACGTCTTGGCGTCGCCGACATTGGCGAGATGGCTGATCATCCGGAGCGACTCGATGAACTTGCGCCCTGCGGCACGGCCGCCCTTGATACCGAAGCTGACGATCGAGCCGGCGCCGCGCGGCAAGAGCTGTTTCGCCAGCGGATGGTCGATGTGCGTCTCGAGTGACGGATGCAGCACCCAGTCGACGGCCTTGTTGGCCTGCAACGCCTCCAGAACCGCATACGTGTTCTGCATGTGCCGGTCCATGCGCACGGAAAGCGTTTCGACGCCCTGCAGGAGCTGAAATGCATTGGTTGGCGACAGGCAGGCGCCGAAATCACGCAGACCTTCGGTGCGCGCGCGCATGATGAAAGCGGCCGGACCGAACTGCTCGTCGAACACGATGCCGTGGTAGCCGGCATAGGGCTCGGTCAGGCCAGCGAATTTGCCCGAGCTGCGCCAGTCGAAGCGGCCGCCGTCGATGATGGCGCCGCCGATCGCAATCCCGTGCCCGCCGAGCCATTTGGTCGCCGAATGCATGACGATGTCGGCGCCCAGCTCGATCGGGCGGCTGAGATAGGGCGTGGCGAAGGTGTTGTCGATCAGAAGCGGGATCTCCGCGTCATGCGCGATGTTCGCGACCGCCGGGATATCCAGCACCTCAAGGCCCGGATTGCCGATGGTCTCGCCGATCACGAGCCTGGTATTGGTCTTGATCGACGAGCGGAAGCCGTCGAGGTCTCGCGGCTTGACGAAGGTTGTCGTGATACCGAAGCGCGGCAGCGTATGCGCAAGCAGATTGATGGTGCCGCCGTAGAGCGAGGCCGACGCCACGATGTGGTCGCCGGCATTGAGTAGTGTGGCGATCGCAAGGTGCATCGCCGCCATGCCGCTCGCGGTGCAGATTGCGCCGACGCCATTCTCGAGCGCAGCCAGCCGCTCCTCCAGCACCGCGGTCGTCGGGTTCGAGATCCGGGTGTAGATGTGGCCGGCGCGCTCCAGGTTGAACAGTGCCGCGGCGTGATCGGCATCCTGAAAGACATAGGATGTGGTCTGATAAATCGGCACGGCGCGGGCGCCGGTCACGGGATCGGGGTGTTGGCCCCCGTGCAGGCTCAACGTATCAAATGCGGGCGGTTTTGGTGCGGGCATGCGGACCTCGTCGATCGATCGGCAAATCCAACGAAAGGATGGTTTGTTTTGCCACAAAACGCTCTGCTACGTTAGCCGTTGACAGGATCAGTTCAACATGTCTGCGACGGCCGAGATCGTGCCCGTCGGAATCTTAGGCATCAGGTAACGGCAGCCTCCCGATCCGGGGCGGGTTCGCTGCAATGCGCGCGCGCGAATTACCGTGACGCACAATGACAATTTTCCGGAACCTGAAAAAGTACTGGGCGTTAAGACGTTAAAACTGGGGGTTGCGTTGAAACTGGGGTGCGCTGAGGAGTATCCCCAATGATTGCGAGGTCTCAAACCGATCGGCCTGCGGCACGAGTTTCCGAAGCAACCCGTTGGACCCAACTGATTATCGGCATCATCTGCATGGTGATGATCGCCAACCTTCAATATGGCTGGACGCTCTTCACAATTCCTATCAGTCAAACGCACGGTTGGAGCCTGGCGTCGATCCAGGTGGCGTTCACGCTGTTCGTGCTGTTTGAAACCTGGCTGGTGCCTGCCGAGGGTTATCTCGTCGACCGCTTTGGGCCCCGGATTGTCGTGTTTGTAGGTGGGTGTCTCACCGGGCTTTCTTGGATTATCAACTCGATCGCGGACACGCTCACGATGCTGTACGTCGCCCAGATCATCGGCGGGCTCGGGGCCGGTGCTGTTTACGGCACCTGCATCGGTAACGCGCTCAAATGGTTTCCGGACCACCGCGGGCTCGCGGCCGGACTGACTGCTGCCGGCTTCGGTATTGGCTCGGCGCTCACGATCATTCCGATTCAAGAGATGATTTCAAGCCAAGGTTACGAGAATACATTCTTTACGTTTGGCGTCGGCCAGGGCTTGATCGTGATCCTGCTGTCATTGCTGCTGTTTGCACCGCGATCCGGACAAACACCGGAAGCCTCGACACGCAGTCTCGTGCAGCAAAGTCGCGTTCAATACGAACCGTTGCAGGTGCTCAGAGAACCGACGTTTTGGGTTATGTATGCGATGTTTGTGCTGATGGCGGCAGGCGGTCTGATGGCAACAGCGCAGCTCAAGCCGATCGCCAGGGACTTTCATCTCGACACCATGCCAGTTACGTTAATTGGCATCACCCTGCCGGCCTTGACGTTTGCGTTGACGCTCGATCGCGTTCTCAACGGACTTACACGACCGTTCTTTGGCTGGGTCTCCGATTTTATCGGCCGCGAGAACACCATGTTCATTGCCTTCCTGCTGGAGGGCATCGGCATATGGGCTCTGTACGTGTTTGGGCGAAATCCGGTCGGGTTTGTACTTCTGAGCGGACTTGTGTTCTTCGCCTGGGGCGAGATCTACAGCCTCTTTCCGGCAACCTGCACCGATTGCTTTGGCGTCAAGTACGCCACGACCAATGCCGGCTTTCTCTACACAGCGAAAGGAACGGCCTCATTACTGGTGCCGCTCACCAACGTGCTGGTGGTTGAGACCGGCGGGTGGAGGGGTGCCTTTATCATCGCTGCGATCTTCAACGTTATTGCCGCATTGATGGCCATCTTTGTTCTCAAGCCAATGCGGGAAAAGCTGGTGGCGCGCTCGGGCGGCAAGCCACCGTGGCCAGCCGGGAGTGGAAGACAGCCGACCTGACGCGAACCGTCGGCAGTGAGGATAGTGAGAGAAGCACAAGAGGCCCCGGAGTGCGGCATAATCCCTGGACTTCGGGGGCGTTCGTTTCGGGGGAGGCGGACGTCACGTCCTAATTCAGCCGGAGTTCGGTAATGTGTCTAGGATCGGGGAGCAGCTCGTTTCTTTCGACGCGCGTGACGATGTCTGTCAACGCTGCATTAGCGCGGCATGGGATGCCGACTTTCGCGCCTTCGCGCACCACCAGCCCGTTGAGGAAATCGATCTCGGTTCGCCGACCCTTCTGTATGTCCTGGCCCATGGAGGGACGCTGCTTAGCGGACATGCGCTTTCCGTCCGCAAAACGCTGCTCGTCACAAGTGCGCATTGCCGCTTCGTCGCCTTCGCCCGCACGCGCGATCGTCTCTGGCTCCAGATGTAGGATCTCCTCCAGCTGATAGCCGTGCGCTTGTCCTACACGAATTGCCTCGCTGCCGAGCCGAGCCGAGAAGCGGCGGATCGGCGCACTTTGCAGCATCTGTCCACCTGATAGCCCCGTGCAGGCCGAGAGCCCGTTGCTCATGGCGTTGGCTACCAATTTCGACCAGCGCTCGCCCCATAGATTGTTCGTGACCATGGCGCTGTCAGCGTGGCCGACCAGCTGGCAGATTTCCTTGACGCGCTGCGTAGTCCGGCCATGCACTTCGCCTGCCCGAAACACGGTGTGAGCCGCGCCGCCCTTTCCGGCGCCGCGGTGGACGTGGCCGGGCTCGGGCAGGTTCACAGTGATACTGCTCGCAATGCATCCCAGGGTCTTGCCCCATCCAACCATGCTGGCGATGGTCTCTTCGTTCACGCAGTTCTGCAGCGACACGACGTAGCCGTCCGCCGCCAGATACTGCTGGATCATCGCGGTCGCCCACGCCGTGTCGTAGGACTTCATGCATACGAAGGCGATATCGACCGGCTTCTCCTTGTACAGCTGCTGCACATCCGTAACGTGAAGCGCCCGTACGGGAACGGTGAACTCCGCCACGTCCCTTGCGTGAGTGACTCGCAGGCCATGCTTTCTCATGTGTTCGACGTGCTCGGGCCACGGATCAATGAATGTCACGTCCACACCAGCCTGCACCATATGTGCGCCGGTATACCCTCCAACGGCGCCCGCGCCCACGATAGCTATCTTACGGCCCATGTTGCCTCCCCTAATTTCGCTGGCCGAGCCTGGCTCGCCTGCATGCGTCCATATCGCACCAGAACTCGGCGCGGTCTACTGGCTCGCGCGGCTCGATCTCAACGGCCGTTCGGTCGCGTCACGCTGTATGGTGGCACCGAGAACATCGTAGACAAGGTCGGCATCGTCGTGTTCAATGTCGCTGGAAGACCCCACGGCGAAGTTGCGGAGGAGATGGCGAAAAGGCGTGCTATCGCTGTTCGCCAAGGCGCGTTTTGCGCGCATCCCTATGTGTGGCGACTGCTGAGAACTCCCAACGATGAGGTACTTCAGTTAATGCCGACGCCGAGCGCCTTGCGCTGCCTGGTATGGTGCGCGTAAGTTTCGGTATTATAACAACGATGAGGAAGCGGATGCCTTGATCGAAACGGTGGGGGAGGTCGCCGGCTAGCCAATTTTCACTCAGCGAATCGCGGCGGGTCGGCTGCCACAATCTGAAATGAATGGCGGTGGTTAGGATCAAGGAAAACCCAGCCAATGCTGAGAGATAGTTAGCTACGTGGGGATGTGATCATGGCCTTGCTCGCTGTCATAGCCTTTCACTTCGTGGTTATGTCGTTCATTAGTTCTTCTTTGAACTAGTTCACAAGCAAGCCGCGAGTGAAGGAGTCTACACGGGACGAAAGGGAGCTTGAAGCCGGTATAAGAGACGTTGCCGGATGGCATGAGAGGAAGGCAAGGTAGATGCAATAAGGCATCAGGTTGCGAATCAGGGGATGGGGTTGGGGTCATGACAAGCGAAACCGATTTAGCTGCTGCTGTTGCAACGGAGCTTGTAAAGCAGGTTCCTATCAAGGAGGTGTATGAAGATGGCCTCTCTCCAGCCGTCAGAGAAACAGGATCAGCGCTAGCCGATTTTGTGAAAACTCTTAGATTGGCTCTCGCGCCACTACAGCTTACGGCAGCTTTGCAAGACCGTTATGTGAAGTTTTTAGATCGCTCCGTGCGTCAGATACCAGAGGAAAGGCGTGTGCTTCCGCCACCCCAAATAGTTGGGCCTGTCCTTGAGGCAATCAAATACGAGCCCGAAGACACGCTAATTTCCGATATGTACAATGAATTGCTGTCGAAGGCATTCGATCGTCAGAGGGTGAACGATGCTCACCCAGCATTTGCTCCGCTGATTAGGCAACTCTCAACTGATGAAGCTATCATCCTAAAATTGATATATGATAAGTACTTGGAGCATGATTACTACAAATTACATTTTACCGAGGATCTCACTCGAAACTTGTTAGAGAATAGACAGATTGAAGTGAACGAGCTTCCTAGCGGAGATTTGGCGACTCCCGAAAAAATCTCGGTCTACTTGGAGCATCTCGACAAGCTAGGCTTGATGTCAATCCGTGGATATAAGAGCCCGGAGGCTATACGCCCGCCACACTCGATAGAGCAAACTGGATTACGCACATTCACACACTTTGAGCTAACCGAGTTCGGGCTTGAATTCATGAAAGCCGTTCGACCATCAGTTGAGACAGGAAGAGGTGATTGCCATGGCTGATAGGACGAAGGCCATCAGCCTGGACCTTCACGGAATGCCGTTAGCTGGCATCAACGGCGGTCGAAACTTCAGCGCACTTCGCCTTGGCGGCAGTACGGTCACGGGTGCGAAGGGGTATCCGGATGTCGTCCTTATACCAGCCAAAAGGCCAACGCCCCCTTGGAAGTTCTCTCGCAGGGTTTTGCGAACGTCTGTGGGAATTTTGCGACGGTACCACCAGTTGTCGGTCGGACCCTTGTCTTTGGTCGGATTGGGCATTCGCAAGACCGTCAATGTATCTCCTGTGCATCAGGAGCGACCTGAAAGCTCAAGCTATCCAGTACGCTGTTGATCTTTCAGGGGAATCTATGGTGCTGCCGGACAGGATTGAAATATCCTGAGGAAGCCCCACGGCATTGAAAGATCTGAGTTTTTTAGCTTCGCTCCTGTGTTGTGTGTAGCAGCCAAAAGAGCAGGGGTAAAGGAAATAGGTCCAAAAATTGAGCAAAAATGCGAAGTGGTAACCGCTACTCTGGAGGACGAGTTTCCCCCCGTTAGGGTGGGGGTGGTCTTTTTATAGGAATGGTTCTCAGTTTCATTTGAAGTGATCTCTTCAATATCCCCGTCTCGGTAAATACGGCTCACATTCGAGGAACAGAACCTTCACGCTGTTCACTAGTTCACTAGGGTATGCCCCCATGATCAATGAACAGCTATGGCTTTTCCCTGTTCACTAGGGTTGACATTGGCTTTATGATCATGATTTATATGAACATGATCCATATGAACCGTTACCAGGGAGCGGGGGTAAGTGATGACAACCTTTCTTTATGCCAGGGTTTCAACCTCAGAGCAGACGCTAGAGCATCAGCTAATCCAAGCGAGGCAGGAAGGTTTTGAAATTGAAGACTGCAATGTGATCGCTGATCACGGTGTTAGCGGTGTTGCTACAAGGCTCTGTGAACGTGAACAGGGGAAGAGGTTGTTTGATCTCCTGAGAAAGGGAGATACCCTTGTAGTGAGATGGTTAGACCGGCTTGGACGTAACTATGATGACGTGGTGGGGACTATCCAAGCCTTCATGAAGAAGGGCGTCATTATCCGGACGGTCATCAATAAGTTCACCTTCGATGGAAGCACTAAAGACCCGATGCAGAAGGCAGTCAGAGACGCCCATATAGGATTTATGGCTGCAATGGCTCAGGCTCAGGCTGAGGGGACAAAGGACGCTCAGAAGGCGGGTATTGCCCTTGCGAGGGCCAGCGATCCTAAGGCTTACAGAGGACGAAAACCTTCCTTCAATCGTAAGCAGGTTGAACAAGTGTTGGCCTATGCCAGCAATGGTAGCATGTCCGATAATGAGATTGCAGAAGCGGTAGGGCTGCAACGGCTGGCGGTGGTTAGGATCAAGAGAGACCCTGCGAATGCTGAGAGGCAGTTAGGAAGGTGGGGGATGTAATATTATCCTTACCGTAAATACAGCCCATTACTACAGAAAGAACCCTTCTTATAAAGGGATGAAATACCCCTTCACTTCACAGGAGAGCAGTAGTTACACCTATGCAACCATTACGGTGCTTGTATTGTTCTACTATCTTTTAGGGTGTAAGTGAGATGTCCTCTCAGAGAGCGAAGCGAACTTCCTGAGAGCCATTCGGTTCTCTCTAATTGAAAGGACTACACGATGAGCATTCAAAATCTTAGACTTGTAGCCACTAAGGCCAATCCTGAATTCATTCTCAAGTTCATCCTGAGAGGCGTAGATGGCTCACTCCTGGAAGGTTCTAGGAAGTATCCATCCGGGACAACGTTCAAGGATGTTGAGGAGCTAGAGGAAGCTCTGTGGACAGGAGAACTGTATAGACTGAGGGGGAAAGTGAAGTGGTTTCCAGGTCAGGAGGCTTCGCCAGCGTCACAGAGAGCGCTTGCTTCTCTGATAGGTGGATGAAATACCCCCTACTTACACAGAAAGAACCCTTAAAGACCTACCATGAGCGCAGACAGTGATTTCAAAGCTCACCAAGGCTTGCCCTGTATGACTCTGTAAAGCCCTGTGAGTGGCCTTCCGTTAGGTGCTTACAGGGATAGTGGAGGAAGGCTTAACGAATCCTGAGCCTCTGTAGACTCGCTTAGGGGCTAGGGAAATACCACCTCATATAACAGAAAGAAGCCTTTCGGCTAGTGAGGTTGAAATACCCCACACTACTACAGAAAGAAACCTAATAGGTCCGATTTGATACCTTTTTTGTCCAGAGTGTGGTCCATTCAAAATGTGCCCCTTCTAAACCTCCTCACCATGCTGAACTTCTTTAGCATAGTGCGCACTTAGCCACTCCCCATAAACCTCCTCACCATGCTGAACTTCTTTAGCACAATGAGGGGGTTTTCCATCTAACCAATTTCAACACCAATAACCCGCTCCAACTCCATGGCCACAGGGCCAGGAGATCGCGGCAATCATGAGTATTACCAATGCTAACCCACCTAACCAATGCTTACCACTCAGCCATTCAAACCCAAGCCAACCTACGGCACAGACAGATTACCGCCTTTGACAAGGAAGTGGCTCAGTCAGTCTTTACAGCCGGTCTCTTAGCCATAGAAGACAGCAGCCTTAACGTTGCTCTATATAGGGTCGTCTCAGCCCCTACGGGTAGCGGTAAATCCAGCTATGCCCAGGCATTTGCTAAAGCCCTTATAGAGGCTCACCCTGAGGGTTCAGTCCTATTCCTTGTGGAGACAATTGAGCAAGCTGAAGCCACATTTCAAGACATGTTGGCTCTTGTCGGTGGCTCTAACGTGGCTGTCTGGACTAGTGCCCACGATAGCCTAACATCTGCTGACTCAATCAATAGGCAATGGGGTTATGTTCCTGAGCATCGTTTCTCAGTCGATGACTTGACTAACTACCCTATCGTGATTGCAACCCATAGGTTCTACATGGGCTCAAGGGCAGACAAGGCTATCATATATAAGGGCAAGCCTCGCCTACTCACGTTCATTGATGAAAAGGCATCAGATGTTAGCATCTTCGATGTGGATACAGGACTAATCAAGACAGTAAGAGACAAGCTAGCTGAGAGGCACACATCTAACCTAGAACATGTTGAAAAACTTACTCTGCTGCATAACCATCTAGAGGAGATATGGCAGACTTCAGTTAGCAAGGCATCATTTGATGAAATACCCCATATAGACCTAAGCTGGTTTAACTCCGAACACGCTAATGATTACATTACGTCATCAGATGATCAGGTTAGGGCAGTATTTGGTTTTGGTCGTTCCCTTGCTAGAGGATTTGCCTTCCTGTCAAGGTATGATGAATTAGGTAATGGGGCTAGGTTTGTTGGCTATGAAATGAACATGAAGCTAAGGCCCGGGACAATCCTATTAGATGCCACAGCAGATATTGACGGAATGTCTCTGTTAGTCGGGAACCGTAAGCGTGTTAGAGTGCCGAAGGTTGACTTTAAGAATCTGAGCATAACCCATATTGAGCCTAACATCTCTAAGCGAAGTACCATTTCCGAGATCATGAAGACGGCTAAGAGGGCTCGCCCATATGCATCCTGGATATTGGAGACAATAAAACAGAACAGCCGATCAGGTGAAAAGGTTCTGGTTGTAGTTCATAAAGCGATGCTTGATCATGAATATATTCCAGGTGACAACAGAGACTTTCGCAAGCCTTACGACCTAGATGGGCGTCTAGTATGCTTCATTCACTGGGGCTCAGGAGTAGGCTCTAATCGGTGGAAGGACGCAACAGCAGTATTCTTGTTTGGTGAGTTTCACATTCCTAAACGATCTATGGTCGGAAACATCTTAGGCTTGAAAGAGGAGCCAGCAACGTCAACCTCTCTATCCCCATTTCAAAGCCCTAATCCTAAAGCTCTCCAGAGCTGCGCTAAAGGTAAGGAACTGAGCATCATAAGAGATGGTCACCTTTGCCGATGGCTAAAGCAAATTGCCATGCGAGGGAATGCCAGAAACATAGATGGCGAGGGTGTCTGTGGGATTCAGCGTCTTTACATCACTGGAGAGTTTGAGAGGTTTATCCTTCATAAAGATAGGATGTTTCCAGGGGCTACGTTAGCCACACAAATCAACCCTGATCAGATCAAGCAAGGGGGAATAAAAGGAATAGCGTCCCTCCTATATTCCACTAAAGACACAGAAATAACGACGGTAGAACTTCATAAGCTTACAGGGGTGTCTTTCCAGAAAAACAAGCGAAGGTATCTATCAAACCCCATTGTTCAAAAGGCCATGGAGGATACAGGGTTTATATTCTTGGATGGTGGGGGAAGGGGAAACCCTGGAAAGTTCATAAGTAGTAGCGCATTGTAGAAGACAGAGGGAGCCGAAAGGCTCCTTTCTTTTTAGGAATAGGAAATTGAGACTGACAAGTAGCGAGGGGCCAACCCTCGAAAGAAAGCGGATTGAAAAATTCAACTGGTATGAGAACGTAGGGAAGCCTGACCTACTCAGGAGGAAGGCAAGGCTTGATCCTGAGAGGGTTTGCACCGTCCCCGGATGTTCTACTCTAGTCGACAAAGAGAACCTTGGTTCCCTATGTGAAAAGCACAAATGGAGACAAAGGGAGGCCGGGCATGCTTGGCACCCTATGCCGTTTGGAAAGCAAAGGAGGGCAGCTAGGTTAGCTGTGGTCAAGTATCTTGAATCCATGTGCGAAAACGATGCTGATGTTTTTATAGTCTTTATGAGAGGGGCGATCAACAGGCTTAGAGAGCCTTTGAGTAATGCTATTAGACCCGGAAGGGCAAGGGCTGAATCTCCTACACTGACTACCCAAGGCAAAGCTCAAATAGTGTTTGCTTGGCTTAATAAGCGTAAAGACTTTGATAGCGTGGCTTCCCGGTTCCTAATCGAAGCTATGTCTCTCGAATTATGGGCGGCTTGCTTCTATCAAGGTGAGCGAAGCAAACTGAATAAGCTCTTGCATACTACAGTCGGTAGGACAGCTATTACGCTGTCCAAGATCAGGGAGACGATACCAAGGATTGTCACTAAGAATATCAAGAGATCTTGTTACCCTGCCAGTGAAGGCCCATGGCAGAAGATAACAACTGAAGAGCCTATCACTGATAGGTGGGAGCCCTCTAAATATGTCAGAACATTTGTAGGCAAGAGGATCTTCAATGCTCTTAGAGAATTGGTCTCTCCCTTCTGGATTACTGATGAAATGATCCTTGAGACTGTTAATGGTTTCACTGATGAAGAGATTTCTAGCAGGGCTAGGGATCTCATTTTGATCAAGGAATCCGAAGGATTCTCTAACAATCAAATTGAACAACAGGAGCCTATCGGCTCTCTAAAGGACTAATTTAGATGACGGAAGAAGGCTTTGCTACAGGAGGCGATAGCCTCTCTACAGTAGAAGATGAGACTATCTTTAAGGCAGTCTCAGGCCTGTATGAACTAGGACTGATCCATCGTGTATATAAGACATTCACAGGCGGGATGTTCCCTAAGGTAGCCTTTGATGGCGCTTGTAAGATTCTTCGTGAGCTTGAATCTGTGCCAGCTAGAGTTGCTGCCCACCTAACCAGGAATGAGGCCATAGCCAAGGCTGCTGTTTCCAGAATGATTACCCGGATAGCAGATGCCAGGAAGGATGTTTGGGATGAGATCAAAGGCATTGAAGCAATCGAAGCTAAGGACCTCTCTGATGATTCCCCTATCTTTGTAGCTTACAGAAAGATCATGGTCTTCAATGACGCCATCAAGGATATGAAGGAAAAAGGCTTCGCAAAGAAGATGGCTAGTATCGTTGGGTTGCTAGCTGACCGCATAACCAAACAAAAGAAGAATAATTGGGGTTCAAGTATTGGCCAGACAACCTAAAAAGGTAGCGGGAAAGCTCGCTTCGCTATCAGGGAAGATCCCTTCTGTCTCAGAGAAGCCTGCTTCGATAGCGGGGAATACTACTCCTCTATCAGGGATCAAAGATCCTCTTTCAGAAGACCTTGCACAGGCGGCAAAGGAGATAGGCAAGAGCGATATAAAGAAGGCTGCATTAGAGGCTTGGCGTAAGTTAGATGAGGCCATTCAGAAGGAGCTAACGGCCATTCAGGAAGGCAAAGAGCTGAACGCTTCTACAGCGACAGCCATCATAAAATATATTGAGGCTTCTATAGGGCTGGCTAGCACCCCTGAGGACCTATCAAAGAAAGACACAGAGGAGAGGAATAAGATTGATTATCCGTTCCTCCCATTTCAGTAACAACAAGGACAAGAATAGATCATATGACTACATACACGGCTACAATTTCAACCAGCCCCTCAGGAGCATTTAACCAGGGCATCCAATCTATCGAGGCATCAGCCATCAATGATTCCGGCTCTGATCAGTTTGCCTCTTCTGAAGACTTCGAAGGTCAGGGGGTTAGGGTCATCAGTGGTAAGACTGGCGATAGCAGGTTTGTCAGAACGGCATCGGACCTTGCCCCCGATGATATTGTTAGAGTTCAAGGAATCCCTATGACTGTTGAACAGGCTGGGGAGCTTGGGCATTCATTCGAGGGTAAAGCCCCTGTCACTGCCTCACAGAGCACCGTTGAACCTCAGCTTGATCCTAACTTGGAAGATCCTTCATTTGAGGAGGGGCTTAACCCTGAGCTTGATATGAGGACAGAGCAGAGCGTTACGGATGCTGAGGTTGTTGCAATTGATCTGGCGGTTGACGCGGTTAAGATGCATACCGGGTTAGATCAGGAAGCCACTCTTGAACTTGGCAAGGATATCTTGCTCGGAGAGATCCCCCAAGGTGATCAGGTATGGAGGGGCTTGCAGAGCAAGGGGATTAGTGAGGAGGCAGCCCGGTCAACGGTTGGTAACGTGTTTGAGACTGCTCAAAGAGCTTGCCTGAAAGAGTTGGGGGCTGATGAATATCGAGAGCTTGGAAGGCTGGCTGATAGCAATAGGGCAATCAAGAACCTTGTGATTGATCACGGCATTAAGCGTATGACGGGGAAGTCTAAGGGAGTGACATATAAGCAGGTGCTTACGTTGGCTAGGCAGTATGCGAGGCAACTCTAAGCCATGGTACAATTCCATTCCGGATTGGAGGAAAAAATATCCGAGGAGCTCACGAGGGTGCATATCCCCTTTGAATATGAGAAGACGGAAATCAGGTATACGAAGCCTGAGAAGGTTTGCAAATACAAGCCTACCTTCATACTTGGGAATGGGATTATCCTTGAAGTTAAGGAGAGGCTTACGCCTTCTGATAGACGAAGGCTGATCCTGGTTAAGAGGGCCAATCCTGAATTGGATATCAGGATTGTATTTGCTGATCCCAACATCAAGCTAAGTAAGAAGGGTAAGACCACATGTGCGATGTGGGCTAAGCAAAACGGGTTTCCCTTTGCTGAGGGGAGTGTTCCGCCAGCGTGGTTAGAGGAGCCAGCACGAAGGGCGATACGGTTGGAGGGGGATAACAGTTGCCTTTCTATTCGACCGTAAGCACAACTAACAAGGACAGGGAAGAAGAGGTAAAGAGGCTTAAGAGGGTAGGACCGGGTGAAGTGTTTACAGACTCCTGGACCACGCTGCCTAATGGCTTCTTTGCTGCCTCTCTGTCTCATAGAGATTGGCAGGGCAGGATTATAGGCTACACGACCTTAATCTGTAGGCCTGTGAATGACGGGCTAGCCGCAGTTGAGGAGCAGGACCTTGGTAGCTTCGGGAAAACCCCTCCTAAACCCCAAGTGGGCCATTCCTCTAAGATAAGGACCTTTGGCCATTCTTGAGGAGGGGCAATTATCCCCTGTTAGCCTTGGTAAGGTCTTAGGGCCTTCTAAATACCCTCTATAGAAGGCCATTTTCTGGTCAGGTACAGCGTTCCAATAATTCCCTCCCCATCTCAATAACAACATCTAACTAAATGAGGTTTTTTCCTAATTGTCTGTTACTATTTTATACCAAGGTAACCCGCTTACCTTTCCTAACATAAATGATCCAGATGAAGCTTATAGACGCCTTGGGGTTACGCCCCCCGCCTTAGGGCTTCAACAGGATCTGCTACAGCGTAGCTCTTACGAGCAACAGCGTAATCAGCTACAGCAGGATCAGCAATCTCCTGCATCTGTGTCTAACTATATCCCTCTTCCTGAGCAAGGGGTTGATCCTGACTTGCTTAGCCAGAATCCAGATTGGCTGGCTGCCTCTAAGGTTCTGTATAACACCACTCAGGGCAAGAGTTGGGATGACACCACTCAAGGGCAGGATGCCTCTCAATCGAATGAGGAGCTTGCTACGTTTGGCCTCGACCGTATGGCGAGGTTTAACTACAACCTTCCCTTTATGGGAATAGACGCCCTAAGCATCAAGAATGCTCCTCAGGAGGAAAAGAAAGCCTTCCTGTATCTCCTGGATAACTTCGAACGAGTGAACCATTCTTGGGCAGGGGCTGGCAGGTTTGCCAAGTATGCTGCTACGGACCCCACCAACTACATTGGCCTCTCTACATTAGGCGTTGGTTCTCTGGCTGCTGAGGGGGCCAAGCTAACTACTGTTGCAGGGGTTAGGGCCGCTTTGAAGGTTGGTCTTCAAGGAGCTATCGAAGGTGCTGCTTATACCTCAGTTACTAACCGGCTTGAACAGGAAGCCCGTATCAATGCAGGGGGTCAAGAGGATGTAAACTATGGCCAGCTAGGGACTAGTGCGGTAGTTGGTGCTGGCTTAGGTGGTGTCCTTGCTCCTTTGATCAGTGTTGCTAAGAACCATCTTACAGCTAAGGAAGTAACCACTGCTGTTGATAAGGGAATAACTAGAGCCACAGAAGGATTACCACCTTCTCAGGAAGCTTTACTTCCTAAAGCTCAAGATCCTCTCAGAGCAACAGCAACAGCCATAGACGAACGGTTAGGTGACCGCTGGGGAACCTCAGAGCAACCCGACATGTTCCCGAATGCTGAGGCAGCTAGTAGGCTATCATCTGATGTGGCGGGAAGCCTTGCTTCGCTAACGGAAGGCCCTATCAGGCTAAACACGTCAACGGCAGTAAACACCATTGATGACGCTATATCCCAAGCTTCCCAAACCTCTAGGAGAATGACAGGTGATAGCACCATAGCAGGGGATAAGACCCTATTCGGACATATCCCTACCCCTGAAGTTGCTGAGAAGATTGGAGGGGAGTTAGGGCCCACCTATATGGATCTCAAGAGACTACTTCAGGATATCGGTAGCTCAATTCATGGGGATGAGGTTAGAGGTTGGCAAGCTCTGGCAGATGTAACAAATCCTTTGACGAAAGCTTTCATCAAGATGACCCCTGAAGATGCCAAGGAGATTGCAAAGACATTTGCTAACTCAGCAATGACTCAGGAGGAATTCAAGGGCTTCACCAATGCAACCATCAATGCCCAGAACACACTAAAGAACTACATTGACGGCTTGTTAGATCAAAGGTCCCTAGCTCTGACCTCGGATGTACGGGCGGCGTTAGAGTCTAAGATTGCTACGGCTGAGGAGGTAATGAACCCTCTTAAGATGCTGGCCAAGGAAGCAGGTACTACTTCAGGCAGTACTCTAGCCATGCATAGGCAAAACCTGTTCAAAGGTTTAGAGCGGGATAAGAACCTGGACTCAGTCTTACAGGATATGGGGCTGGACCGTATGTTAGCCACCGATGAGCAAAAGGCTGATGCTATTCAGAAGTGGTTTAGCAATATGGTCGATAGCTCAGAGAAGGCTAGAGCAATGGATAGGGTTGTGCAACTCAAGAGAGAGATTGCAGAAGCCCCGGTAACTGCCGACTTGGCTGATAAGTTCTCAGAATACGCTAAGGCCTTGGAAGATGCTAAGAGGCAGGTATTCCAGGGAATGTCTTTAGGCGGGAAGGCTTGGGAAGGGACTAATAGTGTGATTAGGGGCGTTGCGTCGTTCCTTCAACATTCCGTTCTGTCCCCTAGCTCTGTGACCGTCAATACAGTCTCTAATGCTCTTGTGACGTTCTCTAAGCCCTTGCTGGCTTTCATTGGTAAGACTGACATAGATTCATTCCGACAGATGACAGCAACCTATGGGGCAATGTTCCGGGTTTCTAGCACGGCATTAGCGCAAGCAAGATTGTCATTCATCACTGAGAAGTCTCTAATGACAGGCTCAGACCCTAAATGGATAGAAGGCAACCTTAGGCATATTGAGAAGGAAGGCGGTAGCGGTATAGCTCGCTTCCTTGGTAGGAACATCGTTAGGGTTTGGACGAGGCTTATGAATGCCTCGGATGAATTCTTTCAGGTTGTCTCTTATCAGGGATTTGTTGAGGGAGAAGCTACGGCAAGGGCGCTGCTATCTGCAAAGAGCAGGGGCTTGAATACTCAGGAGACCGACAAGCTTGTGAAGAGCTATGTTGGCGAGGTAGTCAAGAGGGCTTACACTACTACCCCAGATGCAACCACGATTGGCATCTTGCGAGATACAGCGATCAAGAAAGGCTATCAGGGGGATAACGTTAAGCTATATATCCAGAGCCAGCTGGACAAGAATTCTAATCTCCTAAAGAGGGCCACGGATGAGCAGGGCATCTCTTACACGAATGATCTTCTATTCAAGCGTGAGTTCTCAGGGGACAATTGGGCCTCCCAGGCTGCCAAGAAGTATGAAGAGGCTGTGGGGTCTATGCCAGCATTGAAGATCATAGGGCAATTGTTCTTTAGAACTCCTGTCAGGGTCTTTGAAGCAGGAATGAGGATGACGCCCGGGATACAGCTGATAACTCCTAAGTTCTTTGCTGATCTGACAGGCAAGAATGGTCTTGTTAGAGAGGTTAGGGCTAGGGGTGAGATGTTGACCGCCTATGGCCTTACGGCTGCTGTAATCACTGCATTCTCTACGGGGAAGATTACCGGATCAGGGTTCAACCTCCAACCGATGGAGCGAAGGAAGTTAGAAGACGCTGGCTGGAGACCCTATTCAATCAAGGTAGGGGATAAATACATCAGCTACAGAAATTATGACCCTGTCTCAACTCCAATCAAGATCATTGTTAATTCCCTGGAGAGGCTACAAAACCTTGACTATAGGACTGCACAGGGTGAACTTGAGCAGAAGGGAGTTATGCAGCACGTCCTAAACTCCATTGGCTTAGGAACTGCTGCCACTCTTAGGGCTGTACAGGATGCCAACCTTACCGAGGGTATTTCGGAGATCGTTAATCTAGGTGAAGCTCTGCTAGACCCTGAGAGGAAAGAGAATGCTATAAGGCGTATCCTACAGAGTAAGATACAGACCTTAATTCCTAATGCTGCTAGGAAAGCTCAGAGGTACTTCGGAGAAGGTCAGAATATCTCGAATGATCCTTCATCCATGGATCAGGTTCTTCAGGCAATCGTCAACCCTGCCTCAGGAAGTGTGACTCACCAATACGATGCTTTAGGCTTCCCTAGGTCGACACAGACACAAGGCTTCTTCCCTTATATCGGGATTGATGCAGCAGGTAGGGAAGCAAGGCAGAGGGGCCTGTCTGAAAGGGATGTAGGAACCTTGAACGAGATAGCCAAGCTTACTATGGCTACAGGTAAGACCTTCAATCCCGATTCTAAGTTCGGGAATATCGACTTGAAACAAGAGACGAGTGGAGACGGTACAGGAGCGACATTGTATAACAAGGCTATGGCTGAGTATAACAAGGTAGCCCCTGAGGCTATGGCCGGGTTCTTTGAGAAGATGAGCGACAGGAATGTTCCTGTAGGACGTAGAGGCCAGCCAGGACCTAAGGCAGAAGCATTCCAGAACCTTCATAATGCTCTGTGGAAGTCTTCTATTAACAAGCTGGTGCAGACAGAGCCTAAGATGCTCCAAGCCCTCCAAGACAAGTTCAAGTTGAAGGATGATGTGTATCGAGGTAATAGGGAGATCGCTCCCCCTGTTAGCTGGTAAGGCTCCCCCTCAGAAGTATCTAGGGAACAAGGCCATAGCCTCAAACTTCTTTACCAGGGTTACCCCTGTGTAGGCTTGGCCTTGTGTCCTTGGACTGTGGCCACAGATAGCGTCAAGGGTGTTGCTATCTATTCCGGCTTCATGTCCATAAGTCTTGAATGAGTAGCGCCATGCGTGGTTAGGCTGCACAGCAGGATCAGGGACAACACTTCTAACCAGATCGCGAATACGGCAGGAGACCCCGTCAACTGATCCGGCTATCGAACCATCCTTTCCTTCTGTACAAAACAAGTGACCGGAATGGGCTTGCTCAAGGAAGGCTAGGAAGCCTGTTGTTATCAGATGCTCATGAATGGGCACGTCACGGAATTCATTTGTCTTGATATCCCCCGCGTCAGGGGTTAGGCGGATGACGTAGCTTCCATTAGGCTCTTGCCGAACGTCTTCCTTGCGTAGCTGGATCATTTCAGCAATCCGAGCCCCTGTGTAAGCACATAGCCAAGGAACCCAACGCTTAGCGGCGGTAGTCTTAGGATGCTCTCTCTTGCTACCTTGAACGGCTGATGAAGCTTTGAGGATTGTGGTAGCTTCCTCTCTTGAGAAATGTCTATCACGGGTTACCCTTTGTCTACGTCCTATGATCCTTGCTTCTTCTGCGGGATTGGTGGCTATGTAGCCTCTTAACTTTCCAAAGTTGAATATGGCCCTCAGGGCTGCAAAGTCTGTGTCATTGACTGTCTTAGGGCTGATGCCTTCTGCTATCCTAGCATCGCCCCATAGCTGAACGTTTGCGGGAGTAATGCGGCTAAGGTCATGGCTTAAAGGAGCCGGTTGGCTCTCTAGCCACGTATGGAAACGAAGGGCTACAGACTTCCACCTGTTTGCGTCACGAAGGCGAACGCCCCTAGACAGTGCGTCAGCATACCAAGCCTCAGCAAGCCCGGTTAGGGTATGAACAGGCTGTTGCTCGCAGAGAGGCGAAGGCTGTACTTCAGAAGGGGGAGGGAAGCGGTTAGCGTAGGCATCTGGTGAGTAATTTCCATCTGCGTTCCTTGCCAGCTTCTTGGATGCTTCGGAGAGATCACGGGAAAGAGCATTGATAAGGGATTGGCGACTGTCTGCATCGGTAAGAATGTTTGCGTGGTGTAGGGTGGCATCTGCCAGACCACCAAAGCGGTGCTCTAAGTCTGCGGTAATCCGTTCGCCTTTATTAGGAAAGATTCCTAACCGTGCTCCAAGGCTTAATAGGCCCTGTTGGGCTAGATGGTTCTGACTGGCCACACTGAGCCAGCCTTCCACCGTCAAACCTGGATTGTCTTCTAAGCCCTTTGCGAAGGCGTTGTAGGCCGTTCCTGACAGGGCTGAGATTTGTTTGGTGGTCAGAGCCTGTGGGCCACCTCTGTAGGCTCTAAATTTACGTTCTACAGAGGCTGAGATGACAGCATGTCTTACCTTGGCTAGGTCGCGGTCAGGAGTCTTAAGAGAGATCCAAATATCCCCCTTGCCCCAACCTTTGGGCCATTGATGCCTAGGGAGCTTGGCTAGGACTTCCAGAACATCCTGAGGTATTCTATTCCGGTAATACCAGTTATCAGAACCAGATCTTTTGATAGGTCTAGCCATACGTAAAACAGCCAATGTGTAGCACTCCTGTGTAGCAGGAGCGGCGCAGAAACCTCAATAGGTTCAAGAGGCTCTTGATCTTTCAAGGGAATTTCTGGTGCTGCCGGACAGGATTGAACTGTCGACCTCTCCCTTACCAAGGGAGTGCTCTACCACTGAGCTACGGCAGCCTAAGGATGCTTGAGAATCGGCCAAAACGGCTCAACAAGCGGAAGGCGATGTCTGCCACAAGGCCCCCATCGGTGCAAGCGCGGGGGCGGTGTCAAATCGACAAAATCCGACCCAAAATGGGCCAGCAGCGGCTATTTTTGGCGACCGGCTCGACACTTAGCGGATCTGGTCCCATGTTGCGGCCAGGCCGACGGTAAAAGGCGAATTTCCGACGGTTCGGCTGGCGTCATGGAGTTTTGATCGAACCGAGGCTCTTGAACCGCCATTTCGCCATGGCATGCTCTCACAACCGGTGCGACGTCTTCTATACAGCTGTGGCCCACCTATGACGGATGAGAACGACAAGTCCGAGCGGAATCCCGGTCGGGATTCCCGACAGGATCGGTTGAAGCAGGCGCTGCGCGAAAACCTCAAACGGCGCAAGCTGCAGGCGCGTGAGCGCAGCAAATCGGAAACTGCCTCGGATGACGACGAACGCTCGCTGCCAGAGAGGGCCGCCGATAAAGGGGGGGCTTAGGGTCGGCGAGGGCGCGCAAGGTGCGGCTTCTTCCTCCAGCGGCGCAGCAAGGCTGGCGCTGCAATTGGGAGGAATTGAATGTGACTTGCTGTCTCGCCGGGTAATGCACGACTATCGTGTCTCCAGGAGTTGCAGGCAGTGTCGATGGCTGCGTGTCTCACTCAGGCGAAAGTCTGACAAATTGGCAAGGGAGGACTGAAATGGCTGAACTCGTTGTGCTCTATAAGACGCCGAAGGACACGGCTGCCTTCGACAAATACTATTTTGAGACTCACGTACCGATCGCAAAGAAAATCCCCGGCTTGAAGAAATACACAGTCAGCAAAGGGCCGATCGCGACGCCCGCCGGACCTTCCCAATTCCATCTCATTGCGACGCTGACCTTCAACAGCCTTGTCGACATTCAGGCTGCCTTTGGTAGCCCCGAAGGCAAGGCGGCAGCCGCCGATGTGCCGAAATTCGCGAGCGGCGGCGTCGAGATGCAGATGTTCGACACGCGAGAAGTATGAAGCGTAAGCGCTCGCCGTGGCGGCCGGCGGTTGTGACAGGGACTACAGAAACAGGCGGACAGCATGCCCGCCTGTTGTGCGGTCTTGGCGATTGTGCACACTGCAGAAGGCAGCGCAGACTCAACTGTTCAGCTGCTGCCTTATTCCGTCAGCTCCAAAATGTATGAGTTGGCACAGCCGCAGCGCTGCAACTATTGATGGCACGTCCTGTAATATCCATATATTGACGCTTATCCCGCATATGCACGATGCGGGCTTCTCTCAAACGCTTAGACTAAAGTGGGTGGCGAGTGACAGCGCATATTGCTCTCGCTGAATACCACACGTTGGATGCGAGAGCAGATGGCTCTGCATCCTGAAGGCATTGCAGCTTGTGAACAGCGACGAGATCAACCGCATTCGGGCGGTTTACGCGCGCTGGGAGCCGACATACGACAGAACGAGTCCCGGTTTCCTTATGCTGCTCGGCGAGCGCAACGCGCGCCTGAAGCGGCTTCTGGCTGCGCTCCCCCAGACGCTGGCCCGATGTCGCGTGCTCGACGTTGGGTGCGGCTGTGGCGACGTGCTCAATCTATTTTATGAACAGGGAGCCGCCGCTGACAACCTGTTCGGCATCGACTTGCTCTCCCATCGAATCCACATCGCTCGGCAACGGTATCCGCTCCTTTCCTTTAGAGAAGGCAATGCGGAGCAAATCGACTTTCCCGATCGATGGTTTGACATCGCGACGGTCTTCACAGTCTTTTCGTCGATATTCGATCGCAGCATGGCCGAAAATGTCGCGTGTGAAATTGACCGTGTCCTTGCTCCGGGTGGCGCCATCGTCTGGTACGACATGAGGTATCCGAACCCGTGGAACCGCAACGTCAGACCAATGACCAAGGCCCGAATACGCGAGCTATTTCCATCTTTCCAACTGGAGTTGGAGTCGCTCACGGTCTTGCCACCCCTGGCTCGAAGGCTCGGATCTGGGCTCAATACTGTCTACCCGCTGTTGGCCAGGGTTCCCATTCTACGCTCCCACTATCTCGGTCTGCTCCGGTCCAAGAAGCAGCGAATTGGCGAATCGGAAATCGTTGCCGAAAAGGAGCGGGGATCGCGTCATATCGGCTGACGCGTTCGTCGGAGTGAGTAGCGATGCATCCGGCCCTGGGTATCCTCCCAAAGCTTCGGAGGAGGTGCGTCGTCATCGGGCAGTGCCGCGCCTACCTTTGCATTACCCTGTATCCATCAAATGCAGGATGCCAATCCCTGCTAGAAAGGTAAGTCTTTTTGCTCCTGGGGAATTGCGGCGTCCCTGAAATACCGAACCTGCCAGCAAAGCTTTGACTGGGTAAAGCAAATGATTATCGAATTCTTCGGGCCGCCTGGCGCGGGCAAAACGACTGTTGCCCGCGAGTTGATTCGCGAGCTCTGCGAGCAGGGCTATGCGACCGAGATGGCCATCAGGTATGAGCCGGACAGAACGTTGTTCTTTGATCCAGGTGGGCTTTGGTATGCGTTTGGCCGGTTAGCGGCGGCCATAATTGGTGTTATCAATATTGCATTGCACCCAATTTCGAACAAAGACTCCTTCAGGACTGTCACGGCGTTGCTGCGGCTCCTGCCTCCGAGAAACCCGTTCTGGTTCGCCAGGCTTGGTCAATATCTGTTGCGCCTATCGCAGACCTGGCGCCGGTCGTCGAAGGTAGAGTCGATAGTTGTATACGATGAAGGGTTCATTCATGCCGTTTGCAGGTTGGCCGTATTTGCGCGCATCTTCGACGAAAAGTCGCTCCAGCGCGCGTTGACACTGATCCCAAAGCCTGACATCGCGATTCTCGTTACCGTCAATCCGTCCGTGCAGAAGGAGCACCTTCTGAGTCGCCGTCGCAGTCAACCGATGATGGCGCGTCTCCTTGAGGCCGCAGACGATATTAACCTCCAATACACTCCGGTCGTTGAGAGCGTGGGTACGGCGCTGCGGCAACGCTGGCGATCTTCTGTTGTCGTTGAGGTTGAGTCAGGCTCGAGCGTCACCTCCGTCGTTAGGAAAATTGCAGAGGCGCTTGAATCGAGGACGCAGCGGCAATCAACTGGAGCAGAGCCTGAGGTTTCGGATCGAGGCGGCGTTTGCGAGCCATCCATAATAAGCGAAGACCGTATGGAAGCCGAGCCGGCAGCGCTCGTGCCGGCGTATCAAGGGCTGTCGGCAACCGATGAGGGGGCCGACAAGCACGCCGCTGATGAGCATGCGAAGGATTTCGAGCGATCCAGCATTGGGGCCCTGCTGACGTACATTTTTGGCGCGGGATTGACCAGCGGCGCGCAGTTCCTGATCGCGCGGGCGCTCCACGTGGAGGGCTACGGCACCTACTCCTATGTCTGGGCCTGGGTCTCGCTCCTCTCCTTTGGCGCAACGTTGGGCCTGGCCACATTTGTTCTTCGCTTCACGGCGGCCTATCAGGCGTCCGGCCAATGGGCGCTCATGTACGGCAGTATCCGCTTTGCCGTCAGTCGTGCGCTCGTGGCGGCAATAGCCGTTTCCGGCATAGCACTTATCGTCTTGTGGTTCCGACGGCATCAGCTCGACGCGGACGGCGTGATGAGCTTCATGATTGGAATCGCGACCATTCCGCTGATTACCCTGTACTTCATTGCATCAGGAGTAGTGCGGGTGTTCGGCGGGTTCATAGTGGCGATCCTGCCTGAACGCGTGTTTCGGGATGGCTTCCTGCTCGTGGCGGTCGGTGCAGTCGCATGGTGGAAATTGTGGCCCTTGAACGCCCAGGCCATCCTGCTGATGACGTTCGTCGGCGCCACGATTACGCTTGCATTCACCGTCTACGCTGGGTTTTCACTCTGGCCGAAACAGATCAGGCGAGTGGAGGCGATCTATTTGCCACGCGAGTGGTGGTCTTTCGCGTTCCCGGCGATGACAATGTTGTGTCTCGACACGGCCATGGCTCGTACCGGAGTGTTGGCGCTTGGTTGGAGCGGACGAATTGCCGACGCGGGCGCTTTCGCGCTGGCTTTCAATATCGCTACGATGATTCAGTTGTCGCGAGTTGCAGTTAGCAACTATTTCTCTCCGGCCGCCTCTGCGGCTCATGCACGCAGCGATCCGGCGAGGCTCCGGAGCTTGTTTGGTCGAGCGACCGTGCTTTCATTTGCGGGCGGCGCCATTCTCGCGCTTCCTGTCCTGATCTTTACCGGGCCGATACTGCAGTTGTTCGGAAAGGACTTCGCGCAAGCTGTCAACGCGGCTCAAATCCTGATCGTCGGCCAGCTATTGGCTTCGGCGACCGGACCGCAGCAGAATCTGCTGACGATGACCGGGCACGAACGATCCGCTGCGGCGATCATGTTGATTTTCGCGACCTTGACGGTCGCAGGCAGCGTTATCGCAGCCCGCAGCTACGGCGCAACGGGCGCCGCGGTAGCCACTTCCGGGGCGCTCATCGCTTGGAATTTGACGATGGCTATACATATCAAGCGGAAGCTCGGAATGGGGCCAGGTCTGATGTTGGCCCTAAGCGACTATTTGGCTCGCGGCGACGCAATCGACGAAACTGGGGCGCAGACTGGAGCGAGAGCAAAATTGAGGGTGTAATAGCGACTTTCGCGAACGGTCTAGTGACTGGCAAAGCCTGTAACCAGCGTTGGGGGGATGGTTGCGGGTGGAGCGGATCATGCGACGCAATTGAATTGCGGAGGGGCATGGTCTCATTAGGAGCGAGAGATGACTCATACAAACACAAAGACCAAGCTTCCAACGAGCGATGACTATCGCGCCAGTCATGCCGTGCCGGGCGCCGGACGCATTTACAATCAGACGTATGAGGAGGGCTATTACGCCGCTGTGTGGCGTACGATAGAAAGGCCGCTAGTTGAGGCGACCTTGGACAAGCTCGGTAGTAGCGACAGGAGCTGTCTGGACTTTGCGTGCGGAACAGGGCGCATCACGAACGTTGCCGCAGAATGCTTTGGCGCAGTTATAGGCGTCGATGTGTCCGCCTCCATGCTTTCATGCGCGCGTGTTGCCAGCAATGTGCGTCTATATAACCTCGATTTGACCAGGAAATCGTTAGGCAGAACTTTCGACACCGTTACAGCCTTTCGCTTCTTCCTGAACGCCGAGCAACGGTTGAGAATGGAAGCGCTTGGTGCAATTTATCAGCATCTGAAGGACGGGGGAGCACTGGTATGCAACGTCCAGATGAACGCAACGTCTCCTGCCGGGTTGGCATCTCGCGTGGTCAATAATTTTCCGTGGGCGCTGCAACGAAACACGCTGAGCATTGGAGAAATGAGCTCGCTCTTGGAGTCGGCCGGTTTCACTATTGAACAGGTTACGCCATACGGTTACCTGCCGCGCCCTGGTGACCTTCTGCCACGACTGTGCGAGGCGATGGTCGAGCCGGTTGAGAGGCTTGCCTCGGCCATGAGGCTTCCGGCGCGCTTTGCGCAACTATTCCTTGTCGTCGCGCGCAAGCCGTGAGCGGCTGCCGGTTGACGGACACATGTTACATGGAGCCGGAGGCGTGACCGGATGATCATGAAAATGGATTAGGCGCCGATCGGCGCGGGTTTGCGCAACAGGGACGGGGCGGCTACGGTGATGAGGCCGCCGGGCGTTACGGTGCGATCGGTCTTCCATGCCCGGCTCGAGTGCCAGAGACCGCAGGTACGAGGAACTCCGCTATCGTCTCTGATGGCCGTACCGGTGCGGCGTTTCGGACCCTGCCTCCTTCCTTCTTCAAGAAGCCCACCACTGGCGCGCTGCGGATGAGCAATCGGTTCTCGAGTGGCCTCACACTTGCTTCGCCTTGCGCTACGTGCGGCCTTTGGGTCGGGATCATGCTTACGGCGCGCTTGCGAAGAGAGTGCAGGCGCCTCTCATACCTCGCTCATGCTCTCGCCTTGGTCAGGAAGTCGCCTTGATCGGCGAAGCGGTAGCGCGCATGCTGGTTGATATCCACGGCCGTCAAGATCGATACGATCTTATCTGGATTCTCATTCTGATCGCTTGCCTGAATCATCTCGATGGCGCGGGCTGCAGACTGGCGCGGCGTTTTTCCCCAACGCACAGCAAACAACACCTTGTCGACCTTGGCGGCGAGCAGCCGTACCTCGGTACTGTCGAATACGGATGGCGCATCCACGATCACCAGATCATACGTGTCCCGGATCTGCGATAGCACATCTGTAAATGCAGGATCGGTAATCACGCGAAGCAGGTTTGCTTCGGCGCCCAACGATAGAAAGCCGATGGAGGATGACCCGCCTACTGTTCTTACGGCGGAAGCGAGGGGCAGCTGATTGGCCATGACTTCAGCGAGAGGGTGGGGAGAAGAGGAGGACTCTATCAGCTTGAGTGCATGGGTGCGCAACGACGAGGTTTGATGGCCTGCTTCCAGGACCAGAACACGCCAGTGAAGCTGAGCGGCAGAGAGTGCCAGGCTCCACGCAAGATTGGTCTTGTCTTCGCCGGGCACGCTGGAGGTTATCATGACTACTTTGTGCTCCGGATCGTTCCGGAATTGCGGAGCGGTTCCGATGAACACATGCCGGATTGCCTTCGAGTAGGGGGCCCGTGGGCTTTCAGTCAGCATTCGAAGGATCGACTTGTGCTCGTGTGCAGTCAGTCTCGGCAGCAGCCCGACGCACGGGACTTGCAGCGCCTCGGCTGTCTCGCGCTCGCCATGTAGAGTATGATCCAGGCGATCGAGCGTCATCGCGATCATGCAACCCAACAAGAGAAAGGCAATGAGCGCGGGTGGAAATAGATACAGTCGGTTCAATGAGCTTGCATGAACCGGTGCCTCGGCGAGGGCAAGGAGCCGAATTTCGGACTCCGGACTCCTCGTGCGATCAAAGAGGTCTTGCCGCTGCCTAAGGAGAGATTCGTAGACCTGACCGATAGCGGAAGCTTTGCGCTCGAGTTCCTGCAGCGCAATCGTGTCGTTGTTTGTCTGAGCTACTGTCTGGCGCAGCAGGTCGAGGTTGCCTTCGATGGACTGAATTTGGGAAGCGTAGGTAGCTTGGTCCATTTCGAGGCGAGATGAAGTTGCTGAGACTTCGTCGTCGATAGCTCGAAGAAGGTCTGGCAGCGACGGATCTGCCTTATCCCCGCCATGCAGCTTTCTTTCGGCGGCATCAGCCAGTTCCTGAAGTCGCGGCGAGCCGAGCGCCTTGGCGAGATCGCTCGTCGACCCGCTCTGACGACTCACATTGTAGAAATCCTGAAGTTTCTTCCGCCCGGCGGCAGCGTCGGATTTCAGCAGCGAGAGTTGGCGCGCGGCCTGTGCTATCTGCTGCTCTGTCGGACCAGGGCCCACAGCTCCGTCGGCCGTATGTGATTGACGGAAAGCGTGAACGTCCATCTCCGCCTGTGTAACTTCATTGTGGACGTCAGCCAAGCGGTGGTCGAACCGGCGCAGAGACAGTTCGGCTTGCTCCTGCTTATCGCGCGTGAGAGAGTCGAGATAGACTTGAACGACAGCATTGGAGATCTGTGCGGCCTTGGCGGGATCGCGATCGACATAGCCGACACCGATGATTCTTGATCGGAGCTCCTGGTGAACCCTAAGGTTTGGTCGCAACCGAATAAGTGCAGCGTGCTCTGCGATCCGACGTTCGTCGTCGGTACCTCCCGCGGCTTTTAACGCTCCGAGTGATCTCAGCGCATTCAGAAGATTGCCGTCTGAAGTCAGGGCGGTAATGTGAGTGTCGATCGCGGCTTCTTCAGCGGCTGTTGAGTAGGGATTGGCGCGCCACCCGTTAACTTCGACGGCATTGTTGGATGCCGGGTCAGCGAGAATGAGCTGCGCCGTAGCCATATAGAACGGTGGCAGGATGATCATGGTCAGCAAGGCCACGATCGCTCCGGCGAGGACCGTGTAGGCGACCAAGCGCCAGCGTCGCCGCAAGGTATTGAAGATTTGCCAAACGGCCGTAAGCCCGTCCGCTGGCGCCCGCCCTCCTGTGGGGCCTAGTCGAACCCATGCTTCGGCTTGCCCGGTTCCTGCAGTGGCCAGAACCTGCGATCGTCTGTGGCTTTCACTGAATGCGTCCAAGACTGTCTTCCTTTATTGCTTGCATCACGTGCGAGCGAGGCGGCATGCGCCGAGCGGTATCGCCGATGTGACAGGGAGCTGCGCTACCACACGGTTCATCCTCTCGCGTTCGATCTAGCCGAAGAATCAAAATAGGGTGGTGAACAGGCTGCGGAAACGCTCAGGCTAAGCGCAAACCAGACGATCGGATGCCGAAGCACAAAGTGCGCATTGCAGAAGACGGCGAGCGCGATCAGGAAGGTCAGCAGAGCGTCCATTTTGCGGCGGTATAATGGCAGTGCAGTGCTCACCAGTAGGCCGCCAAAGAGCGCCACGCCGAGTATGCCGGCCTGAAGAAATACGTCCAGAGGTGTATTGTGGGCTTCAAACGAATCGTTCGAGCTTTCAGAGTCTCGAGTGAGCTGGGGAGGCGGATCAAGATGTGGACCGGGCCCCAAGCCAAACGAGCCATAGCTTAAGCCTTTTTCAAGTGCCTGTTGCCACAGATACAGCCGGAGATCGAGCGTGCGCTCTGAGGCCGCTCCGCCCTTGTCTTTGGCCAGACTCAACGCGAAGTTTTCGGCATCGCTGGCACCGGCTTTCGCGAACGGCCAAACAGAAGCTGCCGCTGGTACAGCCAATATGATCGCGAGAACCACAAAAGCGTGACGGAGATCCAGGGGTGATGCAGCGGCCGACACCCACTCTCGTAACCGTAGGGCGACGAGGATCGCGCCGGAGAGGAACATCACTGAAATGAAAGTGTCGCTCTTTGAAAGGCGTCCAGCGACAAGCGGTCCGATGACGGTCAGTAATCCGACGATGCGAGCAAATCCTTTCGACGTTGTCGAAAGATGAATGGCGAGCAAGACCATCACGCAGGCGGTTAGCCCGACTTGGTTAGGATTTTCACTCCAACCGCGAAAGCGGTCCCAGAACCAGGGGCTCACCGATGGAAGAGAAATGATGCCCCAACCGGCGGCGATCTGCACGGCAATGCCGATGTTCCCGAACAGCAGGAGCCACCAGGTAGCGCGGCGAAGTTGCTCCGGCGCATCGACAATACTGACGACAAGACAGCTCAATACGGCCATTAGCAAGTAGGCGAAGACGTCGTGTAGTAACAGGTCCAGCGGACGGTTGGATTCGACCATGAAGCCGATAAATGCGCCGATGCTCAAGGCTAACGCGAACAGAATCCAAAACGTGGCCAAGCGATACAGTGCCGAGAAATCTGATGATGTGCGGCCCGCGAGCAAATCGAGCACACACAACAAAATCCACAGCACGATGACGAGCTCGCCGGGACCGATAGGAAGGCCGCCAAACCGCATTTGGGTGGCCGTCGATAGAACGATACCGAGAGCAAGCAGAGCGGCGCGCATTATTCCGCACCGTTGCTGGAGGTAGTGCGAGGTTCGATAATTCCGTTTGCTGCGACCGCGCGGTCGGAAGGAGTTGAGTTCAACGATTTGCGATACATTTGAACATAGCGTTCAACGACTTTGGTCAAGGCAAACTCTCGTTGCACCAGAGAGATCGAACGTTGACCCATGGTTTCGGCGGTGCTTGGATCGCGGAGCAGATCCAGAATGCGGCCGGCGAGTTTAAGAGGGTCGCGCGGAGGCACGAGATAGCCATTCCAGCCATCCGTCACCACGTCGCTGCAGCCGGGCATCTGCGTCGTGACGATCGGCAGACCGGTAAGTCCGGCTTCCAGCAGTGCGCGCGGAACGCCTTCCCGATATTCGGAAGGAAATGCGAAGACGTCAGCCTTCTTCAGCAAGTCCGGCACGTCTGACCGCATTCCCAGTGCAACGACGTAAGGCGACCGACGGTCGATCTCGTCCTGTGGTACCGCAAACGGACCCTCGCTTTCGCGCGGACCGACAAGTACGAAGCGCACCCCAGGTTCAATCCTGTGGATCACGTCGGCCGCCTCAAGAAGGGTAAGTATGCCTTTCTGTTTGGTCAGTCGGCTTACGGTGATGACCACTCCTTCACGGCTTCCGTTCTTACTGGGTTGGCTGTTCGTGGATGCCGAAAATCTGTCCACATCGACCCCAGATCCGCCGATCAGATGAGCAGAGCTGTTACCCAGCAGCCGATATCGGTGAAAGAATTCCTTGTCCTCCCGATTTTGAAAGACCGTGCCCGAGGTCCAGCACGACGCCAGTCGTTGAAGTGCGCAATAGACAGGACGTAAGGCAAGGGCGCGTACGCCGGCAGAGGAGAATACCCAACCCATGCCGTTGATCGTGCGGAAGGTCGGAACGCGTTTCCTGACGGCAAACGGAACCAGGAGGCTTGGCTTCGTATCGAAGCTCTGGATGATGTCGGGTCTGACCGCGCGAACCAGTTCGGCTAGCCGCCGTATTTCCCTGCTTGGAAAGGTGTGCGTGTCAAATCGGTCGAATGTGTACTGATGGTATGGCAAGTCAGCCCGGGAAAACGGCAGCGGGTCTCCTGTGCCAGCGACGGTCACGCGGAAGCCGCACTCCTTGAGAGCGGTCAGGAACGGAATGCGGAGGTGATGATCCTCGCCGCCAAAGCAGAACAGATGTGGCTTCATCACCATCTCCGATTACGGCTTTCACCAGACAACGACAGTTGGAACTCGGGGAGTCCTGGGTTCCCCTTGTCAAAGAACTCAAATCCTGGAGGCGCCATACTGGCTACGTCCGGCTTCTGGGTAAGCCGCAGCAATGCAAGGGTATCGTTGGCAGGCATATCCGTCCTCATTCGTTCGAATGAGATCTGGACGAGGCAAAGGCCGTCGGTGTGAGAAATTCCAGCCCCTGACACCCGGTTCGATCCCGAAACTTCCCACCGCGTTTACGGCAGGACGGCAATCCTTCCGAGCAATGCGACAAGTTCCGCCTGCCGTTTTGTGTGTGTCTTCGAAAACACCGCGCCTAACTGTGAGCCGACCGTTGCGCGGCTCACTCCGAGAAGCGTAGCGACCTCTTTCGGTGTTCTGCCCTGCGCCAGATAAGACGCCAAGCGACACTCGGCAAATGTCAGGCCGAACAGCCGCTTGAGTGTGGCAGGATTGGGAGCGGAAAAGATATCCAAGTCCAGGAGAAGAACAGTGATGGTTTGATCCGGCGTAAAGTCGTCAACTTGAGCAAGCAGGCTTGTAATGCCGCGGTTGCTTGAAGAGGCAATCCAAATCAGAGAGCCAAACTTTAGTCCGACCTTGCAGCGATTGATGGTTTCGCGGACGAATTGATAGCGGCGAGAGTTATCGCCGGTTGGCCCAACCGCATTATCAAGCATTCTTTGAGCTGCAGCATTCGCCTCGACGATTCTCTGATCTTGATCGATGACCAGGTACGCACACTTCACGCGCTCGAGCATTGCTGCGATGAGCGTGTGTTGGTGGTTCGTCTCGCTAGCCTCTGACTGTTGCACCGAACGAGAGAGCACAGGAGGCAAGGGGATGTTGCTGCGGCCGACAGCGCTCGAGACGTTCCTTCGGTATGGGAAACTCTCGGATGCACCCAACGCCGCGTCAGAACCTCGCAACGCCGCGTCAGAACCTTGCCTTCGCATGAATTCCCTCCCGGCTGGCCATAAAGCGGGGTCCCAACGTCCCAGGAGATCGCTGGTTCCCAATTGAATGTCACAATCTTCCGCTTGCGCCCTTGCTACCCTCCATGTTGCCACCCTCCATGTTGGAAGCAATTTTGGTACCGAATGCCGACGAGTCAAGAACTCGAATTCCCTGCCGTGGGTGCTGGCCACGACGATCCCGCGCTCGTGATCCATCGGTGCGCGTTGGCACGGCGTATCGCCCTGTCTTCTGGGAAATATGACAAATTGCCTCCCGATTCAGGCGCAGGGAGAAAGTCGATCCGCGGCCTTTTCCATCCCGTCGCAATCATCGGCTGCGCGCCGCCGCGAACAGGGCGGACACTGTCGCAACTGCGGCTGCAACAACCTCCGCGGGCACCGTGGCCTTGTATGGAGCCAGGATGAGCCAGCGATTAGGCGGGCGGAACCTTCCATCCAGATGCGGGTTGCCTGCTCGGAACTCTGCGGCGGCAAGGGCACTGCTTTAGTCCAAGCGGTTTTAGTGTGAACGCACGAAGACGCTGCTACAGGCGCCCAATAGGATTATCCCACGAAATGCATCTTAGCCAACTACGGCCGATCGTTCTCGACATTCGATGGGGCCGCTCTAACGGATTGTCGCCTTCCGTGGCGACCGATTTTGGAGGGTTTCTTATATGAAGGCGGTGATCCAATGTGGTGGCAGGGGAATGCGCTTGCGGCCTTACACGTCAATCTTACCGAAGCCGCTAATGCCGATTGGATCGAGGCCCGTGTTGGAGCTTCTGTTGAAATGGCTGCGCCGAAACGGCATCGAGGAAGTCTTCATCACCACCGGATATCTCGGCAACCTGATCCGCAGCTTTTGCAGCGACGGCCACCAATGGAACATGAAGATCGAATATACGCAGGAAGCCGAGCCGCTCGGCACGATCGGACCGTTGTCGCTGCTGCGGGACAAACTAATGGAGCCGTTTCTGGTGCTCAACGGCGACGTGCTCACAGATCTCAACCTTAACCAATTCGTCAAGAGTCACCGGAAGCACGGAAATCAGCTGACGATCGCGTCGTTCGTCCGGCAGTCGAAGGTCGAGTTTGGAGTCCTTGACGAGGCGGATGGAACTTTGTGTGGCTTCCGAGAGAAGCCGACGCTCGACACGCTTGTCAGCATGGGCATCTACTGCATGAATCCGGAAGTCCTGACCTACGTTCCGTCGGGTGTTCCGTTTGGGTTCGACAACCTGATCCTGCAGATGCTCGAGCAAGGCGTTCCGGTGCACACGTTCAGGCACGACGGAGTCTGGCTCGACATCGGACGCGCCGACGACTTCCACAAAGCACAAGATATCGCGTGGGACGAACAGTCGCCCTCCCTGGCTGTTGAGGCCGCTGCGTCATTGTCAATGGCCTAAGCTGCAGTCCAGCTGCTCCAGCCAGTATCCGGGAGGCATTCATGCTGCTTGTGTCGGAACCCATCTTGGGACCAGACGAAAAAACCGCGCTCTGTGACGTCGTCGACAGCGGCTGGGTCACGATGGGCAAGAAAGTCCGTGAGTTTGAAGCGGCCTTCGCTGCCCTGCACCAGGCCGAAGATTGCGTGGCGGTCACTTCATGTACCGCTGCATTGCACCTGATTTTGCACGCGCTGGATATCGGTCCGGGCGACGAGGTATTGGTGCCTTCCCTCACGTTTGTCGCAACGGCCAACTGCGTCCTCTACGTGGGAGCCGATCCCGTCTTTGTCGACATTGAATCGCTCGATGTGCCGATCATGTCGATCGAGGACGCGGAAGCGAAATGCACGTCGCGGACAAAGGCGGTCATTCTGGTGCATTTCGCTGGATACCTGGCAAACCGCGATGCCTGGCAAGCCTTCGCGCGCCGAAAGGGGCTGTTGCTCATAGAGGACGCAGCTCATGCGCCAGGACTGGCCGAAGTTGGCTCCTACGGTGCCGCGGCCGCATTCAGCTTCTATGGCAACAAGAACATGACGACGGCTGAAGGGGGGGCGGTGATCGCCCGTGATCGCACGCTGCTGGAAAAGATCCGGCAGATGCGCGGGCATGGGATGACCAGCGGGACCCATCAAAGGCTTGAAAGCCGAACTCCGCACTACGACGTAACCATGCTCGGCTTCAATTACCGGATGGACGAATTCCGGGCCGCTGTCGGATTGGCTCAGCTGAAGAAACTTAGCGGTTGGAACGACGCCAGAAGTCGCTTGGCCGAGCAGTATCGACGCTTCATCGCTCAGCTCTGTCCGTCCGTGACAGTTCCGTTTTCACAAACAAGAACCTCCACTCATCATATCATGCCGGTCCTGCTTCCCGATGCTGAGGCGAGGGATGCGGTCATCGGGCAGTTGCGCGATAGTGGAGTGCAGACGACGATCCACTACCCGCCGGTACATCGGCTGAGCTTCTATCACGAACGATGGAGGCAGACGGTCTTGCCGTTGACCGAGGAGTTTGCTCGGCGCGAACTGACACTTCCTCTCCATCCCAGGTTGGAGACGGATATGGTCCTGGCGATTGTAGGGCGGCTGGCGACTGCTGTTCACTCCCCGCAGAACATATTGGCGGCCGAATGAGCGGGCAGGAACCAGAAATGGGTGCTGACGGCACCGCTGTCGCCTGCAGCGAGATGCGATCGCAGCGTGTCTTCGATGTCTGTGTAGCGCTGGTTACGTTGTTCGTGCTCGCTCCGGTGATGCTGCTGATCGCCATGGTCGTATGGCTGGAATCCGGGCGCCCGATCTGCTTTTCGCAGATCCGCCTGGGAAAGGGTGGGCGGCCGTTCTACCTGCACAAATTTCGAAAGTTTCGTGCGGACTGTGGGTCCGGGGGGCTTCCACTGACGTTACGGAACGATGATCGTATGACCACCGTCGGCCGTTTTCTGGCTTTGACCAAGGCCGATGAACTGCCGCAGCTGTGGAACGTGTTGAGAGGCGACATGTCTATCGTCGGGCCGCGGCCTGAGTCTCTCGCGTTTGCCGATTGTTTCAGCAACGGACTGGAACATGTGCTTGATTGCAGGCCTGGGCTGTTCGGACCGTGTCAGTTTCTGTTTCGTCACGAAGAGAAGTTTTTCCCGCCCAATGCCGAGCCGGAGGAATTTTACCGGCGCGTGCTCTTCCCGGCGAAGGCAAAGATTGATCTGGAATATTTCTCCCGTCGTTCTCTCATCAAGGATGTGGGCTGGATGATACGGGGTGCGGGGGCAGTCGTCGGCCTGAGGTCGCCGATGCCTGCGGAGAGCAAATTTGGTCCCGAGATGGTGTGGAACAGGCTAGAAGGAGGAGGCTCGTGAGTTATGCGGAGGCCAGGGTTCTGGTTACAGGTGCAGACGGCTTTATTGGATCTCACCTAACTGAGGCCCTTGTTCAAGCTGGTGCCCGCGTCACGGCACTCGCGCTATACAATTCGTTCGACAGCTTTGGTTGGCTCGATGATCTGCCAGATGAGATCAGGGCAAAAATTAAGCTCGTTCGTGGAGACATTCGGGATTCCGCGCTGGTCAGCAGACTCGTGCGGGGTCAGGACATCGTATTCCACTTGGCCGCCTTGATTGCGATACCGTATTCGTACGCAGCGCCGCAATCCTACGTGGAGACCAATTGCCTCGGGACCCTGAACATCCTGGAAGCCGGGCGCCAACATGGAACAGCGCGCCTCGTTCATACCTCCACAAGTGAGGTGTACGGCTCGGCGCTGAAGATGCCGATTGATGAAACGCATCGGTTGCAAGGTCAGTCCCCCTATTCGGCATCGAAAATCGGTGCTGACATGATGGCTGAGGCCTTTGCCAGATCATTTGGGCTGCCTGTCGTTATTCTCAGGCCGTTCAACACCTATGGGCCGCGGCAGAGCGAACGGGCCATTATCCCGGCAATGCTCCGCCAGATGCTGGATCCAAGCTGCGGAGCGGTTCTGGTAGGCGACGTGAGCACAGCGCGCGACCTGACATTCGTCAAGGATACCGTCAGGGCTTTCCTCGCCGCCGGCTCGAGCACGAATATCGAGTATGGTTGCGCCTATAACGCGGGCAGTCAAAAATCCATCACGATAGCGGATCTGGTCAACCTGGCTTTGGAACTAACGGGTTGCCGGAAGCCGATCACGAGGGACGGCGCGCGATTGCGCCCGCCCAACTCAGAGGTAAGAGCTCTTCTGGCTGACGCGCGGCAATTTCACCAGGCAACTGGATGGGAGCCCCGTGTCCGTCTGCGCGAGGGCCTCGGACATACGATCGACTGGTGGCGAGCGCGACTCTCAAGGGGTACCGTTCGTCAGCACAAGGACTTGGTTACGTGAGGCCGAGTGTCAGGGTCGCCTTGGTTGTTGGCCTGATAACAGCCTTGCTTGGTTCGGCGACGTGGGTGGCTTCCGGCGAGCCGTCGGCTGAGGCCACGGCGCCGCCAGAGGACTTGCCGGCCTATCTGGCCCCGTCGATGGACCCGACGACAGGCTATACGGTTACCAGGGTGACCAACCCCGGTGCGCCCGCGAGCATTAAGGAGTTTTGCGGGCGGGCCTATTGCACCCACCGCTATTCCAGCTCACAGGCCTGGAGCGCGGATCAAAAGCTGCTGGTCATTTCGAATGGTTGCAACGGGCTGTGCTTTCTTGATGGACAAACCTACGCGCCCCTGTTTCACAGGCAGAGGCGCGGCGAATGCGAGTGGCACCCGCGGCGGCCGGAAGTCATGATCTGTGTTTCAGGAAGAGCCGTCTCGCTCTGGGAGCCGCGAACGGATCAATCAGAGCTAGTCTACTCGACCAACTCATATCGCGAGCTGCGGTTCGGTCCATCAAAGGGCAATCCGAGCCTGGACGGAAGCCGGATCGTTGTACGGGGAGCCACTTCCGACGGTCGATTCGATGCGTTGGTCATTGACATAGACAAGCGCAAGGCACTGCCTCCAATTCATCTCTCGGAACTTCCCGGAGACAGCGACTATTGTACGATTTCGCCACTTGGGACCTTTGTCGTTTGTGTGCAGGAGGTTGGCAACGACGTTGAGAATATGTTTGTGCTGCTGCCAGGGGGCAAAATCGTACAGAGATGGGAAGAGAACCACCGACCCGGCCATGGCGACATGACGGTAGATGATGCAGGTGATGAGGTTTACGTTGGGATCAGCAAGTCCGATCCGGACCGTTATCATGTCATCAAGCGTCGTTTGAAAGACGGCGTTGTGACCTCGCTTGCGGGCTACGGCGAAGGTCAGCATGTTTCATTGCGAGCAACGACAGGACCAAAGTTGGCGTTCGTGAGTTATGGGGGAGACCCGGTCGAGGTGGCGTCCCATCCGGATTGGGCGCCGTTCGCGCGGGAGGTCATAGCTTTGCCGCTCGATGGAAGGGGGCCGGCGCGCCTGATAGCTCAAACGCAAAACGTTCATTTCGACTACTGGAGCGAGACACATGCGTCGCCGTCACCCGATGGGTCGCAGGTCATCTGGTCGAGCAACTGGGGCAGGCCGGGCGGGCCCGTATATGATTTTGTTACGCGCGTGAACAGTTCTGAATTGCAGGATTAGAGTTCTTTCGAAAGATATGACGGAAGGGAAAGACATGCATAGCAGAGTAGGGCGACCTCGCCGTGGTTCGGTCGCGGTCTATTGTTTTGCTGCGATTGCATCAATCGTCTTCAGCCGAACGGCGTTGGCAGACTATCACTTGGCACCTGGCGATACGGTGGAGGTCGGGGTTTACGGCGTTCCCGATCAACACTATCGTGCGCTCGTGCAGCTCGATGGGAGCGTCAGCTTGCCTGGAGTCGGCCCGGTTGTCGTCGTGGGGCTGACGCCAAAGGAACTTCAGCAGCGAATGGAGACGCTGCTGCCGACCAAGATCTTTCGTTTCCGAACGCAGGACGGGCAGGAGCATCCAGTAGTTCTCAAGCCTTCCGACGTCACGGCCTCTATCGCCGAATATAGGCCAGTCTATATCAATGGCGACGTTCTCACACCTGGACAGCAGCCGTTCCGGCCGCTCATGACGGTTCGCCAACTGGTGGCGATGGCCGGAGGCTACAGCCTGTTGAGATCTCGAGTGCAACAAGGAATTGACCCGGCGGAACTACAGAAGGAGTATCAGGCGGCTTCGACCGAATACGCCAAAGAGTACTTTCATGCTCTCCGTCTCCAGGCCGAACTTCAGAACAAGGATGCTTTCCAGCAGCAAGATTCCAAGGACACGCCCGCAACAAGCTCGGTAAATGCTGCGATCGTCAAATCGGAGACCGAGTCATTGCGAACTTCGATGAATGACTTTCGGGCTGAGGAAGCATTTCTTCAGGATTCCATCAAGAAGGCAGATGGCCAGCTCGGTGTCTTGAAGACGCAGGAGCAGGAGGAGGCCAAGGGGGTGCAGGCGGACAATGAGGATCTCGACCGTCTTGGCAGACTATTCAGTGCAGGAAATCTGACGAGCGCTCGCTTGGCGGACGCTCGACGCGCCATGCTTCTTTCCTCAACGCGGCACCTGCAGACCCAGGTTGAGGTTATGCGACTGGAACGTCAGCAGGATGAGCAGCGACGTCAGGTCGACAGGCTTGCCGCCCAGCGAAAGATGAAGCTACTTTCGGATTTGAATGACAGTAATGTTCGCCTCGCGGTGTTGGCGGCAACCGTGAAGGCGGCGCGACAGCGTCTGCAACCGAGTGGTGCGGGGGGAGGTCCGCTGTTGGTCGAACCGGACAAGATGAAGCCAGAAATAGTGATCGTTCGCAACGTCGATCAACAATGGAAACGCACGGTAACCTCGCCCGACACAGAACTCGAACCCGGCGATGTCGTTGAGGTGTCGCTACGCCCGGAAGCTGCTCCGAGCCAATAGGCAGGGTTGGCGGGAAAACTGCAGCAGACCAGGGCCTGTCAGGCCACGGTTGGCGACTTTGATTGCAGCAGATGACGCGCTGAGGTGCTTCCAGGCAAGGCAAGACATGACGCGGTTGCCTGCAGATGAAGCTCAACGAGATCGGGACGTATTGAGATGTGCGGCATCGCTGGCGTCGTTTCCTCAGAGTACTCCAGTCATGCGCGTCATGCGCATGTACAAGGAATGGTCAGGTCCATAGCTCATCGTGGTCCGGACGACGAAGGGATTTGGTGCGACGACGAGTCGGGCGCCGCTCTCGCTCACCGCCGACTCTCGATCGTTGACCTCTCGCCGAGGGGTCATCAACCGATGTTCTCGCATGACGGTCGTTATGCCATCGTGTTCAATGGTGAAATTTACAACTTTCAATCCGTTCGGGAGAAGCTGGACCGGGAGCGGACGCGGGACTGGCGCAGTGATTCGGACACCGAAGTCCTGCTGGAGGCGATTTCGGCCTGGGGCGCGAGACGAGCGCTTCAGGAGTGCGTGGGGATGTTTTCGCTTGGGCTGTGGGACAGAAAGGCCAAGGCACTGACCTTGGCGCGTGACCGGATCGGCGAAAAGCCTCTCTATTATGGTTGGCTTGGTCAGACGCTCGCCTTTGCTTCAGAATTGAAGGCGCTGAGGCAGCATCCCGATTGGTGCCAGGAGATCGACCGGGATAGCCTAGCGCTTCTGATGCGCTACGCTTACGTTCCTGCGCCTTATTCGATCTTCAAGGGCATTCACAAGCTTCGACCTGGCTGTTTGCTAACGGTGCACCAGGGCCGTCGCGAAATTGCGATCGAGAAGTACTGGAGCAGCTTCGAGGCGATCGAAGCCGCTCAGGCCAATAAGTTCGAGGGATCCCGAGAGGAGGCGGCCGACGAACTCGAAAGACTTCTGAGGCAATCCCTATCTGGGCAGATGATTGCAGATGTCCCGTTGGGAGCGTTCCTGTCGGGCGGCATCGATTCGTCGACAATCGTCGCTGTGATGCAATCGCTGAGTTCGCGCCCGACACAAACGTTCAGCATCGGGTTCGATGTTCCCGGCTACAACGAAGCCGTCGAAGCGAAGGCGGTAGCCGAGCACTTGGGTACCAACCACACCGAACTTTACGTTACGCAACGCGATGCGTTGAACGCGATTCCTCAGCTTCCCGAAGTGTACAGCGAGCCATTTGCTGATGCCTCGCAAATTCCGACATACCTGGTGTCGAAGCTGGCGCGTAGCAAGGTCACGGTGTCGCTCTCTGGAGATGCCGGAGACGAGCTGTTCTCCGGTTATACTCGTTACACTCTCACCGACACGATGTGGCGGCGGCTTTCTTCTGCGCCAACGTGGATGCGAGAAGGTGCCTCCCGGCTACTGAGAGCATTCTCCCCAGGGGCTTATAACGCGGCGGCAGGGGCCCTTTTGCGGTTTGCCCCAGCGAACTTACGGTATCGCTCGGTCGGCGACAAGATTCATAAAGCGGCACACCTCCTGACCTTGCGTGAACCGGATCAGCTGTACCTCCAGCTCTGCTCTACGTGGTCGACGCCAACGGAGTTGGTCTTGGGGGCGGTCGAGCCGCCGACGATGTTGACGGGTCTGGATCCCGTTCCCCGGTTGTCGGGCGCGGTCGAAGAAATGATGTATCTCGACGTCATGAGCTATTTGCCTGACGATATCCTGACGAAGGTGGACCGCGCCGCCATGTCGGTCGGACTGGAGACAAG
>JGI24705J35276_12238755_pt1 | contig 52184 bp, 41 predicted proteins | sample TergutNt197P4_FD_35276 | JGI IMG/M metagenome (IMG submission 35276) | reverse complement strand
GTAATAGGAGCGGCGTATTACAGAGAAGAGCTGCCGATAGTAAGGATACCGAAGTTTACGGTAGCGGCGGATTATGAAATGAGAAGCGGAGATGAGGACTTGTTGAAGATAGGAATGGAGAGCAAAGTAATAGAGGGTACGCTGGCGTTGAGAATAGGAGGGTGGAAAGAGCAGATAAATTTCGGAACGGGATATGAGATAAAGTTTGGAGAATACGCATTGATAATAGATTACGCGTTTGGACTGCCGCTGGAAGTGCAGGAGTCAACGGGCTCGCATTTCTTGAGTTTAATTTTCAGGTTCCCTTAAACGACAAGTAATAAATAACAAGTAATAATTAATAAATAATACAAACGTCCGGTAAGAAATTCTGTTACCGGATATTTTATTGTCATTAGAAAAACTTATTGATTTTTTATGTAAAAATAAAAAATTAACGCTTTGACTGCGCATCAAAAAAATGATATCATTTTATCTAAAAATTTTGCAGGGATTGCACCCCTGAAAGGCGAAAATTAAAATGCAAGAGAAACAGAAAGAACAAACCGCTGAACAAAATGCGGCTCCCATAGAGCAGATAATAATGCAGAGAAAACAGAAAGCCAAAGATTTGGCCGCGATGAAAATTAATCCTTATCCCGCGCAGTACAAATTTGACAGAAGTATAGACGCTGTGCAAAAAGAGTTCGTTTCTTTGGAAAAAGAGCAGATGGCGGAAGGTAAAAATGTAAAAGTCGCGGGAAGAGTTATGACTTACAGAAATATGGGTAAAGCGGCTTTTCTTGATATACGCGACGGCTCCGCGAAAATACAAATTTATGTGCGCGCAGATAAACTTGGCGCGGACCGGTATAAATTATTTAAAGATATGGTGGACTTATCGGATATAATTTCGGTTGAGGGCACGCCGTTTAGAACTAAAACAAATGAATTAAGCATAATGGTTGAAAAATGGGAAATGCTGACAAAAGCTTTCAGGCCGCTGCCGGAAAAATGGCACGGTTTAAAAGATACCGAGACAAGATACAGGCAGAGATACCTTGATTTGATAGCAAATCCGGAAGTTAAAGACGTTTTTGTTAAAAGAAGCATGATAATTTCCGCGATAAGACATAAACTTGAAGAGCTTGGGTTTATTGAAGTTGAAACGCCTGTTTTACAGTCGCTTGCCGGCGGCGCGAACGCCAATCCTTTTGTGACGCATCATAAAGCTTTGGATATAAATTTATTTTTGAGAATAGCTCCCGAACTTTATCTCAAAAGGCTTGTGGTTGGCGGTATGGAAAGAGTATTTGAAATAGGAAGAAATTTCAGAAATGAAGGCATAGACAGAAATCATAACCCGGAATTTACAATGATGGAACTTTATCAGGCTTACGCGGATTATAACGATATGATGGATTTAACGGAAACTTTGATTAAGACGGCGGCTGAAAAGATCGGCTCTACGAAGATTAATATGAATTTCAGAAGAGCAAAAATGTTTGATCTCATTAAGGAATTTACCGGTTTGGAGCTGCTTCCTTATGTTGAAAGCGGAAAACTTTTTGACCTGGTAAAGCATCTTAACCTTGAACTGCCTAAAAACGCGACTGAAAAAAAGATTCTTGACCAGCTTTTTGACGAAAAAGTCGTGCCCAATCTTACGGCTCCTACTTTTGTGATGGATTATCCGGCTGTTTATTCGCCTTTGTCAAAAGTAAAATTTGACCAGCCGGAAATAGCCGAAAGGTTTGAACTTTATATAAACGGCATGGAAATAGGAAACGCGTACTCCGAGCTTAATGACCCTGAACTGCAGAAGCTCAGATTCGAAGAGCAGATGGAAGCTAAAAAGAAAGGCGAGGATGAAGTTATGCCGTATGACGAAGATTTTATCCTGGCGCTTGAACAGGGGCTTCCTCCAACAGGCGGACTTGGAATCGGAATCGACAGACTTGTTATGATTTTAACGGGCGTTGAATCCATACGCGAAGTTCTTACGTTTCCCGCAATGAGGCCGGAGTAACGGCAATTACGAATTACGAATGAACTACGACGGCGAATTGCAAAAAGGCTTGCCGCGTCGCAGTGAAAGGAAATATGGGAATAAAAATGATAATTCCTACGGGGCTTTTTATAGCAATCAGATATTTAAAAGCAAGAAAAAAAGGTTTTTTTGCTTTACTGACTACTCTTATAGCCGTGGGCGGCACAACTTTGGGCGTTGCGGCTCTTGTTATTACTTTATCGGTTATGAGCGGTTTCCAAAGAGATATCAGAGACAAAATTTTGGGAATACAGCCGCACATAATGATGACCAGAATTGACGGCGACGCGTTTACGGATTATAAAGAAATAATTGAGTCTCTGAAAGAAAATAAAAATGTGGCTGCCGTGTCTCCGTTTATTTACAGGCAGGGGATAATACGAAGCGTCGGCACGGCCGCGTCAACAGGGCTTATAGTAAAAGCGGTAAATTTTAAAGATGAAGACGCGATGGTAGGCATTTCAAGACAGATACAGGTTTCGGATATGGATTTTGACGGTCTTAACGACGGCGAAATCATTCTCGGCAGCGAAATAGCGAAAAGTGTTTCCGTGACTGCCGGAGATGAAATAGTTCTGATGTTTCCGTCTAATTTCGGAAGCATGCCGAAGATGTATAAGTTTAAAGTCATGGCATTGTTTCATTCGGGAATGTATGATTTCGACTCTTCTTTGGGCTTTATAGATTTGGCTTACGCGCAGCAAATATTTAATATGGAAGGCGAAGTCAGCGGTATAAGCATACAGACGCGCAATTTTGATAAAGCGGTTTCAATTGCTTCCGCGCTTCAAAGAGAGTTTACTTATCCGTACAGAGTGAAGGCCTGGATAGAATTAAATAAAAATTTATTTTCGGCTCTTAAACTTGAAAAGATAATGATGTTTTTGATTTTAGGTTTGATAATCCTTGTAGCCGCGTTCAATATTATTTCCAATCTTCTGCTTTTAAGCGTGCAGAAATCAAAAGAAATAGGGATAATGTCGGCAGTAGGGTTTTCAAAAAAATCTATCGCAAAGATTTTCTTTTTTGAAGGGCTTGTAGTCGGTTCTATTGGCACGGTTTTAGGGCTGGTTCTCGGAATAGGCATAAGCCTTGTTCTGAAAAACTTTGAAATATTTAAGCTTCCTAAGGGGATTTATTACGTGGACAGACTGCCCATAGCAATAATACCGTTTGACATACTTTCGGTTGCGCTTTGCGCTTTTATTATAACCGTTATTGCGGGAATATATCCGGCTTATCAGGTGTCAAAGCTTGATCCGCTTGAGGCGATAAGATACGGATAAAAAAGGAAAAAGACAGAGTGAAGAGTGAAAAATGAAGAGTGAAGATAATGAGCGCTTCGCGCAGATATTTAGTGCCGTTGCCGTATTTCCACTCTCCACTTTTCACTCTCCACTCTGCCGTTAAAAACATGGAAATAAGAGCTGTTAATTTAACTAAAGTTTATAAAAAAAAAGATTCTCCTGATATTGAGGTTTTGAAGGATATAAACCTCGATATAAAGTCAGGGGAGAAAATTTCTTTTACCGGACCTTCGGGAGCAGGCAAAAGTACGCTTATACATACTTTGGGGCTTATGGACAGACCTACGTCGGGACAGGTTTTTATTGACGGCAAGGATTGTTATAAGTCCGATGACAATTATCTTTGTAAGATGAGAAAAGATAATATCGGTTTTGTGTTTCAGTTCCATTATTTGCTTGCCGATTTTACGGTTTTAGAGAATATTTTGCTGCCGGTGTGGGAAGAGAAAGATAAAAAAATGTCTTATGCCGAGGAGATTCTTGCGAAAGTCGGGCTTTCTCACAGGAAAAATCATTTTCCGAATGAGCTTTCCGGCGGCGAGCAGCAGAGAGCTGCGCTTGCCAGAGCGCTTATAAACAAGCCGAAAATTATTTTTGCCGACGAGCCTACCGGAAATTTGGACAGGCAGACAGGGCTTGAAATTGAAAATTTGCTGTTTTCGGTTTCAAATGACGCGAAATCTACTTTAATTTTGGTTACACATAATCAGGAATTGGCGCAAAAAGCCGACAGGCAGATAAAAATGATAGACGGGAAAATAAAAACGGCAGAAGTTTAGAAGTTTGGAAGTTTAGAAGCGTGGCAGCGGCTGTTAAAGTCTTTGCCAAACATCTAAGCCCTCTAAGCTCTCTAAGCTTCCGATTTGGGAGCTTTAAAATGAAGATTTATTTGGACGGGAAACTTGTTTCAAAAGAAGAAGCTAAAGTTTCGGTATTTGACCATGGTTTGCTTTACGGCGATGGAATTTTTGAAGGAATCAGAGCTTACAACGGAAGAGTATTCAGATTAAAAGAGCATTTGGACAGGCTTTGGGATTCGGCAAAGGCTATTAATCTTACTATTCCGATAACAAAAAACGAAATGGAAAAAGCTATTATAAAAACGCTTATTGCCAATAAACTTACTGAGGGATATATAAGGCTTGTCGTTACAAGAGGATGCGGAGATTTGGGGTTAGACCCGAGAAAATGTACCGAACCGCCCTCAATTATAATAATCGCCGATAAAATTTCCCTTTATCCGGAAGAGCTTTATGAAAAAGGCGGGGAAATCATAACGGCTGCAACCAGAAGAATAAGGCCTGACGCGTTAAGCCCGAATGTCAAATCTTTAAATTATTTAAATAACATTATGGCAAAAATGGAAGCCACAAGGGCAGGCGTTATGGAAGCCATAATGCTTAATTCCGAAGGTTATGTAGCGGAATGCACGGGAGATAATATATTTATCGTCAAAAACGGGGTTTTATTTACTCCGCCGGCTTCAGAAGGCGCTTTGATAGGAATTACCAGAGACGCGGTTATTGAGCTTTCGAAAAATAAACTCAGGGTACAGGTAAAAGAAGAACGTGTGACGACATATAATGTTTATACTGCCGATGAATGCTTTTTGACGGGAACAGCCGCGGAAGTCATACCTGTTATAAAAACAGACTCAAGGGTAATAGGCGACGGTAAGCCTGGAAAAATAACCGCGAAGCTTATAAAAGAATTTAAAAGCTTAACGCGCCTGACAGGCGTGCCTATAAAATAAGTAAGTAACGGGCAATAAAATCCTTGCCGTTGCCGTTAATTTATTATATGTTGCTTATTACTTAACGGGTCTCTATTTTCCGTGTCGTCATTGCGGCCGAAGCCTGTCCTGCCGCAATCTTGTATAAATCATAGATTGCGGGTCAAGCCCGCAATGGCAAAAAGAGGATTTTTAGAGAAACCCTAATAATTGTTATATCGAGGGAAAGTGTGGAAATTTTTTAGATATATCATATATACCGCAATACTTTTAGCGGTTTTCATAGCGGCATATAATATAAGAATATTTTTATATGTGCCTCATTTGGAAAATTTTTTACATAAACATACCGGACATAATTTTACGATAGGCACTTTTTATGTTTCTCCTTTTACCGGAAGCGTTACATTTACCGATGTTTCGGTTGACGGCAGAATAAGTACGGAAAAAGTCACGGTAAGAATAGGTCTTATGAAAATGCTGAGAAATTTCACAAGGCCGATAAACTATATCAGAACAATTGAATTTTATAATACAACCATAGATTTAAATAATGAAAACAGATTGATTGAAGACGGCGGGAATGAGAAAAACGCATCCGGCCGATCGGCTGCATTCAGACTTCCGGAATCCGAAATAAAAATTCTTGCCGACAATATTGTTATCAAATCAAGCCGGGAAATTTTAAGAATAAGCAGTACCGAAATAACCGTAAACCCCGAGGGGGTTTTTCTTTCTTCCGTCGTGCTTCCTTATGAAATACCGTTTTATATAACCGGCGCAATTAAGCCTAGCGGGAATAATTCCGTTTTTAATACAGAATTTGTAATTTCTTCGGAAGATATTATTGAGAGTATTATGAGCGTTTCCGGAACATTTGACGCCGAGAATTTTTCATTTGAACAAAACATAGCCGTAGAGAAATTAAGATCCAATTTTTTTGAAATTTTGGACTCATCCGGAACTATTGTCAGAAGTGACGGCATATTGCGCGCGTCTTTATCCGGAGATTTCGGAAATTTGTCGTTTGAGCGGAACTCTGCCGAAGAATTTTACGCCAAAGCAAATATTTCGCTTTCAAAGCTGAACAGCGATATCGGCGGCGAAGTTGAGTCTAAGTTCGTTTATAAGAACGGCGAAGGCAATCTTGCTTTGTTTTTAAGGAACTTGTCCGTTTACGGGATAGGCATGGGAAATTTTGAAGTTTCAGGCGTGCGGCAGCCCGACGGAAAGTATGATGTTTCCTTCGATTACGGCAGAAGCGGACAAATATACGCCGTTTATAAACCGGGAGGCATTTATCTTATCAGGCTTTTGTTTGACGGAAAGCAGATAGGAGAACTTTCGGGAAATTTAAGAACCGGGGAAATAAACGTTGACATGGTCAATATGCCTGTTTCCCAATTGCCGATAGTGCATGGATTAAGGCAAAAAGCCGGCGGTACGGTTACCATACAAGGAGCGTTAAACGAAACATCCGGGATTATCAATTTCTCAATTATAAATCTTGAAACCCGTAAAATCGGCAAAACCGATATTTTCGGAACTATCACAAGAAGCGCCGATATTTATGTTTTCTATTTTTATAAAAGCGATAAAAGCATGATATTTAACAGCGTAGTGAGGGCGGGAAAGAACTTGTCAACCGATTTTAAATTCACAAATACCGATATTGCGAATGTATTGAAAACTTTCGGATATGCAAAGGAAAGTATCCGGGGGCTTGCAAGCGGACGCATAAGATATGAAAAAGACGGCACTACCGATTTTGACATAAAAGCTTATGACGGTTCTTTTTTCGGTAATAAATTTAAAAAATTTGAAGCAAAAGGCGATTTAAATCTCAGCAGAATAAATATAAGCAATTTCAGTTTAAAAGGCGAAAATGAAGGAGTAAACGCTTTTGCCAGCGGGCTTATCGGTTTTACTAACGAGAATCCCGTGTCTTCTCTGAGTTTAAGAACAAGAAAGATTAATATCGGCGGTTTGTCCGTTGACAGCGACATAACGTTCAGCGGGCAGCTTAATACTAAAAATGAAGTCGTGGGAACGATTGCCGGCAATTCATTGAAAGTTTCCGGGGTTGCTTTTGACAATCTCAGGGCGGATACGGTCATATCTTTAAACAAATTTACTTTATCGGATATAAGATCGGATAACGGGTTTGAAGGCAATTTATCATCTTTTTACGGAAAAAATACGAACCGCATAACAGGCTCTTTAAACTTAAAAAATACTAATATCTCGGGACTCAATCCTGAACTTGAGGCTTTTCTTAATATGTCCGCAAAAATTTCGGGCACTCTTGATAAGCCGGTAATAAATATTACGGCGTCAGTTAAAAACGGAAAATACTCCGGAATTCCGTTTTCTTTTACGTCCGAAGTTTCTTATGTCAATAATGCCCTGAGAATAAGAAACGCGGAGCTGCTGTCCAGTAAAACAAGATTTTCCGTAAAAGGCAAATACGCGCAGGCGCAGAGAGGCGCGCTTTCCGTTGAATTTGAAAATCTTAACGAAACAATAATCAATAAATTTGTAGGTTTTAGAACTCCTGTTACGGGAGAATTTTCCGGAAAAGGAATTTTATATCAGTACGAAAAAGCTTCGCCGCGTTTAAAAGTAGACGTCAGAAGTTTTAATACTAATGTCAAGGGGATTAGACTTCACGACGTAAAAGCGCAAATTGACGTTAACAGTTCAAGGATACTTGTAAGCAGCGCCACGGCAAAAATTGCCGACAGCGAAATACGGGCCGACAGAGGCAGTTTTAACATAAAAAACGGAACATACAGTCTTAATCTTTTCCTTGTTAACACGCAGTTTGGTCCGGCGAATATTTTTGGAAGTATCGACATATCGGGTAAAATGAATAAAAGAAAAGGCGGCTCTACATATCAGGGTAAAATAGATATAAAGAACTTCTGGATAAACAAACACAGGCTTTCATCATTGGGGCTCGGATATGTCATCAAAGACAGAAGATTTGTTATTACGCAGAGTTCCGGACCTGTCAGCGTTACCGGCACCGTTGATTTTAACAATAATGTAAGAATAGAAAATTTTAATATTTTCAAATCGTCTTCCGCGGTAACGGTTAACGCCTACTTCGCGGATGATATTTTCATTTTTGACGCGCAGGGAAAGAGTATTGATTGGGAAATTTTGGGCGAAATCATTGATTCGCCCGTAAGCATTACCGGGAAAACGGATTTTTTCATAGGAGCGGAAGGCTCATTCTCGGCGCCGGAAATAATATTCGCGGTGAAATCAAGCAAGGGCGCGATAGCGGATATTCCGTACGATAGTATCGATTTGGAAATACTCTCTTCAGATAACAGGGCTGAAATAAAAAGGGCTAAAATATTCAAAAAAAATGAAATTAATGTCGAGGTTAAAGGTTTCTTTCCTTTTTGGATGGACAGTTCTTTGAATGAACGGATGAAAGAAATGCCGGTTGACGTTACTTATGAAATGGATGACTCCAAAATGTATTTGCTCCAATATCTTTCAGGCGGAGAAATAATACCGAGAGCCGGAAAAATATATGCAAAGGGCAGCATTAAAGGCACTGCGGGCAATATAAAGAACAGCGGACAGTTAAATGCGTCTAACGGGGTTTTTGATTCCAGAACATATCTGGACAGAGTGAGAGATTTTAACATGAATATCGTATGGGACGATAACAATGTTAAAATAAACAAATTTTACGGCAAGTCGGGGTCAGGGAAGTTTAACGCTGCCGGCGGTTTGGCATTGGACGGGTTTGCCGTAAGCGATATTAACATACAGGTTTTTACGGATAATAAAGGTATTCCCGTAACGGTTCCGCAGCTTCCGCTGTCAGGATCCGTTTTATCAAGAGGCATACTGCAGGAATATTCCAGAGGCGAACCGAAATTTAATATAAATATTACTGGAACTCCCGCTAAACCGAAAATTTCAGGCTGGGTATCTCTTGAAAATACGAGATTCAGCTTTCCGCCTCCGGACACGCCTTCCGACACCGAAGATTTTCTGCCTGACGATACCGAATTTGACTTGGAGCTTAGGACGGCTAAAAACACAAAGTTTGAGAATTCATTTGCCGACGCGTGGATAAACGGAACATTGTCTATACGAGGCACGTATGCTTCGCCTAAGCCGCAAGGAGTTATTGAGACTCAGAGAGGAACTATAAAGTATTTAGGAATTATTTTTGACATAATAAGCGCAAAAATAGAAATAATCGACGAAAATACGCTGTTTGTAAGCGGCGAAGCGCAGACGACTGTTTATTCTCCCGGGAGAGTTGAGCCTGATACGATAGTACTTGTTATAACCAGATCCGACATAGATAATTTAAATGTGCGTTTTTATTCAAAAGATGACCCTACCATGGATTCTCAAACCGCGCTGGCAAAAGTGACAAGGACCGAGCAAACCGTAAAAACAGGCGACGGCCCGGAGCTTATCCTCGGGATAATATCGGATTTTGATTTAAGGCAGCAGGCGCTCAGGCTTATTGACAGCAGTTTTGCCACTCCCATAGCGCGAAATGTTTTAAGAAGAACCGGCATCGCCGACAATTTTAGAGTTTCCTATGTAACTACCGAACAGGCATCGAATACGGATGAGCCGACTTTCGCGGATTTGCTTTACGGAACAAAGTATTCGGTCGAAAAAAATATTACAAATCAGCTTTTACTCGGATATTCCCTTACTTTTGACCAAATACAAAGAAGGCTGGACTTAAGGCATGAAGTAGAAATGAGATATAGATTAAACAATAATTTATTTTTGAGCGGAATCTACGAACTTGAATCTGAAAATTCAATGCACGCGCCTGACAGGCGGCTTATGCTTCAGCATCAGATACGTTTCGGTTTACCGTCAAATAAAAGATCCAGAGGAGCGTCAAGGCAATGATAAAATCATTTATAACGGAGTTTAAAAATTTTGCCGTAAAAGGCAATGTTATCGACATGGCGGTGGGTATAATTATCGGTTCGGCTTTCGGTAAAATCGCGGATTCTCTTGTGAAGGACATAATCATGCCTCCTATAGGGCTTCTTTTGGGAAATATAGATTTCAGTAATTTGTTTATAGTTTTAAAGGACGGAGTATCCGGTTCATATCCGTATCATACTCTTGAAGCGGCCAGACAGGCAGGCGCCGTTACTTTGAATATAGGCACATTTATAAATGTCGTCATTTCATTCCTTATTGTTGCTTTTGCCGTATTTTTGATGATAAAAGGCATCAATAAATTGAAAATAGAGCATGAAGAAGCCGCGCCGGTTACAACAAAAGAATGCCCGTTTTGTTTTACGCAGATACCGGTTAAAGCGGTAAAATGCCCCAATTGCACATCGGATTTAAAGTAAAATAAATTCGGAAGCTTGTAAGTTCGGCAGCTCAGAAGCTCGGCAAAGACAAAGGCTTTGTTGTTGTCGTTACCGAACTGCCGAACTTCTGCACTTTTTTATGCAAAAAATCATTGATTTATTTATGTATTTTTAATAAAATACTTCAATTAATCGTTTATTAATTGAACAGCTTGTTTTTAAAGGACATTTTCATGAAAAAACTTTCATTTGCCGTTATATTTTCTTTTATTTTTACTGCCGCTGCCTTTGCCGATTCAGGAGTAATATCCCAGATTGTTATCGAAGGGTTGCAGAATGTGAAACACAAAACAGTTATTTCCGCGGTAAACCAGAAAAAAGGAAAACCTTATTCTGCCGAGGCTGCCAGAGATGACGTTCGTTCTATCCTTGAGCTCGGTTTTTTTGATAATGTTGAAGTGCGTTTTGACAGGGCAAGCGGAATACTTACATATGAAGTCACCGAAAAGCCTTTTATTGAAAAAATAAGTTTTAGAGGAAATAAAGAGTTTTCCGAGTCAAAACTTAGAAGTCAGAGCACTTTAAAAGAAAAAGAATTCTACGATTTGGCAAAATTTGAAGAAACAAAATCAAAAATACTTGCGTATTACCGCGACCGCGGTTTTGCCGATATCCGCATTGAAGTTTATCCTACGATAAACCCTGAAAATAATAAAATGACCATCACGTTTCTTATAACCGAAGGAAATAAAATAACTATCGGCGGCATAGATATTGAGGGAGTTATTTCTTTTAGCAGGAGCAAAATACTCAAACTTATGAAAACAAGGCCTAAAAAAGTTTTCAAAGAGGATATTTTTCAGGCGGATTTAAGAGCTATAGAAATATTTTATAAAAATAGCGGTTTTATGGATTTTAAGTTAGTTTCGTCTTCGATGACATTCAATAATGAGCGAACCCAGATGTTTATAGTTATAAATATCAGCGAAGGACTAAAATATCGCCTGGGAGATATTACGCATACGGGTAATTCCGCAATTAACGACAGACAGTTGCGCAAGCTGGTTAAAATAAAAACAGGCGATACTTTTGACCAAAGCAAAGTATATGAAACAATGCAGGGCATATACGAAGCTTATTCCGACAGAGGATTTCTTCATGCCATGATAGACCCGGAATTTAACAGGGGTGAAAAAGAGGGCATTGTCGATATAAACTTTGTTATTACAGAAAATTCCGTTGTTTATGTCGGAAACATTTATATTGACGGGCTTGTGAGCACCAGAGAAAAAGTTATAAGAAGAGAAATATTGGTAAAGGAAGGAAATGTTCTTGCAGCAGGAAAAGTGCGCAGAAGCATGGAAAGGATTTATAATTTGGGTTTTATCGAGTCGGCTGAGCCCCAGATTCTTCCGACAGGCTCTCCTGATATTATGGACTTGGTTTTTAATGTTACCGAAGGAAAACCAGGAATGATAACCGCCGGCGCGGGATATTCTTCGGTTGACTTTTTTGTCGGTTCCGTTCAATTTCAGCATATGAATCTTTTCGGACTGGCGCAGAGGCTTAATTTGCTTTGGGAGTTCGGTTCCAGAAGGCAGAATTATGAAATTTCCTGGACAGACCCGTGGATTTTTGAAAGGAACGCAAGTTTAACGCTTAGCGCATATAATATAGAGAGAAAGAGGGATTATTCCACGGTTTCTGACGCTTACAGGGAAAACAGAGTCGGCGCGTCCGCAAGAGTGGGCCCGAGAATCAGCGATTACGTAGGCCTGATGTTCGGATACACATATGAGTTTATCAGATTGTACGATATAGACCCGAGCGTTAAAAATGACATTGAAGCGACTACCGACTTGTCAAAAGACAGGACGTCGAGCGTAATGGGACAGATTGTTTATGACTCAAGAGATTATATATTTGATCCGTCAAGGGGAAACAGGCAGCTTTTCAATTTACAACTTGCTGGAGGTCCAGTAGGCGGAAATGTGAATTTTATAAAAGGCATGGCAAAATCCAGCTGGTTCTTTCCGACATTTTGGAAGTTCGTTTTATCCGTTAACTTAAATGCCGGATATATCGCGCCGTACGGCAGCCAGGACAATGTGCCGATTTACGAACGATTCTTCATCGGCGGAGCCGATACGGTCAGAGGGTATAAATACAGAACGGAAATCGGTCCTGATGAAGGCGGTACGATTATGACGGTCGCAAACGTAGAATATAAGTTTCCTATAGTTATGGAAAAAGGAAGAACAATCCTTCAGGGCGCGTTCTTTTACGACATAGGCGGCACATGGGCAAAGATGGAAGACGTTGATTTTACTTTGGGTACCGGCGAAAAAAATCTTCGTTCGGGCGTAGGGTTTGGCATAAGGTTTGCGACTCCCGTATTTCCGCTCAGGCTTGATTGGGGTTATGGTCTGAATCATAAACCCGGAGAAACATTACAGCAGTTTTATTTTACTATAGGAAACGTTTTTTAACGGCAATTACAAATTACTAATTACGAATTACGAATCAACGACAGACAGCGAAACGGAAATTTTTATGTTGAAAAAAATATTTGTATCATCATTATTGTTTATGTTTATCTGTTCCCGGGCTTTTGCTATTGAGATTCCGTTGAGCGGATCTGTTAAGAGCGATAAAAGCGGCGGAAGCCGAATTGTTTTTGTGGATATGGAAAGAGTTTTTAATTCTCATCCCATGGCCGAAAGGTTTAAAGCGGAGCTTAAAAATTTTGCAAAGACCAGAAAAGAAGCGATTGAAGAGATGATAGCACAGCATGACAGTATGCAGGGACAAATAAAGGACATAAATATAAAAATAGCCGAAGCTCAGTCCTCGGGCGACGAGGCTGTGCTTTCAGAGCTTGCCGGACAGCTCGACGCGATACAAAAATCAATAGAAGAACAAAAAAATAAAATTGCGGATTTATCCAAAAGGACTAAGCTTGAGCTTACAGCGCTTGAAGAAAAGAACTCTTTGGAAGTTTTAAAAGATATTGAAATAGTTTTAAAAGAAGTTTCAAAAAAGCATGACGCGGAAATAATTCTCGACAAGCAAAGCGTTTTGTGCGGAAGCGATTCTTGCGAAGACATTACCGATACAGTAATAAAGAAATTGCAAGGACGATGAATCAATTACGAATTACTAATTACGAATTACGAATCAAAGACAAAAAAGCCTTGGCAGTTTATTCGTAATTCGTAATTAGTAATTTGTAATTGCCGTTAAAAAAGGGTTTTAAATGAAAATTACAGTGGCAGAACTTGCTAAGATAGTTTCCGGAGAGATTATTGGAAATAGCGGAGAAATAATAACCGGGGCTAACGGTTTGGCTGAAGCTGAATCCGGAGATGTTTCGTTTTTAGGAAATCCTAAATATGCCCATGCTGCGGCAGCGACGAATGCCGGCGTTATTTTTGTATCCGATGACGCCGATATTTCGCAGTTTAAAAACAAAACATTAATAAAAGTAAAAAATCCGCAATACGCTTTTTCAATGGTTCTTGTTATTATTGACAAAGAAAGGCTTGCTTCCATTGAAAATAAAATTCATGATTCGGCTTCGATATCGGAAAATGCGGTTGTGGGAAAAAACGTTTATATAGGTCAGAATACGGTAATTGAAGACGGCGCAAATATCGGAGACGGGACAAAATTATTTCCGAACGTTTACATAGGAAAAGATTCAAAAGTCGGAAAAAATTGTATTTTTTATCCGAATGTCGTAATAAGGGAAAATGTAACGGTCGGAGACAGAGTTATACTTCAGCCTGCCGTAATTATTGGCGGCGACGGTTTTGGTTTTGCGACGGTTGACGGCGTAAACCACAAAATTCCTCAGATAGGAAGAGTTGAAATCGGCGACGATGTTGAAATCGGAGCTCATACTACGGTAGACAGAGCCGCGGTTGATGTTACTAAAATAGGCAAGGGCACGAAAATAGACAATTTTGTGATGATAGCTCATAATGTACAAATAGGCGAAAATTGCATTATAGTCGCTCATTCGGGAATAGCGGGTTCGACAAAAATAGGAAATAATGTGACCATAGGCGCGCAGGTCGGCATAGTCGGACATATAAAAATAGGAAATAATGTGACGGTATCCAGCCAGTCCGGAGTAAGCAGGGATTTACGCGACGGCGAGGTTGTAGGAGGAAATCCTATTACTGAACTTAAACAAAGCATAAAAATAAGAGCTACGATGAGAAAACTTCCCGAAATGTATAAAGATATAATAAAAATAAAAGAAAAACTGGAGATAAAAGAGTAAAATGGCGAAACAGACGACTATCCAAAAAGAAACGCAGGTTGAGGGAATAGGACTTCATACGGGAAACAAAAGCGCGGTTACTTTTAAGCCGGCGGAAGCCGGATACGGAATTAAATTTATACGCGTTGATTTGCCCGGGAACCCTGAAATTGAGGCAACATGGCAGAATGCCGTGACAGGCATGGCGGTAAGAGGCAGCGTTATCGGCAAAGGCAGCGCGAAAGTGCATACGATTGAACATATAATGTCGTCGGCATGCGCTTTGGGAATAGATAATTTAAAAATTGAGATAAATAATAACGAGCCTCCGATTCTTGACGGCAGCGCTAAATTTTTTGCCGCAGCTTTGATGAATGCCGGAATTAAAGAGCTTGACGCGCCTAAAGAATATTTTGTTATAACTGAACCTGTTCATTTTGAAGCCGGAAAAACGAAAATATCCGCTTATCCTTCTGATAAATTTGAAATTGACTGCACAATAGGATTTGACCATCCTTTTCTAAAGCACCAGCAGATTTCTCTTGAAGTAAATAAGGAAATTTTTTGCAATGAAGTTGTCGGAGCCAGAACTTTCTGCTTTGATTATGAGATTGAAGCTTTGCAGAAAAGCGGGCTTGCGCTCGGCGGTTCCTTGGACAATGCGATAGTTGTCGCTTTGGACGGAATACACAATAAAGAACCTTTGAGATACGACAATGAGTTTGTCAGACATAAAGTTTTGGATTTAATTGGCGATTTTTATCTTGCCGGAAAGCCGATTAAGGCAAAGATTGTCGCGGATAAGCCGGGACATCAGAATAATATAGGCTTCGTTAAAAAGTTTGTTGAAAAAGCGGTTATAAAAAAAGATATTACAACAGCGGAGGCAGTGATGGAGAGCGGCAAGAGCACGGCAGCGCCGGAAGAAAGAATATTGAGCCATGAGGAAGTTTTAAAAATTATCCCTCACAGATATCCTTTTATAATGATTGACAAAGTGAAAATAAATGATGCCGAGCCTTTGAAAGCCGCGGGATATAAGTGCGTAAGCGGAAACGAAGGCTTTTTTCAGGGGCATTTTCCCGGAGCTCCGATAATGCCAGGAGTTTTAATTGTTGAAGCTATGGCGCAGACTTCATGCGTTATGTTTCTTTCAAGGCCTGAAATGAAAAACTGTCTGGCATATTTTATGTCCATAGACAATGTGAAATTCCGCAGACCAGTGAAGCCCGGAGATTATCTTGAACTTAAAGTCGAAGTAGTCAAAGACGGCGGAAGGCGCGGCAAAATGAAAGGACAGGCTTTTGTCGAAGGAAAGCTCGTTACGGAAGCGGAGTTTATGTTTATTATTGTAGACAGAGAGGCTGCAATATGATACATCAGACGGCCGTAATAGATAAAAGCGCTGTTATTGAAGATAATGTCGAGATAGGTCCGTATACCGTAATAGGTCCGGAAACAATAATTAAAAGCGGGACTAAAATACACGGCCAGTCGGTTATTGAATATGCCGAAATCGGACATAATTGTGAAATTTTTAATTTTTCGTCGATAGGCAAACGCCCCCAGGATTTGAAATATCAGGGCGAAAAAACAAAAGCCATTATCGGCGACGGAACAACCATAAGAGAATGCGTTACGTTTAACAGAGGCACTGCCGCGGCAGGTCAGACTGTTATAGGCAAAAACGGTCTGATAATGGCGTGCGCGCATATTGCTCATGACTGTATAATCAAAGACAATGTTATAATCGGTTATTCGACCGGTATTGCGGGGCATGTTGAAATAGACGATTACGCTATTCTCAGCAGCAGCATAGGCGTTCATCAGTTCTGCAGAATCGGCAAAGGCGTAATGATAGGAGCTGGCTCGATGGTTGCCATGGACATAATTCCTTATGTGACTGCCCAGGGCGACAGGGCTGTTTTGGCCGGATTAAATGTTATCGGAATGAAAAGAAAGCAGATGAAACTTTCCGAAATTGAAGATATAAAAAACGCTTACAGAGTTTTATTTATGTCAAAGCTTTCTCTTGAAGAGGCTTTGGTAAAGCTTGAAGATACGCAGTCTCCTTATGTAAAGGAAATGACGTTGTTTATAAAGACCTCCCAGAGAGGGATAACAAGACCTTAGAACGGCAATTACGAATTACTAATTACGAATTACGAATCAACGGCAAACGGCTATAAGAGGAAAGATGATACATCAAACGGCAGTAATTGACAAAAGCGCTGTAATTGAAGAGAATGTTTCAATCGGGCCGTATTCCGTAATCGGAGAAGGCGTTGTTATTAAATCGGGAACGGTTATCGGTTCTAATTCGTATATAGAACATGCTGAAATAGGGCAGAACTGTAAAATTTTCAACTCCGTGTCAATCGGCACGCCTCCTCAGGACTTGAGTTATAAGAATGAACCTTCAAAGGCTTATATCGGCGACGGTACTACTTTGAGGGAGTTTGTTACCGTTAACAGGGGAACGGCTAAAACCGGTAAAACAATTGTAGGCAAAAACTGTTATTTTATGGTTTCATCGCATGCGGCGCATGACTGTTTGGTAGGCGATAATGTAATTATCGGAAACTGTTCTATGCTTGGCGGGCATGTTCAAGTCGGCGATGACGCGTTTTTAAGCGGTCTGGCAGGCGTTCACCAGTTTGCAAGAGTCGGAAAGGGCACGATGACGGCAGGCGGAGCCATAATTACTATGGATACGATTCCTTTTACAATGTGTTACGGCGGAAGCACGGGAGACAGAGCGGTGATAAACGGTTTGAATCTTGTCGGAATGAAAAGAAGAGGCATGAAGTCCGGCGAAATATCGGAAATTAAAAACGCTTATAAAATATTATTTTCATCAAAGCTTTTATTGGAAGACGCCGTTAAAGAACTTGAAAAAAGCGATTCACGCTATGTTAAAGAAATAGTTGATTTTATAAAAACCTCAAAAAGAGGAATAGCAAGGCCGGGTAATTGATGAAAAAGATAGGCTTAATTGCCGGCAACGGACGTTTCCCGTTTTTGGTTGCCGAGGAGATAAAAAAGAACGGAGATCAGGTTATATGCGTCGGTTTAAAAGAAGAAGCTGACCCCGGACTTGAAAAGCTTTGCGATAAATACTTTTCGCTTTCCGTAGGGAAATTTCAAAAAATTGTTGACGCTCTTAAAAGTGAAAGCGTTGAAACGGCCGTTTTGGCGGGACAGGTAAAACACGTCAAAATTTATTCCGCCATAAGCATGGACTGGCGCGCGGTTAAAGTAATGGGAAGCCTTATAAATAAAAAAACCGATACGATTTTGGGAACTATAGCTAATGAATTTTTGAAAGACGGGATAACGCTTTTGCCGTCGCATATGTATTTAAAAAGCCTTTTGCCGGAGAAAGGGCTTATTGCCGGAAAAAAACTTTCCGCGGACGAAAATAAAGACGTGGAGTTCGGGTTTAAAATAGCTAAAGGCATAGCCGGTTTTGATATAGGGCAGACGGTGGTTGTGAAAGATAAATCCGTTCTTGCCGTTGAGTCCGTTGAAGGCACGGATGAATGTATAAAAAGGGCGTATCAGCTAGGCGGCGGTAATTCGGTGGTTGTAAAAGTCGCAAAACCTAATCAGGATTTTAGGTTTGACGTTCCCGTTATAGGAACCAGAACCGTTGACATACTTAAAGACAATAAAGTAAGGGTTATGGCAATAGAAGCAGGCGTCACTCTTATTTTGGACAGAGAAGAAGTCGAAAAGAAAGCGAAAGAAAGCGGTGTGACGATTGTTGCCGTGTAACGGCAATTACGAATTACGAATGACGAATTACGAATCAACGGAGAACGACAACGACAAAATAAATGTTGTTAAAATTCCCCTTTTTGTAAAAGGGGTGGCAGGCGCAGCCTGACGGGGTATTTCGTCTTTGATTCGTAATTCGTCATTCATAATTCGTAATTGATTACCAGGGGTAAATATGATCAACGTAGCTCATCCGGTTATCGGAAAAAGAGAAAGGCAGCTTATTAATGAAGTTCTTGATTCAAGAATGATTGCAAGCGGGAAATATGTTACGGCTTTTGAACAGAATTTCGCCGAATATTCCGGAGCAAAGTTTGGCATAGCCAATGCCAACGGCACTACGGCTCTTCATACGGCTTTGCTTATGTGCGGTATTAAACCCGGCGACAAAGTTGTTACGACTCCTTTTTCCTTTATTGCAACCGCAAATTCCATTCTTTTTTGCGGAGCCAAACCTGTTTTTGCTGACATTGACCCTCTAACATATAATATTAATCCTGCCGAGCTTGAAAAAATTCTTAAGAAAGAAAAAAATGTTAAAGCCGTTATGTTAGTGCATCTTTACGGGCTTGCATGCGACATGGCTGAGATTTTAAAATTAAAGAAAAAATATAAATTTAAACTTATTGAAGACGCTTGCCAGGCTCACGGCGCCGAGTTTCAAGGTAAAAAAGCAGGTTCATTCGGAGATGCCGCGGCTTTTTCTTTTTACGCAACAAAAAATATGATGACCGGAGAAGGCGGAATAACGCTTACAAATGACGCAAAAATGGATAAATACGGCAGACAAGTTATCAATCACGGCAGGGAAGGCCATTCTACGCATACCGTATTAGGTTATAACTACAGACTTACAAATCTTGCGGCCGCAATAGGCATAGCGCAGTTGGAACAGCTCGAAGGCTGGATTAAAAAAAGAAATGAGAACGCTGCTGCTTTAAGCAAAGCGTTTGAAAATCTTGATTTTATTAAAACTCCGGCAGTGCCGAAAAATTGCAGACATGTTTTTCATCAATACACCGTCAGAGTAAAAGCGTCTGAAAGAGAAAAGTTTATGAAATATCTTGCGGATAACGGAATCGGCAGCGGTATTTACTATCCGGCTGTAATGTACAAACAGCCTTATTATAAAAAGCTGGGTTACAAATCCGGGTTATGCCCCGAAGCGGAAAAGGCGGCAAAAGAAGTTATTTCATTGCCGGTGCATCCGATGCTTTCCAAAGAAGACATTGAAAAAATAATAAACGTAATAAAAGAGTACGGCAGAGAATAGAGAAAAGATAATAGATAAAAGGTAATAGGTAATAAAAATGAATATTGTAAGAACTGCCGTGATAGGCGTTGGTTCATTAGGGCAGCATCATGCGAGAATTTTAGGGCAGCACCCAAATTCAAAGCTTGAGTTTATTGTGGACGCCGATGAAAAAAGAGGGGAAAAAATAGCTAAGGCAAATACCGCAAAGCCTGCCGTTTTAACTGATTTCAGGCAGCTGATCGGAAAGGTTGACGCTGTCGTAATTTCAGCGCCGACGCAGTTTCACTACGAGATAGCAAAACCGCTTTTGGAAAGCGGGATTCACTGTCTGGTTGAAAAACCCATTACAATAAATGTCGAAGAGGCTGAAGAACTTATAGAGATTGCGAAAAAGAAAAATATTATTTTACAGGTCGGGCATGTAGAAAGATTTAACCCTGCCGTAATCGCCGCCGCTCCTTATGTGCATAATCCGAGATTTATTGAAGTTAACAGGCTGGGGCCTTATGATCCGAGAACAGCTCACATCGGAGTGGTTTTGGATTTGATGATACATGATTTGGATATGCTTTTTTACCTTGTAAAAGATAAAGTTGTTTCTTTTGAAGCTCACGGAGCAAAGATTCTTTCCGACACTGAAGATATCGCTAAAGTGCGCCTTAAATTTGCAAACGGATGCGTTGCCGACGTTTCGGCAAGCAGAGTATCTTTGGACAAGTACAGAAGAATAAGAATTTTCCAGCCTGACGCTTATATATCCATTGATTATGCGGGAAAAAGTCTTAAAATGTACACAAAAAAAGAAGGCAAAGAAAAGATAACGTCTCTTTTTGATATAGATATAAAAAAGCCTAAAATTCCTTCAAATGAACCTCTCTTTTATGAATTGGATAATTTCTTAAACAGCGTAATGGAAGGGAAAAAACCGATGGTATCCGGCGAACAGGGAAGAGACGCTGTTGAGCTTGCGCATAATATTTTGAAACAAATGCAGTTTTAGAACGGCAGAGTGAAGAGTGAAAAGTGGAGAGTGAAGATAAAGTGTTTTCGCAAAGCGAAAACTAGTTAATTAGATTTCGGCGGGAACTAAGTTCCGCCGAAATTCAATATCTCCACTCTTCACTCTCCACTTTCCACTTTCCACTCTTTACTTGAGGTCTAATGCCAAACAATAAAATCTTCATATCAGCGGGCGATTTGTCCGGAGAAATACATGCGGCTAATCTTGTCCGCGAGATAAAAAAAATAAATCCTTCGTGTTATATATCGTGTGCCGGTGGAACAAACCTTAAATCCGTATCCGACAATTTTATTGAAGACATCGTCAATATTAATGCGTTTGGTTTTCTTCCCGTAAAACAAATATTCTTTCTTAAAAACGTTTTGAAAAAGCTTGTTAAATATTTTGAAACCGAAAAACCCGAGAAAGTTATTTTAACGGACTATTACGGATTTCATATTCATGTAGCTAAAGCCGCTAAAAAACTTAACATACCCGTTTATTATTATATAAGCCCTCAGGTGTGGGCGTCCAGAAGCGGAAGAATTAAAACTTTGGCGAAAAATATTAAAAAGATGCTTTGCATCCTTCCTTTTGAAGAGAAACTTTATAAAGATAACGGCATTGACGCTGTTTTTGTAGGAAACCCTCTCATAGACATTGTTCCGGAAAAGCAAAGCTTCAAACAAAATTTTGAGTCTTCAAAACTTCCTGTTATCGGATTGTTTCCGGGAAGCAGAAAAAGCGTAATAAAAAAACATATGCCTATAATTTTGGAGACGGCGAAAATTTTAAGAGAAAAACTTAATGCGGAATTTATGATGTTTGCAGTAAATAAAGAGTTAAACTATAAACTTCCCGAATATATAAAGTTTGAAACCGGCAATGATTTTGAAAAGAGAAGGCTTGCGGATATTGCAATATGTCCTTCCGGAACCGTCAGCCTGGAAAATTCATTGTTAGGCATACCGATGGCTGTGATGTATAAACTGTCATATTTTAATTATTTTCTTATAAAGATGATAGCGAAGGTAAAATATATCACGATTGTAAATATTATGGCAGACAGAGTTATAATTCCTGAATTTATACAGTTTGACGCAAAACCCGAAAAAATTGCCGAATCGGTAATCAGCCAGATTAACCCTGAGCAATACTCCGCAAAAGTTAAAGAATTATTAGAGTTCAGGAAGATGTTTGGCCGCCCCGGTGTAAGTAAACGCGCCGCGGAGATAATTTTGAACGATTAAAAGAGTTTAGATGGACAAGAAAAAAGCAGAATTTAAAAGATTATTTAAATACCTGAAACCTTATATCCCAAGGTTTATCTTTGCGCTGTTATTTATGGTAATTTATGCCGTCATGGATATATACGTATTAACGGTATTAAATAATTTCATCAATAAAATATTTTTGAGAAACGACACCGCAGAAATGCTTTTGCGCATAGCTCTTATTTTTCCGATTGTTTACGCGGTATTGGGGATTACGGAATACGGAAGAAGCTATTTGTTAAATTATATAGCGCAAAACGTTGTCAGGGACATGAGAAAAGATCTCCATACCAAACTGATGTCATTATCACACAACTTTTACGTGCATACTTCATCCGCTAAAATTATGTCCAGGGTTACAAATGACCTCGGCGCGCTTCATGCCGCTATAACCAGAGTTCCCGCAACGATAACAAGAGAATTTCTTATTTTTGTCGGAGTTACAATCTACATTTTTTATTTAAACTGGAAGTTTGCTTTGATAGTTCTTATAGTCCTTCCGCTGGTAGCGTTTCCGCTGGTAATTCTTTCAAAAAAAATGAAAAGGGCCGCTGTGGAAGGTCAGCAGCAAATGGCTGAAATATATTCGTCTTTATCCAAAATGCTCAACGGTTTTTCCGTAATAAGAGCTTTCAGCAGCGAAAAACATGAAATACAAAAATTCAGGAGCGACAACAATAAATTTTACAATATCGCGCTAAGAATGATAAGAATTGATTCGCGCCTTGCGCCGATGATAGAGTTTATCGGGGCTTTGGCTGCGGGCATTGTTTTGTTTTTCGGAGGAAGAGACGTAATTAACGGCGTTTGGACGCCGGGAGATTTCCTTGTTTTTTTCTATGCGATAACCAAAATGTATAAACCGATAAAGAATTTTGCTTCTTTAAACTCTCAAATACAAAACGGTCTTGCCGGAGCCGAAAGGGTGTTTGAAATTTTGGACGAACAGCCTTCCGTGCGCAATATTTCCGGCGCTACGGTATTGAAGCCGTTCAAAAATTCCATCGTATATAAAGACGTTACTTTCGGATATTTAAAAGAAAAAAATATTCTTGAGAACTTTAACATTACAATAAATAAAGGCGAAAAAATCGCCGTAGTCGGGCATTCGGGTTCGGGAAAAACAACGATTGCCAACCTGCTTATGAGATTTTATGAGCCTGAAAGCGGCATGATTTTGATTGACGGCACAGACATAAGGAAAGTTACACTTGAATCTCTCAGAGAGCAGATAGGCATAGTAAGCCAGGACGTGATGCTTTTTGACGATACTATAAAATATAATATTTCTTATGGCAGCTTTAACGCTTCAACGGAAGATATAATACGGGCGGCAAAAAACGCCAATGCCCATGATTTTATATCAAAACTTCCGCAAGGGTACGATACTTTGACCGGTGAAAGAGGCATGAAACTGTCAGGCGGCGAAAAACAGAGAATTTCAATAGCCAGAGCAATGCTGAAAAATCCTCCGATTCTTATTCTGGATGAAGCTACCAGCGCTTTAGATTCGCAGTCAGAAAGACTTGTCCAAAACGCGATTGAAAATCTTATGAAAAACAGGACGGCAATTTTAATCGCGCATAGGCTTGCTACCGTAAAAAATTCCGATAAAATAATAGTTATGGATAACGGATGCGTTGCCGAAACCGGAACTCATGAAGCTTTAATGTGTATTGAAAACGGAATATATAATAAATTAAACAAGATGCAGGCATTATGAACGAGAATAAAAAAATAGAAATCAAACGATTGTACAAATATCTGAGGCCTTACGTCTTCAGATTTATTGTCGCGGTTGTTTTTATGAGCGCTTTTGCAGGGCTTGCAACTTCTCTTCTTGTTGTTTTAAAGAAGGTTATAGACGGAATATTTATAGATAAAAATCTTTTAATGCTTGGTTTCGCGGCCGTTGTTCTGCCTTTGATTTTCGCTTTAAAAGGAGTCGCGGATTACGGCAGAAGTTATTTGCTCAATTATATAGGCCAGAATGTCGTAAGAGATCTGCGCATGCAGCTTTTTGAGAAACTCATATCTTTATCGCATGACTTTTACGTAAAAAATTCATCGGCGAAGATAATGTCCAGAGTTACAAATGATTTGAATGCTTTGCAGACTGCCATTGTCAGGGTGCCTGCAAGTCTTATTAAGGATGTTCTTACGTTTTTAGGAATGATTATCATAGCTTTTTATTTGAACTGGAAATTTTCTCTTATAGTATTTGTCGGTTTTCCTATAGCGGCTGTTCCTTTGGTAATTTTTGCCAGAAAGATAAGAAAAGCGGCTAAGCAGGGGCAAAAACAAATGGCGGAAATTTATTCGTCTTTGGCGCAAATGCTTGCGGGTTTTTCCGTAATAAAAGCTTTTAACACCGAAAAACATGAAGAAGCCAAGTTCAAAGATGAAAACAACAAATTTTATAATTTTGCTTTACGCGTGGCTAGGGTTGACGCGAGATCAAGCCCGATAATGAATTTCATGGGCTCTGTCGCGGTGGCGGTAGTATTGTTTTTCGGAGGAGCTGACGTGCTAAGCGGTAAATGGACGGCAGGTGCTTTTTTCGCGTTTATAGCCGCCGTGGGGCAAATGTACGAGCCTATAAGAAATTTTGCCCAGGTAAATTCTCAGATTCAGTCCGGACTTTCCGCCGCGGAAAGAATATTTGAAATACTTGACGAAGAGCCGACAATAAAAAATACGGAAGAGGCCGTTGAACTTAAATCTTTTAAAAATTCAATAGTATACAAAAACGTAACGTTTGGGTATATTCCGGAAAAAGACATTTTAAAAGATTTTAATTTGACAATAAAGAGCGGGCAGACGGTGGCTTTTGTCGGTCATTCAGGCTCAGGGAAAACAACTATAGCGAATCTTTTGTTAAGATTTTACGATACGTCATCGGGAGCTGTTTTGATTGACGGGCAAGACATAAAGCTGGTTACTCTTGAATCATTAAGAGAAAAAGTCGGAATAGTTTCGCAGGATGTTGTTCTTTTTGACGATACTATTAAGTATAATATCTCTTACGGAACTTTCGGCGCGTCCATGGATGATATAATAAAGGCGGCAAAGAGCGCAAACGCCCACGATTTTATATCTAAACTTCCAAACGGATATGATACTCTGGCCGGGGACAGAGGGCTCAAGCTTTCAGGCGGGGAAAAGCAGAGAATATCGATAGCCAGAGCGATACTTAAAAATCCTCCGATACTTATACTGGATGAAGCGACAAGCGCTTTGGATTCGCAGTCCGAAAAGCTGGTGCAGTCTGCCGTGGAAAATTTGATGAAAAATAGGACCGTAATTTTAATTGCGCACAGGCTTGCTACCGTAAGAAACGCCGATAAAATTCTTGTTATGGACAACGGCCGCATAACCGAAACAGGCATGCATGAAGATTTGATCCGCTTAGAAAATGGAATATATAGAAAGCTGAATGAGTTGCAGGAAATATAAAGAGAGTGCGGAGTTAATGTGTTTTCGCTTTGCGAAAACTTATAAATAGGTTTCGCCAAAGGTGAAACGCAATAACTCCATACTTTACGCTCCTAACTCCAAACAGCTGCTAAAGGAGATGTTATAATGCCGTTTACTTTTAAAAAACTGGATATTCCCGATGTTATTGTAATTGAGCCTAAAAAATTTGAAGATGAAAGAGGTTTTTTCAGCGAGCTTTTTCAGGAATTGAGTTTTAAAGAGGGCGGTATAGACAGACAGATAAAACAGATTAATATCTCGAAATCTTCAAAAGGCGTTTTGAGAGGCCTTCATTATCAGCTCAATCCGTACTCTCAGGGGAAAATTATAAGAGTCGTATCAGGAAAGATATTTGACGTTGCCGTTGACATAAGAAAAAACTCCCAATATTTCGGAAAGTGGGTCGGCGTTGAGCTTGATTCAAAAAATTTAAATATGGTGTTTATTCCCGAGGGGTTCGCGCACGGTTTTGAAGTTCTTTCGGAGACGGCGGAGTTTGAATATTTTTGCACGTCTGTTTACAATTCGAAATATGAGAGAGGAATTTTATACAGCGACCCGGATTTAAATATTAAATGGAATACAAAAGAGCCCGTTGTATCGCAAAAAGACTCGATTTTTCCTTTATTTAAAGATGCCGAATATAATTTTTAGCGGTTTACAGCGTCACACTGAACTCGTTTCAGGATCTGTCGTTGACAAAATATAAGGCGGGATTTTAATGAAAATTTTACTGACCGGCTCATCAGGACAGCTTGCCAGAGAACTGCAAAAACTTTTCAAATCAAAAAATATAGATTTTTCCGCGCCCGATGAGAAAATACTTGATATTACCGACAGCAAAAAAGTGAAAACAGCCGTTTCGGCATATAATCCTACACATATAATTAACTGCGCGGCGTATAATCTTGTAGACGATGCCGAAGAGAACCTGGAAAAAGCGTTTTTGATAAACAGGGACGGCGTTGAAATTCTTGCCGAAGAAAGCAACAGAATAAACGCTTTTTTTACGCATTTCAGCACGGATTATGTTTTTGACGGTGCAAAAAACGATTTCTATACGGAAGCGGATAAGCCGAATCCTTTAAATAAGTATGCGCAGAGCAAATATGAAGGCGAAGAAAAAGCAAAACTGGCGAAGAAAAATCTTATTTTGCGTTTAAGCTGGGTTATAGGCGAAGGAAACCAGAATTTTTTGTATAAGCTGAATCAATGGTCAAAAAATAACAGAACGCTTAAAATCAGCTCCGATGAAGTTTCGGTTCCTACTTTTACTTTCGATATTGCGGATGTTTTCTTAAAAGCTTTGGAAAATGACTTGCGCGGGACTTATCATCTGACAAATTCGGGATATGCTTCAAGGTACGAACTTGCGAAATTGTATTTTAAATTAAAAAAATTAAACAATATCATTATTCCCGTGCCTATGGACAGTTTTCAAAGTAAAGCGGTGAGGCCGCATTTTACGGCAATGTCCAATGCGTTAATATCTTCAAAACTTAAAATAGAAATACCTTCATGGGAAGAATCTTTGGAAAAGTATATAAAAGAATATGGTAATTAAAAACCTTGACGAGCTGATTTTTGCCGTAAGCTATCATGATATAGATAAGTTTCATATGTTCATGAGGGATTTTAAAAGCCATCCCGAGACATTCAATAAACTTGCGGATTTTTTATGCGACAGAATAAGGCTGGAGAAAGATTTTTTAAGCGGTTTTGATTTTTTTGTTTATGTCCCGTCGACTGATTTGGACAGGACAAACTACTCGCAAAAGCTTGCGAATTACCTCTCCGAAAAATTAAATAAACCTTTGAAAAACGATATTTTAAAAAAAATAAAAATTACCAAAGAATTAAAAACTCTTCCAAGAGAAGAAAGGCATAAAGAAATAGAAGATTCTTTTATCGCCTCTCTTAACGGAGGGGAAAGAGTCTGCATAGTTGACGATGTAACCGCTTCAGGAGCGACTCTGGGAGAAATTTCAAAAGCTTTAAAAGAATCCGGAGCGGCTTACATAAGCGCAGTAGTCGCGGCGGTGTATAATCCGCACTGATAACGGCAATTACTAATTACAAATTACGAATTACGAATTACGAATCAAAGGCAGCAACAAAACTTACTCGTAATTCGTAATTGATTTTAACTGTTGACTAAAAACAGGATATTTTATATACTCATAAATCAGTTTTAAATTAGATGTTTTTTGGTGCGGTACCCAAGTGGTAAGGGAGCAGTCTGCAAAACTGTTATTCGCCGGTTCAATTCCGGCCCGCACCTTGTTAAAGACAGTTAATAGTTAATAGATAATAACTAATAGTTATTGTGTTTCGGCAAAGCCGAAACTTATTAATCTGTTCGCCTTCGGCGAACTCCAAAACTATTCACTACTATCTATTAACTATTAACTGTAGTTAAAGCCCGGTTAGCTCAGTTGGTTAGAGTACTTCCTTGACATGGAAGGGGTCAGAAGTTCGAGTCTTCTACCGGGCATTCCCTTCATAAAACAAACTCTCGACTAAAATCGGGGGTTTTTTCTTTTTACCGACGACGAAAAGCATTGACTAAAACAACGATTTGAAAGATTTGGAAGGGTTTTAACGATTGGACTATGCCCAAATTGCATGGGTATTTGGTCCGTTTTTTGCACATAAGTTCTGCGGGTTTTAGGGTGGCGTTAGTGGTTGGGGCAGAGTTGGGCCAAAGAAGCGAAAAATGGCAGGAAAATGCCTTTAAACGCCATTAGTAATGCCCATAGGGATAGTATTTGCCGTCAAACTCTATATCGCCTTTTGCCATAAAACACCGCTTCTATTGGTTGTGCGAAAAGTATATTAGAGTGTTGGCAAAACATAAAGAATTTTACGAATTGTATGTAGGGAGTCATTCTGGTTATATAGTTTCTCCATTGCCAAAGCGGCAGCCTTTTTAAACTCATAGTTGAATTATACTAACATTTTTAAAAAAACAGTCAAACATCTGTATAACCTATATGCCCCTTTTTCTGCTTACCCTATGTATTATTGTGGAACAACCCCGCAGAAACCGCCTCTTCTCGTCGGTTCGAAGTTAAAATAGTTATGTAGAGAATAAACAAGAGTAGCCCAGCCTGCCGTTCCCGTAGCAGCAGGTAAACGGGCTTTCAACGCCTGCTCGGTTTGATACAGGGCGGGCTTTTTTTATGCCAAGAGCTTGAAAATCCGAGCAAGAGTATCGAACTATTGAGTAAAGAGCTTGCGGGAAAGTGCGAAGAGATACTTTTTGGAAGGAGGTAACTGAATATGTAAAAATTCTACAAAATTGCATTTTGAAAAAAAATATTGTACACTTTTAAACAACTTAATAACTTGGTAAAAAGGCAAAGGCGTCTTAATCAATCCTGAGAGGGATTTTTTAAGACGCCTTTTTACTTTAACTGACAGCACCGGCGCTGAAAAATTATATTTTTAGCGCCGGTGCTGTATTTATAAGACACAAAAAAGGAGGCAGCACAATGAAAAAGTTATCGGTTGCGGTAATGTTTGTTATATTTTTGGCCGGAAACGTTTTCGCGTTTGACTGGTACGCGGGAACGGCTTTAAAGTATACGTCTCTCGGAGGCGACGACAGCGGCTCATCTTTTATGATAGCGCCGGAAATAGCGCGTATTTTTTCAGATAAGATTGATGCCGGAGTCGGGTTCTCTTACACTGCCGACGATACAAGCGGCGTAAGTACGTATGAATATGAAATAATCCCTTTTGTCCGTTACAAAGCTTGGGAGTCAGGCAATTTTGCGTTTTATACAAGAGGGCAGGTTTCGTTTGGAAGTTCAGACGACGGCACAGCAACTACCGATACTTTCGGCATTGCGGTACTGCCGGTTGTGGAATACGCGCTAAGCGACAGGTTTACGCTTTTTGTAAGTTTCGGTGAAGTTGCTTACAAAACGGCGATGCGTACAGGTTATAGCGGAAACGAGTTTTCGGTTAATTTGGATATAAACACCTTAGTATTTGGTTTTTGCGTAAACTTTTAAATATATAAAGGAGGAAGATATGATTAATGCGGCAGATACGGCTTTTATTCTCATTTGTACGGCGTTAGTTTTTATAATGACTCCGGGGCTCGCTTTATTTTACGGGGGACTGGGTCGAAGAAAAAATATGGTAAACAATATGATGAACTCTGCATTTATTTTAGGTCTCGGAGTTATCATGTACATGCTTGTGGGGTATTCACTGTCTTTTAGCGGAGACGGTTTATTTATAGGTAATTTATCTAATTTCAGCCTTAGCAGAATAACGAAAGATTCGATTTTTGACGAAAATCTGCCGGTTTTCGCGTTTGTAGCTTTTCAGATGATGTTTGCTTTAATAACGCCAGCCATTATTACGGGTTCTGTTGCGGGAAGAATGAAATTTAAAGCATTGTTTATTTTTATAGCCTTGTGGTCTGTGCTTGTTTATTATCCGCTGGCGCATATGGTTTGGGGCGGCGGTTTTATCGGCGAAACAATAGGCGCTTTAGATTTTGCCGGCGGCGACGTAGTGCATATAAGTTCAGGGCTTACGGGGCTTATACTTGCCATAATTTTGGGAAGAAGAATCGGTTACGAACAAATGGCGTATCGCACGCATAATGTGCCTTTTATATTATTAGGCACAGGACTTTTGTGGTTTGGATGGTTTGGGTTTAATGCGGGCTCGGCTTTGGCGGCAAACGGTCTTGCCGCGCACGCTTTTATGACAACGGCAATTTCTGCGGCAGCGGCGCTTGTTGTCTGGATGCTTATAGACGTTATTCGCCACAAAAAACCAACGCTTATAGGCGCCTGCACGGGCATTATAGCGGGGCTTGTCGGCATAACGCCGGCGGCGGGTTTTGTGGATATGTGGGCGGCGCTTATCATAGGAATAACGGTTGCCCCCGTGTGCTACTACGGCATAGCGCTTATCAAAAAGATATTTAAAGTTGACGATGCCTTAGACGCGTTCGGCTGCCACGGCATAGGAGGAATTTGGGGAGGCATTTTAACGGGCGTTTTTTGCAATCCTGCCATTAACGGCGGAAACCCGGGCCTTATATACGGAGAGTTTAGCCAGTTTTTCGCGCAAATTTTGGGCATACTTGTAACGATTGCGTATGTCGTTGCGCTGACCGTGATATGCGTTATAGTTGTAAGAACGTTTACTCCTTTGCGCGTTGACAAAAAAGACGAGCTTAAAGGTCTGGATATTTCCGAACACGGCGAAAGCGCGTATCCGTCTTTCAACGGACTTGATTAATGCAAATATAAATTTAACGGAGGCAATATGATTAAAATAGAAGCAATAGTGCGTGAAGAAAAGTTTGAAGACATAAAAGAAGCGCTTTGTAAAATAAATGTTTGCGGAATAACAGTTTCCGAAGTTCAGGGATGCGGCAAGCAAAAAGGCTACACCAAATATGTGCGCGGAACGGAAGTAAATGTTAACTTGCTTAAAAAAATCAAGTTTGAAATTATCGTTTCATCGCCGGAATGGGAACAAAAAACGATTTCCGCAATCAGCGAAGCAGCTTATACGGGAAATCCCGGCGACGGCAAAATTTTCAGCTATGATTTGCGCGAAGTCGTAAGAGTCCGCACGAAAGAAACGGGCATTGCAGCGATTAATTGACATGAATAATTTAAGGAGTTCTCATATGCGCTTATCTTTTACAAAAATGCATGGTTGCGGTAATGATTACATTTTCATCAACTGTTTTGACCTTACCGTCAATTCACCGGAATCTCTGTCGGTGTTCCTGTCGGAGCGGCACACGGGAGTGGGCGGCGATGGGATTGTTCTTATACTTCGTTCCGATATGGCCGACGCAAAAATGCGGATGTTCAATCTTGACGGCAGCGAAGGTAGCATGTGCGGCAACGCCATACGATGCGTAGCGAAATATCTTTATGATAACAACGTAGTTCAAAAACGGCATATGCGGATAGAAACGCTCAGTGGCGTTAAAGAACTTGATCTGTCAATTAAAAACGGAGTTGTCTCTTCCGTCAGGGTAGACATGGGCCGTCCGGAACTGCGGCCTGAAAAAATTCCCGTTAAACTGCCGGGGGAGAGCGTAATCGCCAGACCTGTGGCGGTTGACGGCAAGGAATATAATATTACCTGCGTTTCCATGGGTAATCCGCATGCTGTAATATTTTGCAAAGCCACGGATAAACTTGATTTATGCAAGATCGGGCCGAAATTTGAAAATAACGCCGCTCTGTTTCCGGACAGGATAAATACTGAGTTTGTTGAAGTCGTCGGAAGGAATCATTTGAAAATGCGTGTATGGGAACGCGGCAGCGGTGAAACGCAGTCCTGCGGTACAGGCGCTTGCGCTTGCGCAGTGGCCGCAGTTCTGAACGGATACTGCGATAAGGACGCGAACATTAAGGTGCAGCTCCTGGGTGGAGAGCTGACAATTAAGTACACGGACGAAATAGTGTATATGACGGGCGAATGTAAAAAAGTGTTTGACGGCATTGTGGATATATGACCGAATTTATTTTTGTAACGGTCGTAGTTGTCTCGGGTTTCGGTAAAAGTATTGCGTCCGAATCGCCGGGCAGGTTGCTCAAATAAAGGGGCTTATATGAACATAAACAAAAATTATTTGAATCTGAAAGACAGTTATCTGTTTTCCCTGATATCAAAAAAGGTAAAAGAATACGCGGCGGAAAATCCGGATAAAACATTATACTCTTTGGGAATAGGAGACGTTACTCTGCCGCTTGTTCCTGCAGTCACGAAAGCTATGCAGCAAGCTGTTTCCGAAATGGGCGCGCCTGAAACATTCCGCGGTTACGGAGAGGAACAGGGCTACTCATTTTTGAGACAGGCAATCTGCGGTTATTATCTAAAAAAAGATGTAACGCTGCAAGAGAGTGAAGTTTTTATCAGCGACGGCGCAAAAAGCGACCTTGGCAATATACTTGATATTTTCTCGTATGACAATACTGTTCTGATACCCAACCCCGTTTATCCGGTATATGCGGACACAAACGTTATGGCGGGCCGTAAAATTATTTATATAAACGGAAACGCAAACAATAATTTTCTGCCTTTGCCCGATAAAAATGTAAAGGCTGACATTATATATATGTGTTCGCCTAACAATCCCACGGGAGCGGCTTATAACAAAGAGCAGCTTGGACTGTGGGTCAAATACGCTTTGGAGAACGATGCTGTTATTTTGTTTGACAGCGCGTATGAAATATTTATTCAGGATAAAGCTTTGCCCGCGAGCATATATCAGATTGAAGGCGCGAGAAAATGCGCGATAGAATTTTGCTCTCTTTCCAAAACTGCGGGATTTACTGGAACTCGCTGCGGTTATACGGTTGTTCCGCGCGAACTTGTCCGTGGCGGCGCAGCTCTAAATAAACTCTGGCTTCGGCGGCAGACCACTAAATTTAACGGCGTTCCTTATATAGTCCAGCGCGGCGCGCTGGCAGTGTTCAGCGAAGAGGGAATACCTCAAATCAAAACCAATGTAAACTACTACCTCCAAAACGCGCGCATTATAGCCGACACGTTGACTATGCTGGGCATTTGGTTTACCGGAGGTAAAAACTCGCCGTATATTTGGCTTAAATGCCCCGGCAAAATGTCTTCGTGGGAGTTTTTTGACAAACTGCTTGAAAAAGCGAATGTCGTCGGCACGCCGGGCGCGGGCTTCGGCGCCAACGGCGAAGGGTTTTTCCGGCTGACTGCTTTCGGTGCAAAAGAAAACGTGGAGGAAGCGATGAAAAGATTCCATTTATCCGTCTGAAAATAAAAAAATAACAATTTATCTCTTGCATTTTAAAAAAAAATATTGTATATTTTTAAACAACTTAATAATTCGGTAAAAAGGCAAAGGCGTCTTAATTAATCTCAAACATGAGGTTTTTTAAGACGTTTTTGCCTTTTTTACGACGTAAATGGGGGGTAAAATGTTAAAAGAAGGCGATATACGAATACCTGCGGGTTGCGCCATAAGCGCTATAATAGACAAAACCGGCAAACGTTTCAGCGGTAACGATATTATACAGTCTATCGCCCTTATGCATGAGCGGTCAAACGGGCTTGGCGGAGGATTTGCCGCTTACGGCATTTACCCGGAATATAAAGATTTATTTGCCCTGCATATCTTTTACGATAACCTTGCTATAAAAATGAAAACCGAAGAGTATCTTTCCAAGCATTTCGAAATAGCAAGCGCCGGTAATATTCCTACGCGTAAGGTCGCTTCGGTAAAAAACAAACCTCTTATATGGCGGTATTTCGTACGTCCGAGAATTTATATAGTTCAGGACGGATATCTTGACGAAGAAGAATTTACAAAGAGGTGCGTCATACGCATAAATAAAGAATATAAAGGCGCTTATGTATTTTCAAGCGGTAAAAATATGGGAACGTTTAAGGGAGTAGGTTATCCCGAAGATATAGGCGACTTTTTTATGTTAGACACATATGATGCCCACCTATGGACTGCTCATGGGCGTTTTCCCACTAACACCCCGGGTTGGTGGGGCGGGGCTCACCCGTTTACCATGCTTAACTGGTCTATCGTGCATAACGGCGAGATATCTTCTTACGATGCAAACCGCCGTTTTGTTGAAATGTACGGCTACAAGTGCACGCTTCAAACCGATACCGAAGTTATAACTTATTTGTTTGACCTGCTTATAAGAAAACACGGGCTGCCTATTGAAAAAGCCATTACTGTGCTTGCAGCGCCGCTTTGGGATGAGATCGCCCGCAAAAGCCCCGAACTGAAAAAAGAACTTACTGCGCTGCGCACGGTTTATTCAAGCGCTCTCATAAACGGACCGTTTTCAATTATTTTAGGTTTTGATAAAGGCATGGTCGCTTTAAACGACAGAATAAAATTACGTTCCCTTGTGGCTGCGCAAAAAGGCTCAAAAACTTATGTGGCAAGCGAAGAAAGCTCCATACGCGTAATTTGCCCTGAACCCGACAAAGTGTGGTCGCCCAAAGGCGGCGAACCCGTAATAGTGTATCTTGACGGTAAGGGAGCAAAAAAGCGGGAGGAACTATGCTAAATTTTAATATGCCGCGTTATGAAATAATCCGCAATGAAAAAAAATGTATAAACTGCAAAGTATGCGCCAAACAATGCGCTAACGAAGTGCACTCTTATGATGAAGCCGATAATATCATGCGCGCAGATGAAGCATTATGCGTCAATTGCCACAGATGTGTTTTACTTTGCCCGACAAAGGCGCTTACAGTAAAAAAATATCCTCTTGAATTTAAGGAAAACGCTAATTGGACTGCTGAGGCTATGAACGAAATTTACAAGCAAGCCGAAACCGGCGGGGTGCTTCTTACGAGCATGGGTAATCCAAAACCTTTCCCGATTTATTGGGACAAAATGCTGCTTAACGCAAGTCAGGTTACTAATCCGTCTATAGATCCTTTGCGCGAACCTATGGAAATAAAAACGTTTATAGGAAGAAATCCGGACAAGTTGGAGTTTGACGGCAAAGGCAAACTTATAACCAAAATGCCGCCAAAACTTGAACTTAACGCGCCGATAATGTTTTCAGCGATGAGTTACGGTTCTATTTCAAAAAACGCGCATGAGTCGCTTGCTCGCGCGGCGGCTGAACTTGGCATTTATTACAATACCGGCGAGGGCGGTCTTAATAAAGAGTTTTATAAATACGGCAAAAATACTATAGTGCAGGTGGCATCAGGCAGGTTCGGTATAGACAAAAAATATCTTAACACGGGCGCAGCCATTGAAATCAAAATCGGTCAGGGCGCAAAGCCCGGCATAGGCGGTCATTTGCCGGGTGCAAAAGTAGACGAAGATGTTTCGGCGACAAGAATGATACCCGAAGGGTCAGATGCTATTTCGCCTGCGCCGCACCATGACATTTATTCTATTGAAGATTTGCGCCAGCTTATTTATTCGCTTAAAGAAGTAACTGGTTACAAAAAACCCGTTTTTGTAAAAATAGCGGCGGTGCATAACGCGGCGGCTATCGCTTCGGGCATTGCCCGCGCAGGCGCAGATGCCATAGTTATAGACGGTTTTCGCGGCGGTACGGGCGCGGCACCTGCAAGGGTTCGCGATAATGTGGGCATACCGATAGAACTTGCCCTTGCCGCCATAGACCAGCGTTTAAGAGAAGAAGGAATCCGTAACAGCGTTTCATTGATAATAGCAGGGAGCATTCGCAATAGCGCCGACATTGTAAAAGCCGTGGCTTTAGGCGCTGACGCGGTTTACATAGCCTCTGCCGCTTTGATAGCAATGGGCTGCCATATGTGCCATTCGTGTATGGGCGGCAAATGTAATTGGGGCATAGCCACGCAAAAAGCAAATCTGGTTAAACGCCTTAACCCCGACATTATGTATAAACGCCTTGTAAACCTTGTTTCGGCGTGGAATCACGAAATACAAGAAATACTGGGCGGAATGGGCATAAACGCCATAGACAGCCTTAGAGGAAACAGGTTTATGTTGCGCGGCATAGGGTTAAACGATAAAGAACTTGAAATACTCGGCATAAAATACGCAGGGGAGGCAATATGAAAAGAATTTACGCTTTTGAAAGTAAGTGCCTTGGCTGCGGGCTTTGCGAAGTTTACTGCAAAACTGCGCATTCAAAATCCAAAGATATTGTTAAGGCGCACAAAAACGAAAATATAGCTGCAGGTATAACCATAGAGGAAATGCCTGAGAAAAAAGCTATTTCATATTTTGGCTTGCAATGCCGCCATTGTAAAGACGCAGAGTGCGTCAAAGCCTGCATTTCGGGCGCGATGTATAAAGAAGACGGTTTTGTGAAGCACGACATAGAACGCTGCGTGGGGTGTTTATCGTGTATGCTGTTGTGTCCTTTCGGCGCGATTAAACAAAGCGATAGCGGCCAAGCAATATCTAAGTGCGATTTATGCGAGAGCCAAAAAGCTCCGGCCTGCGTTTCTAACTGTCCTAACGGCGCGCTGAAATTTTTAGATGAAAAAGAAGCGGCGGAGGTAATATGAAATATTTAATAATAGGCGCAGGCGCGGCAGCAATAAGCGCAGCAGAAAGCATACGTTCTGTTGATAAAGCAGGTTCTATTACAATGCTGTCTGCCGAAAGCGTTATTCCTTACGGTAAGCCGCTTATATCTTATTTGCTAAGCGAAAAGCTTTCCGAAAATAAAATGTTTTACCGCCCGCAATCTTTTTATAAAAGATTGAATATAGACATAAAATTGGGAAGTGAAGTTTCTAAAATAGACACAAAACGCAAAATTGTAACAACGCGGCAAAATAAAAAATACGGTTATGAGAAACTTTTAATAGCATCGGGCAGCGTGCCGTTTGTCCCGCCTATCGGGGACTTGGCAAAGCAAAAAAATGCGTTTACTTTTTTAACTTACGGCGATATGAAAAAAATAAAAGCCGCCGTAAACAAAGAATCAAACGTGGTAATTGCAGGCGCGGGTCTGGTAGGGCTTAAAGCGGCTGAAGGCCTGTATGGAAAAGTAAAAAACATTACCGTTATAGATTTAGCCGACAGGATTATGGCAAGCGTGTTGGACGAAGAACCGGCAAAGATAATACAAAATCATATTGAAAGCAAAGGCATAAGCTTTAAGTTTGGCGTAAGCATAAAATCGGTGCGCGGCAAAAAAATTACGCTTTCAAACGGCAAGGATTTGCCTTGCGATATTTTAGTGATAGCTGTCGGCGTAAGACCGGGCATAGCGTTTTTAGAAGGTTCGGGCGTTAAAGTTGAAAAAGGCATAGTTGTTGATAAAAACATGCAAACTTCAGTTAAAAGTGTTTACGCGGCGGGAGATTGCGCTTTAAGTACGGATATGTTAAGCAAGCAGAAAAAAGTAATGGCTCTTTGGCCGAATGCCGTACTGCAAGGACAAGTTGCTGGGCTTAATATGGCGGACGTAAAGTCAGAGGCTGCCGACGCCCTTTCAATGAACGCTATATCATTTTTCGGTATGCAGGTAATGTCTGCCGGCATTCAAGAGCCTAAGGCGCATTATTTAAAAAATACCAAAAATGCTTTAAGCCGTTTAAAAGTTAACAAAGACATTTTAGAAGGGTTTACGCTTATTAACAATGTGGCCCGTGCGGGCATTTATACCGATTTAATTAAAAATAAAACCTCACTTTCTGCTCTTACTTACGATATAAAAATAAAAGATATTGCTTTGGGAGTTTATCCGTTTGAAACCCGGCGCAAAAAGTTGTTTGGGGGAGGCGCACAATGATAACAATAAATGCAAAAAACATTCATTACCGCGCGCTTAACGATAGCATTGATAAAGCTGTGCGGACTTCCAAAAATATTAAGCTTACGGATGTTTGCGGGCAGCGTTACATAGGGCGCGGGCTTGACGAGAATATAAAAATAAAAATTTACGGAACGCCCGGCAACGATACCGCCGCTTATATGGACGGGGCGGAACTTGAAATATTCGGTTCCGCGCAAGACGCTCTTGCCAACACCATGAATCGCGGTAAAATTATAGTTCACGGGCATTGCGGCGACACTGCGGGTTACGCTATGAGAGGCGGCGAAATATACGTTGAAGGCTCAGTCGGTTATAGGGTGGGCATACACATGAAAGAATACCGCGATTTGAAACCTGTTATTGTTGTAGGCGGTGCGGCAGGCGATTTTTTAGGCGAATACATGGCGGGAGGTGCCATAATTTTGTTGGGGCTCGGGCTCTCTAAAAACGAGAGAATTACAGGCAGATTTTGCGCTACTGGCATGCACGGCGGCGCTATCTACCTTTACGGAGGAACTGATGCGTTTAATCTCGGCAAAGAAGCAGCAGAGGTTAAACTTACAAATTCAGATAAAGAATTTCTTAAAAAACACGTTAAAGCGTATGCGAAACACTTCAACAAAAATTTGTCGGCGGTAAAAGTTAATAACTTCAAAAAGTATGCCGCATTAAACAAAAATCCGTACGAAAATATGTATTGTAAAAACTGAAAATTTTTTGTAAATTTATATTTAAAGAAAGCGGTTCGATAATTGTTTTCAATATTTACTGGGCAAAGGCGCTCATAAAAAGTGAAACTTTTTAGGGGCGCCTTGTTTGATATATATACATAAAAAAATACGACTCAACTGGAGGCAGTAAAAATGAGTAACACAAGAGAACAAGTAATTCAAATGGTAAAAGAACAAGCGGTAAAATTTATCAGGCTGCAATTTACCGATATTTTCGGTACTTTAAAAAACGTGGCAATTACCGCAAGCCAGCTGGAGAAAGCCTTAGATAACAAATGTATGTTTGACGGTTCGTCAATCGAGGGTTTTGTGCGTATAGAAGAAAGCGATATGTATCTTTATCCCGACCTTGACACATTTATGATTTTTCCGTGGCGCCCGCAAGACGGCAAAGTTGCGCGTTTAATATGCGATATTTATACCCCTGACGGCAAACCTTTTGAAGGCTGTCCAAGGTATACGCTGAAAAAAGCCATAAAACAAGCCGCCGATATGGGATATACTTTCAACGTGGGTCCTGAATGCGAGTTTTTCTTGTTTCTTTCTGATGAAAAAGGAAATCCTACAACTATTCCTCACGATGATGCGGGCTACTTCGATTTGGGTTCCACAGACAAGGGAGAAAACGTCAGACGCGATATTTGTTTAACGCTTGAGGCAATGGGTTTTGAAATAGAAGCCTCGCATCACGAGGTTGCAAGAGGGCAGCATGAGATAGATTTTAAATACGGCGAAGCCCTTAAAACCGCAGATAATATTAATACTTTTAAAATGGTTGTTAAAGCGATCGCAAAAAAACACGGATTACACGCAACTTTTATGCCAAAGCCCATATTCGGCATAAACGGTTCCGGCATGCATACCAATATGTCTCTTTTTAAAGACGGGCAAAATGCTTTTTTTGACACTAAAGACGGCCTTAATCTTTCGCCTGTCGCTTACAATTTTATCGGCGGCATTATCAAGCATATGCGTTCCATGGCACTTGTAACAAATCCTCTTGTAAACTCCTACAAAAGACTTGTGCCGGGCTATGAGGCGCCGGTTTATATAGCATGGTCGTGCAAAAACAGAAGTCCACTGATAAGAATACCTGCGGCGCGGGGAAACAGCACACGCGTTGAATTGCGTTGCCCTGACCCTTCGGCTAATCCGTATTTTGTTTTGGCAGCGTGTTTAATGGCAGGCTTAGACGGTATAAAAAACAAAATAAAACCTCCTGAATGCGTAGACAAAAACCTTTTCAAAATGTCATCTGACGAAAGGGCGGCAATCGGCATTGAGGATTTGCCCGGCGACCTTGAACGCGCCATCGTGGAATTTCAAAAAAGCGACTTAATGCGCAACACTCTCGGCATTCATATTTTTGATCGTTACCTTGAAGCAAAAAATAAAGAATGGTTTGAATATATAAGCAAAGTGCATCAATGGGAAATTGACAGTTATATATCAGCATATTAAAAAAAAGGCTACAGATATGCCACAGGTAAAAATAATAATCGCCGGTTCAGAATTGGCGCTGTCTGACTTAAAAGACAGGCTTAGGGTTCAGTTTTTTGAAATAATTGCCAGCGCCGCGAGCGGTAATGAAATATTAAGAAATGTCAGCTGCTTTCAGCCCGACTTTGTCATAACGGATTACTTGCTTACCGACATGAACGGTATGGAACTCGCCCAAGCCATAGAACATTTAGACATATGCCCTACGGTAATACTCGCCAACTCTGAGCAAAGCGAATACATTGACGAGCTTAAGGGAGAGTCGTTAAATATTTTTTGCATTACAAAACCATTAGACACTACGGTGCTAAACCATACGCTGGCTTCCGTAGTGCGCCTTACGAGAAAAATACACTATTTTGAACACAAGATAGAGGAGTTAGAACACAAACTTGAAGACAGGAAGCTTATAGACAAAGCAAAGGGACTTTTAATGGAAAAGTTTAACATGACCGAAGACCAAGCGTACAAACAAATGAGGCGCAAAGCCATGAATTTGTCAAAGCCTCTTATTGAAGTGGCAAAAAGTTTGGTTGAAATGCTTACGCCGTCAAAAAACAGGGATAGCAAATGAATAAAAAACGGTTTTTCAAAACGCATAGAAAAGCAATCCTTAAACTTTCAAACGGGCAATCGTTTAAGGGGCGTCTTATAGGTGCTGATACCTCGGTAAGCGGCGAAATGGTGTTTAATACCGGAATGCTTGGCTATACGGAGGCTATGACTGATCCGTCGTATTTGGGGCAGATACTTGTATTTAGCTTTTGCCTTATCGGTAACTACGGTATCCCCGCATTTCAAGACGGGGATTTTTTTATGTCTTTAGGGCATGAAAGCGCGGGAATAAAAACCCAAGGCATAATAGTTTCCGACATTTTTGACGGTGCCTATCATCACGACGGCACACAAAAATTAGAAGATTGGATGTGCTCCCAAAACGTGCCCGGCATTACCGGCATAGACACAAGAAAGTTAGTGCAGATTATAAGGGAAAGCGGAACGCTGTTTGGCAAAATTGTGCCGGAAGGCAATCCGAAAGAAACACCGGACAAATTTGAATTTTTAAGTAATTTTAAAAAAGACGAATACGTAAATCCGTCAAAAAGCTTGCTTTTACCGTCGGTCAGCGTAAAAAAGCCGCAGGTGATTTCAAAAGGGAGAAAAAAAATTGCCGTTGTAGACTGCGGGGTTAAATGGAACATTTTACGGATGTTATCAGACAGAAATTGCGCGGTTGAGCTTGTTCCCTGGGATTGGGATTTTTCAAAAATAAACGCTGACGCGTGGCTTATCTCAAACGGTCCGGGCGACCCTAAAAATACGGCTGACCTTTCCGACCGCGTTAAAAAATATATTATCACGCAAAATAAACCGATATTGGGAATTTGTCTGGGACATCAAATACTTTCTCTTGCGGCGGGCGCTAAAACAATAAAGCTTAATCACGGACACAGAAGCCACAACCAGCCGGTTTTTTCTTTGCCCGATAAACGCGCGTTTATGACGAGCCAAAATCACCGTTATGCGGTTGAAAGAAGTTCCATACCCAAAGATTTCAGGCTTTGGTTTGAAAACGCCAACGACGGCTCGGTTGAGGGCATACGACATAAAACAAAACCGTTTTTATCGGTACAGTTTCATCCGGAGGCAAGCAGCGGTCCCAACGATACGGCGTGGATAATGGACGAATTTATAAACTCAATATAAAGGTAAAATTATGCCTATTTTTAATTTCTTGCGTCCCAAAAACGGAAAAAAACAAAAAGTTATTTTGTTAGGTTCGGGCGCTTTGTCTATAGGGCAAGCGGGAGAGTTTGACTATTCGGGTTCGCAAGCGGTAAAAGCGCTTTGCGAAGAAGGGCTTGAAGTTATAATAATTAACCCCAACATAGCTTCCGTGCAGACAAACCACGGTAAAAATAAAAAAGTTTATCTCTACCCTGTAACGCCTTTTTGGGTTGAAAAAATAATTAAAATTGAACGTCCTGCAGCCATTATTTCGGGATTCGGCGGACAAACCGCTCTAAACTGCGTTATAGCGCTTGAAAAATCAGGAGTTCTGAAAAAGCATAATGTAAAAGTTTTAGGCACACAGATAAACGCTTTAGAACTTTCCGAAGACAGAGAACTTTTTGCTGAAAAAATGCGTTCTATTGGCGTTCCCACAGCGAAAAGTTATGCCGTTTCTACGACAAAAGACGCTTTGGAAATGGCTGAAAAAATAGGATACCCCGTAATAACGCGCTCTGCTTATGCTTTAGGCGGGCTTGGCTCGGGGCTTGCAAAAACTCACGGTGAACTTTTGGCGCTTACAAGTTCAGCGTTAATGTCATGTCCTCAGGTGCTTATTGAAAAGTCGCTTCACGGGTGGAAAGAAATAGAGTATGAGGTTATGCGTGATAAAAGCGGAAATACAATAACTATATGCAATATGGAAAATTTAGATCCTATGGGCATACACACCGGCGATTCAATAGTTGTTGCGCCTTGCCAGACAATAAACAATACTGAAAACAATATGCTGCGGGACACTGCTTTGAAAATAGCCGGAGCTGTCGGGATAGTCGGCGAGTGCAATGTCCAGTATGCGCTCAATCCTCACGATTATTCTTTTTACGTTATAGAAATTAATGCAAGACTTAGCCGCAGTTCGGCGCTTGCAAGCAAAGCCACCGGTTATCCTATAGCTTATATCGCCGCAAAAGTGGTTATAGGGTTTGACTTGCTTGAACTTAAAAACCCCGTTACGCTTACCACGTCTGCTTTTTACGAGCCCTCGCTTGATTATGTTACTTTAAAAGTGCCTCGGTGGGATTTAACAAAATTTTCCGGCGTGTCTAAAAAACTCGGCACTCAAATGAAATCCGTCGGCGAGGTTATGGCAATAGGACGCAACTTTTGCGAAGCCCTGCAAAAGGCTTTCCGCATGGTAGGCGAAAATGATTTGGGTATTTTAAGTCCCGTATTTGAAAGAGTTTCGGATCCGGAACTTGCAAACGAATTATCCAGCCCAACAAATTTAAGGCTTTTTGCCGTATACGAAAGTTTTAGACGCGGAAAAACCCTCAAGTGGGTTTATGACAAAACAAAAATAGATTACTGGTTTTTAGAGCATATTTTCACGCTTGCCGGCGGTGAAAACGAACTGTATGATTTTTTTAAGGGCAAAGCCCGCTCTTTTAAGAAATTGTCTAAAGAAATTCTTTTGGAATATAAATCCAAAGGCTTTTCGGACTTTCAGCTTGCCAACATATTTTTAGACTATCCTAAAGACAATGCCCGCATAAGAAAAACGGCGTTAGAAATACGCAAGTTTAGAACCTCTTTGGGTGTTGTGCCTTATGTTAAACAAATAGACACCACTTCGTCGGAATATCCCACAAAATCAAATTATTTATATTTAAGTTATGACGCTGTTTCGCACGACGTGTCCGCCAACAAAAACAAACCCGTTATAACGCTTGGCTCGGGAAGTTACCGTATAGGCTCCAGCTGCGAGTTTGACTGGTGCTCGGTAATGGCAAGCAGCTATTTCAAAAATAACGGCACGGGAAGCGTGATTATCAACTGCAATCCTGAAACCGTCTCAACCGATTACAGCGCGTCCGACAGGCTTTATTTTGAAGAACTTTCAACCGAACGTGTTTTAGATATTGTCGAAATAGAAAACCCCAAGGGGGTGGTTTGCTCTATGGGCGGGCAAAACCCCAATAACCTTATACCGGATTTGTCTGCCGCCGGCGTAAAAATTCTCGGACACAGTGCAAAAAGCGTGCAAGACGCAGAAGACAGGGAAAAGTTTTCAAGCCTTTTAGACAGTTTAGGTATAGACCAGCCTCTTTGGACTTCCGCGCGCAACCGCGCCGAAATAAATGCCTTTGTAAAAAAAGTAGGTTTTCCCGTGCTTATACGCCCCAGTTTTGTGTTGTCGGGCACGTTAATGAACGTTGCTACGGACGAGGAAAACCTCAACTATTACCTCAGCCTTGTAAAAGACATATCAAGCGATTGCCCGGTAGTTATTTCGCAGTTTATTTTAGATGCCAAAGAAATAGAGTGTGACGGCGTGGCAAAAAACGGTGAAGTTATAGCTTCTTTCGTAAGCGAACACATAGAAAACGCGGGCGTACATTCCGGCGATGCTACGCTTGTTTTCCCTGCGCAAAAAATATATGCCCACACCTATAATACGGTTAAAGACATAACGCGCAAAATAGCAAAAGGCTTAAATCTTAACGGACCGTTTAACATACAGTTTATTGCTAAAGAAAACGATGTAAAAGTCATAGAATGTAATGCGCGCGCGTCAAGAAGTTTCCCGTTTGTTTCAAAAGTGGCGGGGCTGAACCTTGCGGAACTTGCCTCTAAAGTGATTAATGGGGAAAACGTCAAAAAAGTTTCATTAGACGAAAGCGAAATACCTTTTACCGGAGTAAAAGCGTCACAATTCAGTTTTACGCGTCTTGACGGGGCAGATCCCGTTACAGGCGTGGAAATGGCTTCAACCGGCGAAGTCGGGTGCCTTGGCAAAACTTTTAACCACGCAATGCTGCTTGCAATGGAAGCGACGCAAATAAAAAAACCGCTCAAAGGAATATTGCTTAGCACCGGCAGAGAAAAAGAAAAAATTAAATTTATGGACGCGGCAAAAGAAGTTTTCAGCATGGGTATTCCGGTATATGCCACAAAAGGCTCGTCGGAATATTTGGCAAAACACGGATATATCCCGCAAACGCTTCACTGGCACCGTAATCCCACGGCTCTGGACGCAATAAAAAACGGCAATATAGATTTTGTTATCAATATCAACAAAAACCTTACCATTGAGGAATTAACAAATAATTCCCAAATAAGAAAAACCGCCGTTAAGTGCGCGTGCTCTTTATTTACTAATCTTGAAAAAACAATGGCTTACTTAAAAGCGTATTCTTCTTATGATGAACTTGAAAACATTGAAGATTGTATTTATTTCTAAATTAAGAGGCTTATTATGTGCGGAATTGTCGGAATTGAAAATAACGAGAACGCATCCGTTTTAGCTGCAGCCGGACTTCTGACGCTCCAACACAGGGGAGAAGAAAGCGCAGGCATTACCGTCAACGGACCTGAAAAAATGAGAACTTTTAAGGGCATGGGGCTTGTGTCAAAAATTTTTGACGAAGAAACTCTTTCGCGGCTGTGCGGTAAAGCGGCTATCGGACACGTGCGCTATACTACGTCGTCAAAAAGTTCTTTAATTAATGCCCAGCCTTTTCAGATAAGCTGCATTCACGGAGACATTTCCGTAGCGCATAACGGAAATATTACTAATTTTTCTGAAATTAAAGAATGCTTATCAAAAAAAGGGGCTATTTTCAGCCATACTTCAGACACGGAAATTTTACTGCATTTATTAGCGATGTCCAAAGGCTCGGTTGAGGACATTCTAAAAACCGCTTTGGGTAAGCTTAAAGGAGCGTTTTCTCTTGTTATGCTGAAAGGCGGCATGCTTATAGGAGTAAGAGACGTTTTTGGTTTTAGGCCTTTGGTGCTGGGGAAACTTGAAAACTCCTACATTCTTGCGTCCGAAACCGCCGCAATAGAAATTTTAGGCGGCGTTTATCTTCGCGACATTGCCCCGGGCGAAGTGATAATAATAGAAAACGGAAAAATAAAAAAATCTTTCCCGTACAAAAAACCGAAAAAGCAAAATTTTTGTATTTTTGAGCATGTTTATTTTTGCCGGCCCGACAGCATTCTTTTTGAAAAAACCGTAAAAGATTCCAGAACTGAAATGGGGCGGCTGCTTGCCCGCCAAATGAAACATATAAAAGCTGATTTTGTATCGGCGGTTCCGGACTCCGGCGTTTTTGCGGCTTACGGTTTTTCAAAAGAGTCCGGCATACCTTTTGAAACCGCTTTTATAAGAAATCATTATGTGGGCAGATCTTTCATTAAACCGGCTCAAAGTATGCGCGAACTTACCGCGAAATTAAAGCTTGTGCCCGTAAAAGGTGCGGTAAGAGACAAAGAAATAATACTTATAGACGATTCAATAGTCAGAGGAACAACGGCTAAACGCATAATCGGCTTACTGCGTCAGGCGGGCGCGCGGAAAATTCATTTTATGCTTTCGTGTCCGCCTATAATCGGCTCGTGTTATTTCGGCATAGACACGCCCGATCAAAAACACCTCTTAGCAGCGCAAAACTCCAAAGAACAAATGCGAAAGTTCTTAAATGCGGACTCGCTAAACTTTTTAGAGATAGGCAACCTTATAAAAGCCTGTCGCGGTAAAAATTCAAAAGAAAACGTTTTCTGCGCTGCGTGTTTTAACGGAGCGTATCCCGAAAAAATTATAAGGACGTCTAAAAATGGCTAAATATATTTTTGTCACGGGAGGCGTGGTAAGTTCGCTCGGCAAAGGCATTACGGGCGCAAGCGTCGGCAAACTTTTACAGTTGTCGGGCTTTAGGGTCAATATGATAAAATTTGACCCTTACATTAACGTCGATCCTGGTACGATGAACCCTTACCAGCACGGCGAAGTTTATGTTACAGTTGACGGAGCCGAAGCAGACTTGGACCTTGGCACCTACGAGCGTTTTTTAGACATAAACGCCACAAAAGCAAACACTAACACCGCAGGTGATATTTATTTAAGCGTTATCCGCAACGAGCGCAGGGGCGATTATAACGGCGCTACCGTGCAGGTAATACCTCATATCACCGATGAAATTAAAAGGCGTTTTGCCCTTTCAAAAAACGATTATGACATAATTATTATAGAAATCGGCGGAACGGCGGGCGATATTGAAGGACTGCCTTTTATGGAAGCGGCGCGCCAATTTAAGCTTGAAAACCCTAAAGACGTGTTAAGTTTGCACGTAACGCTTGTCCCTTATATTGCGGGCGCGCATGAACTTAAAACCAAGCCTACGCAGCACTCGGTAATTAAAATGCGGGAAATAGGGCTTTCACCCGACATTATCGTATGCAGAACGGAACGCGAGCTCGATAAAAACATAAAAGAAAAAATTTCGCTTTTTTGCAATGTTAAGCCCGGGTGCATCATTGAAGCCCGCGACAGCGCTTCGATTTATCATGTGCCTGAAAGCTTGTATAAACAAAAAGCGGACAAAATTATTTTAGAAAATCTTAAACTTAAACCTAAAAAGCGTTTTGATAAAACTTGGTTTAACAAAATCAAACGCCTTGAAAAATATGATAAAGAAGTTAAAATTGCCGTTGTAGGTAAATACGCAGGTCTTAAAGACGCTTATAAATCTATAGACGAATCTTTAAAAATAGCGGCTGCAGACTTAAAAGCGAAAGCCTGCGTGGATTATCTTAACGCAGAAGACCCGATGACATTAAAGAAATTAAAAAATTATAACGGCGTGCTTGTGCCCGGAGGTTTTGGCATAAGAGGAGTTGAAGGTAAAATCGCAACGATAAAGTATTGCAGGCAACATAAGATTCCTTTTTTGGGCATCTGCCTTGGCATGCAATGCGTTGTGATAGAAGCCGCCCGAAATATGGTCGGTTTGAAAGATGCCCATTCCGCCGAATTTAACAAAACAACTCCGCATCCGGTAGTAAAAATATTAGACCAACAAAAAAACGTAACTTATCGCGGCGGCACAATGCGACTTGGCAATTATACCGCAGTCGTAGAGAAAGGTTCTTTGGCGTATAAACTTTACAAAACGGCTTTTATTACCGAGCGTCACCGTCACAGATATGAAATGAATCCGTCCTACATATGGGAATTTGAAAAAGCAGGCGTTAAAGTAAGCGCTTATCACAAAGGAATATTGCCGGAAATAACGGAAATTCCAAGCCACCCGTTTTTCATAGCGGTTCAGTTTCATCCTGAATTTGCTTCCCGTCCTGGAAATCCGCACCCTTTGTTTAAGGGGCTTATCGGGGCTGCTTTAAGGAGTGAGAAGAGGAATAATAAATGAATGAACTTTTATTAGTGCTTGATTTTGGCGGGCAATATAAAGAACTTATAGCAAGCGCTGTCAGAAAGTTATCCGTATACGCTGAAATAAGGTCAGGCAGTATAACGGCAAAAGAAATTAAGAGGTTAAATCCCATAGCTATTATTCTTACAGGCGGGCCAAACAGCGTATATTTGCCTGCCTCGCCTAAATGCGACCGTGATATTTTCAGGCTTGGCATACCTGTGCTAGGCATTTGTTATGGTATGCAAATGATGTGCCATATTCTTGGCGGTGAAGTTATATCGGGCGGTAAGGGTGAATACGGACGCGTTACGGTAAAACCTGAAAAGGCTTTATCAAAATTATTTGGATGTAGGAAACCTTTTGCGGCTCTCATGAGCCATCGGGATATAGTAAAGCGTTTGCCGAAAGGTTTTGTTGCAACGGCCTATAGCGATGAATGTATTGCCGCTTGTGAGGATACATCTAAAAAGCTTTACGGCGTGCAATTTCACCCTGAAACTAAACACACGGAGTGCGGGCAGGAACTTATTAAAAGATTTTTATACGGCGTTTGCGGAGTAAAGGGCAATTATAAACTTGATGATTACATAAACTTGCAAATCAAGCAGATACGGCAAAAAGTCGCAAATCAAAAGGTTTTGCTTGCTTTGTCCGGCGGGGTTGACTCATCCGTATGCGCGGCACTGTTATCAAAGGCAATACCGGATCAGCTTACTTGTATTTTTGTTGACCACGGCTTCATGCGGCTTAATGAGGGCGATGAAATAGAACATATGTTTTCAAATCAAAAATTAAAGTTTATCCGCGTTAATTCGCAAAATAGATTTCTTGCCAAACTCAAAGGCATTGCCGATCCGGAAAGAAAGAGAAAACTTATCGGCGCGGAATTTATAAGGGTGTTTGAAAACGAAGCGGGAAAGCTGGGCAATATAGCCTTTCTTGCCCAGGGAACAATCTATCCCGACATTGTAGAATCCGGAGACAAGCACGGCGCGACAATTAAAAGTCATCATAATGTGGGCGGTCTTCCCGAAAAACTTGGATTTAAGAGTATTGTAGAGCCGCTGTCGGGACTTTTCAAAGATGAAGTAAGGATATTAGGAAAAAAGTTGGGGCTTCCGCTGTTTCTTGTCCGTCGCCAACCTTTTCCGGGCCCGGGTCTTGCCATACGCATAATAGGCGAAGTCACGAAAAAAAAACTGGATATTTTGCGTAAAGCCGATGCCATTTTGCGAGATGAACTTGATGCCGTAAAACGCAAACCAAACCAATATTTTGCCGTATTAACCGATACGCTTTCCGTGGGAGTCAAAGGAGATGCCAGAACATATGACCCTGTAATAGCCCTGCGAGCAGTAACCACAGATGATTTTATGACGTGTGAGTATACTCCGCTTCCGCATAAAGTTTTAAGTCGTATAGCCTCACGCATTACAAGTGAAATAAATTCCGTCAGCCGCGTTGTCTACGACATAACCTCAAAACCTCCCGCCACAGTTGAGTGGGAGTGATACCGAATGTATTATTAAATAGTATTGAAGTTAAACCGGATTTATGATACAATCTCTGATAATTTGGTAGTAAATTAATAGTATAATATGGTTGTAATCAGTACAATTATTAGGGCGGCTCGTGCTGGTTAAATGCTCAAAAGGTGCTTGCCTAAACAATGCCCAGTTTAAAGAACAGCGACGAGGTTGGAAACTTCTACCGGGCATTTTATTTTTTAATAACATGAAAAAACAATCTGAATCATCATTGGCACGTCATTCAAAAGCCCCGTTGTTCGACACTCTTATGGGACACGCGAAAAGAGATGTTATATCTTTTCATTGTCCGGGGCATAAAAACGGAAGAAGCATAGATAATAAACTCAAAGATTATACCGGCGAAGAAGTTTACAAATTTGACGTTACCGTATTTGACGAAGTTGATTCCCTGCACGATCCCGTAGGCCCGATAAAAAAAGCGCAGGAATTGATGGCGGACGCTTACAAAGTAAAAAACTCTTTTTTCCTTGTAAACGGAACTTCCGTCGGTAATATGGCTATGTTTCTTGCAGCCTGCGATCCCAGCGATTCCGTAATAGTTTCAAGGAGTTCTCACAAATCAATTATGGCCGGAGTCATTTTGTCAGGCGTGTGGCCTATATGGATTCAGCCGAAAATTGATCAGAACCTTGATATAATTTTTAATTCTTCTTATGACCAGATAAAAGAAGCGCTTGACCGTTATCCGGAAGCAAAAGCGGTATTTATCACAAGTCCTACATACAACGGCATAGTTTCGGAACTTGCTAAAATAGTCGACCTTTGCCACAGAAAAGGCAAAATAGTTATGGTTGACGAGGCTCACGGGCCTCATTTAATATTCAATAAAAATCTTCCGCAGTCGGCGGTAAGCGCGGGAGCTGATTTGTGCGTTCAGTCTACGCATAAAATACTTTCAGCCATGTCTCAGGGGTCGGTTCTTCACTGCAATTCAAATCTTGTTGACGTAAACAGGGTAAAAAAAGTTGTCTCCATGCTGCAGACGACCAGCCCGAATTATCTTACTTTGGCAACGATTGATTTGGCAAGAAGGCAGGCAGTGATTAAAGGTTCCCAGATGCTTGATAAAGTTATTGAGGCATGCGAATGGGGGCGTACATATATTAATAATGATATTTCCTCAATGAAGTGTTTTACCGGAAACGATATAAAAAAACTCGGATATGACCTGGATGTGACAAAGCTGACGGTTAACGTGACAAAAACAGGTTTGTCCGGAAACGAAATAGAAAGCATTCTCGCTAAAGAGTATAACATACAGGTTGATTATGCAGATATATTTAACCTCGTGGCAATATCAGGAATAGGCACTGAAAAATCAGACGTTGAAGCTTTTGTGCGCGCTTTGAAAGAAATAAGTAAAAAATATCACGGAAAACAAAAAAACTGGATACTTCAGATTCCGTCGCTTGCAACTGAAATGGTCATGATGCCGAGAGAAGTATATTTGTCCAGCAGCACAAAAAGAATTGCTTTAAATAAAGCGGTGGGGCATGTCGCTGCGCAGACTCTTACTCCTTATCCTCCGGGCATACCGGTTGTGATACCTGGAGAACGCATAACCCAGGAAATATGCGACTATTTAATGGATATGTCTTCAAAAGATATAAGAATAAGCGGTCAGGAAACAGAGATGCTTAAGACCGTAAAAGTGTTTACTAACTAAAATTTATAAGGAGTGTATGCAATGAATAAAAAAGACGCCGCGCAGTTTAAAAAGGTTTTGACGCAGAAAAGAACGGAGATTTTGAATAAAGTCAGCGCGCAAAAAGAGAGAGAAGCGGATTCTGAAATGATAGTCGGCGATGAGATAGACACTGCAAGTCAAAATAGCGAAAAAGAAATGTACTTTGAGCTTGCCGCTGCCGATAAAATAACTTTAAACGACATAAATGACGCGCTTGCAAAAATAGAAAAAGGAACTTACGGAAAATGCGAATGCTGCGGATGCGAAATTCCGTTGGAAAGACTAAAAGCCATTCCCTGGGTAAGATATTGCATACAGTGCCAGGAAGAAGCGGAAAGGCCTAAAAAATAAGCGGCAAGACAATGAATTTACTTTATAAATCTCACAATGCGCAGAGAGTATTTTGATGTTTTCTCTAATCTCCATTGTGGGATTTTTGTTTAGGAATATTGTTTTGATTTTCGGCTATGCGTTTTACATTCCGATGCTGAAAACCAAAAATAATTTGATACAATAATAAATTATAAATTAACTTTGTATATGTATGGAGAAAAAATAAATGAAGTTTGTTTTAAGTTCAAAAATTTTCAGGGCTACCGTGACTGAGGCGAATTTGAATTATGAAGGCAGTATAACGATTGACACGGAGCTTTGCGATAAAGCAGGCCTTTGGATAGGCGAAAAAGTTTTGGTTGTTTCAAATACAAGCGGAGCAAGGCTTGAAACTTATATTATACCCGGAAAGCCCGGGTCAGGCGTGATATGCATGAACGGCGCCGCGGCTCATTTGATAAAAGAGGGCGAAGAAATAATAATAATGGGATTTACTCTTTCCGATAAACCCGTAACGCCAAAGCTTGTCTATGTTGATAAAAATAATAAGTGCGTTAACGTTAAAGACGTATGATAAACTTGAATAATGATGTACGCCTTCGGCGAATGATGTCGCTGTGCTAATGATGTATTGCCGCTTTGCGGCAACATGATGTAATGTGTCCTTGTCGTTAATGTATCCGAAGGATATACATCATTTCCGCAGGA
>JGI24705J35276_12238756_pt1 | contig 52543 bp, 24 predicted proteins | sample TergutNt197P4_FD_35276 | JGI IMG/M metagenome (IMG submission 35276) | reverse complement strand
TCCGTCTCCCATTTTTGACGTATCGGCGGTAAATACCGTTGAAGATGCGGGATTTACGTCAAACACTCCGTAATCTCCGGGAGATACTGCCCAGACAACGGCAGCATAGTGCTGTTCAGTTCCGTTGTATCTGACAATAGCGCTAAGAGTATGCGACGAATTGGAAGCGGTTATTGTGCCTAATGTAGAGGTTGAAAGTTCAATCGTTACACCGCTTATACTCTTCTTTTTCGAACATGACCCTATAATAAAACCGCATACTAAAACAGCTGCCAAGACAAAAACCAACTTTTTCATGATTTTTATTACTGCCTCCACACATTTTTTATTGGCTGATTACGATAAATTTACCTGTAATCAAATTCGTTGAAAAGTAAGACATTGCAGTCTGACGTAAAAATTGGCAAAACATTGTCTTTCAAACCCCGGCGGAACGCTTACAAAAAAACATCTTCCCTCGCCCCTTGCGGGAGAGGGACTTGCGAAGCAAGAGGGTGAGGGGTTGCCGTTGATTTGTAATTCGTAATTCGTAATTCGTAATTGCATCAACTATACTTTAAACAGCATTTCATGCCTTTTTTTATTAATCGTATCTTCATACATCTGATGGTATTTTTCAACGCTTTTATCCCATGAAAAGTCGCAGTTCATGGCATTTTGCACCAAAATATCCCAATTCTTTTTATCTCTGAATATCTTCTCGGATTTCAATATTGTCTGTACGAAATTTTCACCGTAAGTTATGTTGAACATGAAACCGTTGCCTTCTTTCGTAAAGTGGTTGTAATATTGAATCGTATCGGACAGTCCTCCCGTACGGTTAACTATCGGAATCGTTCCGTAGGCCAAAGATATCAGCTGGCTTAGTCCGCAAGGTTCAAACCGCGAAGGCATCATATAAGCGTCGCATCCGCCGTATATTTTATGCGCCAGAGGTTCATTATACTCATAAAAAGCAGCGACTGTTTTGGGCATTTCGGACACGGCTGCCTGAAGCTGCCACTTTATCAACTGGTCTCCGGAGCCTAAAATTACGAACTGCATTTTCTTGCCGTGAAGACCGTACAATGCGTCTATTATAATATCAAAACCCTTTTGATTATCCAGCCTTGAAACGCATCCGAACAAATACGCGTCCTCGTCAACTTCAAAGCCGCACATTTTCTGAAGCTCGGCTTTGCATATTTTTTTGCCGTTCAAATTATCTTTCGTGTAATTTGCCGCAATAAACGGGTCCGTTTTAGGGTTCCAATAATCATAATCTATTCCGTTTAATATGCCGTAAATCTGATCAGGGCGGGTATTGAGAACTATTTCCATGCCTCTTCCGTTAAACTCTTTTATTTCAAGCGCGTATGTAGGACTTACCGTCGAAACGGCGTCCGCCATGCCTATGCCGCATTTCATAAAATTTACATTATTATTAAATTCAAGCTTATCTATGGTAAAATCTTCCCATGAGAAACCGCCCGCGACAACAGTGTCCGCGCCGAACTCTCCCTGATACGCTATATTATGAATAGTGAAAACACTTGAAGTATTCCAAAAAAAACCGTCATTTTTAAGATTTGTTTTTAAGTACGCAGGAATCAAACCCGTCTGCCAGTCATGACAGTGTATTATATCCGGACGAAACATTAGAGCTTTCGCGGCTTCAAGAGCGGCTCTGCAGAAAAATATGTACCGTTCCCTGTTGTCGCCGTAATCTGAACCGACGTCTCCGTAAACTCCCGGACGGTTGAAAAAACGCATATTTTCAATAAAATAAACGTTAATTCCGTCTTCGGTCACGCCGTGTTTTATCCTGAATTTTTCCGTTTCTTTCCCGACATTAACTTTTAAAAGGTAAGGAAGCGGCGCAAGATTGTACTTTTTACCGTCAATGCTGCGGTATTTAGGAATTATTATCCTTACGTCATGTCCGAGAAGTTTTAAATATTTAGGAAGCGTGCCGACTACATCCGCCAATCCGCCGACTTTCACAAAAGGAACACATTCCGATGCAACCATTAAAATATTCATATTTTTTCTCTCTCAAAAAAGCAATTAACGACAATTACAAATTACTAATTACGAATTACAAATCAAATACAACGACTTAAGGTCTTTTCTGGATTGCTTCGCCCTTTCAGGGCTCGCAATGACATCAGTTGTAGTTAATTATTAATTGCCGTTTTGCCTTTTTCGTAATTCGTAATTAGTAATTGCCGTTGTTTTATGCTTCCCGTAAGTATTTCGCGGCTTCTTCTGGAAGCACAGGATTAACATAAAGGCCTGTTCCCCATTCAAAACCTGCAGTCTTCGTAAGCTTAGGAATTACCTCTATGTGCCAATGATAATACTGCAGATTTTTTTCCTTCAAAGGAGAAGTATGTATAAGCGCGCTCCAGGAAGGATTATCTAAAACACTATACAGTTTTTCGAATACGCTTTTAGTCATTTTTGAAAGATTTTTTAATTCTTTTTGCGATATTGAATCAAAATCCGGATGATGACCTTTAGGAAGAATCCATGTTTCAAACGGATATCTTGAAGCATAAGGGCATAAAGCGATAAAATCATCATTTTCCTGCACTATTCTTGTTTCCGCGGCAATTTCATTCGCAATAATGTCGCAAAACACGCATCTTTCTCTGTATTTAAAATAATTTTCAGCGCCGGCAATCTCCTCTCTGACGCGCTTCGGAACTATAGGCATTGCTATAAGCTGCGAATAAGGATGCTCAAATACGGCGTTGGCGGATATTCCGTAATTTTTAAACGCGAGTATGTACTCAAGACGCGAATCCTTTCTTAAATCTTTAATTCTTTCGATTATGGCCGAAAAAACATTCTCATACTGCTTCTCGTTTACGTCGCCGAAACGCTGATGATGCTGCGGAGTATCTATTATTATTTCATGAGCGCCGACAGCATCCATTTTGTCATACATGCCGTCGCCGCGCCTTTTTAACGATCCTTCAATTTCAAGCACGGGCTTATTGTTGGGAATTACCCTTACAGTCCAGTCTTTTGAATTCGGGTGCCTGTGCGGGTTATTTGAATAAGCAAGAATTTCCGGCCTTGTCATGTTTTCATTTCCGTGGCAAAACGGACATTTGGAAGTATCTTTGGGATACTCCTCTTCCGAGGAATGCATAACTTTTTTAAAATTTCTCGAAGGGTCTATGATAACCCAGCGTCCTATTACCGGATCTCTTCTGAATTCGGGCATTAATCCCCCAAAGCTTTTATTCTGTCTAAAGCTTTTTTACTTTCTATTTTCTTCGGGTCATACTCCAAAGATTTTGCAAGATAATCTTTTGCTCTGGATATATGCCCCGACGAATAAGCTTTTATTCCCATATCGTAATATTTCTGGGCAAGAGAAGCCGTAAGTCTTTCGAGCTCTCTCGCGGCGGGAACGTAATCTTTATTGTATTCAAGCGATTTCTTTATTTTCTCCAAAGCCTCTTCATCTTTATTTATTTTAATAAAAGCCAAAGCTTCTTTAAAATAATTCTCTGAAATCGCGTTTCTTGATTTTGCGGTATACTCTCTTATCTGCCGGTTTAAATCATAATAATTGTTTTTTAAAGCTTTCTCGCTTAGCGCCACAAAAAGCTTTAAAGCTTCATCATATTTTCCGTTATTAAACAAATCAACGGCCTGATTAAAATATATTTCCATCTCTTTCTGTATTTTTTGGCTTGAAGACAGAGTAGAATCGTCTTTATCGGCAAGCCTGCTAATCTGCCCTTGCGCTCCGCTTGCCGTTATCGGCATATCTAAAGCTTTTCTTGACAGATCGTAATATTCTTTAGCGTCCGTGCGTTTCGGGTCTGACGCATAAACCGCGTTGAAATATTTAGCAGCTCTGTCGTAATCCGCCATATTATAGTACTCCATTCCCTGAATAAACATTTTGTCGGCCTGCAAATCCGTAACTTTTGAAACCTGGGTCTGTATAATGGCAAGATATTTTATGGCTCCGGTATTTTCAGGATCCAGTTCCAAAATCTGACTAAATTTCTCTTTGGCAAATATAAACTGACCGCTGTTATAATAGTTAATTCCCTCCGACCATAAAGAAATTATCCTTTTTTCATGCTTTTTTCTGCTTTCCTGAAATTCAACGTTTTTCAGTTTGACATTTACATTGGCAAGTCCGGCTTCGGCGTAAGAATTTTCAGGTTCAACGCCCAAAACCCTGTAATAATAACTTCTTGCTTTTATTAAGTTGTTGCGATGCAGCGCAAGATCCGCCCTTCTGAGCCATCTGTTAACCTGAATTTCAAGGCTTCTATCATACATATCCAAATCATATACAAGCTGTTTTAAAAGATCTTTTGAAGGCTGGTGATTGGGATATATGGCAAGAATGTCTTCAAGCTGCTGTCTTGCGGATATATAATCTTTTCTGTTATAAGCCTCTTTTGCCATATTGAAGTTGTGTCCGAGATAATAGTCATACGCTTTATTTGTATCCCTTATTTTACCGAACATAAAACCAAAGTTGACCGTATGTTTCGGAGCTAAATCTTCGAACATGGCGGAAAACGAATAGCCTATGTTAAAAGAATCGAAGTTAAGGAATAATCCGGCAGTAGGGCCATAGTTAATATCGTCGCCGTAATCTCTCCATCCGGCTTTCACCGTAACCGGATAAACGGGCATTATTTCAAAACCGACGGAATATCCGATGCCTTCCATGTCTTTTGGAAAAAACTTAATTAAATCAAAAGTAAACGCCGGTTTTGTTTCAAACGGCAGGTCATATTTTAAAGCCGCGGCAAAACTGCCGGGCATCTCAATTTTTCCGTAATTTTCAAAGTCAATGTCGTTACCCAAATTTTTAAACGCGACGAAACCCCACAAACCGCTGAAAATCATGTCAAGTTTGTAGCTTGCTCCGAAATCTAAGACAAAAGACGTTTGCGATTCGTTTTCTATTTTAAGCTGATGCAGTTTCAAAGTCGCGCCGAAACCGCCTTTGTCTTTGTAAACAGGTACCTCCGTAGAAAAGGGATACACATAATTAAAATAAAAACTCATAAGGTTTTGGTCGGCGTTTCCTAAGTTGACATAAGAAACCGCCGCCGTAAAATTACCGTATTTCGAAGGCGTCATAAAAGCGCCCATGCCGCCGTAGACGCCGTCAAAGGCAGCTATTCCAGAAAAATCAAGCCTGCTTGCCAAAACGCTGAAGTTAGAAGACGGATTGCTTGTAAACGATATGGGATTTTTAGACAATGAAGCTATTGAGCCGCCCATGGCTTCGGAATTAGCGTCGTAATTTAGAAGAAAAAACTGGCCGGAAGGAATATTGTCCACCGCAAAAGAAATTCCGCAGTTAAACAACAGAGAAGCGCACAGCAATACCGCCGCATATTTTCTTATCATTTCAGCAACCTGCTCACGTTCTTGGAAAGTTTTTCAAGATCTATCGGCTTAAAAACAACGTCGTCAGCGCCCTCGGAAAAGCCCTTATCGACATGAACCGCAATGTCTCCCGTTATTAAAATAACAGGCAGTTCTGAAAAACTTTGGCTTGTTCTTATCATTTTTAAAACGTCAAAACCGTTTTTATCCGGCAGATTTACGTCAAGCAAAACTATACCGGGATTTTCCACGGCTAAAGCTTCAATGCCGGACTCGGCGTTAAAAGCCTTTATAACCTCAAAATCTTTTGTTTTAAGCACTGCTTCCGCCGACTCCACAAATGAAGCGTCGTCGTCAATAATTAAAATTTTCTTTTTTCCGCTCACGATTTTATTCCCCCGCCCTTTCCGGCAGCATAATCACCGTTCTAATCGCCAGCGCATCGGAAAGCTCCAAAGATATATCTATGGAAGACGCTAAATAATAGTTATTGGTCAAAATTTTGTAATCGGGATAAGTAAGAGTCATTTTATAATCGCCTTTAGGAAGTTTTATTACAAGAGGAGAAAGATCGGAAAGGCCGATAAATTTATTATGCCCGATCTTTTCTTCGATTAAAACATGCACGTTTTTCAAAGGAACCGTGTACAATGAATCTTTATCTTTAACGATTTCCTTTAAAATTTCAAGTCTGGAAATTTTATCGTCGGTCGAAAGTATTAAATCAATTCTTTCGCTGTTCGGCGTACGTATATCCAAATAAAGGCCTGACATGGTGCCGGTAAGTTCATGAAATTCTTTTTCAGGTTTTTTATTTAATTTCGAATAAATAAAAATGCCTCCGAGGACAACGGCAACCGCTATGAAGGCAACAACTACGGGATTTGTAAAAACATTCACTTCTTTTGCCGCCTTCGGCACGTTTATCTCAAAAAATTTTGCGAATCTGGAAAGAATTTTGTCTTCAATTGAAGACTGCGAAGAGTCTTCGTCGCCGACGGTTATCACGCTCTGAACATAATATTTCGGAACGGAAAAAGAAGATTTATCATCTTCGGATTTCAAAGCTATGACGGTAGTATTATCCCGCCCTCCGGCGTTATTTACCGCCATTATCAGCTCGTTTGCTATAGCGTTAAGATTTCCTCTGTGAATATCAACTATTCCCTTTATGGCAAAGTCGTCAATTTCGCTGTTAAGTCCGTCGCTGCACATTATATAATGGTCTCCGGGCTTTACAATAACGGCTCTGTAATCAACTTTAACCGTCGGGCATGTTCCCAAAGCTCTCGTTATCATGCTTTGAAGTTCGGCGGTTTTAATCTCGTCTTCTCTCATTTTCCCTTCGCGTATAAGCTCGTTTACTTTGGAATGATCCTTTGTAAGCAGCTCTATAATACCGCCTCTTATTCTGTAAACTCTGCTGTCGCCGGTGTGATATATGTGTAAAAGACCCGTTTCCTTCTCAAATTTAGCGGCTGCGACAGTCGTTCCCATTCCCGCAAGCTTAGGATATTTGAGAGTAAGATTATTAAGCATTCTGTTGGCAAGCATAATTGCGGCCGCTGGGCGCAAAAGCTCCGAGCTTATATTTGCAAACCTTTTGCCTACAACGGACTGTATATCCGACGAATCCATATTTTCAAAAGATTTCAGTATGACTTCAACGGCGCATTTGCTTGCGAAATCCCCTGCCGCGCCTCCGCCCATTCCGTCGCAGACAACAAAAAAATCCTTAGCGGAATTAACGCCGAACGCGTCCTGGTTTTCCTTTCTGACTATACCGGTATCTGTTTTTCCGTAATACAGCATTTTCATAGGAATTGGACCTTAACCCTTTTAGCGTTTCTCGACACTACTGATTTCGTCTTAAAAAACACAAACAGTATAAAAATAGTCAATCCCGCAAAAAACTGTTTTCTGTACTTTGATTTAAACTTGTCAAGACCGGAAAATCCCATGTGGTCGGCGCTTCCTAAAAACATCGGCCACAAGACGGCGTTTTTGATAGTTCTCGCGTTAGTATTGATCACTTGAAGTGAATCCATTGAATTGGAAAAAAGTATATTAATTTTACCTGTGCCGAACAAATCAGCCAGCAAAGGAGAAGACGTGATAGGAACATTGCTGGCCCTTATTTCCGCCATTATTTCAAACTCTTTGCGCCTTGTATTGCTCTTTATAACCATGATTCTTCCGTCTTCGGTTCCTATCACGAAATCTTTCAATCCGTCTTTATCGAAATCATACATTGAGGGAGAACCTATCATTCTTTTTGCTTCGGGAATCGCCATTCTCCACAATAATTCGCCGGCGGAATAACCCGTTTTTCCTCTCAATCCTATTACGCTGCCGTTGGCGGAAACAACAAATACGTCGTTAATTCCGTCACCCGTAAGATCCGCAATTAAAGGAGAAGCGTTATGCTTAAGTCCAGCTGGAGGGGTAGGTTCGACGAAATATGTCCACATAACGTCAAATTTTGACACGTCTATGGCGGAAACATACTGAGGAACGTTAGACTGAACTACAACGTTCGGAATCCCGTCTCCGGTTATATCTCCGACAGCCGGCGCTCCGGCTATCAAATGCGCTTTGCCTGTTTTTTCAAGTAAATCGACGGTCTTTCTCGTTCTGGATTTACCGTCTATAAAATAAACCTTGCCGGAATAGCTCGCGACTACAACCATGGGAGTAAAATCTTTTGACTGATACAAAACTGGGCTTGCGTATATCGGGCCTTCGACAAATTCCGTGAATCTGTCATAATCGTTTTCATATCCGACGTTGTACAGAAAATGCACGGCGCCGTCTTCCGAACATGCCACAACGTCCATCTTGCCGTTTCCAGTAAGATCGGCGACAAGAGGAGTCATTTCAGAGATAACTCCGCCGAGTATTTCCCTTCTTATTATATTGCCCGTCTGTCCGTCATAAACAAATAACATTGACGAATCCGAAAGCGTAATAATATCAAGCACGCCGTCGCCGTTAACGTCCGCAAGTATTGGAGAGGTCCTGCCGGAATTAAAAATTTCTATCTGCCTCCATAAAGGCTCGCCCGTTCTCGCGTTCCATGCGTATAAAAACCCCGCCGCCGTAAGCATCACTATGTCATTTTTTCCGTCGCCGGTAAGATCGCCTATGGCGGGAGTTGAAGTTATGCCGTACTCTTCAAAATTTCTTAACGGAGTATCTTTTCTGAAATCGCTGTTGAGCTCAAGGGCAAGTTTTGGCGGTTTGCTTTTCAGTAAAGAAAGTCCCGACCAGCCGAACCAAATCAAACCTATGGAAGTAATAATTGAAGCAAGCATAATTATCAATGAAAGCGGTTTCTGTATCTTTAATAAAAATATCTGCTGCTTCGACGGAGTCGAATAATCCTGGTCAAAAGCGTTTGCAAACCTGAATATAGATCTTCCTATCGATATTTCATCGCCGAACTTTATATTCATGCTGTTCAGCTGTCCGACCTTGTTTCCGTTTACGGCGACTCCGCCGGTGCTTCCGACGTCGGTAATGGTATACTGTCCGTTATTATAAGATATCTTGGCATGCCCTTTGGATACTGTCATGTCGCCGGCAAGGACGATGTCGTTCTCAACGCCTCTGGGAGAAAATTGATCTCTGCCTATAAAGGTATCGTCCTTTTTCATCATAAATTTTTTGCCCGTAAACCTACCGTAAATACCCAAAAGAAAGCCCGCTGGAGCTGTATCCGGAGTACCGGAAGTAATGTCGGGGTACATAACTATGCTGTAAGGCCCGATCCCTATCTCGTCGCCGATTTCCAGCTCTTTTTCGGAAATCGTTTTTCCGTTAACTTTAGTGCCGATAATCGTATTTTGGTCTTTTACCACGTATTGATCATCATCGTCTAAAATAATGCTGCAGTGATGTTCCGATATATTTTTGTCTTTTATCAGAATATCATTGCCTTTTTTGCTTCCTACAAAAATTCTTTTTTTTCTTCTTAATATGTATTCGCCTAAAATCTCTTCTTTTCTTTTTAAAAACAGCCTTGGCATTTGTTTCCCCTTTTAACGGCAGTTAATAGTTAGTAGTGAGTAGTGAATAGTTTCGGTGTTTTCGCTATGCGAAAACCTATTTATAGATTTCGGCTTCGCCGAAATTCAACAACTACTCACTACTAACTACTCACTATTAACTGTCGTTTTATCATCTTGCAACAAAAAGAGCTGCAATCATTGTTATTCCCAAACTTATTGTGGCTATTGTCGCGCCGCTTCCTGAAGAATCGCCGTATTTTGAAGGCGCCGAAATAGTATTTAATCTTCTTTCTATCCTTTCTATATCAGCCTGGGTCTGGTTTTTGCTTCTGCTGATTTCATTTCTGATTTCGGCTGACGTCGGCACATCGGCAACCGTTCTCTTTATATCGCTCAGCTGCCTGTTTATATAGCTCATATCAACATTATTATTCCCCTTTTCTGAAGACGCCGCAAGTGCGGGAGCGTCAAGCTCGTCAACTCTTTTAGACAGCCTTACATAACTCTGCTGTATTTGGATCAGGGTATTTCTTAATTCGTCAATTTCTTTTTGCGATGCCTGAGACGCCCGTTGCACTTTTGCGGTTTTATTTGAAGAACCGAGAGCGCTCTCGGCGTCTGACAGTCTTATTGACATCTGTTCGAGTTTTGCGTTCATATCAGCTATGTCCTGAGCTACAGACGCGTAAGAAACGCCGCCTTCTTTGCCAGACGACCTGCCGCCGGCGGCAATCTGCCGCTGAAGATCCATAAAAACTTTTGATTGTTTTAAGCTGTTATCGAGAAGCGCCGGCATGTTTGGTTCCAAATCGGCTATAAGGGCGATCATATCTACATTGCCGTCTGATTTCGAAGGCGATTTTGCCGACGCAGCGCTGCTTTTTTCCAAAGCGGCGACTTTAGCTCTTAAAGCTTCAAATTCCTGCTTTGTAATCTGCGAAACTGCCGGAGCTGCGGTTTCCGACTGGGATTTTGTTCTCCTGTCATATTCATAAATAGCCGTGATCAGCGCGCCTCTTGTTATCGGTTCATCTTCCACAAAAACAGTTTCTCCGTACTTATTTATGAATTTCGGCATCTTCTTGCTTAACTCATTAATAATTTCACGCAAAACCGGATCATTCACGTCTCTTTTCGACTGCGCAAAAGATAATGACGCCGCGTTAAAAACAATGGCGGCGGCTGCAAGCCAAGACAGAAATTTTTTTGTTTTTTTCATTTTTTCCCCTAGAAATAAAAATTTAAGGAAATTTTGCTCTGCCGGTCAAAAAGATTGCCCATGCCCATGGCATAATCAATTTGCAAATATCTCCCGAACACTGTCATATCTATGCCGAAGCCAATCGTATATGTTATATTTTTATTTATATCATCTTTTACGTTGTAGCGGTTTTCCAAGGCAAAACCTTCAACGCCGCCTCTCAAAAATAAACCGCTTAATCCGAAAGTGTCGCTGTCATAAATATTCATATAGCCAAGCTCAAGCCCTAAATTGCTTGATAAAGGCTCCTGTTGTCTCTGCACAATATCGGCGCTTCCCAAGAGATTCAGTTGGTCTGTAAGTTTAAAAATGTTTGAAACTCCGAATTTGGATGTTAAGGCAGCCTCATCGCTTGCTCCGCCGTCCCACTTCATTGACGCGCCTTTGCCTATAAATAAACCGAAATTTAAAGTTTCAAAAACATTGTACAAAACGCCCACGTCCAAATCGTATCCGGAAGCCGAGCCGCCTTCAATGCCGTCCCATTTTTCCATTACGTATTTCAGCGATACGCCCGCATATAAATTAGTATCGCTTTCCCAAACAGGCATACCCCACGAAAGATATATCGCGTTTTGCGAATCCGAAAAAGAAGGCAGTTCGACTCCCGAGCCGTTAAAATGCGAGATATTATCCATAGACGAATTTATAAGACCTAAAGCAAAAACAGAACCGCCCAGCGAGTCCGTAAATTTGCTCATGGGAACCGATATCGCGACAAAATTGTGGGAAGGAGTTACATCTTCAAGTCCGGGCCACTCATCCGATGCGCCCGTAGAACCCATCACGGTTACGCCGTAATCCTGAATCTGCCCCAAACCTGCCGGGTTCCAGTAAACGGCGCTGGGGTCGTTGCTTACAGACGTAAAAGCTCCGCCCATGCCAAGCGCTCTTGCTCCTACGCCTCTCTTAAGGAACGCGGCTCCGCCGAAAGAGGCATAACTGTTGGCCGCGAGCGCGAAAATAAGAAAAAGAGAGATTAATATTCTTATCGTTTTTTTCATATTATTTCCTTAATATGGCAAAAGATTTATAACGTCTGTTTTCCTTGCCGCCGCTGTTTGCTATTATTTCGCATATATATATGCCGTTAGCAAGCCTGTCGCCGGCATAACTCTTCCCTTCCCATTGAACGGAGTTATTGCCCGCGGGTCTTTGCTGTGAAGAGATAACTTTGCTTACAAGCTTTCCGGCTCTGTCATAAATATTAATTGACACAGACGACTGCTGGTCTATGACAAAATCTATATTCATCTGCCCTCTGTTAGGGTTATACGGGGAAGGATAAGGCTTTAAGTTTGAAATAGGCTCGCTGCTGACTTCAAATCCTGAAGTCTCGCGGAAAGTGTTTCCGGCGCCGCTATCGTTAAATATTATTTCAACAGTATATGTTTGTCCCGGCGTCAAATCAGCGCCGCCATATACGTAATTAAGCTTTCCCGTATGTATATCGAATATTGTATTGTCGGCTATTCTGGTATTTATAGGAGTGCCGATTGCCGTATCCCCGCTATACATATTAATAGTTACAAAATTAGCCTGACTTATGCCTGACTGTGAAACAATAACAGCTTCAATCACAGGTCTTTTGCCTGACACGCCTCTGGGCTGTATGATTGTAATATTATTATCTGTCTGGCCTATTAATATTGAGTATGTATTTGTATTGCCGTCACTATTGGTGGTTTCTCTTGCAAACCACTGAACAAAATACTGTCCGGGCGTCAGAATAACATTAGTGCTTACTTCAACCGATTTTTGAAAAGCGGGAAAATCCGCGCCCATATTAAAATATGTAAAATTTCCGACCGTCGGAGGAACGTCTTTCGCTATTCTATAACCTATTTGGTCGATTGTTCCGGCCGAAAGAGTTGATACGACAACTTTTACTCTAAGTTCAACATTTGTAGACGCGGAAGAGCTCACTGTCATATTATAAAACTGTATAGACGGATTCGTATTCATTTTGGACGTAAGCAGCAGAGTCGTATTTATTCTGTTATCATGATTATTATCGTGCAATGCAGCCGCATCGCCGACAACAAATGAGTTTTGGTAATTGCCGGCTGACGAATTAGCCGAAGTATAAGTAACAAAAGAACCTATTGTATCATCGGCAGCACACAAACGCGCGGCTATACAGCAAAAAAACAATAGTAATATAACTTTAATATTTCTCATTGCAGGTTCACCAATGCCGCAATTTTACCTCTTGATCCGGTATAGTCTTCCAAAGCTTTGCCTATTATTGTTCCCGGCTTAGGATTATCGGGAGCTTTCATCGCGCATCCCGGAGAAGAAGAAGCGACAAGCAGGTCGCCCCTTTTAATATTTCCGCCTTCGCTGACAACATTAACCGGAACTTTACCGACCAAAGCAAGCTGGTAACCGGTCGCTTCCGAATTTAAAACAATTCCGGGTTTGGTGGATATAACGCCAGCTACTTTTGTATCATTTGCCGTTTTAGATTTTTCTATATAGCCGTCTCTTGCTGCGGAAATAACAACAACATCTCCCGGAGCCAAAATTTCCGCAGACGGATATATTTCCGCGAGGTCGGCATTTGAAGCGTCAATTACTCCTGATGCTGAAATGAAGCCGTTAACTCTCACATTAGTATTAAATAAAAACGCATTTACACCGCTATGCGAAACACTTCCTGTTATTGTGCCAAAACTCAAATTCGCAGAGCCTATTGTCAAACTATTGCCTGTTGTTATCGTAACATTAGAGCTAAAAGTTTTCGCGCCTGAAATAGTCTGAGCAGAAGCCAGATCAACATATGTTGAAGAAAGATTTGCCCATGATAAATTTGTACCGTTATTAGTTAAAAATTGGCCGCTTGCCAATGACGGAAATGCCGCCGGCAGAGGATTTGTTACTGATATTGTACCGCCGGAGTTAGTTAATCCGCTGCCTGCCAAATTAACCCAGCTCGTACCGCCTGCATTTGCCATAAGGTATCTATAATTATCACTCGGATTATTTGGAGTAGGCAATGTTCCGGAAATACTGGTCCAGAATAAATTATTTGATCCGTCCGTCATAAGATATTGTCCGCTGGTTCCGCCTGTCGGGACTTGTCTGATATTTGCCCATAATAAAGCCGTACCGTTATTAGTTAAAAATTGGCTGCTTGCCAATGACGGAAATGCCGCCGGCAGAGGATATGTTACTGATATTGTGCCGCCGGAGTTAGTTAATCCGCTGCCTGCCAAATTAACCCAGCTCGTACCGCCCGCATTTGCCATAAGATACCTATAATTATCGCCGGGATTGTTTGGAGTAGGAAATGTACCTGAAACAGGAGACCATGATAAATTCCCGCCGCTAATGGATAGAAAATATCCGTTCACGGCAGTTCCGCCGACAGACAGTTTATTTAATGTTACCGCGTTATTTGCAATTTTTCCGTTTGTTATGGCTCCGTCCTTAACGGATAAAGCATAAGGGCTTGCCGCCAGAGGAACTCTTGAACCTATTGCTGCACCTTCCACATAAACCTGTAAATAAAGAGGCTGGTCAAAATTAAGACTGCCGAATGCCAGCATTCCCGATACGCCGGTATCGCCTAGAAGTATGCTGTATATGCCGTTTCCGACATTTATGGAAATATTGCCTGCCCCCGATTGCCACACTCTAGTGCCGCCGGTCGAAGCATTCCAAATTTCAAATCTGAAATTTCTATTGCCGTTAACGGGATTGCCTGCCGTATCAGTCAGTCTGCCTTGAAAGTTCAAAGTCGCGGGAACATCCGCAAATGTTTTACCGCAAAACAACATAAACCCAAGAAGTAAAAAGATCGATAATTTTAATAAATTTTTCATGATACCTCTCTTATCTAACTATATCGCCGCTGCCTTTGATTCGTAATTAGTAATTAGTAATTGCCGTTATTTAAGCGGTTTCGCGCAGTTGACGCAGAACCTTAATTTTCTTCCCGCCGGAACAGTATTTATATATCCGCAATGCGGACAAACTATTACCTGAAGATCCGGCTTCGGCTCTGGCTTCGGCGGTTTTGGCGGCTTCGGCTCTGGCAGAGTCGGACGTCCATCATCCTTCTTTTGTATGTTTTTAATTATATCATCATACGCATTCTGAACATTCCAATTATTTTTTTCAAGGTATCCTGTCAAGACATTGTCATCATTAACATTAATTTTAACCTTAGCAAGAGCAGAAACTTCTTTCGAATTGAATTTTTCTCTTAATTCCTTAATAGTGTTTTCGCGAATAATGTTTTCACGCAACGGATCTTCAACCACCACCACAGGCACCATAATAATTTTTACCGTGCCGCCTTTTGACGGAGAAACGTTCGCCTCAAACACCTGCTCGTCATAATCTTTTACAACGATTTTACCTTTAACCTTGCCGGGGCTAACATCTTTTGCCCAAGCGCCTTCGGCATCGGTTTTGCCGACAAGTTTATTATCAAGCCATATATACGCGCTTTCCAAAGGAATTTCATTATCGCCGCTCATCGATACGACCTTTATTTTAAGCGGAACTTTCGCATATTCCATTTCCGCGGTTACACTGCTTATGTTTGCTATATCAACGCCTCTCATTGTATAAGTTTTAAATTCATCGGCCGAAAACGTGAAATCATACTTGCCGCTGGGCAAAGCCACTGTTATGGGGCTGCCGGTGCCGACATTTTTCGTAGTACTGAATTCTTTTCCGCTTATTGTCAGTTTTGCAATAAACGATTCCGAAGGATTATCTCTTGCCCTGACCCTGAAAGTAATCCGCTTATTCATGTGCACATTAAGCTCGGATTCCGAAGTAGCGGTAACAGAGATGTTGTTAATAGATTCGCCGTATCTTGCTTCCGGGTCAAGCATTCTTACTTTGTGATTTCCCGCTTTCATGTTTACGGTTAAAGGAGTATGCCCCCTTGGCTTCTCTTCTCCCTCGATGTGAACCATCATTCCGGAAGGAACGGACGTAAACGTGAACTTCTTAAACATGTGGCCTCTTATGCTGAAAACATTTTCACCGTCAATATTTCTAAGTTCTGTATGCCAGAAACGTTTATCTACGCCCGCGAACATTTCTTCCATGGTTGATTTTGAAAAATCTATATTACACCTTCCGTCTCTGTCTTCTTTCGCTTTTGAGCCCAGATCTTCAAACCCTGCCAATGCAAGTCTTACAGTGTGTTCGCCTGCCATCAGCTGTATCTTGCAGGGAGTTACGCCGAATTTATTTCCGTCAATATAAACGTCGGCTCCGGTAGGCTCGGAAGTAACCTCAAGCATAAAGTCAAACATTATTTCTATTTTTTCGCTTCTGTCTCTGTTTGATCTGCTTGTCCTTCCTTCAATGCTGACAACTCTTTGCACTGGCCTGAAACCTTCTTTCAAAGCGGTTACTATATATGTCTGAGGCTGTACTTTTCTTAAAGGTATAGGCGCGGAAGAATTCGCGTTTTGAAGAATTACCTGACCTTCTTTTGTTTTCATGCTTACGGTTGCCCCTGCGGGAACAGTGGTAATTATGACGTCAGGCGGATAAAGCCATGAATATATACTTTTGCCGAACGGCGTTATTTGCATAAAAATATCTAAACCGAAAAACAGCAGAATTGCCAAAATAACGGCAATAATAATCTTTATTATTCTGCTTTTCATTTCTTTGAATTTTGTAACAAGCCAGTCGCCGACTTCTTCAAAAACGGTTTTGCCTTTTGCTTCCGCCTGAGACTGCTGCGGAGCCGGCATCGGAGGAGGCGTAAAAGCGGCATTTTGCTGCTGCGCCGAAGTATTCTGAGGCGGAGCGAAAGACCTGGCCGGAACATTTCCGGTTTCAGGCGCGCCTGACGCAGGCGTCTGCGGCGCGGCATTAGCAGCCGGCTGCGCGGACGCCGGAGAAACAGCCGCAGGGTCGGAAGATTCGCCTACTATAAAGTCCGTGCAAAGGATTCTCGGTATCGCCGTATTGTTTTTTATTTCCTGCCTGTCCAGCGCTTTAACAAGATTTATCGTTTCATCCGAATTTTTAAGCTCTTTTTCCATTACTCTTGAGAGAAATGACGCCAAATCAACGGCAAGCTCTTCGGTTTCAACGCCTTTAAGAAGTCTTCTTAAATCGCGATACATCTCGATGGCTCGCTCATATCTTGTATCTCTGTCTTTTTCAAGAGACTTAGAGAGAATTTCGCCGATTTCGTAAGGAAGCTGAATGCCGCTGAGCAAATCCGTATCAAATTTTTGATTTAAAACCTGCGATTTGATTTCGGAATTATCTCCGGAATACAGCTGTTTGCCTGTCAGCATTTCATAAAAAACCACGCCGATTGAAAAAACATCCGCGCGATGGTCAATATCCGAAATGCCTTTTATTTGTTCGGGAGACATGTAAGGATATTTCCCGGTAACAACATTCTGCTTTATGCCTTCATTTATTTCGTCGGCGGTTTTGGCTATGCCGAAATCGCTGAGCTTAACGTTTCCGTCAAAAGATATTAAAACGTTCCCCGGGGATATATCGCGGTATACTATTCCGTAAGGTTTTCCGGTTATGGAATCTCTCGCCACTCTGTTCGCGTAATCGATCGCTTTGAGCATGCTTATGCATATAAGGACGGAAAGCTCCCAGGGAATTTTTATTTTTAATTCATTACATCTTTTTATAAGGTCTTCAAGGTCAACGCCTCTGACAAAGTCCATAGAAATATAAAACGAACCGTTGCTGCCTTTCCAAAAGTGCTGGACTCTGACAATATTATCATGAATAATATTCTTGGCGATAAGAGCTTCTTTATAAAACATTTCAACAAACTTAGGCTCTGAAACTTCGCTCAGGAGTTCTTTGACGGCTATAAAATTTCTCAGGCTGAAATCGTAAGCCTGCCATACGACGCCCATCCCGCCCTGACCGATTTTTTTTACGGTCACGTACTGGTCGTTAATAAATAAACCTAAATCCAAGCCTTGTTGTGATTTATTTTCGCTCATTTATTTTTTCACCTTTTAAAGTAATATAAAGAATGATTTTCAAATATTATATACTATTAAACGCAATACGACAATAACTATTTAAACGGCATATAATATATAAAATATAAAAAGCTGCTTGTTGTTTTTTGTCATTTATATTTTACTTTTTATATTTTATATGTTTTTTTCATTTCCTTCAAAAGGCAGTTCCGGTTCCGGAACATTATCACTCTGCTGGGCTTCTTTCGGCATATCCTCAATCAAAGGAAGCTCGCTGAGATGAGCCAAACCGAAATGCTTTAAAAAGTCCTGCGTTGTCCCGTAAAGCAAAGGCCTTCCCAGAGCCTCTTTTCTTCCGACAATTTTTATAAGCTTTCTTTCCAAAAGAGTGTCTATAACTCCCGAAGATTCAACGCCTCTTATTTCATCGATTTCAGCTCTTGTTACCGGCTGCTTGTACGCAACCATCGCAAGTGTTTCCAAAGCCGAAGGCGAAAGTTTCAAAACTGCTTTCTCTTTGAGAAGTTTTTTTATCCACGGAGAAAAATTCGGCTTGGTCGCAAACGTCCACCCGTCAGCCACAAATTTGATTTCATACGGCTTGTTCAGGCTTTCATACTCCGTTTTCAGTTCATTTAAAATATTTTCAAGATTATCCGTTTGCGCGTAATCTTCTTTTATAATGTCTTTCAGTTCCTTAAGACTCAGGGGCCTTTCGGAAACAAAAAGCAGAGCTTCCAAAATTTGTTTTACTTCAGATATTTCCATCATTTTCCTCTCGGGCTGTTGTTATTTCTTCGGATAACCCCGTTTCGTTTTCGCCGCTCAGTTCCAAATCCGGAGCCGGAACTTCCGTCTCATTGCGCTGCTCCCGTACAAATTCAAACTCTTCGGTGTCGTCTTTTACTTCAGGTTCCGCGTCATTATATACTCTGTAAATTCTTATGTCTTCAAACAGTTCCGACTGTTTTGCGGCAATTTGTTTGCTTTTTACAAGTTCAAGAACCGCCATAAAACAGACTATCAAATCCATTTTTGTCTTTTGAAATTTTAAAATCTCGGTAAAAGAAACGTACTGTCTTCCCTCAAGCACGTCAAGAATTTCCCTTATTTTTATTTCAATGGGAATTTCTTTATACAGAATTTCTTTGACGCTTTCAGGCAGCGCGATCAAGGCGTCTCTGAAACTGCTCATCAAATCAAATATCGAAGCGTCAAGAACATAATCCTGCTTATTTACCACGGGAGCAGGTCTGTAATAAATCTGCGAACTTTCAAGTATTTTATAAGATAAAAGTTTTCCGACTTCTTTATATTTTTGATACTCCAAAAGCCTGTTTTTGAGCTGGTCAAAAGGGTCTTCATCTCCGTCTTTTTCACTTTCTGAAGGCAGCAGTGTTCTGGCTTTTATCTGCATCAGAGTCGACGCCATGACAAGGAACTCTCCGGCAATGTCAATATTGAGCTCTTTCATTAAATCCAGATACGCAAGATACTCTGACGTTATCTCGGCAATTTTAATTTCGCCGATTTCCAAATCGTTTTTCTTTATGAGATGCAGAAGAAGGTCTAACGGACCTTCAAAAGAATCAGTGTGTATATCGTAAACCATAAAATCCTTTTTAGAAGATAAGAGGGCAGGATGATAAGAGGATAAGAGAAAGAATGTTCGTTTTGTCTTTACTTATCTTCATAACTTCCTATCATCTTACCTTCTGCCTTTTAAGCTTCTGCCGTTAAAATTTTAGAGCTTTTCTCACGTTCGCCATAGTCGCCGCTGCAGCAGTCTTTGCTTGTTCAGTGCCGTCTTTAATCACTTTTTCCAAATACGCTCTATCCTGTACTACCGCCGCCCTTTTTTGGGCGAGCGGTTTCATGAAAACGGAAAGCATTTCCATTATTTGTTTTTTACACGCCACGCACCCGATTGCGCCGGCTTTGCATTCCTGTTCCCTTTTTTCAAAATCTTTATTAAATATTTTATGGAAAGCAAAAACCACGCAGCCTTCCGGATGTCCCGGATCGTCTTTCTTTATTTTCAAAGGATCAGTATACATTTCCTGTACTTTTTTCTTAATGCCGTCATCATCTTCGCCGAGCAAAATCGAATTCCCGTAAGATTTAGACATTTTTCTCGCGTCTGTGCCGGGCACTCTCGCGGATTTTGTAAGTTTTGCCTGAGGCTCGGTTAAAACATTGCCGTAAAAATTATTAAACCTTCTTGTTATTTCTCTGGTAATTTCAAGATGCGCAAGCTGATCTTCCCCTACGGGAACTATATCCGCCAGATAAAGCAAAATATCGGCAGCCTGCAAAACGGGATATCCCAAAAAACCGATATTATGCAAATCTTTATTTTTTATTTCCGTAAGCTGCTCTTTATACGTCGTACATCTGTAAAGCCAGCCAAGCGGAGTAAGCATCGACAAAATCAAAAAAAGCTCGCTGTGCTGCGGAACTGCCGACTGTTTAAAAATAACGCTCTTTTCAGGATCTATGCCTGCCGTAATCCAGTCCGCAACCATTTCAAAAGTGTTTTCATTTATTTTAGAAGTGTCCGCGTAATCCGTAGTCAATGCGTGCCAGTCCGCTGACATATAATAGCATTCATATTCATTTTGGAGCTCAATCCAGTTTTTCAAAGCTCCGAAATAATGCCCCAAATGCAGCCTTCCAGTCGGACGCATTCCCGATAAAACTCTTTTTTTCATTCTTCCCCTTTATCAGAAGCTTGGAGAGCTTGGAAGTATAGATGCTTAGAGGAGCTGTGGCCTCTTAAGTTATTGCCGTTGCTCAATTTCTTATCATCCCATCTTCCGCAGTTTTCGTCTTTGCCAAGCTTCTAAACTTCCTATCTAAGCGGAATGCCGCTTAACGAAACCACCAAAAAATTTATTAAAGGTCCGATAATTGTCCATAATACGCCTGACCATAAAAGAATAATTAAAATCATCATGCCCACGAAAGGATTAAGCCTCATATACTTTATCGCAATATTGACGGGCAGAAAAAAAGTTATAATTTTTGAACCGTCTAAAGGAGGAACCGGCACAAGATTTATTATCAGTAAAACCACATTAACAATAACCATTATGTATAAAACGGAACTTATCGCGCCTCCGAAGTCCTGCTCAAAAGACGGTATCATGTGAATAATTCTGATTCCTATACCGGAAAAAACAGCTATAAGTACATTTGCCATAGGACCAGCTGCCGAAACCAGAGGAACGTCTATTTTAGGATTTTTAAACTTTGCCCCGTTTATCGGAACAGGCTTTGCCCAGCCGAAGAGAATAGAAGACTGAAGAATAATTAACATTGCAGGCAGAATTATGCTTCCGAAAAGGTCTATATGAGGTATTGGATTGAGGGTAAGTCTGCCGGCATACTTAGCGGTATCATCGCCTCTTAAGTAAGCGACATACGCATGGGCAAATTCATGCATAATAACTGAAAAAAGTAATACTACTATATATATTAAAATTCCCATTTCCGCCCTTTAAATCTAATTGAAATTTAAATATAATTCTATATTTTTCGAATTTTTTTGTCAATATTGATATTTTTATTGATTTTTGAAGGCTTTTTTACAAATTAAAAAAAGATACAAAGCCGTTACCCTGCCTCTCTGCATCCCCGCATCATTACTTCAGCCGTTTATTTTTTGATTTTACCGTTTATTTCTTCAATCAAATTTTTGTTTTTTGAAAGTTTTGCCAAAAGTTTTTTATAGTGCATAAGATTTGGATTGTGATTGATGAGCATTTCTAATGCTTTTAAAGACGTCTCATCAAATTTCTTACCGCCTTTAATGACAGGAAAAACTTTAGGAGTTCTTAATTTCCTTGCAAAAGATGAAGATATTTTTACAAGACCTAAACCTATTTCCGGAGCAGCGTACTTCAAAACCGTTTCTTCATCCTCAAGTTCCTGCTCTACCTTTAGGATAATAACCAGCTCTTCTATTCCGAAAAGAAGCAAAGGTTCATAAGTTATTTTGTTTTTGTCTTCAAAATTGTCAACGGCGGCTTTAAACTCACGCTGCATTTTTTGTTTACACTGGGCTGCCTGGTTCTGAAAGCTCAAAGGATAAATAAAAGCAATAAGCTCATTCTCGCTGTCATGATACAGAATAAATCTTTCGGCGTGAAACATATCTCCGCAAGCCGGACAGCATACAATATTAATTTCGCCTGAAATTAAAGCTTCTTTCAGTTCAGGATTGTCGGAAACGCTTATGGCCGACAAAAGTTCGGCTTCAAAAACTTCCCCGCACGGACATTTGATTTCTTCAATACTTGAAATTGACATAGAAAATCCTATTTTAACGACAGAGTGAAGAGTGGAGAGTGGAGAGTGGAGATATTGTGTTTCGGCTTCGCCGAAACTTATTGTATGTTTTTGCTTTGCAAAAACTCGATATCTTCACTTTTCACTCTCCACTCTTCACTCTTTTTTTAAAGCGCTATATACTTAGCTTTCTTCACGCCTGCTATTTTAGCGAGCTTTTCAACAACTACATTTGAAACTTCGCCGTCGACTTCAATAATCGTAAGAGCTTCCCCGCCGGCATTTTTTCTGCCTACGTTCATTCCCGCTATGTTTATGCCGTTGTCGCCCAAAGAAACTCCGACTTTACCGACTACGCCCGGTTTATCGTCATTGACAATCAAGACCATTCCGCCTTCCGGAGCCACGTCAACATTCAGTCCGTCGATTTTTACTATTCTGGCGTTCTTATCTCCGAAAAGCGTTGCCGATACCGCGCTTTCAGTCTTATCCGTAACTATTTTGACGCTGATAAGACCGGTGTAATCGCCCGCGGCATTATGTTTAATTTCTTTTACGTTGATTCCTCTTTCTTTGGCTATCAAAGAAACGTTAACCGAATTTATTTTTATGTCTAAAATGTGCCCGAGCAAGCCCGCAAGAAAAGAAACGGTAAGAGGGCTTACGTTGAAATTCGCGACATTTCCCGAATAGCTTATTTCTACGTCTTTAATTCCGCCTTCGGTAATCTGACCCGCAAACGAACCGATTTTCCCGGATAGATCTATATAAGGCTTCATCTTCTTGTAAGTTTCCCAATCAACAGTCGGAACATTTACCGCGTTTCTTATAAGACCCTTAGTAAAAAAATCTATTATGACTTCGCTCATTTCAACGGCGATTTTAACCTGCGCTTCTTCAGTGGAAGCTGCAAGATGAGGAGTGGCTATGATATTTTCAGTTTCGATAAGGCTCCAGTCTTCAGGCGGTTCTTTGACAAAAACGTCAAGAGCCGCGCCCGCGACTTTGCCGGATTTTACGGCCTCAGCCAAATCTTTATCGTTAATAATCGCGCCTCTGGCGCAGTTGACTATTCTTACGCCGTCTTTCATTTTCGCGATATTTGCGGCATTTATCATGCCTCTGGTGTCATCGGTAAGCGGCGAATGCAGCGAAATATAATCCGATTTGGCAAAAACTTCATCAAGCGACGTCAAATTTATGCCGTGGCTTTTTGCGATGTCGGCGTTGGCAAAAGGGTCGTACGCAATGACTTCCATTCCGAAAGACAAAAGCCTTTTTGCGGTTTCCGTGCCGATTCTGCCAAGACCTATAAGACCTAAAGTCTTTCCGAATACTTCATTACCCATAAATTTTTTCTTTTCCCACTTTTTGTTTTTCATTGAAGCGCAGGCGTCGGGAAGACTTCTTGCCATTGAAAGAATAAGGCCTATGGTATGTTCTGCCACGGAAATAGTATTTCCTCCGGGAACATTTGCCACGACAATGCCTTTTTGCGTGGCTGCCGCTTTATCGACATTGTCCACTCCCGTGCCGGCGCGGCCGATAAATTTAAGTTTGTCGGCGGCTTCTATTACTTCGGCGGTAACTTTTACTTCAGAGCGTATCAAAAGTCCGTCATAATCTTTTATAAGTTTTTTAAACTCTTCCGGAGAAGGCTTATTGTGAACTTCAATTTTAAACTCTTTATTCGCGATTAAAGCGTCAAGCCCTTCCATGCTGTCGTAAGTCATTAAAATTTTGTACATTGTTCCACCTTTATATATCAGAGTGGAGAGTTGAGAGTGAAGAGTGAAGATATTGTGTTTCGGCTTCGCCGAAACCTATTATCTGTTTTTGCTTCGCAAAAACTCGTTATCTCCACTCTTCACTTTTCACTCTTCACTCTTTCTTTATCCGTTTATAAGCACTTCTTCAGCCGCAGCTACTGCTTTGCCTTTTTCTATTTTCATTCCAAGCTCTGCCAAAACCATTTCAAGGCACGCAAATCCGACGAGTAAGTCGGCTTTGCCGATATATCCCATATGAGCGAATCTTATGATTTTGCCTTTCAAATCGCCCTGTCCGCCGGCAATTGAAACGCCGTATTTTTCTCTTAAGGTTTTAACGATTTTTCCGCCGATTTCTTCGGGAACCAAAGCGCTTGTTACCACTTCGCAAGGCACTTCGCCGAAAATTTCAAGACCCAAAGCTTTCATTCCGGATCTTGCGGCTTTGGCTAAAAGCTTATAGTCGTTCCACATATTTTCAATGCCTTTATTTTTTATCATCTTTAAAGATTCCTGCAAAGCTACTATAAGAGTAACCGGAGGCGTAAACGGCGTTTCGTTTGTCGCATAAGATTTTTTGTATTTTTTTATATCAAAATAAAATTTAGGAATTTTTGACGTTTCGGCAAGCTTCCACGCTTTTTCGCTCAGAGATATAAAAGCAAGCCCTGGAGCAAGCATAAAACCTTTCTGCGAACCGCAGACATTAACGTCGACTTTCCACTCGTCGGTTCTGAATTCCTGGCCCGCAAGGCCTGAAATCGAATCCACAACCAAAACAGCGTTTGTCTTTGCGACGATTCCGCCGATAGTTTTAATATCGTTGACAACGCCCGTTGAAGTTTCGGTAAAAGTAGTAAAAACGGCTTTTATATTGGAATTTGCTTTGAGAGCTTTTTCAATTTCAGCTGGTTTAACGACATTTCCCCACGGCACTGAAACCGAAGTAACTTTAACGCCGTAAGTTTCGGCGATTTTTATCCATCTGTCTCCGAAATTACCGCAGCTTGCCACAATAATTTCGTCTCCGGGACTGAGCAGATTCACAACGGCCATTTCCATCGCGCCCGTACCTGAGGCGGCAAGCATATATACGTCGTTTTTTGTCTGAAAGACATATTTCAGGTTTTCCGCGACATCTTTGTAAATAGCCGCGAATTCGCTTGTGCGGTGATGCAGAATAGGTAATGCTTCTTTAAGCGCGACTTCAGGCGGAATAGGTGTAGGCCCCGGTGTTAAAAGATATTGTTTCTTCATCTTGCTGCCTCCGTTTTATCAATCAGGAGTGAAAAACTCTGCCGTGTCATGCTGAACTTGTTTCAGCATCTCGGAAGTTTACTTCCGTAACTTGTTTCAGCATCTTGCATTTTAAAAGCCCAGACCCTTAAACGAGTTCAGGGTGACACACCCGAAATTTCTGCTTCCTAATATATTTATTTTTTACTTTTCTTTTTTTCTTTCTGTCCGCCAGTCTTTCCTATGGCAAGCTCTATAACTTCATCCATGTGGGCAACCGGTATCATCTCAACTTTTTTCTTTATGTCTTCCGGGATATCCGCCAAATCTTTTTTATTCCCTTCGGGGAATAGAACGGTTGTCATTCCTTCTCTGAAAGCCGCCAAAGTTTTTTCTTTCAATCCGCCTATTGCGAGAACTCTTCCCCTGAGCGTAACTTCTCCGGTCATTGCAATCTTTTTTCTTACCGGCTTATTCATGCATACGGAAGCAAGCGCGGTTGCCAAAGCTATGCCAGCGCTCGGGCCGTCTTTCGGCACAGCGCCTTCGGGAACATGCACGTGAAAATCCGTCTCTTTAAAAATATCTTCATCTATCCCGAGTTTTAAAGCCGACGAACGAACGTATGTTAAAGCGGCCTGGGCAGACTCTTTCATCACATCGCCGAGCTTGCCGGTAAGAACCATTCCGCCTTTTCCTTTCATTCTGTTTACTTCAATAGTAAGAGTTTCGCCGCCAACCTGCGTCCAAGCCAAGCCCGTCACAACACCGATGTCGTTTTCAGTTATACGTTCTCTTTCATAAACGGGAACTCCCAAATATTTATTTATATTTCCGGCAGTCACCGTTATGGATTTAACGCTTGTGTCAAAAGCCAAATCTTTAGCCACTTTTCTGCACAGATTTGCTATTTCTCTGCTCAAATTTCTGACGCCGGCTTCATGCGTATAATTTTTTATTACGACGTCAAGAGCGCCCTGCTCTATCACAAGCTCTTCTTTTTTCAAACCGTGTTCCAAAAACTGTTTGGGAATAATAAATTGCTGGGCAATATGCCGTTTTTCGTCATCGGTATATCCGGAAAATCTTATCAGTTCAAGCCTGTCGAGCAAAGTAGTCGGTATATTATGCAAAGTATTTGCCGTGGTTATAAACATTACTTTTGAGAGGTCAAAATCCACGTCAAGATAATGGTCGCCGAAAGCGTAATTCTGCTCAGGATCCAAAACTTCAAGAAGCGCCGCCGAAGGATCGCCTCTCCAGTCTGAACCCATTTTATCTATCTCGTCAAGAATAAAAACAGGATTATTGGAACCCGCTTTTTTCATTGACTGAATAATTTTTCCCGGCAGCGAACCTATATATGTGCGTCTGTGTCCTCTTATTTCGGCTTCGTCTCTGACGCCGCCCATAGAAATTCTCACAAAATTTCTGCCGAGGCTTCTGGCTACCGATTTTGCTATGGAAGTTTTTCCCACTCCGGGAGGCCCTATAAAACAAAGAATGGGACCTTTTATTTTTTTAACTCTTGAAAGCACCGCCAGATACTCAAGAATTCTGTCTTTAACCTTTTCAAGTCCGTAATGGTCTTGGTCTAGAATCTCTTGCGCTCTTTTAAGGTCAAGATTATCGTCGGTTGATTTTTCCCACGGGAGCTCTATAATCCAATCAAGATAAGTCCTGATAACCGTTGCCTCGGGAGACATAGGCATCATCTTTTCAAGCCTTGAAAGCTCTTTTTCCGCGGTTTCTCTCGCGGCGTCGGGCATCTTCGTATTTTTAAGTTTTGTTCTTAAATCATCCAAATCTTTCTGTGCTTCGTCTTTTTGTTTAAGCTCTTTTTGTATGGCTTTCATCTGCTCGGTAAGATAGTATTCTTTCTGCGTTTTTTCTATCTGGTTTCTTACCCTGTTTTGAATGCGCCTTTCAATATTTAAAATTTCTATTTCGGCGTTTAAAATCTGAATAATTTTTTCAAGCCTTTCAACCGGATCAACAAGTTCCAGAATAGACTGCTTATCATTATTTTTTATGACAAGATGCGAAGCTATGGTATCGGCAAGCCTCGCCGGGTCATTGATATTATTAACCGCTACCGACACTTCCATCGGCATTCTAGGGTTAAGTTTCACATACTGTTCAAAAAGCGAGATCGCGCGGCGCATGATCGCTTCGGCTTCAGGCGTTTTTTCGACTTTTTCGTCAAAAACCTTCAAACCGACTTCGACATAGCCGTTATCATTGAGCCTGAAATCAGTCCATTGCGCTCTGCTTAAGCCCTCAACCAAAGCTTTAAGCGTGCCGTCCGGCATTTTAAGCATCTGCAGAACTTCGCATACGGTTCCGATATTAAAAATATCGTCCGGCGTAGGGTCTTCAACCTGTATGTTTTTCTGCGTAACGACAAAAATAAGCCTGTTTGTCGCCATTGCTTCTTCCAAAGCTTTTACGGATTTTTCTCTCCCGACTGCCAGAGGCAAAACCATGGCGGGATAGAGAATAATATCCCTGACCGGAAGCATTGGCAAAGTATCGGGTATTTTCTGATTTTCATTTTTGTCGCTTGCAAATCTGTCTAAATCACTCATGCCGTCTCCTTTGTACCGTTACGATACGAAAACTTTGGCTTTTCTTTTTTTTCGGCAGCTTCAAGCGTTACGACACACTTCCCAACGCCTTCATTATCAGGTATCTCAAACATGGTGTCCATAAGAATACTTTCTATTATTGACCTTAAACCTCTTGCTCCGGAACCTCTTCTCAAAGCCTCTTTAGCGATAAACTCCAAAGCGTCTTCGTCGAATGAAAGCTCTATTCCTTCTATTTCAAACATTTTTTTATACTGTTTTACCAAAGCGTTTTTTGGCTGGGTTAAAATATGCACAAGGTCTTCGACGGTTAAACTGTTCAGAGTCGAAACTACGGGAAGCCTTCCGACAAACTCGGGAATTAAGCCGAACTTTATTATGTCTTCTATCTGGACTTTAGAGAGAACAAAATCTTTATCTTTTATTTTGTCTCTGTTATCGGAGCCGTCGGTAATAAATCCCAAAGTTTTCTTGGAAATCCTTCTTTCGATTATCTTTTCAAGCCCGTCGAAAGCTCCGCCGCATATAAATAAAATATTCGTCGTATCTATTTTAATATATTCCTGCTGCGGATGTTTTCTTCCTCCCTGCGGAGGAACATTGGCGACGGTGCTTTCAAGAATTTTTAAAAGCGCCTGCTGAACGCCTTCGCCGGAAACGTCTCTCGTAATCGACGGAGTGTCCGACTTTCTTGATATTTTATCTATCTCGTCTATATAAATTATGCCTTTTTCGGCTTTCTTAATATCGAAGTTGCTGTTTTGAATAAGCCTTAAAAGTATGTTTTCAACGTCTTCGCCGACATATCCGGCTTCGGTTAACGTAGTCGCGTCTGCAATCGCGAAAGGAACATCCAGCACTCTTGCCAAAGTCTGGGCAAGCAAAGTTTTACCCGTTCCCGTAGGGCCTAAAAGCAATATATTCGATTTCTGAAGCTCGACATCATTGCAGCCGGACATCGCGGAAGCTTCTATTCTTCTGTAATGATTGTAAACGGCTACCGAAAGAGTCTTTTTCGCATGCTCCTGACCGATAACATAATCATCAAGAAACTTCTTGATTTCTTTCGGTTTCGGCAGCTTTTTGACAACTTCTTTGACTTCTTTTTTGTTGAGGTTATCGAATATTTCTTTTGAACTTTTTGTGCACTCTTCGCAAATATAGTTGCCGCTTCCTCCGACAAGCCTGTGCGGAGCGCCTTTTCTACAAAACATGCAGCGTTGGTCGTTATTATTTTCCATTTTTTTAAACCTGATTAAAAATTAACAATTATTGCCTCTTTGCTTATCATCTTATCTTCTATTTCACCGTTACTATTACTTCATCAACTATCCCGTATTCTTTAGCCTCGTGAGCAGACATATAGTAATTTCTGTCGGTATCTTTTAAAACCTGCTCCGTTGTTTTTCCAGTGTGTTTTGCAATTATCTCCGAAAGTTTCTGTTTTGTTGAAACAAGCTCTTTTGCTTCAATGTCTATATCGGAAACGGTTCCCGATAATCCCCCGCCGTAAATCAGCGGCTGGTGAATCATTATTCTTGAGTGCGTCAGCGCGTATCTTTTACCCTTTTGTCCTGCGGCAAGAAGCACGGCGCCGAAAGACATTGCCATGCCCATACATATCGTGGTAACAGGGCTTTTTATAAACTGCATTGTATCATAAACGGCAAGCCCGGCAGTAACCATTCCGCCGGGTGAATTGATATATAAGCTTATGTCTTTTCCCGGTTCTTCCGAGTCCAAATATAAAAGCTGGGCTATTAAAACATTTGCCGAATCCGTAGCTATCGCGCCTCCCTGCCCTCCGACAAAAATTATTCTGTCTTTAAGCAGTCTGGAATACAAATCATAAGTTACGGCAGCCCCTTGACTCCATCTTTCTATGACTGTAGGTATTATCATACAAACTCCCGATACGACAGTTAGTAGTTAGTAGTGAATAGTGAGTTCGTATTTCGGCGAAGCCGAAATCTATAATAGGTTTTCGCTACGCGAAAACTCCAAAACTATTAACTACTCACTACTAACTATTAACTGTTTTTTAACGGCATTTCCTTAACTTCTTCTTTTATCTTAGCGTTGTCCAGCAGAAACTTAAAAAGCTTTGTTTCTTTGAGCGAAAGAGAGATATTCGCTTTGTGTTCGGTAAAATATTTTTCTACGGCTTCGTCTCTTCCCGGATTTGACGCTTTCATCTTATTTTTTTCTTCTTCCAAATCCTGGTCCGTAACTTCAAGCTTCTCATTTGTATAAATCGTGTTAAGTATGTAAGAAAGCCTTACGTTTTTTTCAGCTTCTTCTTTAAATTTTTCCTGCCCGAGCTCCGCCTGCTTTTCGATATAATCTTTAGGCGCACCCTGTTTGTGCATATACTCTTTCATTCTTTCAATTAATTTTTCCTGCTGATGAGCGACCAAAGACTGCGGAACGTCAAATTTATTTTTATCGACAAGATATTCGACAATCTGTTTTTCAACTTCCATATCCTGACGGCGCTTTTCTTCGGATTCTACCGCTTCTTTTACTTTAGATTTCAAATCTTCAAGGTTTTCCGTGCCCATATCTTTCGCGAAATCATCGTTAAGTTCGGGGAGTTCTTTTTCTTTTATTTCTAAAACTTTCGTCTTAAAAGTTATTGTTTTGCCCGCCAAAGTTTTATTCGGATAATCCGCCGGATATTTTACTTGAGCATCTCTTTCATCGCCGATTCCTGCTCCTTTAAGAGCTCCCTTAAAACCTTTTACCGTATTTTCGGAACCCAAATCAAGCATGTGGTTTTTTGCCGTTACCTCAGGCAAAGCGACGCCGTTATCAAAAGCTTCATAATCAACGGAGACAAAACTTTCATCCTCAACAACTCCTTTTTTCGAAGGAACAAGCTTTGCGTTTCTTTCTCTCAAAGCGTCAAGGCTCTGGGCAAGACTTTTATCGGTAATTTTAAATATTTCTTTTTTTACGGATATTCCTTTATAATCTTTAATATCAAAAGAAGGATGGCATTCCGCCGTAAAACGGTATTTAAGCGCCTGGCCTATTTCAAATTTAACGTCTTCAATAACTGGAAATTCTATAGGAGAAAATTTTTCTTTTCCCAAAGCGTCAAAAACAGTGCCTTTTATTATATTTTCAACCGTTTTGTCTTTCGCTTCATTGCTGAATTTTTCCTTAACTATATTTATCGGAGCTTTTCCCTGCCTGAAACCGTCAAGCCTTGCCTGCCGCTGTAAACTTTCAAAAGCTTCGTTAACTTCTTTCTGAGCGGTCTCCGGAGAAACCTCGATATCAAGCGTTATCGAACACGCTTTTTTATCCACAACGGTGGATTTAAAATCAATTTTTTTGTTTTCCTGTGACATTAATAACCCCTCTTTATTTATTTAGAAAATCAACAGCATGATGTACGCCTTCGGCGCATGATGTCGCTGCGCTAATGATGTATTGCCGCTTTGCGGCAACATGATGTAATGTGTCCTTGTCGTTAATGTGTACAAAGTACATACATCATTTCCGCAGGAAACATCATGTGCGAAGCATACATCATGTCCCGCAGGGACACATCATTGTAGTTATGCGGACAGAGGGACTTGAACCCCCACACCTTGCGGCATATGGTCCTAAGCCATACGCGTCTGCCAATTCCGCCATGTCCGCATGAATAAAAATATAAAACGCATAAAACGCGTTCAAGTTTTAGGATAATATTGCAATTGAACTGAAAGTATGCGCTGCATAGGAATTGAACCTATAACCTAACGATTAAGAGTCGTTTGCTCTACCAATTGAGCTAGCAGCGCTTAAATATACTACGCATATGCGCGTTTTGAACACTTTGATTGAAGGAATTTTAACAAACTGCAAGCCAAAAGTCAATGAAAAATGAATAAAATGTCAATCCAAAATTAAAATCGGACCGATAGAATCCTTTAATTTTGAATTTTTTTTATATATTCCAAATGGGCACAATGATTGCATTGTTTTTAGGAACAGGCATTATATTCGGACTTAGGCAAAGTATAGCGCCTTTACCGACTTGTTTCTTCAAACCGTCTATAATACTTAGGTTTGCATAATCACTGCTGTCCGGCGAGGTTGTTTTTTTGATTTCTACAGGATACAGAGTCATATTTTTTTCTAAAACCAAATCAATTTCTTTCTTGTTGGAATCACGGTAGAAGTACAGTTTGCGCGTATCTTCTCCATTGTGCCAGAAACCTTTTAAAATTTCACAAATGGCATAAGTTTCAAGCATTGATCCGTTTAGATAACTTGCTTCCAATGCTTCCGGAGAGTCTATATTAGCGAGAAAACAAGCTAAACCCGTATCAAGAAAATATATCTTTGGCGTTTTTATTATGCGTTTTGTAAGGTTGGCAGAATACGGCGCTAAAAGATATACCAAACCGGACGCCTGCAAAGTATCAATCCATTTTTGCGCCGTGCGGCGGTCAATATCGCAATCGCGCGCTAAATCCTCATAATTTATTAAGTTGCCGGTTCTTACGGCTACTGCACGTACAAATTTGTAAAATTTTAATTCATTTGTTGTTCCTTGATAATCTTGTACATCGCGTTCTATGTAGGTTTGCATGTATGAACTGAAAAATTTATCGCGTCCCATGGCAGGATTGGTTATAAATTCCGGGAAAGAACCATTCCAAATATCTCTATAAACATCTATAATAGTGCGTTTTTTTATTCTCTCATTAATATTGACTTCATCCGGCCAGAACGGTTTAGATTTGTTTGGATTGCCTGTTATCTCTTGATAAGAGAGCCCCAATAAATCAATAATCGCTATACGTCCGGCAAGGCTTTCTTGCACTCCTTTCATAAGAGAGAACTTCTGTGAACCTGTAAGCCAAAATGCTCCGGCGGGATTAGTTGTTTTGGAACCTTTGGATTTATGCTTGTAACGATGCTCGTCAACCCATATCTTTATATAGGTAAAAAGATTAGGAGCATATTGTATCTCATCAATGATAACGGGCGGCGCATATTTTTGCAAAAAAGCCTGAGGATCGTTTAAAGCAAGACCACGGACGGCAATATCATCAAGGGAAACATATTTGCGTCCCTTTTCTTTAATCATGTTTAAGACGCTCGATTTCCCGACCTGCCTGGGTCCGCTCAAAAGCAATACGGGCCAAGCGGAAGAAATTTTTAATATTGTGTCTGAAATTGTTCTTTTAAGCATTGTTTCCTCCAATAACTTTCTCACAATATTATATAATTATGTCAAGCAAAAGTCAATGATAATCTAGCATATTAATGTAAGATTATCATAAAAAACACTTGCAGGACAGAGCTATCAGAGGAAATTTTTTGACTTTACCTATGGATTGGGTTTTTAGAATGTGTTCACACATATTATGCGCATGCGCTGCTAGAATTTTTGAGTAAATTTTGCTTTTTTTGCGCCAAAGATACAGAGACATATCTGCGAAGCAAAAAAAGCAAAATTTACCAAAAAGCTGCCGCAGCCCGTAGGGTTTGGTCAAAACAAGCCCAACTGCGGCGTTGCGACTCCTATCAATAGTCTCGCTATTGCTTCGTCATCGCGCCTTGTATTTGGACTTGTTTTGACCAAACGCATGTGCGTAATATGTGTGAACACACTCTAATGGCTAAAAGATTAACTGAACTGGCAGTTAAATATCCCAAATTGATATTGCAGTCGCGCCGGCTGATAATGGCTGTTGTTTGTCAGTTAAACAAATAAGATTCCCATAACCTAATTTTTCTATTTTGGCGAAATTGTTAAAAGCTTTAATGTCCGCACTTCTCGGCGTTGACGTTTTTTTAATTTCTATAGGATAGAACTTGTTATCTTGCTCTATAAGCAAATCTATTTCGTTGCCATGGTTGTCCCTAAAATAATACAAGGTTGGATTGTATCCGTTGTTGTAATATGATTTTATAACTTCGCTAATGACAAAAGTTTCAAAAAACGCTCCGGACGAAATGCCTGTTTCCAAAGACTCTGCCGTAGTCCAGCCTGCAAGATATGCCGCAAGCCCCGTATCAGTCCAATATAGTTTCGGGGTTTTGACAAGCCTTTTAGTTACGTTTTTAAAATACGGCTGCAGCAAATACACAAGTCCTGACATCCTTAAAATTGACAGCCAGTTTTTAGCGGTATTTGGAGATATGTCAACGTCTTTTGCTATATCCGTAAGGTTTAATTCTTGTCCCGTCCTTGCCGCCGAAACTTTCAAAAATTTTATAAAAGCAACTTCATCGCTTATATTTATGATTTTACGTACGTCTCTTTCCATATACGTTCTGATATAAGAATCATAAAACCTTTGTCTGTCTTTCTCATTTTTAGACACAGCGTCAGGAAAACTGCCCTGCCAAATTATTTTGAAAGTATTTTTTGGAGTTTTGTTAGCTAATATGTTTTTTCTGTCTTGTTTAGGTAAAAACGGTTTTTGCAGTTTTCCCTTGTTCTCAATTTCGTATATAGAAAATCCCAACATATCAAGTATACCTACTCTTCCGGCTAAGCTTTCCGTAACACCCTGCATCAAGTCAAAGGCCTGCGAACCGCTCAGCCAAACCGTTCCGCGCTTATTCGAACTGTCAACAAGCATTTTTATATAGCTGAAAAGCTCAGGCGCATACTGGATTTCATCTATAAATATCGGCAGGTTATACAATGCCAAAAAAGCTTTCGGGTCTGTTTTTGCCTGCAACAATACTTCTTTATCGTCAAGCGTAATATATTTTCTGTTTTTAGCCGATGCAGTCTGCATCAACGTAGTTTTGCCGACTTGGCGCGGCCCCGTAACAAGCACAACTTTGAAAGATTTTGAAGTTTCCAACAGAGTACTTTCCAATGTTCTTTTTTTATTCACGCAAATCTCCTTTGGTATGATTGCGCATATTATATTACTTTCTGTACAAATATGCAATGGTATTGCATATTTGTACAGAAAAGCATCTAAACATACTCGGTGAATAGCGAGTAACCAATTTTCCAAAAAATTATGTTTGTTATGCGGATTTTAGCATATTATAAGTAAATTTTGGATTAAGTATGGATATATTTTGTTGTTGTAGGGTTTCCTTTATCAAAATTTCAGGCGAAGCAGAAGCAATATCGGCAATACTAAAACCTTTATAATCTATAGAGGCTGCAGGTTTTATATTTTCAAAATCCGCATTTACGCCGACTTCGGCAAACAGCTTTTTAAATTTGTTTTTGAGTTTTTCCGAAGCTTTTATTTTTCCGCGGCTGCTTAACATGGAATTTAATTCCTGCTCTATTTTTTCACTGTCGGCTTCGCTATACAATACAAGAGCTCCCTGCTTTGAGCTTGCCCAAACGCATTTTCCGTCAATTTTATATCTAAGATTTCTAAGCCCGAGTTCTTGCGGATTTTTCGGCATATCCGAGATATAAATGTTTGTGCGCACATTACCGTTTTCGTCAATCGCTGCCGCTCCGAACTTTTGTATGGCTTGCGTAATTTGCGAATTTTTAATATAGCGGTAATCTATATACGTGTGAATTGTAATATTTGCCGCCGAACCCGCAAGTAGATAAGCCGTAAGCGCCATTGCAGCGGCAGGCAGACTTATGCCGCTTAAAACAACGGTTAATACGCCTGCAAAAATGCCTGCAAAAATTCCGCCAAACACAACTTTATATGCGCCGGATTTATTTTTATGGGCTTTCACAAATGCTACAGGATTAAAGAAAGATTTTGCATATTCCATAGCAGAGCCGATAGCCAAAGCAGTTCTAAAAGGACTTTTCCCTTCGTTTAACATAACGTTTACTTTTGGCATATTTTCAGGAAGTATTGCCGCTTCTTCCCAATTTTTCGACAAAATCTCCGTTTCTACCGTTTCAAAGGTTATAGATTCTCCTCCGGATAATTTTTTTTCTATAAACTCTTTTATTTTTTTTCTGTCTGACTCATTTTCAATTTTATGTTCTAAAATTTCGTCTAAAAATATATTGATGAATAAAGTTTCTCTATCTTTGTCCATTTTTCTTAACATTGCTCTATAGTCCAAATCTCCTCTCATATCAGTAGGCACGGATTCTTGGTATATCATACTATCTATGCATTCGTAAATGCTTAAAATGTCATTATTTGAGTTAATAAATTTTTTTAGGATAGACTTACCTCTATTAGAAATATTACGATAACTATCGATGTCTTGAAATCGGCTGTTGCCTAGGAGAGTCTGCTTAAAAATATTGTTATTATCTGAAAGAGCCCAGTTTGCTATTTCTATAAATGGCTCATGATAAAGACCACAACTCCAGAAAGTAATGTTTTCCGCTTCGGCTAAATTAATCATGAATCTCTCACATTCAAGATTAAATCGCTCTAACTTTTTTAATAAATTATGTTTCTTTTCGGAATAATATTGCAGTAAGGATTGATAGCTTTTTAAATCTTGAAAATCTTGGAGCCATCCAAATATCAGTGCCAATTGTTTTATTTTTTCTATGTCTGACTTACTTTTAATTACATGCTCTAAAATTTCATCTTTAAATGTATTAAAGTAAATTTTCTCTAGTGCATTCCTGTTTCCGTTACCTTTAACATTGCCGTTTTCATCAATCATTTCCGCGATAATGTATTCATAAATATCCAAAACATTGGGATTATTATTTGACAGAATCCATTTTACTATTTCCATAAATTCCTTATTTTCAAAAACGCTCTTGTTGTTTGTATAGTGAGAAAGATGTCCTTTATTTTCATTAAATTCTCTTAGCTTTTCTATTAAATCCAGATTTTTCTGATTATAATATTTCAGTATAAATTGATATCCTCTTAAGGTTTCAAAACTCAAGATTGGACCTAATAATCCGGCGATTTCTAATATTTTTTTCCTGTCGGATTTATCTTTAATTTCATATTTTAAAATTTCATCCAAGAACATTTTGAAATATAGATTTTCTATATTTTTTAAAGCTTCAGTATCAGAGTCTTGCAATTGCAAAGTTTTCACGGCATAATCATAAATGCCTAAAACATCTTCATTATTTCGCGAAACTTGTTTTAACAATCCTAAAAACTCAGAATCAGTGAAAACTCTGTGGTGTTCGCTTTCATCAAATTTTTCTCTAAAATCGTTTAATTTTTTTAATATGTCTGCGGTAAGGTCAATACTTTCTGACGATAACACATATCTTTTTGATAATACGTCAAAAGATTCTTTTTTGCCGGCTTGTTCTTTAGCTATCTGGTGTACGCGTAATTCCTGAGTCGGCTCTCTTAACGAGAAACCCTCAAGATATACTTCAGCTATATTTAAATATCTTGACGGGTCTGACGCGGCCGTTCCGATTGTTTTTTCCAGCGTTCTCATATTGGGCTGATACGGCAGGCTCGGGTCATTTGTCACTTTTTCATGAAAATCTACAAGAGCTTCTATAAATTCGTCCGGAACATCCTTAATATTATAATTATTATTCCTATATCTTTTGAGCATCTCCGTGGCCTGGTCTTTAGGCAAGCCTTCAACTATGTAGACGCTGTGGCGGTTCATTACTTCACCGCTGATTCTTGTTGACGCTGTTCCGCCTTTGTTCGCTAAATTGCCCGTGCATACTATAAAAAATCCTTTTTTAGCGTAAATCGTTCTGCCGTCGGGAAGAGTTACAAAGCCATACTGTAAAATGTTATTTAGCGCCGCAAGCGCTGTTTCGTCCTGCGGTTTGTCAACTTCATCTATTATTACGGGTTTGCCTGCCTGCATCGCTTTTATAACTAAACTTTCTTTAAACACCATCCTCCCGTTTACCATCCCCCACTCGCCGAACAAATCAGTTCCCGAGGACTGAACATTCATCTGCATTAAATCCGTTTCTATTCCCAATACATCATTAAGCAGATAACCTGTCAGAACTGTTTTCCCGGTTCCGGGCACGCCTAATACCATTATATTATCGCTGAGATAAATATTTTTCATCCATTGCCAGAATAAAAGCATATTTGCAGGTATATGGTATTGGTCATTTAAACTCGCTTGCGCTTCTTCTGTACTTTTAAATTTTGTCCTGATTGTTACGTTGTAATCGCCTTTTCCTAAACTTACGTAGATAAAATCAGATTGCGGGTCGGAGCCCGCAATGACAGCCCGCTGGTCAGAGGCTTTAATAAATTCAAATTTGACTTCTTCGGGTTTGCCGTATCCCATAAGAAAATCTTTCGGATATTCGTTGTTTAATCCTTTTGCGTACAATACGAACCATAATGCTTTTTTAAATTCTTTTTGTTCATTTACTGATAATGTTTCTACTCCGTATGACGCGTTTATCACACTATACAAGTATTCCCTGTCTTTCGGGAACGCTTTTAATTGCCTTGCTATTTTAAAAATGCTTCTGGGCGACAGCGGTCTTGTCAATATTGGATTATTTCTTATTTGCTTGGCAACCGCTACTATGTCGCAAACTATTGAATATGCGTCATTGTATTTCGGGGTACCTGGGTCCAAATCCCCAAAAACGCTGCCCATTACCATTTGTCTTTCTTCTTCTTCTTCAGGATACGGCACTTCTATTTTTGTAAGCCTGCTTATAAAATCTCTTGCCCTGATATTCAAATCTTTTCCGCTTACGTCTCTTTTTTGGTGGTCATTGCTTAACACTATTACCCTGAAACGCGGATCGTATTTTAATCCTGATATTCTGTCTCTTGTAAGAACTGTATTTAATGCCGATAACACTCCGTCTAGTTTAACCTTATCAACTTCGTCTATTATTACAAGCTGGCCTTTTTGGGCTGCCTCATAAATCTCAGAAAATTGTTTTTTTGTAATTGTTACCGGTATTTTTACCTTAATTTTTTTGCCGTTAGATGCTGTTACGGAAATAATTTGCTCGGCTGTGTCTATTACCGTTCTTTCGCTTATGTCTTTTTGAGTGGTATTCGCGTGCAAACTTACAAAACGCATAGGAATGCCGACAAGCCCTGCAAAAACAAAAGATAAAGCGTTTTTACCGCTTCCCATCTGTCCTTCAAGCCAAAGGTTTGTATTTCTTGCGTCGCTTTCCGGTTTGCCGTAAGTTGCAAGCATACGTTTTAATAAACTTTTATTGCCTGCCGTAAAAGTAAACGGCGTTTTTTCTCCGTCTCCGATTTGATAATATATTGTTTCGGGAATTTCAGTTAATTTCTGCGGAAATACTTCTTGCGCGTTATCTTCGCCGCTTAAAAACAGTTTGACCCTGCGCTCATCGCCTACGCGGCTGTCTATATGCGCTGAAACATCGCCTATTTTAATTTGGTTATTCCCAAATAAAATTTCTATTTTGCCATTATTTAAATTTTCCTGCATCTTTTTTTGTTCTAACAGCTGCTGTTGTGCTTTTTCATGTTCTTCAAATGGCGCTATGAGTTTATTTATTTTTGTAATTACGTCTTCACAAAATTTGTCTAATATATCTAAATCGGTACTTTTGTCTTGAATACTCCTATCCTGTGCTATTTGATCAAATATTTGAGAAAAACTTTTATAAATTTCATTATTTCTTGCTTTTCCTGTAAGCACGCTGTAATTTAATTCAAACTGTAATACTTTGTTATGCATATCACGAAATTCATCCGTTGGCACAACCTCAATAGAAATTGGCGCATTCTTCTTAACAAAGCTTGGCACCTGACTTTTTATTATCTGAAATAAATTGTCCCTGTTTATATCTGCCCCGTTATTCCATTGATCTATAAAGTCTTTTATATATCTTTTTGCGTTTTCTTCTTCTATAGTAAGTACGCCATTCTTAAACTGCGTACCGCTTCCTGCTTTATCAGAATATTCCTTAAATGACTTATGCAATTGCGATAAAATATTTTGAACTTCCTTAACAAAAATGTGAACATCACTATCATCTGAAGTTACAAGTAGTTCAGAATCATCATTGGAATCCATTTTTAAAATTTCTTCTATTCTTCTATTTGCTTCATCTACACTCGTTATCTCTTTTTCAGGCTCCCATATTATCTTTGCATATTTCCGATCACTTTCGGCTTTTTCAACGATTTCTTTTATTTTATCCATTTTTTGAATTATACTTTTCGTATTCGCATAGGAAGTATTAGACAATTGGCGTATCAATTTCTCAAATTGTTCGAATTTGGATATAATTATGTTAAGTGTCCACCTTCTTTCATTTGCGAACTGCGCCCAATAGAGTTTCAAATCTAGTTCATTAAATTTGCTAGGATATTCTGAATAGAAAGTTTTTAATATGTTAAAAATTTCCTCATCAGCTTTTTCTATCTCTTCTTTGTTATATGTGAAGGTCCCCCAAGCCCCATCTAAATAGTTTCCGGCAATTTTTACAATCCGCTCTTTGGTTTTTTTATTTGAAACTGAAAACCCTTCAAGATAAACGCCGGCAATATTATCAGCATTATCAAACCTTGACGGACCACGGAATAATGTGCCGATAGTTTTTTCAAGCGTTCTCATATTGGGTTTTTCTTTAATACTTCCGTCTTTCAGTATCGCGTAATGAAAATTTACCAAATCTTCTATAAATCCTTCTGGCATTTTGTAATTATTGGCTTTGGCGTAACGTTCCAGCATTTCTGCCGTCTCTTCCGTGGACAATGCGTCAAGCACATAAACGCTGTGCCTGTCCATTACTTCGCCGCTGATTCTTGTTGACGCCGTGCCGCCTTTATCGGACAGATTTCCTGCGGTTACTATGAAAAATCCTTTTTTAGCATGGACAACCGTTCCGTCTGGCAGAGTTGCAAAGCCCGACTCTAAAATATTATTTAACGCGGCAAGCGCGGTTTCGTCAAGCGGCTTATCCGCTTCGTCTATTATTACCGGTTTTCCCGCTATCATCGCTTCCACGACTAAACTCGGCTTAAAAATTTGTTCTCCGTCCATCGACCATTCACCCAGTAAATCCGTTCCGCCGGACTGCACAAATAAAGTCTGCCTATCGGCATTATAGCCTAAGACATCATTAAGCAAATACTCTGTAAGCACGGTTTTGCCTGTCGCCGGCACTCCCAGTACCATTATGTGATTGCTAAGTTTTATATCCTTCATCCATTGCCAGAACATCACCATATTTGCAGATATATGATATTGATTTTTTAAATTTGCTTTAGCTTCTTTTGTATTTTTAAATTTTGTCGGTATCTTAACTTTAGAATCGCCTTTGCCTAAACTTACATAAACTATCCCTTTACTAACCGAATATTCAAAATCACTACCTTCAATATCTTGGGACATTTGAGCTTTATATCCTGTCAGACTTTTTTTCTCTCTTCTACTCTTTCCAGCTTCATTTTTAGATTTTTGATCTTTATATTCGCTTGCCAACTTAGATAGACTTCCCATCATTGTTCTAATTTTTCTTTGTTCTTTGCCGGTATAGTGATGAATCATTTTATCTGTCAGCGACTCTATATCTGACTCTAATATCTCCAAAATATCATAAGACTCTAAAATAAAATCATATATCTCAAACTGAATAGAATTGTTCTCTATAGTCAATTGAATATCGCCGTTTTGGGATTGAAAATTGTTATAATTTGTAGCAAACTCTTTAACCCTCTGGATGTATTCTTTATTGATGTCGTCCAAATCGATGTCTTCCAAACTTTCATTGGATGCTTGCACATCTTCTTTAAGATATGAATTTAATATCTTTATAAACTCTTTTTGTTCGTTTGCGGACAATGTATCTGCTCCGTAAGACGCGTTTATTAAACCGCGTAAATATTTTTTATCTTTAGGGAGCGCTTTTAAATGTTTCGCTATTCTAAATATTCCTCTCGGAGACAAAGGTCTGCTGAACTTTTTATTATTTCTTGTCTCGCCTGCGATATCAACAATAGAAGTTATTATATCTTCAAAATTCTTATATTTCGCGCCGTCTTTTTGCAAGTCCCCGAAAACGCTGCCCATAACTCTTTGTTTTTCTTCTTCTTTTGACGGATACGGCACTTCTATTTTTGTAAGCCTGCTTATAAAATCTCTTGCTTTAACATTTAAATCTTTTCCGCTTACGTCTTTTGTTTGGTGGTCATTGCTTAATACTATTACTCTGAATCTCGAATCGTATTTCAAACCTTTTATATTGTCCCTTGTAAGCACAGTATTTAACGCTGACAATACTCCGTCAAGTTTTACCTTGTCAACTTCGTCTATTATTACAAGCTCGCCGTTTTTGGCGGCTTCGTATATTTCCGAAAACTGTTTTATCGTTACATTAGACGGTATCTCAACTTCTATCTCTTTACCGTCCGGAGTTACGGCTTTTACTTTTTTATATCCTTTAGCCAAAACCGTTCTTTCGCTTATGTCTTTTTGCGTGGTATTGGCGTGCAAATTCACATAACGCATCGGCACTCCGAGCAACCCGGCAAAAACATAAGACAATGCGTTTTTGCCGCTTCCTTTTTGCCCTTCAAGCCATAAGTTTGTATTTCTGGCATCACTGTCGGGTTTGCCGTAAGTTGTAAGCATGCGTTTTAATAAATCTTTATTTCCATCCGTAAAAGTGAAAGGAATTTTTTCACCGTTGCCTATTTGATAATATATCGTTTCTGGGATCTCGGTTAAATTCTCCGGATAAACTTCTTCAGCATTATCTTCACTGCTTAAAAACAGTTTTACCCTGCGTGGATCGGAGTCGTTTTTATTTTTACGATCACCTATAGGTGCGGATACGCCGTTTATGTTTAAATATTTTTTACCGTCTGTTTCGGAAATAACCATGTTATTAATATTAGTTTCGGCTGCAACCACAAATATCTTTTTAGTTGCTGGGGCGGTGGGAATGCCATATAATTCTGTTATTTTATCCGCAAACTCTAATAAAACTGCTTCCCATTCGTGTCTTTTTTTATTACCAATAAATTTTGCGTATTCTTCTTTAAATTCTACCTCATCACCCTTATACAAAGATAGTAGATTGAATCCTTCACTGTCTTTTACGAGATTATATAAAGTTACGGGCATGCCAGAGCCATGACTATTTTTAAAAATATCACTATATATATCTACAACTGATCCAAATATTTGATCGTTGGTAATATCTTTACCTTTTATCTCAATAATTCTATCTCTGATGCCAAGAAGTTTTGCTCTTTTATGAGGTTCTATATGCAAGGTTGCTATTTCATTGTAAATTTCTAGCGAGAGCTTCGCTACAGTATCAACATCATATGCATTAAAATACTCTTCTATCATTTTTTCTAAACTTTTAGACTTATTCAAGCCGGATTTAAGATATTTTTTTAACTCTTCACCAAATTCATCTTTCTCTTCAAGGCCGTTGGGGCTGGGAGATACGCTGAGTCCGAGCATAATATCTTTCATATTAGAAACTCCACCCCATGTATTTCCGGCCATCATCTCAAAAATTTTATTTTTAATATTAAAAACTTCTCTCTGCTCTTCAAAACGTTCTACAACAGCTATGTAACCCGAAACACCATTTAAATTATTTGCGTAATTTTTAAGATCCTTTATTAAATCGTTCATATTGAGAACCAAATTTTCTACATGTTGTTTTAATTTTAAATGATCCTTGAAATCTTTTGAAAGCAAACTATTCCAATCTTCACCTCTTTTCTTGAATTCTGTCGCTGTTTCTACATCGGAAAACCGACCGAAACGCACTTCGTGCAAAAAATAGCGTATTCTATTAATTCTTTCTCTATCGGGATAACCTTCTTTTTCAATTTTATCAAGGAAGCCGAGTGCAGGATTATATATAATACTTTCATATTTTTTATAATCATCCATTGCCAGCGTCATTTTTTGCGTACCTTTTATGTTTCCGTCATGCGAAAATATATCTAAAAATATTTTTTCAAATTTATCTATACTTTCTTTATTACATGTGAAAGTCCCGCAGACTAAATATTTTTTAGCAGTTTCAGAAATCCATTCTTTGATTTTTTTATTTGAAACGGAAAAACCTTCCATATAAACGCTTAGCACATCCTTAAATCTTGACGGATCGCGGGCTAATGTTCCTATTGTCTTTTCAAGCGTTCTCATACTTGGTTTTTCTTTAATACTGCCGTGTTCCATTATCTTATAATGAAAAGCAGCCAAGTCTTCTATAAACCCTTCCGGTATTTTCTCTTCATAACCATTGTCTATTGCATAGCGTTTTAGCATTTCAATTGCCTGCGTCTCCGGCAGCGGTTCTATTATATACACGCTGTGCCTGTCCATTACCTCGCCGCTTATTCTTGTTGACGCCGTGCCGCCTTTATTATGCAAATTACCAGCAGTCACCACAAAAAATCCTTCTTTGGCATATACCGTTCTCTCTTCTTCGCTTCTTTTGCCGTCTTCAGGCAGCACTATAAAACCATCCTGCAGAATATTGTTTAATACCGCTAATGCCGTTTCATCTCTCGGTTTATCTGCTTCGTCTATTATTATCGGCTTGCCTTCCCTCATTGCCTGCACTAACTCGCTTTCCTTAAATACCTGTATTCCGTTTACAAGCCCCCATTCGCCAATTAAATCCGCTCCCGAAGACTGAACATTCATCTGCATTGACTGCGCGTCTAATCCTAAAACCGTATTAAGAAAATAATTTGTAAGCACTGTTTTTCCGGTACCAGGCACCCCTAAAACCATAAGATTTTCACCCAGATTTATATCTTTCATCCATTGCCAAAATAAAAGCATATTGCCAGGCAACTGATATTGGTATTTTAAGCGTTTTCTTGCTTCTTCTATCTTTGCAGGCTCTATTGCCGTTTTTACTTCCACTGCCCATGCGCCCTTGCCTAACACGGCGTAAACAGCTGAGTTTTTAATAATATATTCAAATCCTGCATCTTCAAGTTTCTTATAACCCAACTTAAATCTTCGTTCTTGATTAAATCTTTTAAACTTTCCAAATTGTGATAAAAATGTATTAAATTGCTGCCTTTCATTATTGCTTAATGCGTCAACTCCGAAAGCCGAATCAATCAATGAACCTAAATATTCCATATCGTTGAAATAATTATTAGGATGCAGATGCTTTGCTATCTTTATTATTGTCCTTGGAGATATAGATTTTGAAAGTTTTGGAAATTTTATTTTTTTGCCGCCTTCTATTTCAATATCCCTGCCTTGGCTGTTTCTGGACCACCCTGCCAAAGTAATAAGAAAGGTCATTACATTTGACAGCATTTCCTTTTGTTCGCTTCCGTCTTCCACATCGCCGTATATGCTATCCATTATTCTTTCGTATTCTTCGCCGAATTCAGGGTAACCAACTTTGATTTTTGTCATTCTGCTAAGCAAATCGCGGTTTTTTCTGTTCAAATCGTTTCCGCTTACGTCGCCAGTTAAATGGTCATTGCTCAGCATTATTACTCTGAATTTATCATCATAAGTTAATCCGCTTATTCTTTCCCTTGTTAAAACCGTATTTAACGCTGACATCACTCCTTCCAGTTTTACTTTATCGACTTCGTCTATTATTACCAGCTCCCCTTTTTGCGCCGCATGATATATTTCGGAAAATACATGTTTGGTAATGCCAGCAGGTATTTGCGCTTTTACTTTTTGCCCGTTTTCCAAGGTTATTTCTATTTCCTGCGCTCCCTGCGTAAGCACTACCCTTTCGCTTATATCTTTTTGCGTAGTATTTGCATGCAGACTTACAAAACGCATCGGTATGCCTACAAGTCCCGCAAAAACAAAAGACAGCGCGTTTTTGCCGCTGCCTTTTTGTCCTTCAAGCCAGATATTTGTATTTCTTGCGTCACTTGCCGGCTTTGCGTAAGCCGTAAGCATTCTCTTTAATAAATCCCTGTTTCCCGCTGTAAATTCATATGCGTTTATTCTGTTTGAATTTCCTACGCGATAACCTATTAAATCAGGAATTATGCCGCTTTCGCCTGGCATAAACTCTTTCCATTCGCCGTTTTCTTTTACGTAAAGTTTTACTCTGTTTGAAGAATCCAATCTATCGTCAACAGCAACTTCTACAGGCTTTTTCTGATCCGCATTTTTAATTCTTAGATATTTTTTTCCGTTTCTGTTTACATAGCCTAAATTTGTTATATTGCCGCTTAAATCATCGCTTTTTGCTATAGCGTCGCCAAGTTCAAATAATGCTTTATATTCATTTTCGGTACGTTTATGAAAATCCTCGTAAGTCCCTTTTCCGTTTGTTACGTATTCATATTCTTCAAGCTCATGCTTTATAAGCTGTTCTTCTATAAAAGTTTCCGCTCTATACCCGGCCGGAGGACCGTTATTTTTTATCCATTTCAAAACCGACTCGTGTATTATTATTTCTTTTTCGCCGCTTTGCTCATTTAAATTTACTGTTGCAAATACATAATTATCTTCACCGGGAGCGGTTAAATCCAAAGGCGCTTTACTTACTTTAATAACGTATCCGCCCTTTTTCTGAATCTCTGCGGATGGCACATATTTGACGTATTTACTCTTTATCTCCGCATCGCTTAACAGCCAGTTGCCGTGTCTTCCTTCAAAGAAAAATTTAACAAGTTTTTGGCTATATCCTAATATATTGTAATGAAAAAACGAACCTTCGCTTTTAATTCCTTTAGATTTCAAATATTCTTCAAATTTCTCTTTTACATAACCTGTCCATATGCTTTTAGCCGCCGTCAACACCTCTCCAAGAACAAAAACAATATTTTTGCCGAAAGTCATCGTCTCATCACGTTCTTCCCTAAACATATCCTCTATAAATTTCGTCGTTTCCCCGAGTAAATCTTCGGCTTTTGTAACTGTTTTGGCTGAAGGAGCAAGCCCTTGCGGATACATCGCGAATATTTCTGCTGAAGGAGTATAAGCATATTCTAATTTCGATGTGCCTTCTCCTATTCCATAACTGACAAACTTTACCCCGCTTTCCGCGTTTTCTCTATAAAATCCTTCAACGGCATGTTTACCGTATCCATCGCCGTCGCTTATATGCAATATACTCTTAAAAATTCCTTCAACGCCATCTGATATTCTTTCAACGGCAGACCGCAATGTCGAAACGTCATCAGTCCCGCCACCGCCGTTTTTAAGCGCTTTAAACATACGGTAAATTGCTTCGTCGGACATGTCTTTGGATTTTGTAATATCTAAAAGATTTGCTATATCTCCGTACATCATTACGCCTATTTCTATGCCGTCTATTTCTTTCAATGCAAGAAGAACCGTAATAAGCATTTTCATTGTGCCGTACATACTGCTGCCGTTATCTATTAATTTGCCGTCGCTTGCGACATCAACGGTGCCCATAGAACCGCTGCCGTCTATAACTATCATTACTCTGTGCTCGCCGCTGCCTCTGATAAGCATTTTTTTAAATATTTTCCCGTCTGCAAGGCGCGAAAAATCATCGCTCAATTCACCGCTGTCCATTCCTTCCAGATATTCATTGTCTATCGTCTTTTGCATCTCTCTTTTTATATCCTGCGCAAGCTCATATCCCGGCTGCCTGAAAGGTTCCAAAACCTTTAACATTTCATCGAATTCAGCGGCGCTCAAAGACGATTGCCGTATTTCGGCGGTTCTGTCTTTTACATTAACTTTGGCTCCGCCTCCTTTGGCATTGTTTGGCTTATTAGCAAAATTTTTAAATTGCTGCGCGGCTTCTTTTGCCGCTTTGCTTATAGGCTGACTCTTTTGTTGGGAAGAAGAAGCCTCTTGTGAATCCTGCTCGCTTTGCTGCTGCGAGCTTTGAGACGAAGAAGACTGCTCACCGCTCTGCTGCGAAGAGTCACCGGATTGCGCCTTATCCTGCGATGCGTCCTGCTGCTTCTGCCCTAGCTGCTGTTTTAGCTGGTCTATCTCTTGTTTATAAGAATCAAGCTGTTCCTGCAAGCTTTGCAAAGAACTGCCGACATCTTCGTTTAACTGCTGTATTTGCGAAACATTATCCTGCAATCCTTGAGCGCCTTTTTCAACTTCTTCAGCCTGATTTCTTTGCGTAGGAATATTTCTATTTTCATTCAAGAGCTCCTGAAGCTTTTGGATCTTGTCCTGCAATTCTTTCATCTTTTCTTCAAACTCTTTTACTCCTTTATCCAACTGTTTGCCTTTTTGATATAAATCGTCCGAAGATGATTGTAATCCTTTTGCCGATTCCGTCTCCCCGCTGCCTAACTGACTTCCATGCTGTTTTAATTTTTGCGTCCCGCTTCTCACATCAGACACTTCCTGACTCAGTTCTTCGCCTTGCGACTGCAGTTTCTGCGACAATTCCTCAAGACGGCCTGTGTCCTGGCTCATATCGCTGCTTGCTCCGCTTTTCGATTCTATATCTTTTGCCGATTCTTCAAGCTTTTTTATTTCCTGCTGTAATTGCTCTATGGTCTGGGCAATATCGGCTTGAGTTTGTTCGAGTTTCCCTGCTTTGCCTTTCGCGGAATCCGCCTGCCCCTGCATTTTATCGTATTGTTCGCCTTGTTTCTCGTTTGCCGACGCCTGCTGGCCGGCTTGTGAATATCCGCCTTGCTGCTGGTTCAGCATATTGTCCGTTTCATCACGCATTAAGTCTTTCATTAAATCGTCAAATTCGCGCTTTTGGTCTTCGTTCATATTTTCCAGCATTTTCTGAAATTCTTTTAGCTGCTGCTGCGTTGGCGCTTGGCCTTTTCCTTTGCCGGGCGTAATCTGACTTTGTCCTCCAGGTTGCCCTTGCTGCTGGCCTGATTGCCCCTGCTGTCCCTGTTGCTGTTGGCCGGATTGATCATCACCCTGCTCTTTTTGTTTTCGCATATTTTCAAGCATCTGCTCTATATTTTTTTGTATTCGCTCTTGTTCCGCTCGTTTTCTTGCCAGTTCTTCCAACTTTTTCTGTTTTAAATATTCTTCGGATTTCGCTATTATTTCCGCAAGTTTCGGCCAAATTTCTGTTTTTGCCGTTTCGTATACCTGTTGCTCAATTCCTTCCCTAATAATTCCTAAATTAGATATTTTTTCTACGGCTTTCTCCGTATCTTTTAACGCTTTTTTTACCAATGCATTCTCTATTCGCGGGTCTTCTTTTCTTCCCGTTCTTGCTATAAAAAGCAAGGCTTCTATGTACTGCGCAAAAAGTGATTTTTCCTGCATTATCCGTTTTGCTGACTCGGAATCCGGGTTTGGATACAATACTTTTCTTAAGTTGTCGTTTACTTCTTTTCCTTTAAAATTATCTTTTCTTGTTCTTATAAGCTCTAACGTTGACATTAATAGATAAAATCTGGAAGTATCGTATCCTTTTTCAACTTTTACCGGTTTTGAAAAACGCACTACGGATATTTGCTCCAAAAACAATGCTTTTGCCGCTTCTTCATCCGGATAATCAAGCAGCAGAGGATCGTAATATATCGTATTGCCGTCATCTGAAATAGTAAAAAGTTCTCTGCTTTCGGCATTATCGGCAACTCTTTCTCTTTCTTTAAGCGTAAAATTCTCATTGCCTGTCATATTCCTGAAAAGCTGCTGGATTTCGTTCACTATTCTTTGCCGTTTCTCGATATCCGGAGAAAACTTTGGCGCAGAGCTCAGTTCTTTTGCCAATACCGTATCTCCATATTGCGAAGCGTCAGACAAAGATTTTTCTTTCCGTTTAGTTTCGTCTGAAATATTTTTATTTCTGTCCCATAATATCCCAGCAATTATTTCTCCCTTAACTCTTTGATACTTTTCAATTACGGCATCATTCCCGGACTTAATAGAGTTAAGCCATGCCAACGCGTCACGCACAGACTTATGCCCGAATTCCTCACAGTTTTCCGATATCAAATCATATACAAATTTATCTAATTTTTCCGAACTAAGTTCTCCTTCTATTTTTCCTGCGTTTTTTTCTCCCAGTTCAAATGTTTTATTTTGAAAGTCATAGAGCAATGTGCTGGCAATTTGTGTCAATACTTCTATATGAGATGGAATATCTATTATTCCCATACCTGCCAAAGCGTGTATAAGTTCGTGAACATATATAGCTTTAAACAAATCTTTATCTTCTAGCGCATGCATATAAACTTTTCTGTCTTTACCTGTATCTGTATAACCGTAATTCTTGTATTTTTCAAAATCGGATGAAAGAGTTAACCACATTAAAAAATCTTTAACCGTTTCCTGATAGTTCTGCGGAAATGTTTGAGTTTGAGAAAATATTTCCCTTGCCGTGTCCGGAGACCAAATCAGTGAAGAAAAACTGTGAGGTTTTGTGTTTTTTATAAGTTCGTCTCTTACGGCTGCCGCATTAGCCCTTTGATTTGCCGGAAAAGCCGATATAAGCATATCTACGGATTCTCTTATCCAATCATCATATTTTTTGTCAAACTCTTCTCCCGCAGAACTTATTATTTCATACCACGGCCCTATGTTTGGAATGCCTGACAAGTCCGGTATAGCGTATTGGTTAAGCGTTCCCTCTCTTGTAAAGACTTCCATCAATAATTGTAAATCTAGCTTTTTATCTAAAAACGCGCTCTTGACGGTTTGCGCGGATTTTAATATCGAATCATAAGCCTCTTTATAATGCTCTGCGTCCAATGTTTGCACTGCCTGCAGCAGTTTCAGCCTTTGCTGATAATAATTTATTACTTCATCGCCGTATTCTTTATAACCTGTAACTTTCTCAGCTTTTATTTTTGTTCTGACTGTCGCAGCTTTTACCAGCATATCGAAGTATTTTTTTACTTCGTTAAACGTCGGAGTAAGATAATTTTGTATTTTAAATTTATCCGATACTATTGAAAGAATTATTATAAACTCCGGCGTATTCAATACTGCGTTTATTATGGGGTTATCTTTGAATTTTTCTTTCAACACAGCGTGGTTTGCTATTATTTCCTTTAGAGGATCGGGAAATATACTTAATTCATTTAACGTTAAATTTTCATTTTGTTTTATAGCCTGCTGAACTTCCGGATTACTTGCTATTTTCCATATTAATCCGTCCCCAAGCATAACTCGGTTTAACGCGCCGCTTTTTGATATTTCTTTTACAAACCAGTATATAAGCTCAGCGCTTCCCGCAGGGGACGACAAATTTCTTATTCTTTCTATATTTAAAAGTATGTTTTCTTTTACGTTTTGCGTTATTAACGAAGCGTGCGCGGAGTTTGGGACGGCAGTATTTTCGGGGAAATTTTTTATTCCAAATTTATTTGTAGTTTCATTTTTATATATTTCTAATATTTCACCGTTAATGTTTACCAAATATCTGCCGCTTTCATATTTTATTTGGGCATCCGTCGAACCAAGAGTTAATGCCAACGTTGAACGGCGAAGCTCAGAAGCTCGGAAGCTCGGAAGCTTGGCAACGACTGAAGAAAGTGTGGAGTTAACAGCAACAGCACTGGATTGCCGCGCCCTTTCAGGGCTCGCAATGACAGGACCAGCGTCATCACGATGAAGCAATCCATCGTCTTTCACTCCACTCTCAACACTCCAAACTCCACCCTGACGGCCAGCCTGCTTTTTAACAAGCTCCTCATATATCTTTTGATTATCCGAAATACCGGTAACATTAGGCATCACGGTAATACATGAGATTTTACGCTGTTTAAGCAGTTCTTTCAACCCGTCAGAGTGAAATCCTCCTGTTATCACTACCTTAATTCTAGAGCTTTTTAATTTGTCTTGAATTTCAGCCTGAGAAAGATTCAACGGTTGTTTCCGAACTTCTGAGCTGCCGAGCTTCTGAACTTCGCCGTTTATTCGTAATTGCCGTATAAATATTTCATCTCTTTCATTGTTTACTCTGTAATATTCATCCAATACGGCAAAATCGCTTTCCAGCTCTTTCAATCCGTTTTCATAATTATATTTATCCCACAAATATTTAAAATCATCGATTTTTTTAACAAAATATTTGTAATTCTCCGCCGTTAATGAAGTTGTCAGATATTCTTTAAAATATTCATAAAAATACGATATAAACGCCGTTTCTATCTCATCTACGTCTTTCGAAAACGCTATCCTTATATCCTGCGAAAGATTATTTTCTTCTTCCAGTATTTCCTTCACATTTATTGCGTTTTCCAATCGCTTATATTCAAAAAACAAATTCAAATCAGATAAACCTTTTCCTAATTCTATTCCATATTTCTTTACTATTTGATCCGCGTAAAAACATAAATCATTAAAATTCGTAAAACTATTAGTCTTTGCGTAAATATCCGAATAAACCGAATACGGCAGCTTTTCTTTTAATACATTTATAAATATTCCCATCTGCCTTTGTATTTTATGATGGTTTAATTTTCCTCTTAATTCGTTTATTTTTATGTATGACGATATATTCGGATATTTCCGTAAATTAACCTCTTTAACGCTTTTTGCATATTTTTTTAACAGCGCGTAATATTTATCCGTACTGATTTGCCCGCTTCTGTATTCTTTTATAATCCTGTCAAAACGCCTGTTTTTAGAACCGAGATACTTCGCTTGTATCAAAACGAGGTCATTATCCAAATCTTTTAATTTTTCTTTATAATATTCCTGTTTGGATAATATCCCGTTTAACCTTATTATGTTTTGTTTGTGTATCCTTTCATCTTCTATGCCTTTTATAATATCGTATTTACCGTTTAAAGCGGAGTAATATTCCGCTCCGGTAAGCCTTCCGGAATTGAGCAAAACATCCAGCAGTTCCTGCCTGTCGTTTTTATCCTCAACCTTATCAATCCAGCCTGTATTTACATTATCGTAAGCGCCTTCGACATATAATTCGCTTATTCCGTATTTGTCGTTGATTTCCTCTATAAGGGAGGCTATGTTTCTTTGCACCTCTGGATTACAGTGCAGATCTTGTATGTTTATGATTATTTCGGGACTGTCAAAAAACGTTTGCTCGGTTATTTTTCCGTGTGCGCTTTGCAAAAACGTATCCTGCAGGAAAGTTTTGTCATTAGAAGAAACTCCGGCAACGGATGCATGAGCATAACCGTTTACCGGAGTAATACCTGTAAGAAAACAAAAAAGAGTTATAAGTGATACTACTTTCTTAAAAGAAGGTGTTACACACCTTCTTTTAAGAATGCATTTAAGGGAGTGTTTATTAGTTAGTCTGGTCTGGTCTGGTCTGGTCTGGTCTGGTCTGGTCTGGTCTGGTCTGGTCTGGTCTGGTCTGGTCTGGTCTGGTCTGGTCTGGTCT
>JGI24705J35276_12238757_pt1 | contig 52894 bp, 27 predicted proteins | sample TergutNt197P4_FD_35276 | JGI IMG/M metagenome (IMG submission 35276) | reverse complement strand
ATTCAGACTTACAGTTCCAACGCCTGTGTCCTGTGTCTTAAAAGTCCAGCCATACAGTCCTGCATTGAATTCGCCGTTCAGATAACGCGGTTCTTGTGCAAGCCGTAGGTTATCATTCAGCGTTGATAATGGAAAAACATCGTTTGCCGTAGCCCAATCAAACCATTCGCTCCAAAGCTCCTGCACTTTGCTCTGGTTAGACGCAGCCAAATCATTTATTTCGGTAGGGTCATCGACAAGGTTATACAATTCGAGTTTTCCCGGCGGATTATTCCCCGCAGTAGTTACTAATTTCCAATCGCCCATGCGGACGGCTATGTTTCCTTCGTGTTCCCAGAACATGGGTTCTCTGTCTGTCGGTATTCCCTTGAAATTAGGCAACATGCTGCTTCCCTGCAGCGGGAAAATCGTATTGCCGTTATAGGTTTGAGGATAAGGAATCTGCGTAATATCCGCAATGGTTTTGTAAATGTCCATCAGATGCCCTCTGCTGTGTTCATAACCACCTGTAGGGCAGGTAATTCCTGTATGCCAATAAACAATCAACGGCGTTTTAATACCACCCTCGTGGGCAAAATGTTTGTATTCCCTATAAGGCGTATTGCTTGCGTTCGCCCATGAGCGGCGATAACTTTCGTAAGTATCGTCTTCCCCTGTAATCTGTTTACTTTCACCGCTGCTAATTTCTTCGGCGCAACCGCCGTTATCGCTAAGAAAGAAAATCAGGGTATTATCTAATACGCCTTTGTCTTTCAATGCCTGGACAATCCGACCGATACCCTCGTCCATCACGTCAATCTGAGCGGCGTATATTTCCATACGCTTAGCAAAATCGGTTTTTTTGGGCTCATTGGTCCATGCATTCACCTGAGTATCTCTTGGCGTCAGGATATAACTGTCGTCAATCAATCCGATTTCTTTCTGTTTTTGCAACCGGTTTTGGCGGAGTTGATCCCAACCGATGTCATATTTTCCGGCATATTTCGCAATATCTGCCGCACGGGCATGCAGGGGCCAATGAGGAGCCGTATAAGCTACATACATGAAGAACGGAGTATTTTTGTTCTGACCGTTTATGAACACTACTGCCGTATCGCTTATCGCATCGGTCATATAAAAGCCGTCGGGCGCCTTCGACTTTTTATTGTTGTTGAACACATTTGGTGTGAAATAACTTGCGGCGCCTCCTATAATTCCGAAGAAATTGTCGAATCCCCTCTGATGAGGCCAACTGTCATTGATATTCTGGTCATTTTTCTGATGGTTCGAAAGATGCCATTTTCCACTCATATAAGTGCTGTATCCTCCCTGCTTCAGATATTCGGCAATCGTCAGCGCGTTTTTACTCAAATCGTCCTGATAACCACCTTCTCCCTGGTAGGCGGAAGCCATCCAGCCCATTCCCGCTTTGTGCGCATACAGACCGCTTATTAGTGCTGCCCTGGATGGACAACTTCTCGCTCCGTTGTAAAAATTGGTATAACGAAGTCCATGCGCAGCTAAAGAGTCAATCGAAGGCGTGTGAATTTCGCCGCCGTAACACCCTAAATCGGAATAGCCCATATCGTCAGCCAGAATGATAATGATATTCGGTTTTTCCACTGCCGAAGCAAGCACCGGAATCAGCCCTATTGACCATGCAAAATGTTTCATCTTATAAAATAACTTTCTGAATCAGTTCACCCTGTTCCGTAATTAATTTTACAATATAAACGCCTGAATTAATGTTTTGCAGATCAATCTTGTCGGAATTTACCTTACAATTAAAAACCTGTTTTCCGGTAATATCAAAAACCGATAGCTTGCCATTGCTTACATCTCCCGACAGGGATAACGTCTTTCCGTTTACCGACAAATCTATTTTGTCGGTAAATATTGATTGCACGGAAGAATTTTCACCATATTTTTCCACTATGATGCGGAATATCCTGACAAGGTACCGCGCTGTTGAACTTGCATGAGTTAATCTCAAAGTAACCGGATCCGGCGTATTATATTCGAACGTCACTTTTTTATCCTTGTCAGCCGGATCGTTGATTGCTGTTTCTGTCTCCAAATTTTCCCACGTAACACCGTCTTCCGTCTTTTGGAGAACAAGGTCATCATTATTAACATTCGTACAATACGCAAACAAAACAACCTTCCCTACATTCGGAAGCGTAGGAAAATCAATATAAGTCGTTGAGGTTCCATTTCTAAGCTGAATGGCATATACAAAATTTTTGTCGCCATATACCTCCGACACAGAAGTAAACGGTACGTCTCTGAAAACATTGGAGGCAAAGTTTAAAGTATAGTCGCCGAATGTCAGAGGTATGCCATCCGGCGTCATACCGCCGGTAGTGTTAAGGTTTTGACCTTCTGCTATTGCTGAAAGGTCATATCCTGCAGCAGAGAAAGAATCCGGATAATCGCCAAAGGTGATATCGAACCATACATTGTTTTCTTGTGCTATTACATTTGTAAACTTTGTAACCAATGAAACAGCCATGATTAAAATCGTCAATTTCGTTTTCATATAAATTAAATTAACTTTGTTAATAAAATATAAAATAATGTAGCAAATGTAGAGTTAACTTGTAAAAGCCTCAATAATTATTGTTCGCAAAACTTGAAAAATCGTTCACCATCAAAATATTTAACTAAAATAATTCTGATTGTTCATTTTTTATAGTGATATTTGTAAAACTAATTTCATATTAATACTATGTTGAAATATACCGAATATTATAAATTAGGCATATTGCTTATTTGTTTATTTTTATTTTCGGATTTATCCGCCAACAGAAATATCCGTTTCACTCATTTGACAAACGACGAAGGCTTACCTAATAATACCGCTTATTCGGTATGCCAGGATTACAAGGGTTTTATCTGGATAGCAACCAGGAACGGATTATGTAAATACGACGGACAAAACATTTCAACTTATTACGTATCAAACAGAGGCGATGAAGGAAAGGTCTTAAGTAATCAAATACGATATGTTTTTGAAGATAACCAACATCGGCTATGGGCTGTTTCACAGTCGGATGTGATTTTGTATAACAGGGATATGGACAGGTTTGAGTCGGTATTACATTACGATACCGAGAATTTCTTTATCAGAACAATATTCTGCGATAATGAAAACAATGTATATGCAGCGGGAAACGACCTGTTAATATATAATGAAAAAAAGAGCAAATTCGAATCGGTTCTCGAAAACGAGAATAAAATAAACAAGAGTATAACGAGTCTTGCAACAGACAAAGACGGATTATTATGGGCAGGAACCATGTTTGAAGGGATGATTTGCGTTGATGCTAAAAACAGGAAATCGAATTATTATTTTCACGACAGCAACAATCCGTATTCTGTTATTTCCAACAGGATATCTTCTCTATACAGAGACAGCAGACAACAGCTATGGATAGGAACGGAAGACAAAGGAATATGCCGGTACGATAGCGACAGCAAACGCTTTATTTCGTTTGCCGCTTTTCCCAACGTGTGCGTGAGGGCTTTTGCCGAGGACACCGAAGGAAACATCTGGATAGGAACAGAAGATGGTTTGTATATTTATTCTCCCGAAAAAAAAACGTTTACCAATTACAAACAAAGCTACGGTGATAAATATTCCCTGAATGATAATGCAATATATGCCATATTCCGTGATAAAGAAGACAATATGCTTCTTGGCACTTATTTTGGCGGAATCAATATTTTTCCGAATTCATTCAGGTCGTTCCATTATTATAATTATGGCAATTCCGACCAATTTTTATCCGGAAAAGTTGTGAGCCAAATTGTCGGCGACGAAGCCGGAAACTTATGGATTGCTACCGAAGACGGCGGATTGGATTATTATAATAAGCAAACAGACCGTTTCGAATATTTCAAACCGGGTAAAAGCCTCAACAGTATTTCCTATTATAACGTACACTCGTTGCTTATAGACAGCAGTCAAAATCTATGGGTAGGTACCTATCTGGGAGGATTGAACAGGTACAATCCGAAAACTAAGCAGTTCACTCATTATCTTCATAAGAGCTATCCGAACATGATTGTTGATAATGTGTTTGCCCTGATTGAAGATGAAGAACATCAGATATGGGTAGGTACCACCAACGGATTAACGGTTTATAATCAGGAAAGCGACAAGTTTACCCGCTTTAAGCCTCAAAGATTCGGAACTAAAAGCGTTAATCATCTCTTGCAGGATTCCGACGGAAATATCTGGATTGCTACGCGGAAAAACGGGTTGTACCGATACAACAAAAATACGGACAACCTGTCCAACTTCTTCCATACATCCGATAAAAACAGCATACCTGATAATTATATCAATTACATTTTCGAAGACAACAAAAGAAATATCTGGGTGGGAACATACGAAGGAGGCTTATGCAGGTTCAATAAACAAACCGAATCATTCACCGTTTACAAAGAGGAAAACGGACTGTCTTCCAATACTGTTTTCGGAATAACCGAAAGCAATTCCGGTAACCTTTGGATAAGTACAAACAACGGACTGAGCTGTATGAACGTCGTCAACGGCGCTTTCACTAATTATTCAGTCAGTGAAGGACTGCCCAACAAGCAGTTCAATTATAATTCCGTTTACAAAAATCCGCAGGGTATATTGTATTTCGGTACAATAAACGGAATGATATCTTTCAACCCCGAAGAGATGGAAACAACAGAATATACTCCCCGTGTGGAATTTACGGATTTTAAAATATTCGGTAAAAGCATTAGTCCGGATGAAAATAAATCCCCACTGTCGAAAAATATTGAAGAAGTTGAGGAAATCCACTTGAATAGCAGGCAGGCTCAATCATTTACACTCGAGTTTACCGTTCCTACTTTGAGCCATTCAAATAGTACTTTTTTCGCCATTAAACTTAATACCGATAATAGCTGGAGTAATATTGGTCAGCAGCGATATGTGACCTACGCTAACCTTCCGCACGGGAAATATAAAATAATGGTAAAAGCCGTCTTCAATAACAATTGGATTGGCGACAGCCCAACACAATCAATCACCGTAATCATCGATCCGCCTTTTTGGTTGTCGGCTACCGCTTATTTAATCTATACGCTTGTTGTTGCCGGCATAATAATATTCCTGTATAACTTTTTACGGCGGAGACAGCAAGAAAAGAATCTTATCCTGCTGGAACGGCTTGAAAAAGAGAAAATCAAAGAAGTTAATAATCTGAAACTGAATTTTTTTACCAATATTTCTCATGAGCTAAAAACTCCGTTAAGTTTGATTTTAACGCCTCTGCAATCGTTTTTGAGTAAAAATACATTCAATCAGGAAATACGCCCAAAAATGGAATTAATCGCTAATAATGCCCTACGTATGAACCGGTTGATTGATGAATTAATACTTTTCATCAAAGCAGAAACAAAACAGGAAAAAATCCGTGTGAAAAAAGGCAATTTGTTGGGCTTTATCGGAAATATCAGTGATGGGTTCCGCGTATTAGCCGATGAAAAAGAAATTGAATATTCCGTCAATATATCGCCTTCTTTCGAAGACGTTTGGTTTGCGCCGGAAAAAGTGGAAAAAATTGTTTATAATCTGCTGTCCAATGCGTTCAAATATACTGTTTCAGGGGAAATTACACTAAGAGCTTTTCTCAAGCATGAGGCAGATTACATTTATTTGAATTTAACCGTCTCGGATACCGGAATAGGAATTGCCCCCAATGAAATAGAAAAGATTTTTGAGAATTACTATCAAGGAAAAGATTTTGTCAAAGGGAAGAAGACCGGTTTTGGCATCGGATTGGCTCTTACACGGGAATTGGTTTTGTTGCACAAGGGTTCTATAAGCGTGAGCAGCGAATCGGATAAAGGCAGTGTATTCAAGGTAAAACTGAATGTTGACGCCAACGCTTTTTCTCATGATGAGATTTCGGATAAGGACGACGGCTCGAGATTCATTGACGAATACAAATATTTATCCGTAGAACAGGAAAACAAAGAGTTGGAAACTCAAGAAAATACGATAGAAAAAGAAATATCCGACAGGCAATATAAAATGTTGATTGTAGAGGATAATCAGGAATTATTGAATTTTTATCAGGAATTGTTTAGCGATGTTTATACCGTCATAACGGCAGAAAACGGGAAAAAGGGGTTGGAGTTGGCAAAATCTCAATTACCCGACATTATCATCAGCGATATCATGATGCCCGAAATGACAGGAACACAATTAGCCCATAAACTGAAAACATCGCTGAATACTTGCCATATACCGTTGCTTCTACTTACATCCAAAACCGGTGAAGAAGCGCAATTGGAAGGATATGAAAGCGGTGCGGATTTATACATAGAAAAACCTTTTCATCCGGTATTGATACGGAAACAAATTTCCAATTTGCTCAATACCAGAGAGAACCAGAAAAAATTGTATTATGCTAACAAAGTCGAACTCAACGATATAGTGGAAAACGTCAGGGATAAAAAATTATTAACGGATATTGAAAAAGTCATTTTGAAAAATCTGGACAATGAAGCATTTTCTGTCAATGACATTTTGAAAGGAGTAGGAATAGGACGTACCCTCCTCCATGTAAAATTAAAAAGTGTGGTAGGACTTTCCGCAACTGAATTTATCAACAATATTCGAATAAAAGAATCGGTAAAATTGCTTCTATCAGGGTGTAATATTTCCGAAGCCGCTTATTCCACCGGTTTTTCATCTCCGGGTTATTATACGCATTGCTTCAAGAAAATTTTTGGTGTATCGCCTACTGAATATTTGGCGAATAAAAACGGTCAAACATCGCCATCACATTCGCCGGAGGACGTTTAGCCAAAAACTCTTTTTTCATGAAATCCATCATTGGAGCAACATGCTCAAAGAACTTATAATAGCCCTTACACAAATAATTCAATCCGGCTTCTCCCGAATCGGTTTTTATAATCCGGTTTTTGGGGCATTCTCCATTACAGGCAAATAAGAATTGACATTCCTTGCATTGCGCCGGAAGAGCATTCTGTTTGTCGTTCCCAAATTTAGTCTGTTTATCGGAATACATCATTCCTGTAAGCGTTTGGGTCCTTATATTTCCCAACTTGTATTCCGGATACACAAAATGGTCGCACGAATAAACATCGCCGTTAAATTCCATTACGCCTGCATGTCCGCAAGTTTTTGCCTGAATGCAAACCCCGGGTTGTTGTCCTACCCAGTTAGCCAGCGTAGAATCGAAATACTGAATATAAAATGTTCCGACGTCTTTCCTTACCCATTCGTCGAAAATAGCAATCAAGAAGTCTCCCCATTTTTCTGACGGTACATTCCATGGAGCAAGTTCCCCGTCAATTTTCTCAACTATAGGCGCAAATTGGATATAGCGGCAATCAATGCTTTTGAAAAAATGATAAAAATCAAGAGGATAATCCACATTGTAATCATTTACAACTCCCATTACATTAAATTCTACCTGATGTTTTTTGAGAAGTGAGATTCCTTTCATCACTTGAAGAAATGTAGGACGGTTATCGCTCGTTCGCCGATAAACATCATGACATTGTTGAGGACCGTCAATAGATATTCCTATAAGAAAATTGTTTTCTTTAAAAAATTTGCACCAATCGTCGGTAAGTAAAGTTCCGTTCGTCTGCAGGCAATTATCTATATGTCTGCCTCTTCCGTATCTTTTTTGAAGTTCCAGCGCGCGTTTGAAGAAATTCTGATTCCGCATCAAAGGTTCTCCGCCATGCCAGGTAAACAGGATTTCACTCATGGTTTGAGCGTTCAAATACTGTTCAATGAAGCGTTCCAGCAGTTCATCACTCATTAAATAACCGGATGCGTCAGGATATAATTTCTTCTTTTCCAGGTAATAACAATATTTACACCGAAGGTTGCATAAAGCGCCTACCGGTTTCAGCATTACATACAAGGGACGGGCAAACGGGGTAATCGTATCAATCATTTTATCAATCTTTTTTTACTGCAAATTTAATGATTTTAAAAAATATTTTATTAAAAAATGAACATGACTGCAATTATTCGGAACAATATTCAAAGCCTTAAGAAATATTAACACTTAAATTTGTCCTAAAATTATAATTTTAAACTTAATTTCATGAGCAAAAAAACAAACAGAGCAATTCAATTATGCTTTTTCTTTTTTGTTTTATTTATTTCAGGAACCCTTTCCGGATTTTCACAACAGGTTGTTATCCAAGGAAATATATTTGATGATAAAACAAGAGAGCCACTTATTGGGGTATCTGTAGTTATACAAGGTACGTCTTCAGGAACCGCAACAGATATCGATGGCGGATTCCATTTATCAGCAGAGAAAGGAGCTACCTTGCAATTCTCCTATCTTGGCTATCATACCCTGAATGTAAAAGTTGGCGACGAACGCAACCTTACCGTGCAGATGCAGGAAGACAGTTATGAATTGGACGAGGTGTTGGTTGTGGGCTACGGCACCCAGAAGAAAGCCTCCAGTGTAGGTTCCATTGTCCAAACGCAGGGTGACGATTTGCTCAAGGTAGGAAATTTGAATTCACTGTCGGAAGCCCTGCAAGGAAAACTGAACGGCGTTATTACTGTCAACAACAACGCCAAACCGGGCGACAACACTGCTGATATATACATACGCGGTAAGGCGTCGTTTGATTTGAATGCCCCTCTCATTATGGTTGATGGGATGGAGCGTGACATGAACGATATTGATATGAACGAAATTGAAACGGTTTCGGTATTGAAAGACGCTTCGGCAACTGCTGTTTATGGAGTAAGAGGCGCCAATGGGGTTATACTCGTAACAACCAAACGAGGCGAAGTAAAACCGCCAAAAGTGAATTTTTCCACCAATTTCGGAATGAAGCAATTTACATCTAACGTGAATTTCGCCGATTACATCACATCCATGGAAATGTTTAACAGAGCGGCGGCTAACGAATTAGACTGGACGAAGCAGATTCCGCAATCTACGATTGACGCATGGCGAAATGCTTACGCAACAGGTAATTATGGACCTTACAACGATGTGTTTCCGCAAGTAAACTGGTTCAATGAATTGGTTCGGGATTTCGGATTTTCACAAAATTATAATCTAAACGTTAGCGGCGGCAGTAATTTTATGGCATATTTCGTTTCGGTGGGCTATCAGAATGACGGTGATAATTATAATATTGAAAAACAGAAAGATTTTGACCCCCGCTATTGGTTTCGCAGGTATAATTGGCGTTCGAATCTGGATTTCAACCTGACAAAAACTACGCACTTTTCGATTGGTATTGCAGGGAAAGTTGGTTATCAGAATCAACCTGTAAATGAAGGACCGAATAGTACCGGTGAGCTTTTTGAACCTATTCTGTCAACGGCGACAAATAATTTTCCCATCAAATATAGCGACGGCGTTTGGGGCGACGCAAGAACGGTGGGTTACAACATTGTTGCAAACGTCTCAGCCCGCGGAGAGCAATTGAGAAAAACTTTTCAAGGGTGGTATGATGTGAATCTGGAACAAAAATTGGATTATTTCACAAAAGGACTTTCGGCAAAAGCCAAATTGTCGTACAATTCCTATTCAACAACAAATTCCCGCATTCAGAAAGGCTTGATATTCGGCGCCGACACCTTTGGAGCTCAAAGCCAAGCCGATACCAGGGTTCATCGCGAATACGATTATTCCAATCCTATTATCAATCCCGATGGCTCTATTACTTATCCGTTGGTAAATAACGTAACGTGGTTTCCTGACAACAATCACGTTGGGGATTATCCTGTAGGAGTACAATATGACAATTTCGGGAATTACGGGCGGAGTTTGTATTACGAATTATCGATGGACTATAAGCGTTCTTTCGGCTTCCACAATGTGACGGCGCTGGTATTATTCAGCCGCAGAATTGACGACGGTACAACCAACAATTTATTCTATTTCCCCTATTATCGTCAGGATTATGTAGGACGTGTCACCTATAATTATAAGGAGCGTTATCTTTCCGAAGTGAATATGTGCTACAATGGTTCTGAAAAATTTGCACCCGGAAAGCGATACGGGTTCTTCCCTTCGTTATCGGTAGGATGGCGTATCTCGGAAGAACCTTTTGTGCAAAAACTTGTTGGACCGACGCTCTCAAACCTGAAGGTACGATATTCGATGGGACAAGCGGGCAGCGACATCAATGCCGGTACCGGTAATAATAGATGGAGTTATATACAGTTATTTAATTCAGGCAACAGCGTAAACTACGGATGGACGCAAAATATTGCACAGGGTCCCCTCTACTGGGAAGGAAGTGCCGCCAATCCGGATGCTACATGGGAAACCTCAACCGTACAGAATCTGGCGCTCGAACTTGGATTGTGGAATAAACTCAATATCACAGCCGAAGTGTATAATGAACACCGGACAGGCATGCTGATGACTCGCCGGACAATGGCGCCATGGTTTGCCGCCGGGCTTCCTGCAGTAAATATGGGTGAAACTAAAAATCACGGGATAGAACTCGAATTAAGCTGGCGCAATAAAGTAAATAAAGATTTTAGCTACAACATAGGCATTAATTTTTCGGCAAGTGAAAATCGTATTATATACCGGGATGACCCCTACGATATGGCTGATTATCTCAAGGATGCCGGCAAACCTATCAATTACCAATCAAGGCTTATTGCTGTGGGCAACTATGGTTCTATCGACGATGTTTTCAACTATGCGCAATCCAAGATTATAGGCATCGCCCCGGAACAAATCATTCCGGGCGACCTGATATATATAGACTATAATGGCGATGGCGTAATAGACGGTCAGGGTGATAAAGTGGTAGCCAAACAGCTAAACTATCCGCTTACTACTGTTTCTCTGAGCTTGGAATGTAAATACAAAGGATTCGGCGTTAGCGTACTGTTTTATTCGCCTCGCGACATTTATAAAAATCTGCCTGACGATTATCTGTGGGATTTCAACCTGCAGAATGTCAAAGCGCAACCCAATGTCGCCGACAGCTGGACGCCCGGGACGGCAAACAGCTCCGGCGTTATGAGACCTGTTGTGAGGCTGGTGCTCAACCACGACAATGCAGGTTCTACTTATAATTACCGCGATTACTCGTATATCCGCCTGAAAAATGTAGAACTGAATTATGTTGTTTCTAAAAAGCTGCTTAAAAAAATAAATATCACCAATTTACAATTATACGCCAATGGTAATAATCTGATTACGTGGTCGAATCTTGATAGTCGCGTTGACCCTGAAACAGGCGGAGCCGGATCATATCCTATCGTAAGAACGATAACTTCAGGTTTAAGAATATCATTCTAATCTTTATTACACAATATAAAAATGAAAAGAAAAAAATATATAGGACTTTTAAGCCTTCTCACGCTGCTGACATTCAACGGTTGTGAATCATTCCTCAACAAGTCGCCCGAAATAGGACTTTCAGAGGACGATATTTATAAGAATTATGGCACTATTATGGGATTTTTGGATTACGCTTATAGCGATGATGTGATAAATTATTATGATTTCACTAATTATACTGACGACAAGTTTTTTTATGGCGGAATTTCCGATGAATTTTCAACTACATGGAACGATTCAAAAACTATCGACATTCATACGGGAAACTGGTTGAAAAAAGCAAGTGATGCGCATGATGAAATAGGTAATCAGGGTAATTCTACTATCGGAAGGGCGTATAGGGGCATCCGCATTGTGAACCGGATAATTGCCAATATTGATAGAGTGTCTCTTTCCGGTGATGAACGCAATAAAGTGCTGGGACAATCCTATTTCTACCGTGCATGGTTTTATTTTCAGTTGATTACCCGTTATGGCGGAATGCCGAAATTAGACAAAGTGTTTGTGGGCAATGGCGACGAAGACATTCCCCGTATGACTTACCACGAATCGCATGACTGGATGATGGAAGATATTGAAAAAGCTTTGGAACTGTTGCCTGACTATTGGGATGAAAACAACGTGGGCAGACCCGATAAAATGGCAGCGCTTGGATTTCGTGCGATGGCGCAACTCTACGACGCAAGTCCTCTAATGCAAAACGATCTGACTAAAACCGTCGTAATGCCTTACGATAAAGAACGTGCAGCTAAAGCCGCTCAATATTCCGAAGCCGCCATCCATTATTTAAATTATGAACAGTCCGGTGCCGCTCCGCATCAGCGCCGGTTAATGACTGCCGAAGAATATTCGCATATTTTTTATTTCAATCGCGGAAACGGACTCCCGTATGCAACGCCCGAAGCGGTTTGGTATTGCCGTAAAGCTATTGATGGCGAAAGGAATACCTGTATTCGTCGCCTTTGGTTGCCGTCTTTTTTAGAGACGCTATCGGGTGTAGATGCCGCCGCTTGTTACCTGCCAACTCAAAATATGGCTAACATGTACGAAAAGAAAGGCGCCGACGGCAACTATTATCCGATAACCGACAGTCGGTCGGGATACTATCTTCAGTATCCTTTTACCGACCGCGACCCGCGCTTTTATAATAACATCAGGGTGCCGGGGCAACAATGCGGCGATAATGCCGGAGCTCCATTGTACATGACTATGTTTAAAGACGGTCAGGGTTATACCGGCATCATATCTAATCCTTTTTCCAATAAGCGGGGACAAACCGGATATATATGCAACAAATTCATCTGGCCCGAAGCTCAGATGCTTTCATCGATGTTGCAGCCATTCAAACAATACTTTTTTATTACCAATTATATCCGTGTGTCACAGTTATATCTTGATTATGCCGAAGCTTCTCTTGAAGCTACCGGAAGTGCTGCCGCCCGTGTGGAAGGTTGTTCGCTCTCAGCTGAAGAAGCCTTGAATATCATCCGCAACCGCGTGGGCGTTACTAATGTAGTCAGCGACATTGTGGCAGACCCTGAAAAATTCAGAGAAACATTGAGAAGGGAACGCACGGTGGAATTAATGTTTGAATGCCACCGGTGGAATGACATACGCCGATGGATGATAGCTCACGAATTATTCAAAGATACACATCCCATTAAAGGATTGCTCGCTACGCCGAACAATGTAGGACCCGGTTTGGAAGTGACCACATTACCTGCAAACTCTACAGACCCGAATATTGCTAAACTGACTTATACTTACTCAGAGATTGATGTAACTCCTGAAGTCCGCGTGTTTGACATGAGAAATTACTGGTATCCTTTCACAATAAGTGATGTGGCTTCTTTGAAGAATTTGGTTCAAAATCCCGGATGGTAATTCCTAATTTAATACTTACGAAAAATGAATAAAGAAAATATATTAATTATAATCAAGAAACTTCCTTTGTTAGTGTCCATAATAGCGACAACGGCAATCGCCCAATTGAATGATGACAAACCTGTTTTTTTACGTCCCGACGGAGGTGTAACCGCTAAGGAAGAAATGGTGGCAGCCCAAAGCCAAATTGATGGAGAAGTATTAACAAAATATCCTGATATTCTGCTGAGCAATGCTTTACAAGGGAAAGCCGCAGGACTGACAGTAAGGATGACTAACAATGGGTTGGGCAACAATGAAGCGAATATTTTTGTGCGTGGACAGTCAACCAACGGTTCGGCGCAGGCTATTGTTATTATTGACGGCATCGAACGACCTTTCAACGACCTCTTGTCGGAAGAAATTGAAAGTATCGAAGTATTGAAAGACGCTGCGGCAAAAGTCCTGTATGGACCCACAGCTGCTAACGGCGTATTAGTGGTGAAAACAAAACGGGGAATTGCCGGAAAAAAACTGCTCCGCCTGAATGTCGAAATGGGTATTATGGAAGCTACGCGATTGCCGAAATACCTTGATTCGTATAATTATGCAACTTTATACAATGAAGCGCGCGGGCATGACGGCTTACCTCCCCTGTACATGCCTTACCAATTGGACGGCTATCGGCATTCTACCGGCGCAAATGATGTGTTGTACCCCAATGTAGATTGGTACAACTACTTTTTCAAAGACCGGTCTTCTTATCGCAAGGCGACCTTTGAAGCGAACGGCGGACAGCAAAGCATGCGCTATTCCTTAGTCGCCGGATACCTGGGCGGAAGCGGATTTGAAAACGTCGGGAAGCAAACCGATTTAAACCGCCTGAATGTAAGAGGAAATCTGGATATTAAAATAACGGATTACATGAGCGTGGTTGCAGATGCGGCAGGCAGGCTGGAAAGCCGTACTTATGCCGCTATCAATAACGCAGGTATGTTTACCGCTATGTCCACCAATAAGCCGAATGAATATCCGCTCACAATTCCGGCGGAAAATCTGGGAGTAGAGCCATACGAAGACGGTACGCCTTTTTTCGGAACAAGCAGCCGGACAGGGACAAATCTCTATGCCGATGTAGCGTATCGCGGACACACCGAAGAACGTTATGTTACCAGCCAGACCAATGTGGGACTGAATTTCAATTTTGGTAAATTCATAAAAGGGCTGACCGCATCGGGCTATCTTACGTTCGATAACTATACAAATGTATCATCTTCATTACGGGAAGATTTTGAAACATACTTTATAAATACTTACTTAGATGCACAGGGACAGGAACAGGCGCGATATACGTTAAACACCAAACTTGCTCCAAGCAGCGATCTTACAGCCGGCAGCGATGTTACCCGGCGTACCGTAGGGTGGAAAACCACTGTAGGCTATACTGCTTCCACCGGAAATAATAACATCTCTGCAATAGCCGGATACCGTTTTTATAAAAGTGAATCGAAAGGCACAACACAAGATGCAATCAACTGCAACTACATGCTAAGGGTAAATTATGACTATGCAAAGAAATACCTGCTTGAGTTAAGCTCCGCTTATATGGGAGCCAATCAATTCGCACCCGGACATAAATTTTTCTTCTCGCCTGCCGTCGCCGGCGGTTGGATTATTTCCGGAGAAGATTTTTTGAATAAATCCGAAAAAATAAACTTCCTGAAAATGAAAATAAGTTATGGCGTTCTCGGCTTTTCGGGAAACACCGATTATCTTCTCGGTAATACCCGATGGGGTGATGGAGGAACAATGAATCTGAACGAAAACAATCAATCTTCTACCCGCATAATAAACTTTATACGCGTTGGCAACCCCAACCTGAAATGGGAAAGGTCAGCCGAGTTTAATATCGGCGCAGAAGGTTCATTTTTCAATAACAAATTAAAGGCGGAAATAAACTATTTCCAAGAAAAACGGACAAACATTATCGGAACTCTAAATTCTGCTTATACAACTATTATTGGACCTTACACCATGCCTGCGAATATCGGTTCTGTAAAAAATCAGGGCATCGATGGATTTGTTTCTTATGGAGCAAAGCAGGGAGAATTTGAATACAGAGTCGGTCTTAATTTTACCGTATCGAAAAATAAGCTGCTTGCATGGGACGAAGTTGTTTTAGAGCCCGACCGGCAACAGGTAGGCAAATCAACCGATGCAATGTTCGGTTTGCAGTCTGTCGGACTTTTCGGTAAGGATGTGGATATCAACACAGCGCCATTTCAAGCATTAGGCTCTTACGGAGTAGGAGACCTGGCTTATGCCGACCGTAACGGCGACGGGAAAATAGATATGCGGGACGAAATACAGATAGGACATAATTTTCCCCGCTCGACTTTCGGTATTGATTTTGATTTTAGATACCGGAATTGGGGACTGTATCTGCTCGGAACTTCGGAACTGGGAGTAAACAAGATGTTGAATACTTCCTACTATTGGAATACCGGTGAGAATGCTTACTCTGTGTTAGCAGAGAAACGCTATGATCCGGCAAATAACCCTGAAGGAACTTATCCGGCTTTGACAACGACTTCGGGAGCAAACAGCTACCGCAATTCCGATTTCTGGATAGCTAATTCATCTTTCTTCCGGTTGAAAAACGTAGAATTAAGTTACAATTTCGACATGAAAAAAGTAAAGTGGATTTCTTCGCTTAAAGTTTATGTTCGCGGAACCAATCTATTTGTTATTTCCGCTATCAAGGATTTAGACCCCGAAGTGCTGAACGCAGGTATCACCAATTATCCGTTGACGGCATTTTATACCGGTGGTTTTTCGTTTACATTTTAAGATAAAATTAATGAAAAGATTCAATATGAAAAAAATTAATATAACTTTGATAGCAGTTTCCCTGATGTTGCTGGCTTCTTGTGAAGATGTGCTGCAAAACAAGCAGGTGAATGAATTTGGCGAAGGAGACGTGTGGCGTATCCCGGAAATGGCGCAAGGCGTTCTGACTAAGGCTTACGCAAATATCGACAATCGCCCCGACCATTTTGAGAATAATTTTCTTGATGCGGCGACTGACAATGCAACTACTACCAGCCGGGATTTGAACCTGTATCGCGTAGGACAGGGTTTGGTAAGCGAATTTTCAAACCAGATTGGAAACTGGGGAAGTTGTTATGAAAATTTCCAATATATAAATTCATTTATGGAAAATGGATTGACAGACAACGTATTATACAGCAAGTCGGACTCGTCGATCAATGCGGCAACCAAAGTCCGCTTGCTGGGCGAGGCTTATTTCCTCAGAGCATGGTGGGGACTTCAATTGCTCAAACGGCATGGAGGAAAAGCCAATGACGGGCAAGCCTTGGGTTATCCGATTGTGACGCATTTCATCACCGAAGAAGAAGGGCGCAATCCGGCAGGATTTATACGGAATACTTATGAAGAATGTGTTATGCAGATTGTTGCAGACTGCGACTCGGCTATTGCCAAACTGCCGGTGAAATATGCAGGTTCTGATGGCGTTATCGGAGTTCAACAGACCGGCAGAGCTACTTCTTTAGCAGCGGCTGTACTGAAAGTAAACGCTTTACTGTATGCTGCAAGTCCGGCATATCAACCCGACAATATTGTGAAAATAACCGGAATGGGCAATTTTCAAGTAGCGGATGAAGCTGCTTATAAAGCAAAATGGGAACGTGTAGCGTTATATGCCGACACGCTGATACGAAACGTCAGCGGAAAATTCGGCGCTTTCGGTACGTATTACTCCGTCAAAGCTACCGACCTTGCTGATGCTCCCGATGTAACTCCGGCAGATTTTGTTTTCCGCAGGATGTTTAACACTCATGTCATTGAAACAAATCACTTTCCTCCGTTTTATTATGGACAAGCAGGAACAACTCCTTCACAAAATCTGATAGATGCAATCCCGATGAAGAATGGCTATCCTGTTTCCGCCGAACCCGCTTTGTCGGGTTATAATCCGCAAAATCCATATATCAATCGTGATAATCGCCTTGATTTACTCGCTTATTATCAGGGAAGAACATTTGCTGTTTCACAAGGAACAATCGACGTCGTTTATGGAGGAAAAGACTCGCAAAGTTTTAGTCCATTAGCTTCCCGCACAGGATATTACGTTAGCAAATTTATTTCCAATAAAATCAATAACATGCTGGACCCAACCCCACAGCCTTCAAATGCCAAGCATTATAATCCGTATCTCCGTAAAGGGGAAGTATTTCTTGCATTCGCCGAAGCATCGAACGAAGTATGGGGACCCACAGGCAAAGGACCGGGGTGTCAGTATTCGGCATACGACATTGTGAAAACAATCCGTCAAAATTCCGGAGGCATTACTTCTACGGTGTACTTAGACCAAATGGCTGCAAATGTGGATGATTTCCGAAAATTGTTCCAAAACGAAAGACGATTGGAAACAGCATTTGAAGACCAACGCTTCTACGATATGCGACGCTGGTTGTTGCCGTTAAATGAACCCATCTGCGGCATTTCGGTAACAAGGGATGAAAACGGAGTTTTACATTATGAGGTGCAGGAAGTTGAAAAGAGGAAAATGGATGATATCAAGTTTTATTATTTACCCGTTCCTTATGAAGAAAGGATAAAAAATCCGAATCTTATTAATAATTTAGGATGGAATTAGAAAACAAAAAGCAACAATAAATATGAAAACAAAAAAAATATATATGCTGCTGCTGGTAGGAGTTCTGTTATCGGCATGTTACGAAAATTATATTTATGATAATGACTATTCTACCGTAGGCTTTGCTATAGGAAGACCTTTGCGGACAGTGATCGCAGACCGAGACATGGAGATTCGGATAGGGGTTAGCATTGGCGGGAAACGCGCTGTGGATATGAACGATTGGGCTACATTTGCAATTGTTTCCGATTCTGTTCCTGCAGGGAAAACGCTTTTGCCGGAATCATATTATATCCTTTCCGACCCTACAACCATGCGGGTACAAAAAAGCAATTTGCCGGTCGCTGACGTAGGCGTGAAATTTACTGAGGATTTTTATAACGATCCGGGTGCTTACTCTAGTAAATATGTTCTGCCGCTTACCATTACGGACAGTTCGCTCGACTCTGTTTACGCAGTTTCTACGATTGTATGTTTTAAATGTATAAGCACTTTTCATGGAACTTATTATGTTAAAGGACAACTCTTTGAACTGGATGCCCCCGACGGCAATACGGTAAACACGATAACATATAGCGATAAGGATTTAGTCAAAAATATTACACGCGATGTTTATACGCGCGATCGTTATACGGTAACTCGAACCGGTATAGCAAATTATGCATTATCATTTCCATCAGGACAGACGGAGGCGGACGAAAGAATACGAATGAAGATTGTTCCCGACGGTAATGCCGATAAAACATATAATGTGGAAGTCAGTACCGATCCGGGTAGCATTACTGCCATTACTGACGGAAGCGGAACTTATTACGGAAATAAGGAAAATCCAGAAATTGAGCTAAAGTATGCCTTTACTAAAGGAGGTAAAAACTACCGTGTGGAAGAAACGCTCATCCTCAGGCAAGATCCTCTTTACGATTTAAGAGTAGAATATTGGCAATAATAAATAACAAAAATGAAAAAAAAACTGATCAGTCTTAATTCAATCGGATTGCTGGGTTGTATCATACCTTGCGTTTATGCACAGAAAGATGCGCGTCCGAACATTATAATAGTCCTCGCGGATGATATGGGCTATTCCGATATAGGATGTTACGGAAGCGAGATACCGACTCCCAATATTGACCGGCTTGCAGAAAACGGCTTGCGGTTCCGGCATTTTTATAATACATCAAGAAGCTGCCCAACCAGAGCGTCATTACTGACCGGACTTTATCAACACCAAACCGGAGTGGGCATGATGGCAACCGAAGCCGGCAATAATTTCGATTTCGGTGTGTCCGGTTATCGTGGATATCTGAATAAGAATTGCGTAACCATTGCCGAAGTATTAAAAGAAGCAGGATACCATACCTACATGACCGGGAAATGGCATCTTGGATCGGATACCTTGTACAAACGTCCGTTACAACGTGGATTTGATGAATATTTCGGAAGCTATTCCGGCGCTTTCAGCTATTTCGATCCTCAGAGCCCGCGTTGCCTGATTGACGGCGCCGATACGGTACGCGCCCCCAAAGGTTTTTATACGACAGACGCTTTTACCGACAGGGCAATACAAGACATAGATAAAAATAAGAAGGACGGATGCCCCTTCTTCCTTTATCTGGCTTTCAATGCACCTCATTGGCCCCTGCAGGCGAAAGATGACGATATTCAAAAATTTGTCGGTAAATATATGCAGGGATGGGATAAGCTGCGAGAAAACCGTTTGAAAAAACAGGTTGAACTGGGGCTTTTTGATGAAAACACGGAACTCTCGCCTCGCGATGAACGTGTTCGGGCATGGGATGACGTCAGCGAAGAACAAAAAGAGAAAAGCGATTACCGCATGGCTGTATATGCTGCGCAAGTTTACGCTATCGACAGGAATGTAGGTAAATTAATCGATTATCTGGAAAAAACGAATCAATTGGATAATACGTTAATTCTTTTCTTAAGTGATAACGGAGCTTGCGCAGAACCTTACAAGGAATTTGGCGGAGGGTTGCAAACAGAAATCAACGACCCCGAAAAATCCGGTTCCATATCCTACGGCATCGGCTGGGCAAACCTTTCCAATACCCCTTTCCGGCTGTATAAAAACAATCCGACGGAAGGCGGTATCGCTACGCCGTTTATCGCTTGTTGGCCCGCAAAAATAAAATCGGAGAAAGGAAAATTCACCGATGTTAGAGGTCATATTCTGAATATTATGCCGACTATCCTTGAAGCTACGGGGGCAACATACCCAAAAGAATATCAGGGTAATACGATACAACCTCTCGAAGGCGTCAGCCTGTTGCCTACCCTGCTGGGCAATGAACAAAAAACTGACGGCTACCAATTCTTTGAACATTCATATAATCGCGCCGTAACCAAAGGAAAATGGAAGGCTATATCAAAAATAGGTTCGGATACGTGGCAACTATATGATATTGAAACCGACCGCACCGAATTGCATGACCTTGCGGCGCAGTATCCCGATGTGCTTACCGATTTGGCTGCCCGTTGGGAAGACTGGGCAATCCGTTGTAAGGTTTTGCCAAAAGGACAAAAAACTAAGAACAGTTATGACTAATTAGTCTTTAATTTATAAAAATAATACAGATGAAACTGAAAATCAAATATTTATCGTTATTATTTCCTTGCATTTCGCTGCCGTTAATTGCCGGAAACAAGGAAAAAGAGCAACGTCCGAACATTGTCGTAATTATCGCTGATGATTTGGGTACTAATGAATTAAGTTGTTATGGAGGACGTAATTTAGTGACAGATAATATTGATAAGCTTGCCGCTGAAGGTATTCGTTTAACGAATAATTATGCCTCTTGTGCCATGAGCGTCCCCACACGGGCATCTATGTACACCGGTTTATATCCTGCAAAACATGGTTCTTATCAAAACCATAAAATGTCTTATTCCGGCATTAAAAGCATCACTTCTTATCTTCCTCAGGCGGGATACAGGGTCGGACGTACCGGCAAACAGCATACAAGCCCGCAATCGGTGTATCAATTTGAGGAAATACCGGGATTTCAAGTTAATTGCGTTTCTACCGACGCTTCTTATACCACCGACGGAATCAGAGAGTTTATGACGCGGAAAGACAGTCGTCCTTTCTGTCTTTTCGTATGTAGTATAAATCCTCATGCTCCATGGACATGGGGAAATCCCGACGAATTTGATCCTGATAAGGTAGATTTACCGCCTAATTGTGTGGATAACCCTGTGACACGAAAGATGTTCTGTAAATATCTCGCCGAAATTCGCGCTTTAGACAATGAAGTAGGATCCGTGAGAGAAGTACTCGAAGAAACCGGATTGATTGACAATACATTGATTATTTTTTTAGGGGAACAAGGTCCGCAGTTTCCTTTTGCCAAATGGACTTGCTATAATTACGGGCAACACAGCGCATTCATAGCCCGTTATCCCGATAAAATCGCAGCCGGCGTCATAAGTAACGCCATTGTTCAATATGAAGACATTCTTCCTACGCTTATGGAATTTGCCGGCGGAGACAAAATCAAAGGAATTGACGGAAACAGTTTTTTGCAGGTATTATACGGAAAGAAAACAGAACACCGCTCTTATGCTTATGGAATTCACAACAACTATCCTGAAGGATTCCCTTACCCCATTCGAAGTATTCGGGATAAGCAATACAAACTGATACTCAATTTAACGCCCGAAGCGGATTATTATGAAAAGCACATGATGAATGTGAAAGATAAAAATTCGGTTTGGGTAAGCTGGCTGAAATCGGCTGAACAAAATGAATCTGCAAAATACACTGTAAAGCGCTTTGTGAAGCGTCCGGCAGTTGAGCTTTACAATTTGATAAACGATCCGTGGGAGTTAAATAATCTTGCAAACGACACGCAATATGCAAAGAAAATCGCGAAGATGAAAAGTAAATTGGAAGAATGGATGAAGGAACAGGGAGACACAGGGAACAATATGGATGTGCCATCCGAAAATAAATATTTTTAATTTTAATATGAAAGCACTGATATTTTCAAAAACCGCTTCCGTAAGTCTTTTGTTAAGTATCCCTTTTCAGATACAGGCAAAGAATGATGAACGTCCCAATATCATTGTAATATTAGCAGATGATTTGGGGTATTCCGATATTGGCTGCTATGGCGGAGAAGTGCAAACGCCAAACCTGAACCGTTTGGCTGAAAACGGACTTCGTTTCACTCGTTTTTACAACACCAGCCGAAGCTGCCCTACGCGCGCATCTCTGCTTACAGGACTATACCAGCATCAGGCGGGAATCGGACGAATGACTTTCGACGATAACAAACCAGGATATAGAGGCGAATTATCAAAGAATGCCGTTACCATTGCAGAAGTATTGAAAGAAGCCGGTTATCAGACAGGCATGGTCGGAAAATGGCATGTATCGGAAACCCAGCTTCGTCCCGACCAGCGGGAGTGGCTTAATCATCAGGTTTACCACGAAGAATTTGCACGCAAGGACAGCTATCCCGTACGACGTGGATTTGATACTTTTTACGGTATTATTTACGGCGTCGCCGATTATTTCGACCCTTTCAGTTTGGTGAACGGCGAAGACCCGGTGAAAGAAGCGCCTAAAGATTATTATATAACTCAAGCTTTCTCCGACTCGGCAGTTTCATACGTAAACCGTTATGCCAAATCGGATAAACCGTATGATTGATATGAAGTTATTCGGTAAAAACATGGATTATCTGTCTCCCCGCCAGTTCAATCAGCATTGGCTTGAAAATGAAACACAGGAATGGGATGCACGCGCTATGATTGCTCATTGGCCCAAAGGAATAAATAAGAAAAGCAATGGGACAATAACGGAAGCAATGGGACATGTGATGGATATTATGGCAACCTGCATTGATCTGGGAAAAGCAAAATATCCGGCAGTGTACAAAGGAAACAAGATTATTCCGTTGGAAGGGAAAAGCCTTGTTCCCATATTAAAAAAAGGAAAAAGAAAAGGGCACGATGAATTATGTTTCGAACATTTCAACGAAAAAGCCCTGATTACTTCTGATTTTGTCTGTACCGGCGCCATAGGTTCAATCGTCATCATTTAAGGATAAATAAAGATGAAATCGCAGTATAAATTTACAATATTATTGCTTGCACTATTGTCCGTTGGTTATAGTCTAAAGGCTCAAATTGTGTGGCCGGAAGGACAATTATTGCCTACATTTCCGGCGCCGGCGCAAACGCAAGATTTGATTTATCTGAACAGTAACAATAGCGACGCCGAATTGTACCTGTTCTCATCGCTGAAAGGGCTCGTAAACCGGACACAGCCGCGAATTTTCTCTTACGAAGGCGACGCTGCTGCCGAAGGTGCATTCACTTGGCTTAATTCGCTGGGAATAAAATACAATAATATTACTACAAGTTCAGGCACTTGGACGCTCCTTACGAAATACCGGTCGGAGATTAATGGTTTGATAGTTTATGATCCAAATCATATTCACACCGTTAATATAGCGACGCGACTCGCAAAAGACTATAAGGCGCTGATTGCTTCGCCTGATTTGCTGCCACAGTTGACTGCCGCTCCTTATAATTTTCCGGTTTTGTTGGATTTGCGCGGACAATTTCAAAATAAACTGCAAATCTACCAATATGTTTTCGACAATTATTGGGAAAATACCGACAAACGCATATTGATTTGCTTACCTCCGTCGAATAAAGCGGCATTGCGCGAATATGCCGTTGCGCTTGGAGCGGCTGTCATTTGGCTTGATCCGCAAAATACGGATGATATCGTTTTTCTTAATCGGTTTTTAGCCTCAATGCCGGCAGGTGCAACCACTTTGGGGTGGTGGACCGATGAACAGTCGGGAATTAACCGCGTATCGAGTTATGGATTAGCAACGATTGCGAGCGATTTCTCTACTAATCTGACCTTTCACAGTGGAATGCCGAGATTGATTGATCCGCATCCGATGCTTGCAAAACCGGATTTGCAGAATAAAATTTATGTTGCATTTATTCTCAGCGACGGCGACAATATGCAATTTGTCGAACATTTGATGCGCAAGCTCTGGAGTAATTCCGATCGTGGCACCGTCCCTATAGGTTGGACTATTTCGCCCGCTATGGTTGATGCGATGCCTGGCGCGCTAAATTATTTCCACCAGTCGGCTACAGACAATGACAACCTGATTTCCGGTCCATCGGGTTATGGATACACTTATCCGAACATCTGGTTAAACAATTCGTTGAATACCGAATTGGCTAATTTTGTGGCAAAAACCGAAGCATACAATGTGGCTGCAGGACTGCGGGTGATTACGGTTTGGAATACGATTACAGGGGGAGTTAATGCTAACGTGGGAAATGTTTATGCCAACAACGCTCCTACATTACTTGGCATAACGGCACAAAACACCGGCGGTAACTTAGCGATTTATAGTAACAAATTGCCTGTAAAGCCGCTTACCTGCAATTATTGTACCGACGCACAGGCTATGAAAGACTTCATTGCTACGGGGGCAAGCGGTTGGAACAGAACTTCGCCGCGTTTCCTGATTATTCAGGCGCAACCATGGCAGGGAGTTACTCCAACAAGCTTCAAAAATGTAGCGGCTTCCCTTAATTCGGATTATGTAGTTGTTCGTCCCGATCAGATTTTTCAGCTTATCAGGGAAGCCAATGGTCTGTCTATTAATCCGGGTGGCGTTGAAGGGAATGGTAGGGGATTAACAGGCATTTATTATAATGGAAATTTTGAAACACAGGCAGGAACACGAATAGATGCTGACATAAATTTCAATTGGGGAACAGGTTCTCCTATGGCAGAAGTTAGCCCCAATAATTTTTCAGTAAGCTGGACAGGACAGATACTACCCAGATATACAGGGAAATATACTTTCTATGCTACGAGTGATAATGTGACCCAAGTTTGGATTGACAATCAATTGATTGTAAACAAACAGACAACCTCCCAAAATACTTATGTTGGGACAATTTCTTTGGTAGCCGGACAGAAATATAATATAAAAACAGAATATACTGCAGGTAACACCCTTGCCGTGTGTAAATTAGAATGGGCAAGCCCTTTTCAATCCCGCGAAGTAGTACCTCAAAGCCAACTGTTTGAAGATACATCTTTATCCGATATCAAGGATATAGACATTTTTTCCGGTTTAAATATATTTCCAAACCCTTCTACAGATGGAGTTCTGAATATTGAATTGAATAATTATCATAATGAGGAAATAAACCTCACGATTTATAACGCTTGCGGAACCGTTTTATTAAAACAAAATATCAGGAAAGCGAGAACGCAACTGAATGTAAGCAATTTCTCGAAGGGAATTTACCTGATTGCTGTCCGGTCAAGTAATTATTCGGAAATAGTTAAATATATTGTTAATTAGGATTAATCCTCTCCCTTCGCATTTTTGGGTTGACGTTCAAGCGCTTTCATTTCTGTTTCCTGTCCTTTGTCGCCCTGTTGCAACATCCATTGTTCCAGGGCGTCGCTCAGTTCTTTTTTGATGGTGGCATATTTGGGGTTGTGCGCAAGATTTTTAAACTCATACGGGTCATTCACTATGTCGTACAACTCTTCTGCCGGACGATATTGATAATCGTGGACACGCTTTGCCGCAAAAGGTGTTTTTTGAGCTGCAAGTTTCCAGGATTGCCATACCATGTTTTTTTCACCGGTAGAAACATTTTTAAATTCGGCGTCGGGAGTCAGATTACGGATGTAACGATATTGTTTGGTAGCCGCCAAACGTATGCCGTAGTATTCCGAACCGGCGATGATGCCGCGAGTGGTCTGAATACCGAATGTATAGGTTTTGTGCTCATCCGTTTTTTGTTGCAATACAGGGTAGAAACTTTTGCCGTCTAATTGTCCCGGATTGGCTTCGATACCGGCAATATTAAGGAAAGTAGGCAAAACATCCACGTATTCCACCAGAGCATCGCTTACGGTATTTGGCTTTATTTCAGGAGGATAAGTGACTATCATGGCGCTGTGTAGCCCCTGATTGTAACATGTCCATTTGGCAAACGGAAACGAATTGCCCTGTTCGCTTAGAAACATAACGACGGTGTTATCATACACGCCGTTTTCTTTCAGTATTTTCACTACCTCTCCTACTTGGCTGTCAAGTACTTCAACTTCAGCCAGATATTTTACAAACTGTTTCCTTGTCCTTTCGGTATCGACCAAGTGAGGCGGAAGAGCGATTTTGTCGGGATCCCATTGCGAAGGATCGCCCACTGTCCATGGACTGTGAGATTCGTGAGATGCAACCACTAAGAAAAAAGGACTTGATTTATCACCGTTAATATAATTTTTTATTTTATCAAAATCCATTTTACCATCCGAATAGTCGCCAAGGTAATCATAACAAAATACCGTTTGAGGAGCTACGTGCTGTTTTCCATACAAAGCCGTCCGGTAGCCTGCCGGTCTGAAATATTGTACGAAAGAAGCGATAGTGTCATAGCAGAAAGTATGATTAGGGTATGCGCCGTTACGTACAGGATAGACGCCGGTATAAAGACAGTGCCGGGTCGGCGAACTCATAGCGGAAGCCTGAAAACAATTGGTAAACATCATGCCTTCTTTTGCTAAAGCATTGATATTCGTATTTTTGGTATTCTTTCCGCCATATAGGTTCAAATCGGAATAACTGCAATCATCACCTATGATGATGACAAAATTGGGATGCGCAGGCTTTGTTTGGGCTACTCCCTGAATTGTTAGTAATGATAATCCTACGAAAGCTAAATCTGTTTTTTTCATTTTAATTAATTTGTTTTTATTATTTCAACACGACTTTCTGAACACCCGTATTCGTTTTAAGCAAAAAAATACCGTTCCCGATGGATTGAGGTAATAAAACATCATGTTCTACATTTTTTTCAAATACCTTAACTCCCAAAGTATTATATAAAGAAATGCGACCGAGGATACCGGTTTTCAATGTGCGACCATATACATAAGAATTATCCGGTTGTATATTTGGTAATCCCGACGCACCGAAAGGTGTAATTTCAACCCTGAAAATTTGCGTATATCTGTTTCCTCCCCGAATGCGTAATTTCACTTCTTCATCAATATTGATGGGGTAAGTAATAATTTCATCAATAGAAGTTGCATTGAAATCGTTTTGTTTTTTTGTGTCTAAATACGCTAAAGTCGTCCAATCTTCATCATCGAATTGTTGAATAGATATATAACCTGCTTGAGCTGCTGCGCCGCTACGTACATGCAAAGTAAGCGTGCCGGCATTATACATAGGCGGAAATTCAAAAAAGCCTGTACTATCATTACTTAGCCTGAAAGCTAATGCAGATACGGCATCGCCATGCACGACGCCTTCCATCGCACAGTTGGGTGTTCCTACGGTGTTTACAATTCCGCCCTTGAGCAAATATTTATCAAAATAGCGCTCCGTATTATTTATATTTCCGAAAGCAGAACCTACAGCCGGTTTAACAAAAGAAGGATTCAACCGTACTATCTCTGCCTCCCATCCGGGCGTAGAAATATCTTCCGACACCGATTCTACTTTTTCCTCTTCCGGAGCCATGTACCATTCGGTCGGCAGGAATTTTTCCAGCGAATCGACCATGTACTTGTATTCCGGTTTATCTACCAGGTTGAAATATTCATTTTCGTCAGTCTCCGTATTATACAGTTCGTGTGAATTGTTAGCATACTTAATATAATTCCATTGGTTCAGATGCACCACAAAATTTCCAGGCAGGAAAGTCGAAACGGATGGCTTATTCCATTCTGCTTCAGGATTCTGAAGCAAAGGCAGCAAATCGGTTCCAACTAATTGATTTTCAACGGGAGGTAGATTGCAAAGGTCAATCAATGTAGGATATATGTCAATCAGATTGACCGTTTTGGAACAAACGCCGGGCTGAAAAGATGTCATCGACTTGGGAGGCACAATGACAAACGGCACGTGGCAGGCTTCGCGCCATAACGTCGCTTTTCCCCAATGTTCCTTTTCCCCGTGATGAAAGCCGTTATCTCCTATCAGCACAATCCATGTGTTGTTTGCGTAAGGTGAATTATCCAGCGCATTGAGGATCATTCCTATTCTGTCGTCGGTAAAAGACGTACAAGCCAGATATGCTCTGATTAATTGCTCCGCACAATTGCCGGTTGCATTTAATAAATTAATTTTATCGCGGTCTTTGATGAAATGATTGATAGCATAAGCCGGAATATCATCCAGGTCGTTTGGCAATGTTTCCGGTCTTTTGATTGTATCCGTACTGTACATGTCAAAATATCGCTTGGGAGCTGTATAGGGATTATGCGGACGGTAAAAACCCATAGCGGCAAAAAAAGGCTTGCTGTGGTTCTGATTCATATAATTAACTATTTTCTGCGAATTACGCACATCCGGAAAATCGGTGTCGGGACCTGTCCACATTTCGTAGTTTCTCCATTTATCCTGAAATTCTTTGGGTAAGGATTGATGCACAATAAACGGTCCATAACCGCCATCAATATTGGTCATATCGTCCCACATACCCTTCATTACATCATTCGACGGCTTGGTATGAAAGATTTTTCCTGAAATAATGGTTTCGTATCCGTTATCGTGGAAATGGCGGGGCATAAACAGGCTGTTGTTTGCAACGGGAAAATTGCTTATTTCATCCGTGTTGTTATATACGCCGGTTACAAACGGCTGAATGCCGGTCAGTAAAGCTGTCCGCGACGGATTGGAGAGCGGAACAGCCGTATAAGCGTTGGTAAAAACCATGCCGCGTGCAGCCAACCGGTCAAGATTAGGCGTCAGCACTTGGTTATTTCCTCCGAGAAATTTCACCCAATCGCACATGTCGTCCATAATGATAAAGAGTACGTTGGGTTTCTCTTCTGCTTTTGTTTCCGCCTTTGCCGGCGCTAAGGCAAGACAAGAACCGACTCCGCAAATAAGTAGATTTTTTGTTTCCATATTCTCACTATAAATATAAAGAATATACAAATATACGTTGTACTTTTGCTTTCTCTTTACTATAATTGTTCGCATTATACGTATTATTGTTCAAGGCGATGTTAAATAATTTTTTTGAACACTATTACCTGTTTTAAGAACATGTGTAGCACTTGAAAGAATGTCAATTTGTTTACCTTTGACCACTGTTTAATATACATAAAATTTATTTTGTATGAAAAAGTTGTCAAAGCGACCTATCGGAGTCGCAGAACTTATGTTAATATCTTCTTTCGGAGGATGCTATGCACAAGGTACAATTTCCGGTAATAAACCGAATATTGTTATTATCCTTGCCGATGATTTGGGCTGGGGCGATGTGGGTTATCACGGAAGTTCCATTCAAACGCCGAATATTGACAGGTTATCACAAACAGGCATTCAATTAGACAGGTTTTATGTAGCGCCCATATCTTCCCCGACAAGAACAGGATTGATGACGGGAAAATATCCTAACCGGTTAGGAATAAGGGATGATGTTATTCCGCCGTGGAGAGACTACGGCATCGAGCCGGAAGAGATAATGCTTCCGCAGGAATTGGCTAAAGCCGGATATACAAATAGGGCTATCATTGGAAAATGGCATCTGGGACATTCCAGAAAAATATACTATCCTATGAGTAAGGGGTTTACTCATTTTTACGGACATTTAAACGGAGCCATCGATTATTTTACTCATGAAAGAGATGGCGAACTCGACTGGCACAACGATTGGGAAAGTTGCTACGATAAAGGTTATAGTACAGACCTCATCTCCGAACATGCCGTTAAATGTATAAAGGAATATTCCAAAGAAGGACCTTTTTTCATTTATGTGGCATACAACGCTCCTCACGGTCCTTTACAAGCTAAAGACGACGATTTGAAGCTGTACGGATTTGATGAAAGCAAACCGCGATATGGAAAATTTAAAACGGGGCACGGAAATAATGAAGAACAGACCTATTCGGCTATGGTAACTTGTATGGATAGAGGCATAGGTCAGATAATTCAAGCGCTGAAAGAGGCCGGCGTATTTGATAATACTGTTCTTCTTTTTTTCAGCGATAATGGGCCTGAATTTGGTTCAAGCGGCGAGTTACGTGGTAAGAAATTCCTCGAATTTGACGGTGGCGTCCGTTCTCCCGCCTTGTTAAGCTGGCCTGCGAAATTAAAAGGCGGACAGGTTATTTCTCAATTAATGGGTTTTGTAGATGTGATGCCGACTTTGCTGGATATCGCCGGACAAAAATCTTCGGCTGATTTCGACGGAATAAGTATGTTTCCCGTTTTGACAGGAAAAGAAGAATCAATCGACCGTAAATTTTATCTCGGACGGGGAGCTGCTGTTACCAACGAATGGAAATTTATAGAAAAAGGGCATAATCCAAAAATGAATTTAACCGAAAATCAACTGTTTAAGATTACCTCCGATGTGAGTGAAAAATCCAACATCATCGAACAGTATCCTCAAATAGCTATAGATTTGAAAAAGTTTGTGACTAAATACGATACGATACAACCGAAACGTCCGATGCCTGATTACAATGAAGGGCAGGAGAGTTTTAAAGCTCCGAAAGAATGGAAAGTTACCAGATAAGGTTTATAAATACTAAATTGATTAAGAATATGAAAAATATGAAGAATATGGAAAAAATAATAGCATTGCCTTGCTTAATGGCATGCAGCTTACCGGTCGTATCAGCCGATAAACCGAATATTATTATTATATATATTGATGATATGGGTTATTCCGACCCGTCCTGCTACGGAGGAACCTATACTCCTACGACCAATATAGATAAACTTGCAGAGGAAGGAATCCGGTTTACTCAGTATTATAGCGCTTGTCCCATCAGTTCGCCCTCGCGGGTAGCTCTCACTACAGGAATGTATCCGACGCGCTGGGGTATTACCACTTTCCTGCAAACCCGCGCCGGAAATGCCGAAAATGAGCAGAACGATTTTTTGAACGACAAAGCGCCTTCGATGGCTCGTGTTTTTAAAGAAAACGGTTATGCTACAGGACATTTTGGAAAATGGCACATGGGTGGCGGACGAGATGTGGATAATGCACCGTCGATTCATAATTACGGATTTGACGAATATGCTTCGACATGGGAAAGTCCCGACCCCGATAAAAAACTGACAGCTTCCGATTGGATATGGAGTGATAACGACGAAGTAAAACGATGGAATCGCACTGCTTATTTTGTGGATAAAACCTTGGACTTTTTATCCCGACATAAAAATCAGCCTTGCTTTGTAAATTTTTGGCCCGATGATGTACATACTCCTTGGGTGGTAAATGACGATGAAAGTCCAAGTCCGAAGGCAAAATGGGAAACTTCCGGTTCTTTCACCGTTGTGCTGAAAGAATTGGATGTGCAAATAGGCCGGCTTATGCAGGGCTTAAAAGACTTGGGAATAGACGAAAATACTCTGGTGATTTTCTCCAGCGACAATGGTCCCTTGCCTGCTTTTCAGGGAAAAAGAACAGACGCCTTGCGAGGCAGGAAAGGCACTTTGTATGAAGGCGGAATCCGGATGCCGTTTATTGTGCGTTGGCAAGGGACGATAGCGCCGGGTCAACTGAATGAGGTTTCGGTGCTGTGCGCAATAGATATCTTACCGTCGCTCTGTGCCATCACAAGCGTCCCGATTCCGACTGAATTTTCCTGCGACGGTGAAGACCTGAGCCGGGTATTGCTGGGAAAAGAACAAGCAAACAGGTCAAAACCGTTATTCTGGGAGTTCGGTAAGGACAAAAAAGACCGTGAAAGCCCGCATATCGCTGTTCGCGATGGAGACTGGAAGTTATTAGTCAATGCCGATGGTTCTGATGTTGAATTGTACAACATGAAAACGGATTTTTTAGAAAAAACAAATGTGGCATCATCCGAACCAGACGTGGTCAACCGCCTCGAACCTTTGGCAATAAACTGGTTTAAGGCTTCTTTCCGCGAATTTGCCAATTTAAAATAATCGTTCAGTAACAAAGTAACAAATTGAAATTATAAATACATAAAACATAATTATGAATAATAATATCATTCTAAACATGAAGATGACATTATTAAGCGTCTTCTGTCTGTTTGCTGCGACGGCGGCAGGATGGAATATCAAAGGAGATAAAATAAAAACCGAGTGGGCAGATAAAATAAACCCTAAAAATGTGTGGCAGGATTATCCCCGCCCACAGTTAAAACGAGCGGAGTGGATTAATCTGAACGGATTATGGAAATACGTCGTTACCAATATTTCGGAAATGGAAAAACCAATGAATTTCGACGACGAAATATTAGTGCCTTTTGCTATTGAATCGGCATTGTCGGGGGTAGCAAAGACGTTTACGCCAAATGATAAATTATGGTACCGGCGGGAATTTACCTTAAATCCGGAATGGAAAGGAAAACAAATTATCTTGCATTTCGGAGCGGTTGATTACGAATGTGAAGTTTGGATTAATGACAAATCGGTTGGAACGCACAGAGGCGGAAACAATCCTTTTTCTTTCGATATAACAAAGTATGTAAAAAAGAATTCGGATATACAAACCATTATGTTAAGTGTTACCGATCCGACAGACAAAGAATCAATCAGCAGAGGCAAGCAGCAGTTAAATCACTTTGGAATTTGGTACACGCCGGTTTCCGGAATATGGAAAACCGTATGGGTGGAAGCTGTCAATCCGGTCCACATCGATAAATTAATTCCTGAAACCAACATAATGCAGGGTTCTGTCACGCTTAACTTCAATTTTGTAAACATCAAAGGCGATGAACAATTAAATATCAAAATAACAGACCATGATAAGACTATAGCAGCCGGGAAATACAGGGTAGCCAATAAAATAATAATCAATATTCCCAATCCCTTATTATGGACGCCGAAAACGCCTAAATTATATACGCTTGATATTGAATTAATTAAAAACAATACAATAATTGACCGCGTGGACAGCTATTTTGCCATGCGCGAAGTATCGTCACAAAAAGACGAAAACGGATATAACCGTATATTTTTGAATAACAAGCCTATATTTCAATATGGCGCTCTCGATCAGGGTTGGTGGCCCGACGGTTTACTTACTCCTCCTTCTGCCGAAGCCATGCTGTGGGATATGGTACAACTTAAAAATATGGGATTTAATACCATTCGGAAACACATCAAGGTAGAACCTGCCCTCTACTATTATTATGCCGATTCGCTCGGATTGATGCTGTGGCAGGATATGCCGTCTGGATTTGCTACTGCTCGAAAAGAAACAGAACAGATTCGCCCTTCAGACGAAGAAGATTGGAAAGCGCCGGAAGAGCATGTCTCCCAATGGAAAACCGAAATGAATGAAATGATAGACGAACTGAGTTTCTTTTCGTGCATTACTACATGGGTTGTTTTTAATGAAGGTTGGGGACAACACAATACGAATGAAATGGTAAGAATAGTTAAGCAAAAAGACTCGAAACGAATTGTTAACGGCACAAGCGGATGGACAGACAGAAATGTGGGCGATATGCTTGACATACACAATTATCCGCTTACATCAATGATAAAACCGGCATATACCAACGACCGCATATCTGTACTTGGCGAATTTGGCGGTTTGGGACTTCCCGTTGAAGAACACCTTTGGAATTCCGATACGGGAAACTGGGGGTATAAAAATTTCGATGGCAGCACGACGCTCATCAATGATTATGCTCATCTTGTCTTCGATTTGGAAACTCTTATTGCACAAGGATTAAGCGCAGCTATTTACACTCAGACCACCGATGTTGAAGGTGAAGTGAATGGACTGATAAGCTACGACAGGAAAGTGGTTAAAATTCCACCCGCACTTTTACATATCTTACATGAACGACTTTATAAAATTCCTTCGGCTAAACCGGAAATACTTATTGCCGACAGTCAACAGGAAAAACAATCACGGACAATTTTTTTGAATGAAACCCCACATGATGTACAAACGCCTTATAAAATCAAAGGAGAAGCTCAGGTTGTTTGTAAACAGGACTTTACAATTGAAAAAGTTTATCAGAATCTTTCTTTGTGGTTAAATGTAAATGGTTTTACCAAAATCCGGATAAACGAAGTTCCGGTTTTTGAGCAACAAGTAAAGAATACAAGGCAATATAACCAGATAAACCTGAGTGATTATAGTCGTTTATTATGTTTGGGTAAAAATACATTTGAAATCGAAGTAACGATGGCTTCACAGGGAGGACAGCAGCCGAGTATGAATTTTGATTTTGGACTGACCGCTTTTTAAAAAATTTACCGGACAAATATACGGTTGCCTTATTCACTAAATCCTCAAATTATTTAGCGAATGGTTATATCTATTCAGTAAAATACTTAGAATATGAACATTCTTCCACGTTTTACGAACAATAATAACAGATTTTAACGCAAGCTGACTTTACTTTTGTTCCTAATATATAAGTTTAATATTATTATCAATCAATTAATCTATAATATTTATGAGATGTATCCAACTTGTTTTTGTAGTCTGCCATAACTTGTTGCATCGTAACAGCAAAACACTTTTAAATTTGTCGTTTCTGTTCATTTTTTCATTCTCCGGATTACCGGCGCTTTGGGCTGGTATAAATTCGGACTTCAGTATGGGCAAGGGCAAATCGGAAGTTATTGCTACGGTAGAATCAACACAGCAAGGAATCGTTGTAACCGGAACTGTTTCAGACGAACTTGGACAGATACCGGGTGTGAACGTTCTGGTTAAGGGAACATCCCAAGGCGTTGTTACTGATGCCTTCGGAAAATTTTCCATTACCGTACCGGGAAAACAGTCTGTTTTGCAGTTTAGCTTTCTGGGATATAATACTCAGAACGTTGAGGTTGGTGACCGGACTGTTTTTGATATCATCATGACCGAAAATATCAGCGAACTTGATGAAGTTGTGGTGGTGGGTTACGGCGTGCAGAAGAAAGAAAGTTCCGTTGCTTCTATCTCCCAAATAGTCGGCGCCGACATGTTGAAAATGAACGCTACCAACGTTACCAATGCTTTAACCGGTCAGGTGCCGGGCGTGAGTATCGTTCAAAATTCAGGACAACCGGGGAACGACGCCGGAAGAATTTTCATTCGCGGAGTGTCGTCGTGGCAATCCAGCGACCCGTTGGTGCTGGTTGATGGTATCGAACGAAGTTTTAATCAGATAGACCCGAACGAAATAGAAACGCTCTCCGTGTTGAAAGACGCTTCTGCAACGGCAGTCTTCGGAGTCAGAGGCGCCAATGGCGTAATACTTATCACTACTAAACGCGGAAAAAAGGGCGAAGTGAAAGTGAGCGGAAGCGCTGAAATAACTATCAAGGAGCCGATAAACGTTCTAAAACCGATGAACAGTTATCAAACCGCATTAGTGATGAACGAGGCTAATAAAAACGACAACAACTGGGGTAGTCTATGGTCGAATGAAATGCTGGCGCACTGGCGCGACCAGGATTTGCCATGGCTCTATCCCAACACTGACTGGCAGGATATCATGCTCAAGAAGAATGCGTTTTCCCATAAGTATAATGTAAACATTTCGGGCGGCACGGATTTCGCAAGAGTTTTCGCTTCACTCAGTTATCTGTTCGACGGAGATATCATCAAAACCGTGAAGCAACCCGACTACGATCCGGCATATAAGTTTGACCGTTATAACTACCGGTTCAATATAGACCTCAACCTGACGAGTTCTACGTTGCTTTCATTGGACGCAGGCGGTTTTATCAGTATCATGAACCAACCTTATGAAACGAGCAATCAACGCACGCTGAGACCTATTTACACTTTAGGTCCCATGGAGATTCCACCATACTATCCGGCAAGTGTGCTGGAGCTATATCCCGACCCGTCCCGTCCCGACCAAACAGGCGACAGAATAGCCGGAACAGGAGTAACCAATGCCGAAAGTCCTGTGTTGGCAAATAATTACAGCGGGCAATCCACTATCAAGACTACCAATTTAGACGCCACTATCACCCTGAAACAGAATCTGGATTTCATTACCAATGGACTGTCGATAAACGGAAAAGTAGCCTATACGCACAATTTAGCTTATTCGAGGAGTTGGGCGTTAGACGTCGTTACATGGCGACTCAATGACGACGGTTCCTGGTCGCGCTTTAAGGGACGGACAAACGCTTTAGACCCCGAAGCGCCGGTTACGCCGGTGAGTTACAATGGCGAATCCGTGAGCGGCAACCCATATAGAAGCTGGTATTTTGAAGGTTCTATCAACTATGCGCATTCTTTCGGCAAACATTCCTTTACGGGACTATTGCTGGGACAGCGAAATAAAAAGCAAACCAATGTGGATTTTCCCAGTTATGAAGAAGGAATAGTCGGTCGTATCACCTACGACTTCGATTCCCGATACGCAACTGAAATAAACATGGGTTACAATGGTTCGGAACAATTTGCCCCACAAAAACGCTACGGATTTTTTCCATCCTACGGTATAACATGGAACCTGCAGAACGAGAAATTTTTCAAACCGCTCACGCCTGTTATCGGCAAATTCAAGGTAAGGGCTACGTATGGCGAGGTAGGAAGCGATGCATCGCCCAATCGTTGGCTATATACTTCTTCCTATACTACACAGAACAATGCGCTTGGCGGATGGGACAAATATTCGCCCGGCGTTAATCCGGGCGTAGGCGCCCAAGGACTCTATCCCCTGTCCATCATAGAGGAAAACGCCGCCAATGCAAATGTCACATGGGAAAAGGCGATTAAACAGAACATTGCTTTCGAGACGGCTTTCCTGAAAGAAATGTTTGTGTTAAACCTCGATTTTTACAAGGAACACCGAAGCCAGATACTGTTAGCCAGGAATGTGCCGGGATGGTTCGGCGTGGGAATGAAACAACAAAACCTTGGCGAAACAAAAACAAAAGGGTATGAGATAGAACTGAAATACCAGCAAACCATAAGCGGTTTTTATTATTGGATAAAACCTGCCATCTGGTTCAGCGACAACCGTATCATTGCCCGCGACGATCCCATGTATAGGCCGGAATATCAGAAACAGGCAGGTTTTCGCATCAATCAGGTATTCGGCTACAAATCTTCGAATAAACCTGCGCACCTGATACAGAATGCTGATGAACTGATGACCGCTGCCCGCTACGGAGGCGGGGTTTTGGGTACAGGAGATGTTATGTATATTGATTTCAACGGCGATGGCGTGATTGACACGAACGACCAGGTCCCCATAGGATATTCAACGCAGTACCCTTTGTATAATTACAGCCTGACCGGCGGTTTCAAATATCGCGGTTTTTCCTTCGATTTCCTTTTCCAGGCTGCCAGCAATTACAGCAGAGTGGTGCAAGACGCTTTTGCGTGGCCGCTTCACCGGTTAGCAAACCAGGCATTCGAATATCAATTAGACCGATGGACGCCCACCAACCCTGATGCAGCTTATCCGCAATTCCGTTTCGACGCCAATCGCGGACACAACAATATCGGCGACGGGCAAGTGAAAAGCGGAAACACGTATGATGCATCGTACATCCGTCTGAAATCGGTAAATGTGACATACGACTTGCCGAAAAAATTGACAGCAAAAATGAAATTGCAAAACATGTCCATCTATTTGCGAGGTAACAACATTTTTACCTGGTCACCCTACTATCCGCTTAGCGATCCCGAAGGTACCGATGATACGGCAAACTCGCGTTTATCTATGGGATATTATCCTTTGGTAAGAAGGATTTCATTAGGTACGCAAATAACTTTTTAAATGATAAAAATCATTCATAATGAAGAACAGGAAATATTTAGCGGCGATTGCCGTATTCATGACGCTAAGCGTTGCATGTAACAGTACTTATTTAGACAAAATGCCGGAAGCCGAAGGATACACCTTTGAAACGGTTTTCAAGGATTCGACCAACTACCGCGATTTTGTAAATTATTTGATAGTCAACCCGGCTTTCCTGCCTTTGCAGAATGGAACAAAACCATACGGCAATCTGGATGACATTTCCGACAATTCTATTTCCGGATCAACTTTTACCACCACTCCTTCCGTTCAAGCTGCAAGGGGCGACTTTTACATCATGCGCACCAACACCGACGCCGTTCAATGCAACAACGACACATGGGCTCAGATATGGAAGAATATCCGCGTAGCAAACACAGGTATCCGAAACATTGAATATTATCAGGGCAGTGAATTTTCAAAAGTGAAGATTTTGGGAATGTGCTATTTTTTCAGGGCTTTTTACTATATGGAACTAACGCGTCGCTGGGGTGGAATGCCCTATTTGTATGCGCCGCTTGACGCCGACGCCGACTTTGATCTGCCGCGCTTGTCAATGCAGGAAACCTACAAGTTGGCGGCAATTGACTGCGATTCGGCTGCCATGTATTTGAGGGACGTTATTCCCCCTTCCGAATTTCAGAATCCTTCACGGGTAGGGGCGCTTGCCCTCAAATCGCGCTGTCTGCTCTATGCGGCAAGCGATCAGGCACGTACTGAAAACCACATAAGCAATCCTAAGGAAAATCTTTGGGAAGCTGCCGCCATAGCCGCCGACGAAGCTTTGAAGGTCGCTGAAGAGAATGGCTATGAACTGGTGCCTTATGGTAATTCCCTCAATGGCGACGACGGTTATTATTATCTTTTCAAAGATAACCAATATGAAACATATATGAAGGAAATTCTACACGGGCGCCGCGCGGAAATCGCATGGGGCTCCGACGCCTATATCAATACATGTCGTCCGCCCGGACCATTGGGGGGAAAATATGGAATCGGAGTGAATCAAGCGCTTGTCGATTGTTTCGAAATGCAGAATACAGGTTTGCCTATTGATGATCCGGAATCCGGATATACGGCTCAGGATCCATACGCGGGTCGAGACCCAAGATTCTACCACGACATCATGTATAACCAATCCAAAGTGTTTGGCAATATGACGATGCAAATCTGGCAGGAAGAAGAAGGAAAAGGAATAACCGGAAGTCCTGATTTATTGATGACAAACCAGGTACCTGTGATGGGTTACACGCAGACAGGTTATTATATGCGGAAATGGATGGGCAAAACATGGAATGTTTCATTACCGCAGCTATTTTCATGGATACGGTTGGCAGAGGTATATTTGAACTTTGCCGAGGCTGCTAATGAAGCTTGGAACGATCCTACCGTAAGAAACGGCAGTTGCGAGTATTCTGCCGTTGAAGCGCTTAATATCGTACGCAATCGCGCTCAAATGCCCAACCTCAATGCCAAGTTTTTGAATAAAAACGGATTCAGAGACAGAGTCCGCAACGAACGCCGCGTAGAGCTATGCTTCGAGGAACATCGCCTTTTCGATATAAGACGCTGGCTTATCGGAACACAGCCCGAAAACAGGGATATCTGGAGAATGAAAATCGTCAAACTGGCGGCAGGTTATAATTCTGACGTTTACCCGACAGGATTCCAGTACACAAAGGAATTGTTAATAAGGAGGGTTTTTGAAAACCGACAGAACCTCTTTGCTATCAAAGATGATGCAACTCAAATCGGACCAAATTTTACACAAAATCCTGGTTGGTAAATAATTACAAGTTACAAGGAAATGAATATATTTAGAATAACGAAAATAACTTTGATTGCCATCCTCTGCTTGGTAGTGGGATGGACGCCTGCCGTGTCTCAGGATAAAAAAGTCAAGACAATGAAGGTAACGGCGGATATGAAAATCGTTGATGAAGCGGGTAACGCTATACCATTTGCCGTAATATCGTCATCTAAAAAACGGAATGTATATACTGCCGGTGAGGATGGTCACATTGTTTTACAACTACCCTCAGACGACGTACTGAAGATATCGGCTGACGGATATGCAGCGGAAACAATTACCGTCGGACAAACCGAAACGGTTACGCTCAGGAAAGATTTAGCTTTCAGCGGTGAAGCAAACAAATTTTATACGCTTTTCGGCGAAACAACAGAACGACGAACCGTAGGCGCGCGTTCGTCTGTAAAAGGCAGCGATTTGGAGACAAGTCCCACTATGTTCTTTCTCGACGCATTAGGCGGCAGACTTAATGGACTGTTCACTTCCGACAACACGCTGGTGCCGGGTTTTACCAACGCCAACACCTGGGTAAGGTCAAACAGGGGCGATGTGCTGATTCTGGTAGATGGCGTACAACGTTCATTGGATTATATTGAGCCTGAAACGGTGGAGAGCGTCCAATTGTTGAAAGACGCTTCATTGAAATCGTTATATGGCGGTATTGACGTCAGCGCTATCCTGATGGTCAAAACCTATCGGGGAAAACCGTTTGAAAACAAAGCCCGCGTCAATATACAGTCGGGCATACAGGTTCCGACGCGTTTGCCCAAATATCTCGATGCTTATGATTATGCCACGATGTATAATGAGGCTGCTGTCAAAAACGGAATGACTCCTTTATTCACCGGCGTGGATAAATACAGAACAGGCGAAGACCCTATCCTCCATCCCAATATAGATTATTACGATATGTTTCTTAACCCGCAGATGGATATCACGCGGGTAAACACACAATATTCCGGAGGTAATAAAAAGACACGTTATTTCGCGCATCTGGGCTACCAGACCAACGGCGGACTGGAAAAATTCACCAAATATCCCAACCGTGACAATGTATATACTATCAGGGGTAATGTAGATAATGTGATACTGAATTTTATCACTTTTTCCGCAGGATTCAATTCCGCATTAGAAAACAAATCCTGGCCTAATATGTCAACTCAGAACTTTTTCAATATGCTGTCGGACACCCGTCCCAATGAATTTCCCATATTCATACCCGGCGTTAACGTTGGAAAACCGGAACGGGATTTTGTGTATGGCGGAACCGCCGTCAATCAAAACAATCCATACGGAGCGCTGGTGCATGGAGGTCGTGCAGACAGGGAATATTCCTATATCCAAAGTGATTTTTCGTTGAACTTCGATTTTAATCAATGGATAAAAGGTCTTTCGGTGCGTCCTATGATATCCTTTGACATGTATAATTATTTTACTTCCACGCAAGGCGAAACATACGTGGTATGGGAACCTTACGCCACCGGCGACTCCGATAATCCCGTAGGTTATTATTCGTATGGGCAGGAAACACGAGCGCTCAGTAACACACGAAGCGGAGCTACCACTCAGCGGAACTATGTTTTCAATGTTACCGGTACTTATAACCGCGTTTTTGGCAAGCACGACATCAATGCGCTTCTGACATTTTTCAGTCAACGGCGGGAATATAACAGTTTGCCTCAATATCTCAAACGGTTGTCTTTCGGCGGATTGGTCAATTATATGTATGACAACCGCTATCTGGCAGAGTTGAGTCTGAACCGCATTGGAGTCACTTCCTTTGCTCCGTCAAAGCGTTATGGCGTTTTTCCCACTTTCGGCGCCGGATGGATAATGAGCGAAGAATCGTTTATGAAAGGGATTAAATGGTTGGATTATATGAAGCTGAGAGCATCTTACGGTATTTTTGGTTCTACTTCATACGCCAACGATTTTATTTTCTCAACTTACCTTTATCGCGATACATGGACAACCGGCGGTTCATACGGCGACATTGACGGTTTCAACAATATAGCGATGCAAACGCAGACCGGTAATCCCGACGTCGGTTTCCAAAAATCATACGAATTCAATATAGGCGCCGATTTCAAACTCCTTCGTTCGCTCACTTTATCGGCAAGTTATTATCACACGACCATTAATGGGCTGTTGGCAAACTTTACGGATATAACGCCCGGCGTGAGCGGGAAAAATGAAGCACTGATGCAGCATAACTACAAAGAAAACAAAACTTCAGGATGGGAAGCCGAAGCCATGTATAGTAATTCGGCAGGTAAACTGCGCTATAGCGTTGGCGTCAACATCTGCTATGGAACAACGAACATTACCGTTGAAGCAGACCCCGCTTATCCTGATGAACTTGCCGGGTTGAGGAAGATAAGGAAAGTAGGCGACGTGCTGGGACAACGCTGCGTAGGCGTTTTTGCCGATGCAGCGGATATTGCCGCATCGCCTCAACAAGGGTTTGGACAGGTACGTCCCGGCGACCTAAAATATGCTGACACCAATGGTAACGGTACGGTCGATAACGCCGACCGCGTGGTTATTGCCAATACTACCCCATCGTATCAGTATGGTATCACGATGAAACTGTTATGGAAAGGTTTCAACCTTGATTTGCTTGGCTATGCGCTTGCAGGATTCGACCAAATGCTCACAAGCAAATACTACCAGATATACGGAACGCGAAAGTATTCTCAAGTTCTTATTGACGGTCTTCCCAACGGAAATCCGCATCCGCCGCTTAGTCCGGAGTATCGCAACAACAATTTCATTAATTCCGATTACTGGGTCGTGGATGGCAGCTGGTTTAAGTTGAGAAATGCGGAATTAGGCTATACGCTGCCCTACATGCTTACCGAAAAGTTTGGTGTGGGCGCATTGAAAGTCTTCGCAAGAGGAACTAATCTGCTTACCATCTCCAAGATTAAAGATCGCGATCCTGAAAATCTTGATGCAGGCATCGGTAATTTCCCTTTATGCCAAACATTTACAGGTGGTATTTCCGTTTCTTTTTAACATTATAAACATAAATAACCGATGAAAAAAATAAAACTTATTCAGTTGTTCAGTTATTCAGTTATTCAGTTATTCGTTTTCTGTTCCTGTTCTAATTTTTTGGAACCTTCTTATGACGGAACTTTAAGTGAAGACGAGATATTTAAAAATGCGGCTTATTTTTGCGGTCCTTTGAATGACGCTTATAACTCATTGAACAGTAATTTCAATATTGACATGGACAACATGACTGACAACTCGGTTTCCCGCGACCTTTCGAGTAATTATTACCTTTGCGGTACCGGCGCTCTTCGTCCCGACAACAGTCCTGTCGGTGACTGGGTCGGCTCCTATCGTCAGATACGCCATATTAACATGTTCCTCTCGCACATGGTACTCAATCCCGACCCGGAAGCGCCTCTTCCCACGCCTGTTCTCTTCTATCGGATTAATAATGAGAGCGATCGTCTTGCCAATATACAGGAATTCCGGCGGCTTTACGGAGAAGCATATTTCCTTCGGGCATACTATTATTCCGAACTGTTGATAAATTTTGGCGGAGTAACAGGCGACGGTCAGGTATTGGGCATCCCGCTTGTTGGCGACAGCGTGTTGCAAGTAACCGACAATCTGAATATTCCGCGGGCTACGTATGCGGATTGTGTGAACAGTATCATCGCAGATTGCGACACAGCTATCAAATATTTGCCTACTCAATATTTATCCACTCAGACATTTGGCGACAGTCGCGTATATGGAGCTGCCAAGAATGGTCGTGCTTCGGGTATCAGCGCCCTTGCGTTGAAAGCGCGGGTATTGCTTTTTGCCGCCAGTCCTGCATTCAATATTACAGGCGATGTGGAAAAAAAGTGGGAAACAGCCGCTATTGCAGCGGGGGAAGCCATCAGAGCGGTACAGGGAGGTTTCCAGGACCTGGTAAACGCTCCGGCTGCAAGCGCTACGGACGACATAGGAAACGCTTACTATTTCAACCAGTTGCAAAATAAAGCATGGAACGACAATGGGCGCGACCTGTTTTTGCGAGCCAACATACAGAGCAACGACAGGACTTACGAGAATAACAATTATCCGCCCTCCATGTATGGTTCGGCACTCAACAATCCTTCTCAAAATTTTGTGGACGCTTTTCCGGACAGGAATGGCTATCCCATCGCTGAGAGTACGTTGTACAATCCTGACAAACCTTACGAAAACCGCGACCCCCGTCTGGCGCTATGGATAGCTTATAATGGTTCGCCTATGGGTCCGGGAGGCTATCATACCATTGAAACTTATGAGGGTGGCGTTGACGCCTACAGTCCACTGAAGAATACTTCCCGCACAGGATATTACCTTCGCAAACTGATTCGCCCGAAAACAGTGTCGTTGATACCAAGCAACCTCGTAGGTACGGCAAGGACGCATATCATTTTGGGTAAACCGGAACTATACCTCACTTTTGCAGAAGCGGCTAATGAAGCCTGGGGCGTAACGGGCGACCCGATGGGATTCGGATTTACGGCAAAGGACGTACTGGAGAGGGTACTCAAGAAATACGGCTCCGGCAACCAGTATCTGACCAATGTGATAGGCGCCGACCGAAATAAGTTTCGCGATTACATCCGTAATTGCAGACGGTTGGATCTGAGTTTCGAAGGATTTTATTTTTACGATTTACGCCGCTGGATACCCGACGGCAATCCTGATGCGCTCAACGTAGATGTATATGGTACAAGAATCGTTAAAACAGATGCGGATACTTATACATACGAAAAAGTTTTGCTGGAAAGGAAAAATTTCAAGTCGGCTTATTTGCCGATTCCCTACTCGGAAATATATAATGCTCCGGCAATCGTACAAAATAAAGGATGGTAGCGAGATTAGTTAAAAGTTAAGAATTAAGAATTATTATATGAAAAATTTGTTGTTTTCTGTGTTCAAAAGCTTTATAGGATTGACTGTTATTTCCGGATTTGCGGGTTGTACATTCAGCGACCCTGATTTAACTTATCCTTATACTTCGGTTTTGTTTACCTACCAGGACTATACCCGGAATGTTGTTGTCGGCGAAGGTCTGAAACTTAATGCCGGTATCGTACTTGCAGGAGTTGTGGAAAATAAGGAAGATAGGGTAGTAAACTATATGATAGATCCTTCATTATTGGACGGCTCCGGCAAGTCGCTGTTGCCATCGTCCTATTATACATTAGGGAATCCTTCGCAGATTGTGATACCCAAAGGAGAGTTGAGAGGCTATTTGCCTGTTGTGTTGGATTCAACGGCTTTCCTTGCCGATCCAAAATCGCTCACAGGCGAGTATGCGCTCCCGTTACGATTAGTATCATGCACCGACGTTGATAGCATTGTTGAAGAGAAGAGTAGTGTTCGCATGTCAATCTGTTATTTAGGCAAACAGTACGGGTTTTATTATTATTCAGGAGATTACGATAAAATCATGGACGGAGTGACGTATGCTTCTTCTTCTTATACCAATATCAGTACCGTAACCGACAGCAGACGTTTTTTACAGACGATAGGTCCAACCACATTCCGCATGGTGGCTGATGCTAATAATCTCAAAGACCCCATGAACGTATTAACTTCTGATGGGAGAAATATAGAAGAAAGTATATCATTCCTGATAGATGTGCCGGTGTCCGGAACGTCTGTAACCATTGTTGCCGACCCTGACTCGCCGTATGATGTACATCCTGACGGAACTTCCACTTATGACCCCGACGAACGGACATTTCATCTGAAATACACATGGTCGTTGCCTGACGGGACAATATGTAAAGTAGCCGAAAATCTCATATTCCGGAACCGTATCCGCGACGACCAGGGAAACGGTATATATATCAATGAATGGAGGTAAACGGGTTTAAGTTTTAAATTATTAAATAAATACAAATGAAAAAGTATATATTTTGCTTGATAGCAGTTACAGCAATGTATGCAACTTCTTGTAAAGACGACGGTAAAAATGACCTTGTTGTTCCTGTTACCGGAGTAACTATTGAGCAAGCCGAGTTACTGATATCTCCGGGCAATAATAAAATCATGAGAGCGGTCATAGAGCCGGATAACGCTACCAACAAAGGCTTAATATGGAGTTCAAGCAATGAAATTGTAGCAAAGATAGATTCGGTTACAGGCGAATTAGCGCCCTTAGCACTTGGAGCGGCAGTTATCACGGTAACAACCGACGACGGTGGTTTTTCAGCAAGCCGTAACATTAAGGTAACAAACGTTCCGGTCACCGGCGTAATGCTTCCCGAAACCGAGGTGACGCTTGCACCGGGCGCTAAGAAAATTCTTACAGCAATCGTTTTATCGGTTGCTGCGACCAACAAATCGGTGACATGGAGTTCGGATAAAGAAGCCGTGGCAGTCATAAATTCTGCCACAGGCGAATTAACTGCAAAAGCTGTCGGTGAATCCAATATCACAGCAACTACAGTCGAAAACGGATTTACCGCCTCGTGCAAAGTAATGGTCGAACTGGTTAATCTCTTGGTCAATCCCGGTTTCGAAAACCCTGATGATGGTAGCGCCACACTTGATGGCTGGACAATAATTAACGGAAATTCAACTTGGTTCGCTAACTATTACGGCGTTACTAATCCGGCAGTAGTTCCGGGTGACTGGAATGCAGACCGCCAGCCACGTAGTTGGTTTGATAGTGGTAATGGATATGATGTCAGAGACGTTGTCACAGGAAAATACGCATGCAGAATCGCCGCAGGCAATACGAGTGGTATATACCAGCTGGTAAATGTGACTCCCGGAACTTCATATATGTTTGGCGCCGATATTGCTTACAGAAACAATAACACTGCCAATCAGAAAATAAAGAACGGAGAAACGATTAAAATACTTTCTGTTAACGGCAATTATCCTTCGATTGGCGAAGTAATAATACCTATCGATGTAATTAGCAGCAGCGCTTCTACTGCTTATAGTATTTCTATGGGAGTAACCGGAAGCGTGACTATCCCGGCTGGCATCAATCAGGTACGTTTCCAAATTGACCAGCGACAATATAACGTACCTGATGCTGCCCCTCTCATGATTATTGATAACTGCATATTTACACAGTTACCGGAATGAATATAGTGTTATGTAATTTAGATTAATAGAGATTATTTGACAAACACTTTTTCAGGTGTGGCGTCGCCTACTTTCACGATGTATATGCCTTGAGGCGAAGCGATGGTTGTGTTGTTGCCTGTAACTGCAGCTTGTTTCATCAAGCGTCCGTCGATGCTGTAAACGGAAACTTTTTCATTGGCTGCATTCACTACGATTCCGCCTGCTACGCCATACGCCTTGGAAATTAAAGGATAAACAGTGGTTATGCCGTTGTTATCATTGAAGACAAATTCAATATTGTCCATGTAATACGTTGTTCCCCCTACAATGCTGACTCCGATACCGAACATAAATTCCGATAAATTATCTACAGCGCTGAAATCAAGAGCGCCGCTCGTACCATCTTGATTTTGATAGCCGTAATTAGATGTTTCCGTATCACATATCTGTTCTTTTGTAATGGAGACGTTATACCATTCATCGGGTGCAGAAACCTGCATAGCAGCCGGTTTATCACCCGTTCCATCCGATGATTTTAAATAAACGGGATATGTAACAAATTTGGTGCCGCCACCTATTGCAGCCGTTTTCGGGGCTATAAAAAGTTCAATGGCTGCATTTACAGTTGTACCTCCGAAATAGGAATCAAATTGAATTTTGGCAATATCAGCTACGGTAAATCCTTCAGGTAAAATAACGGGGAAATAAACCACTCCATCATAATTTCCTACAGTTACTTTCAAACTGTTTCCATTGATTTCTAAGGGGTCGGCAACAACAGAAGCCGAACTTCCTGCATCTCCCCATCCCCAATTGTGCATCACGGGATATGTTTTTCCCGTTTCGTCGGAATCAAAATCATAGGTTGCAACCCCTGCCGGTTTCATTACAAACGTAATGTTATCGAGATAATAATTACCTGCTTCATTAATAGACATACCAAATCCAAATTCAAATTGATTTAATGAAAGCAAATCGTCTCCTAACTCCGGAACAAATTCTTTTGTCAACCAAGTCTTTTCGGGATTATCTGAAGGTCCACCAACAATGTTAGCTGTTTGTCCGGTTTCTTTGTCGGACGCAAAAGAAGTTCCCTGCTCTCCAAAAAAATAATTAAAATGTTTGTAACTATTCGGTGTTTGACCGCCTACCGTTTCAACGCTTTCGAAGTATAGTTCAAAAGTAATTTTTTCCACATCGGCTAAGGTTTTACCTTCCGGAAGTGCTACAAAAAATTGTGGGAAAGCATTCCAATTGCTATTTACCACATGCAATGCCTGCCCTTCGCCTCCGGGTCTTGCTTCAACTACGGCAGTTACATCTCCCGGATTATTAGCAATAGTCGGATATTCTTGACCGATGTCATCCGATTCGAAGTCAAGTACAAAATTCGTTTGCGCAAACGAAAAGCCGGCGCTCATCAGAGCAAATAAAAGAAGTAAAGTTTTCTTCATGTTCAAAAAATTTTAATTAGTAAATAAAAAATTATAAATTCTCTTAATTTTATGCAAAAGTAGGGAGTGTCAGGGAAGATACCAATTAATTTGCAAACAATTTATATCGCTTTTGTAACAATTGTTTTCGCAGTGGATACATTCCCCGAATCCATCGTTTTTATCACGCTACGCCACCTTGAGAACGGCAAAATTGTGTGTTTCGGCGATTTCGGTTCTTTTCAAGTGTCGCTGTCAAGCAATGGCGCAGAAACAGCCGAAAAATTTAATCAGTCACTGATTAAGGAACCTAAAGTTACTTTCCGACCGGGCATCGATTTGAAAGATATGCTCGCTACGCTTAAGTACGAAAAAGCGAAGTGAATTTCAACCTTAGTTACCATACGATAACTTTCACTTTGCAAATTTTTTGTGGAGCATCAACTACAACAACATAAATACCGCGAGGAAGCTCGACTGCGGTATTTACCCGTGCGGTTTTTTGCCGCCACATTATCCTGCCGCTTATATCATATACACAAATATCAATGGGTTGCGTAGAATTATTAGAAATAGTAATATTCCCATTACCGCTGAAAATTGTCACCGGTTCAACGGGCTTTTCCTCAGGAATGTTCGTGGCGATTCCGGGCGCATAAGCCGTCCCGGTCAGGTAATTGCCGGAAATGACGCCGGTGACGCCTGCTCCTGTATCTGCCGTTCCTTCAATCAAAGTCATACGGTCGAAATGGGCAATGCATTTTGTCGTTCTGCTGATGGAGAAATATATTGAAGCCGGCAATGCGGATGGCGTGAGAAATGTAAAGCTCACATCTTTATAGTTTCCAAAACCTTCCGGAGGGCTTCCGTAGGTGTATTCTACAAATGTATCGGAAAAGAATCCGCCTACCCGAACTTTGTAGGCAGCGTCCGCAGGACTTGTATCTTTGTGCGATAAATGCCGGAACACCACTTTATAAGCCGTATTGGGCTTAATATCGTTGAGTTGCTGCCAAACGCTCATGCCTTCGTCGCCCTCGCCGTAACCGTGCAGCATAAAGGCATAATTGCCTTCAATGACGGGAAACATCGGCGCATAACCCGAATTAACCGTCAGGTTATTGTCTCGTGAACAACCGGTGGCGTAGTACGAAGCAAGGGTATTCCAATCGGCTGCTTTGGCTTGGATATCGGTAGGACTGGTTTGCGGGTCATGTCCGGGAATATATTCGGCAACCGTTTCAAAACCCGGATTCCGGAAAAGATTACGTGCATCATAAATGCCCGTATGCGCCGCTGCGTTGTCGGCTGAATCGAAAATATCCGGGAACGTCATTGAAACAAAGGGAGTAAGTTCGCCTTTGTATGTTTTTCCTTCAAAGACATATACTTTGCCGTCTTTCTGTGCAAAACGGACAACGCCTGCTGTCGCCGGAACGTAGGTGATATACCCATTGCCAATAACAATGGGGTCGCCCGTTGCTTCCACTTCCAAGGTGAAATCTCCGAATGAGGGAACAAAGGTTTCAAGATTAATGCTTATACCTCCAAAATCCTGTAATTCGGGTAAATCCGGCGAATAAGGCTCAAGTGTTCCGGAGTCATCCAAAATTTCTTCGACAGGATAGAGCGAAGTTTGTGGAATCGCCGCCTTGGGCGTATGCGGACTTTGCCACGAAACAAGACTACTGAAACCGGTTTCTGATTTTGTCCGTACTTCAATCGTGTGTTTGTGAGATGCAATGAGGGGTATAGCCGCCGAAAGTTCCTGTTGCCCTGCTGCCGTTTTTTCCATTAATAAATTTCCGTCGATGAAAATGCGTGCCGGAGCATCCGTATTTAGATATAAGGTGTATTGTTCGCCGTATAACGTTTCCATCGAGCCATGCCACACCGTATAACCATCTTCCGTATCCACTGCAAGTCCGGAACCGTCAGGCTGATGCGGATTGTCCATCAGGTAATCGATAACCGTCACTTTCTTGTCTCTGCCCAGATAGACAAACGATAAAACGCCGTCCTGCAGCAAGCGCGGATGGTCGATTTGCGGTTCGGAACAAAACCGGTTTTTATCCACATCCGAAATCAAATTCCAATCGGAATAACCGGCAGCCGACGTGGCGGCATATATTTCCGTACCGTTGGCTATGACAAAAGCGTTGTCGAAAGCGTCAACTATGATTTGTGCGCGACAATAGGAATTAACGAGCACACCATTATTTTTCACCTGATTTACCACCCATGTTCCGTCTGTTTTACGAAAGCGGTGATGCAAACGCGCTTTCGTCCGCGAACGCGCCCAATCATTGTCGGTTCCCTGTCCGTCGGGGATGTAGGAATTAAGAATATGCACTCGTCCCTGCGTATCCGACGACTGCGATTCCTGATTCATATAGCCGCGATTATAGCCAATGGAGGCAATTTGCAATGAAGAAATTCCTTCGCGCATACATGCGCCGGAAACCCGGCTATCGGTAGGGTTAATGGCTTCGGTGACAGCCACCTTCCCGCCGGCGCTGTTTCTCCATGTGCGTCCGTTGTCATCGCTGTATCCATAGAAAATATCATGATTGCTTTGACCGTCGAAATCGTCGCGCCAGCACCACGAAACGTGCAATAATCCGCGATTGTCGTAATCCATCCGGTTGATATAGGCGCAGGCGTCGGGATTAGCGTCCATTCCCTGCACATAACGCCCGACGAGCAACCATTTATGACTGTTTCCGTCGTATTCCCGCAGATAACTGTCGCCGTCGCCGCTGAGTTTGTAGCGGCACTCAAACAACAGATTGCCATCCGGCTTTGAAATAAAACGCGGATAAGTGACGTCCGGCACATGAACGCCTGCAACCATGACGTCGGTGGTTGAGCCGAACTGTGAGGCATTCCATTTCATTGTTTCGGGATTGTTGGCTAAACCAGGAGCCGAGCAGCAATAATGCAGCGGGGAATTGTGGTGGTCGTAGGCAAGATGAATGGTGCCGTCATTCTTACAAATACCGAGCGAAATGACGCAGTGTGCATCATCAACGCTGTTTTGATAAGGCAAAACAATTTCGCGCCACGCGCCCAAAGGTAATTTCCGGCGCGAAATGCACACATTGCGCGTATTATTGTAGTAAACAACATACTGATAGCCATTGTACGAAAGCAGCATATCCTGTTGAAACGCCTGTCCCGAAAGTTGTTCCTGGTCGGAGAGGAGTACCACATTGGTGCTGGGATTCGTTTCTCCCACTCTTGCGAAACGAATATCTGCCGTATTTTGAGCCGACCCGCACAAGCTTGATGCAATAGCAGTAATAATCAATAGTTTTTTCTTAGGGATTATTCTCTTCATTTTTTATGCGTTTCGTAAACAGTTGATGAAGACATTTGTCAGTTATACAATACTTTTTATCACTTAAATTTTGCGCAAAAATACACTTTTTCGCACAAACTCACAAATGTTTTTTCGCCGGACAGGATAGAAATATCGTTTTTTAATCTAACTTTGCAGACTAAAAATATATTAAAGAAATAATTTATGCAACGAATCATTCGCACCTTAGTATTGTTTTTCTTTACAATCAGTAGTGTTGTAGCGCAAAACAAAGCAATTGAAAATGTTATTCTGTTAATTCCCGACGGGACTTCATTGCCTGTCGTTTCGGCAGCTCGCTGGTATCAACGATATAATCATCAGGATATGACCGGCTTGAATATCGACCCCTATCTTTGTGGAACCATTTTCACTTACTCGTCCAATGCGCCGATTGGAGACTCGGCGCCGACAACTTCCTGCTATATGACCGGTTATCCGAGCCGTGCGGGATATGTTGCCATGTATCCGCCGGCAGATTCATTGAACGATATTATCCCGATGAATACTTATGAACCTTATCAACCGATGATGACCGTTTTGGAGGCTGCCCGCATTACGCAAGACAAGGCAACGGGCTTGGTTTTTACCTGCGAATTTCCTCATGCTACGCCTGCCGATTGCGCCGCTCATACTTACAATCGCAGTAAATATGAATGGATTATTCCTCAAATGGTTCATAATAAATTGAACGTTGTCATAGGAGGCGGAGCCGGTCTTTTGACTGCAAGCGACAAGCAATTTCTGCACGACGAAGGATATGGCGTTTTTTTGAACGAGATTGATAGTTTTAAAAACTACGAAGGCAACCGGATGTGGGCTTTGTTCGCAGATACCGATATGGCATACGACATCGACCGCGATTCTCTGAAAGAACCTTCTTTAGCCGAAATGGCGCAAAAAGCCATAGAAAAATTGTCTCAAAATGAAAACGGATTTTTCCTGATGATAGAAGGCAGTAAAGTAGATTGGGCGGCGCATGCCAATGACGCTACTGCTCTGATTACCGATATGCTTGCTTTTGACAAAGCTTGCGGAGTTGCATTGGATTTTGCCAAAGCGAACGGCAAAACGGTGGTAGTGGTTGTTCCCGACCATGGCAACAGCGGATTCAGTATCGGTTCAAACAAATGTACCGCTTATACCACTTTAACGAAAGATGAGTTATTCGGTAATATATCTAAATTCAAGACCAGCGCTGTTGCACTCGTTGATAAATTGCAGAATACCGACCCCGCCGACCTGCAGGAAGTATTTAACCGCTTGACCGGCATTTCATTGAGTGACAGCGATTATCTCAAGATATTGCAGTCTCCGGATTATAAACGGACTACGCTTTCCGACGAAGAGCGAATGAAAGGCTCGCTTTTGACAAAAGTAGTAGCCGAAATATTGGATAGAAGCACCTGCTTTGATTTCACAACTCATGGTCATACGGGCGAAGAAGTGTTTTTGGCGGTTTACGACCCTACGCCCAATCGCTTGACCGGACACCATACGAATATCGAATTGAATCAGTATTTGCGCAAAACGATGGGGTTTGAACAAAGTCTCGAATCGTTGACGAGCGATTATTTCGC